>Ga0224512_10001815_pt1 | contig 19980 bp, 18 predicted proteins | sample SF_May12_sed_USG_4_FD_169103 | JGI IMG/M metagenome (GOLD analysis project Ga0224512, IMG submission 169103) | Sediment microbial communities from San Francisco Bay, California, United States - SF_May12_sed_USGS_13 | ecosystem: Environmental > Aquatic > Marine > Sediment | place: USA... | reverse complement strand
TGCCGCGTTCGATGGGTAGATGAGCAGGACGGCTTCTTCTGCCCATGCCACAACGCCATCTTCGGCCCGGATGGCGCAGTGGTACAGGGACCACCCCCACGCCCGCTGGATAGCTTCGACTACATGGTCGAGGACGGACAACTCTTCTTCAAGGAAGCGTGACATGTCATCGAGGCTTTCCGACTGGCTCGACGAGCGCACCGGATGGCGCGGCAACTGGACCGCGGTCTTTCTTCGCAAGATCCCCAAGGTCAACTGGGCCTACACCCTGGGGAGCGCCACGTTGTTCACGCTCGTAATCCAATTCGTCACCGGAATCTTGCTGACGCTGTACTACGTTCCTGACCCGCAACAGGCCTACGCCAGCGTCACCTACATCACCAACGAATTGTCGTTCGGCTGGCTGATCCGCGGTATTCACCACTGGGGGGCAAGCGCAATGGTGCTCCTGGCCATCCTCCACATGGTGCGAGTCATCATCTACGGGGCGTACAAGTACCCACGCGAGGTGACGTGGATCACGGGCGTCGCCCTGCTCTTGCTCACATTCGCATTTGGATTCACGGGCTATCTCCTCCCGTGGGATCAGAGGGCCTACTGGGCCACGGTGGTCGGGACCGAGATCGGATCGGTGCCGCCCCTGATCGGAGGCCTCACCAAGGACCTCATGTTGGGAGGCCCGGAGATCTCGGGGCTGACCTTGTCGCGCTTCTTCGGCGCGCACGTGTGGGTGCTGCCCTCGGTAATGATCCTGCTGGTCGGCGTGCACCTCTTCCTCGTGATCCGCAACGGCATCTCGGCCCCCCCGAAGCGGAATGAATGATCGATGACACCAGAAGAACGAGCCAAGTATCGCGAGGAATACGACCGGGCCAAGAAGAAGGGTATTCCCTTCTTCCCGGACGCGGTGTTCAAGGACACCGTGGTTGCCCTCATTGTGTTCGCCGCCATCGTGGTCTTGGCCACGTTCGTTGGAGCCAGCCTGGAGGAGATCGCCGATCCGAGTGACTCGGACTTCACGCCTCGGCCCGAGTGGTACTTCCTCTTCCTGTTCCAACTCTTGAAGTTCTTCCCCGGCAGCCTCGAGGTCGTCGGGGTATTCGTCATCCCCATGCTCGCAATCGCGTTCCTCGTGGCGTTGCCGTGGACGGATCGATCGGCCCGGCGCCACTGGTCAGGCCGCCCAGTCGTCACGTCGATCACTGCGCTCCTGCTCATCGGCGGCGTATCCCTCACAGTGCAGGCGTTCACCGCCGAGGCGCCTCCAGCAGCCGCTGCGTCGGGAGACCAGACGGCGCTGATCTACTCAGCGAACTGCGCCGGATGTCACGGCTCGATGGTCGCCTTCGAACCCGGCGCCGATCTGTTCGGGATCATCGAGGGCGGGACGCATGAAGGCATGCCGGCGTGGAATTCCGACCTGACAGCGGCGGAGATCGACGCCCTCGTCGGCTTCATCCGCTCACCCAACGGCTACGCGATCTTTGTCGACAACTGCGCCGGGTGCCACATCGGCCAACGACTGTATGAATCCGATTCGATCGAGCTGCGCCGAGCATTGGACGAGGGTCCGGCATACGAGCCACACGCGACCCTTGGCCTCCCGGTATGGAGTGACGCGCTGAGCGCCACCGACCAGGCCAAGCTCCTCAACTTCCTCACAGCCCCCGACGGGCAGCGCTTGTGGACCCAAGAGTGCGCGGCGTGTCACGGCCAGTCGGTGGCCTTCAGTGGCGAGCGCGAAGCGATCGAAGACATCATTCGACGCGGTGGTGGACACCTCGAGATGCCTGCGTTCAGCGCAACCCTCGCCCCCGACGCTATCGAGACGCTGGCGCTGTACGTGAGTGATCCGCCCGCGGCCCCGGAGGGCGCCACGTTGTTCGGGGTGAACTGCACCTCATGCCACGCGACGCGGGTTCCCACTGCACCGGACTTGGAAACGGCCCGCTCGCTGATCTTGACGGGTGGAGCGCACGAGGATATGCCGGTGTGGGGTGAGATCCTGACCGATGAACAGATCGATGCCCTGGTCGACTACGTCCTGACCGCGAGCGAGCTCCCAGACCTCGGCGAGGCCGAACGGCTCTACTTGCAGAACTGCTCGTCCTGCCATGGCAACCTGGGCGAGGGCGGCGTCAACCCGGCCCGCGCCGGTGACATTATCGCTCCGATATCGACCGCCGAGTACCTCGCCACCAGAGATGATGCCACACTGCGGGCGATCATCTCCCAGGGCCAGCCCAACTTCGGGATGTCGCCATTCGCCGACACCTTCGGGGGACCGCTGAGCGTCGAGCAGGTCGATCTGCTAGTCGCGTATCTGAGAACGTGGGAAGAGAATCCTCCCGTCGAGCTCCCGCCGGAGGTGCCGTCGGCGCCTGACGGCGGGGAGGACGCAGCCGAGGTCTACGTGACGCTGTGCTCGCAGTGCCATGGTGCCTCCGGCGAGGGTGGGGTTGGCACGGCGTTCGATGGCGCCTGGCAATCGGAGCGCAGCGATCAGGAGATCTTCAACGACATCAACCTCGGTCACCCGGCCACGGGAATGATCGCATGGGGAGAAGTCCTGAACTCGCAACAGATCGAAGAGCTGGTGACGTACATACGCGCCCTACCCGGCGAGGCGACCGATAGTGGGCCCGTCACGTATGTCTCGACGATCCGTCCCATCTTCGATGCCTACTGCTCATCATGTCACGGCTCATTGGGCGGATGGACCGCAACGTCCTATCAAGAGGCGCTGACCACGGGCAACAACGGACCGACCATCATCCCGGGCGACCCCGACAACAGCCGTCTGGTCCAATCACTCATCGGGACACACCCCGACGGAGTGGTCATGCCGCCTTCGGTTGCGATGGACCCGGCCGACATCCAGAAGATCATCGAATGGGTAGAGGCCGGCGCTCCGGAGCAGTAGCCACGCCAGGACATACCATCGCCAATCGCGCCGCATCGAAGGGCCAGCACCGTGATGCCGTGTCGCCGAGGCTGCTCGCGCGCCGGAGAGGCCGGACTCCGACAACCGCCCTTGATGCCACGGCCGGTGCTCTCGTGCCGCATCCCCGTGGGTTGGGAGTCGTGCCCCACCGAATGTGCAGCGGAAGAGTCGCGCGGGATCATGTCCTCCGACGAGCGTTTCGTCCCACCGCCCTGGCCGTCGTCTCCACCCAGGCTTGAAGCGGGCGCGCACGTCCAGCAGCCAACGACACCGCGCCGGTTCTCACGATAGGGCCCCGCGAGTAGGGCCCTTAGACCCTCCATCTTCCCCTGGCGACCTGTTTCGCTTCTACCAACCTGCAACTTCAGGGACCGAGCGAGAGGTGCCCATGATGGGAAGGTCGATGTGGTCCGGCTCGTTGCTGGCGCTCGCCTTGACGACGGCCGCGGCCCTCGTATGGATCACGGGAAGCGCCATCGTCCTGATGGTCTCGGTTGTGACGGCCATGCTGCTCTGGTTCGTGCGGGTCATGAAACGGGCCGCCAGCACGCAGCCGTCGCAAATTGTTCACTCGACGCACACACCTGGTCAGGATCGCGAGATCACGATCAGCGCCGTCGATCGCAGGACCGCGATCCGGTTGTTTGGGCTCTCGGCCCTCTTCTTCGGCCCGCTCCGCGGTGTCCCGGATCTGCTGGAGCGGGTCGTCGACGCCCCGCCCACCCCCCAGGTTCCCGTCGCCCAGGGTCGCGCTGCCCAGGTTCCGCCCGCAAGGATACGGCAATGGGCGATGATCATCGATCTGCGTTCCTGTGACGGGTGTCAGAGCGTCGAGAGTCCGCCGCGTTGCACCCAGGCGTGCATCGAGGGTCATCTGGCGCCGGAGCCGATGGAGTGGATCGAGGTGTTCGAGGACGAGCTCGAGGGTGAGGGCAGCCGCTTCCTGCCGGCCCCGTGCCAGCACTGTCAGAACCCGCCCTGCGTCAACGTCTGTCCGGTTGCGGCGACGTTCTCTACACCGGAAGGTCTCGTCCTGATCGACCAGGACCGCTGCATCGGGTGTCGGATCTGCATGGCCGCCTGCCCGTACGACCGCCGGTTCTTCAATTGGGGCACCCCGCCCGTCCCGACTGACGCCCTTCTCGCCGAGTACGACCTCGAAGCTCAGGTCCCGGCTCGGACAGGCACGGTGATGAAGTGCGACTTCTGTCCGGACATGGTGCGCGCGGGAGCGTTGCCGTACTGTATCCAGGCTTGCCCCAACCGTGCCATCTACTACGGGGACCTCGAGGAGGACGTCGCCTCCAACGGTCGGGAAGTCGTGTCGATCACCCGGTTCCTGGCGGCCTCCGATGCGTTCCGGCTAAAGGAGGAGTTGGGGACACAGCCCCGGGTCTTCTACGTCCCGGGCCACGGTGAAGCGGTTGGTCGGGAACCGACTCACACCGGCAGGATGAAGACCGTCTGGCCGTGGCCACGAGTCGCCCCAGGGAGCCGAGTATGGAATCGCTGACCGACTGGCAGGCCGGCCTCGAGGATACGACGCTCGGACCCACTCGCCGGACGTCGGCGAGGTACTACACGCTTGTCGGTTTCTTGATCGCCGTGCTCGCGTGGGGCATCTACGCCTATTACCTCCAGGTGCGCGATGGTCTCGTCGTGACCGGGATGAGTGACCGGATCTCGTGGGGTCTCTATATCACAATGTTCGTGTTCTTCATTGGTATCAGCCACGCCGGAACACTCATCTCGGCGATCCTGCGGGTGTCGAACGCCACCTGGCGAACACCCATCACGCGCATGGCAGAGTTCATCACCGTGGTGGCACTGTCGACCGGCGCCCTCTTCGTGATCGTGGATCTCGGTCGACCCGACCGGCTAATCCATGTGCTGATCTACGGACGATGGCAGTCGCCGATCGTGTGGGATGTCACGGCCGTAGCTACGTATTTGGCGGCCAGCCTCATCTATCTCTACCTCCCGATGATCCCAGACCTGGCACTCTTCCGGGATCGCATGTCGTCGAGTACGTCGGCGCTCAAGCGGGGGCTCTACCGGGCGCTGTCGCTCGATTGGGCGGACACCCAGCAGCAGAAGGCCGCTCTGCACCGGGCGATCGGCGTGATGATGATCCTCATCATCCCGATCGCGGTATCGGTTCACACGGTTGTCTCGTGGATCTTCGCCATGACGCTCCGCGAGGCCTGGAACAGCACGATCTTCGGGTTCTTCTTCGTCGCGGGCGCCATCTACTCGGGAATCGCCACGCTGATCATCGTGATGGCGATCCTCCGCAAGGCGTACCACCTCGAGGAGTACATCACCCGGAAACATTTCCAATACCTCGGGTACCTGCTGGCGGCCATGGCGGCCGTGATGATCTACGCCAACATCTCGGAGTACGTCACAACCGGGTTCAAGTTGGAGGAAGGAGGGGAATTCCTCTTCCGGCAGCTGTTCGTCGCAGAGTTTGCCCCCTACTTCTGGTTCTACCTGATCGCGGGGTTGCTGCTTCCGCCGATGTTCATGCTCATAAAGCCGCTGCGCACAGTGGGGGCGATTGTCGTGGCGGCGATCTTCGTTGATCTCGGGATGTGGGTGGAGCGCTATTTCATCGTGGTCACGGGGCTCCGGGCCCCGCTCCTGTCCTACGAGCCGGCGAGTTATGCGCCGACTTGGATCGAATGGTCCATCACCGCAGGAGGGTTCGCCCTCTTCGCGCTCCTGATCACTGTGTTCGTCAAGTTCTTCCCGATCATGGCCGTGTGGGAGATGACCGAGGAACGCAAGTCGGCGGGCGCGTCGACCAGCGAGGCCCCCGTTGTGGCAGGTGATCGCTCATGATCGACCGTCGTCTCCGTCGGACCATCCTCGGAAGCCTCCTCGTGATGCTGTTCTCCGTGCTCGCGGCCGGAACCGCGGTCGCGGATCATCTGATTGTCGACGTCGCCGGTCCAGAGTCCGCCGCCCTGGGAGCGCAGGTAGAGATTCGGACCTTGGTACGGCTGGCCGAATCGGGGGAACCAGTCGAAGGGGTCGACATCGTCTTCTACTCGGATGCCAGCTTTGCGGGTGTGGCGGGGGAGGTCGAGTTGGGGCGGGTATCGACCGATGCGGCGGGCGTGGCGGTGTTCTCCCTCCGGCTCGCGGTCTCGGGAACCCACGCCGTCCGTGTCGAGGCGATCGCCGGACCCGAGATCCAACCAGAATCCGTCTCGATTCCTGTCACCGTGGGCGGGCAACTCGTCAGATCCGAGGCCGGGGTTGAAATCCCTGGGTTCGGAGGATGGATCGTGACCGCGGTGATCGTGTTGGTGTGGTCGATCATGCTGGTGGCGGTTGTCCGGCTGGTCATGCTGGCCCGTGCGGGACCTTCCGGGCGCCGTTTCGGTGTAGCCGAGGGGATCCTGGTGGTGTCGACGATGGTGGCGGTCGGTTTGACGGCCCTTCTTATCAGAAGTCCCGACACGCACGCCAACCTCGACCCCGAGGGCTACCAACGGACCGCGGTTGCGTTCACTGAGGCCGACTATCTCTACCCGGGTCCCGGTCTGGTGCCGAGTGTGACCCCAGAGCAGTCAGTTGCGTACGGTCGGGCGATCTTCATGAGCCGCGGGTGTGCCGGGTGCCACGGCACCAACGCTGAGGGTGCCGCGACAGCCGGCTCGCCCGCCCATGCCAGTCGGGAGTGGATGGGACAGGTCGTGCGCACGGGCCTGCCGGGAGGGATGCCGGCGTATTCGGAGATCGACCTCAGTGAGCAGGACGTTGACGCCATGTTCGTGTTCCTGTTCGCAGCGCGATCCAGCTTGGACGTCAATGATCTTGAACCGGATGAATTGGCCTCGACCACAACGACCGCCTCCACGACCACAACCAGCTCGGATCCGTCCGCGACCTCTCTGGCTACGAGCACGTCGGTGACCCCGGGATCCGCCGGCCCCACCTATGAGGAGGCCGTGGCCCCGATCTTCGCTGCGAACTGTGCGGACTGCCACGGGACGCTCGGTGGCTGGGACGCCTCGTCGCTCGAGGCGGTCCTCACCACCGGCGACCACGCTCCGGTGGTTGTTCCGGGTGACCCGGAAACCAGTCTCCTGGCCCAGAAGATCCGGGGGACCCAGACAGAGGGATTGCCGATGCCGCCGTCGGGACTGATGTCAGAAGAGGAGATAAACGTTATCGTTGACTGGATCGCTGGCGGGGCGCCCTAGGCGCCGCCGGGCGTGTTGAGCACGGAGAGAACCATGAGCACCCAAAACCGCCGGCCGGCCCCGAAACCGGGCCGTCGCGAGTGGCTGCGCTGGCTGCCGGTCCGGCTCGCAGTTGTCGGCTTGCTCGGCCTGGCCGCTGTGATCGGTGTCTTGATCCCGATCACACGGACGGGCGCCGCCGAGCCGGGCACCCATCGAACCGTCCGGAGTGGCTCGGGGGTTCAGGTACAGCCGGAAACCGAGGTCGCTTTTGCGCGACAGTGTGCCGGATGTCACGGCGGGGGCGGCGAGGGAGCCTTCGGACCCGATCTCAGGACCTGGGCAGGCTCCACCGAGGAGACCGCCCTACTGATCGGTGGCGGTGCCGATGGGATGCCATCGTTTGCGGCGACCTTGACCCAGGACCAGATAGATGCCCTGGCTGTGTATCTTGACGAACTGGTCGGCGTCTCCGTCTACCGCGAGCACTGCGCCCAGTGCCATGGCGATTCGGGCGAGGGTAATTCGGGCCCATCGCTCAAAACGAGCACGCGGGACGAGGCCGGCAGCCGCTCACTCATTGCCGACGGACTCGGATCGATGCCCGGATTCTCGACGACCCTGACCGATGTCGAGATCGACGCGCTGGTGCAACGAGCAGCCGGGTACGCGGTGGTCGGGCCGACCATCTTCGCCGACCAATGCGCTGCCTGTCATGGCGCGCTGGGCGAGGGGCTGACTGGTCCTGCCCTGGCCGGCTTGACGGACACCGATGCGACGGCGGTAGTCGAGTCCGGTTTCGGCGGGATGCCGGCGTTCGGGCCGACGCTCGAACCGGGAGACATCGAAGCGGTCGTGCAACACGCCCTCAGCCTCGATTCGACGACCACCACCACCCCAGCGACGACCACGATTCCTCCTTCCACGACTACAACAGTGACGGTAGAGATCTCGGGAGCCGAGGGCTACGCGCAACGTTGCGCGGTCTGCCATGGCAGTGATGCCGAGGGCGGCTCGGGGCCGACTCTCGCTGGTACCGTCCTGTCCGCCGAAGCGTTGTCCGCGCTGATCCTCGACGGAAAAGGATCGATGCCGGGATTTGCGGGAACGATCAGTGAGGAAGAGATCGCAGCGATCGTGGCATTCGTCGAGGCGCTGGCCGAACCCTCATCCACCGAGCCGACCGAGCAGGGTGCGGAGGTATACGCCGAGCAATGCGCCGCCTGCCACGGCGCCGATGGTCGTGGCGGCCTGGGACCGTCATTGAGAACGACCCTCCTGGCCGGGACTGACCTGCGTGATGCGATCGCTCGCGGCAACGCCACGATGCCGGCGTTCGCAACAACACTCGAAACCGAGGACCTGGAGCTGATCGCCCGTTATGTCGAGGGCCTTCAGGCGACAATAGAGCTGGACGAGCCCGACAACGACTTCGAGGGCGCGGTCGCCATGTATCGGCAGGACTGTTCCGCGTGTCACGGGGCCCGCGGCGAAGGTGGAATCGGGCCCGAGCTGCAAGGTACGACGTTGACCGTCAACGACATCATTGCGAGGGTCTACGGCGGGCATTCGGCAGGGATGCCCGCATTCGAGGGCGCCCTCAACAGCCGGCAGGTCACGGACGTCGCTCAATACATCAAGACCTTCGAGGCATCGAGCGAGGACAAGTCCGGGCTGGGAGTTGGCGCCCTGGTCGCGATCGCAGGTGGGGTTCTCCTGGTGGCCGCCGCGGCGCTCATCGTCGTTCGCGTCCGGCGGCGTGCAACCTGAGCCGACTGGTTTGGTCGAGGCGCTTCACGCCGTAGCGACCGGCAAACGCTTTGTCCCGGCTCACGCCATGATCGCGGGTCACCGCCATGCCGCCGACGAATCGGCAGCGGGCTTCAAGCCCCCAGGAGATGGTCAGTCTTCGAGGGATGATGGACGATATCATCTACCGACGTCGTCGAGCGGGTCGTCCGTCAGCTCTTCGTGCTTGAAGAGCACTCGGTCGAGGATGATGAACTTGCTGACCCACACAACGCCAAACGCAACCAGGTTGGTCAGGTTGATGACCAGCGGGTGCGGGTTCCATTGGCGTTCAACGAACCAGACTGCCAGCGTGGAGAGGGCGAGGCCCAACAGCGCCAGGCTCCAGAACGGTACGACCTCGCGCACGAAGTGGTTCTTGCCGCGCTTCTGCCAAACCCAGTATCGACTGAGTAGATAGGCGGGGATGGCACTCACCGCCACGGCGAAAATGTTCGACACGACGGCGGACCATGCCAGGAGCGTCTGCGCGCCGAACAGAAGGGTCTGGCCGAACACAACGTTGAATGCACTGACGGCACCGAACCTGAGCAGCTTGGCACCATGCTGCATCCGGATGCGGGTCACCGCACCGAAGAGAATCTCAGGCACTCATGAATCGTACCGCTCGTAGGAACGAAGATCACTGGCACAGCTGAGGATTCGCATTCTTTGTCCGGTGGGCGACCAGATCACTAGAGATCGTGCCGGAATGCACCGTTGACCATCGCACGGCAGCGGTAGTAGCACGCCCACCAACCGCGGCACCAACCTCCAAGATCAATGACCAGCTGCGCGAGGCCACCATGTGCCGTACCACGGGAGGTCAGTCAGGACCAATAGCCCCTTGACACCGTGCAGAGGCGCCGATCAAAGTGTTGATGGCCGAACGAGGCTCATACAGGAAAGGAGGTGGACCGGGTAGGAGCCACGCCGGTGTGCCAGTGTTTCGATGGGGAGGCTGGGGAGAGACAACAACGTCGCGGGAGTCGAGGTACACGATGTCGGCGGGCACTCGGGCGGTCACGAGCGACCGGCAACGGGAGGGCTTATGCGCATCCTCGTGAGGGGGCTCGCTGGGGTGCTGATCTTTCTGGCTGCTTGGGGGATTTTCTGGGTCGCCAGCGGAGCATGGGCGGCCGCGTCGTTGGTCGTCGCCGTCGTCACGGCGGTCCTCACCACAGCCGTGACCATTGTGAGCATGTACGAGATCTGGCTCGATGGACGCCACGAATCCGACAACCCCTCCAGCCGGGCGCACGGCCAGCGGTCCCGGCGTCCTCGGTGTGGTTCGTGTCGTCGGAGGAAGACACAGGTTGAGACGTTCTGGCTGTGCGAACGATGTGACCTTGCTGGTTTCAGCACCTCAACAGTAGGGGAGGGCCGCACACCTCCCGCCACCGGTCTGCCGAAGTGAAGGCCGCGGGCATGAGGCGCGGCGCAGGTAGGTGCAGATCGCGGGCTCCTCAGCTGCGCAGGTTGTGCCGCCGACCCATACCCGCTTGGATGATCAGAACGGGCAACCGACGGCTCGGTTTCAAGGACCTGCTGCACGGGGGGAGGTATACCTCCCCCATTCTGATGCGATGAGCACGTTCCCCCTCAGGTGAAGCTCGCTCGACCTCGGTTCAGATGACACGCGCGGTGAGCAGAATGCCCATCACGCTCATCGCATCGGTGATCTCGCCGGCCATCACCATGTCCAGGCAGCGGCTGAACGGGACCGTTCGCACCTCGAGGATCTCGGTCGGGTCTGGATTGGGATCGGTTTCAGTCAGGTCGGTAGCCAGATACAGGTACGCCACCTCGGACGAGATGCAGTTCGAGAGATGGATGGCTCCAACCAGCGGGCGCCAGGTGGCTGCGACGAGCCCGGCCTCCTCTACGAGTTCCCTCACTGCGATCACCTGCGGGCCGTCGGTGGCGGGTCCGCCGCCTTCGATGATCTCCCATGAGTACTGCTCGATCGGGTAGCGGTACTGCCCGACCAGATATACGTCGTCGTCGGGGGTCATCGCAACGACACCGGTGGCGATCCGGGTGGAGACGACGCCGTAGATGCCCGGGTTGCCGTCCGGCCGGATCACCTGATCCTCGCGAACCGAAATCCAGTCGTTCGCGTAGATGTGGCGGGTGCCCACCGTTGTCCAGGGGTTCTCAATCGGCATCGCGCTCCTCGTGGTGCCGACCGAGGCTAAACCGTCGTGTGTGGGAACCGAGCTGGTGATGGCCAAAGTCGCCGATGCCGGCTCATCTCGCGCGGATTTGGTGCCGGCGTCGGTTCAGGCCAGGTCGCCGGTCACGGACTCAGCTGCTCCGAGTAGCCGTCCGGAGGTGATCAGCTCGGTGGCAGCCGCCAGGTCGGGGGCGAGATGCCGATCCTGTTCGAGGCCTTCGATGGATTCGCGGGTCACTTCGAGCACAGCAGCAGACGCCGGCGACGGCTCCAGCGGCGAGCGCAGTTCCAACGCCTGGCAGGCCGCAACCAGCTCGACTGCCACGATCCGTGCCACATTGGCCGCGGCGATACGGAGCTTGCGGGCCGCGCCCCAGCCCATCGACACGTGATCCTCCTGCATGGCAGACGTTGGCATCGAGTCGACGCTCGCCGGGGCGGCCAGCCGCCGGTTCTCGGCGGCCATCGACACGGCCGTGTAATGAGCGATCATCAATCCGGAAGACACGCCGGGGTCGCGGGTCAGAAACGGCGGGAGACCATGTGAGCGAGCCGGGTCGAGGAGCCGATCAGTCCTCCGTTCCGAGATCGAGCCGAGCTCGGCCGCTGCGATCGCCAGAAAGTCGCAGGCAAATGCCACCGGCGCTCCGTGGAAGTTGCCGCACGATTCAACGGAGCCACCGGAAGTGACCACCGGGTTGTCGATCGCGGCGGCCAATTCATGATCCGCAACGTCCGCTGCATGGGCGATGGTATCCCGCACGGCGCCATGCACCTGGGGGCTGCACCTGAGCGAATACGCGTCCTGGACCCGGGGGTCGTCCTCACGATGCGAGGCGACGACCTCCGACCCGGCCATGACCGCGAACATATTGGCCGCCGACAAACCTTGGCCGGGATGCGGGCGCATTGCGATCAAATCCGGTCGAAACGCTCGGTCGGTGCCAAGCACGGCCTCGACCGTCATTGCCGCAACCACGTCCGCCGCCCGGGCCACAGTCGTCAGGTCGGCGAGCGCCAGGATGAGCATGCCGAGGATGCCATCGGTGCCGTTGATGAGTGCCAGGCCTTCCTTCTCGATCAGGGCGAGCGTCGTGAGGCCGGCGTCGGCGAGCGCATCCGCGGCGGGCCGGTCGGTGCCGTCGACGGTGACGGTGCCCTCGCCGATGAGTCCGAGCGCTACATGTGCGAGTGGCGCCAGATCTCCCGAGGCGCCAAGCGACCCGTATTCGTAGACGACCGGGGTGATCCCCGCTTCGAGCATCGCGAGCAGCGCCTCGGCCACGATCGGCCGGGCACCTGAATGGCCCATCGCCAGCGATCGCGCACGCAGCAGCATCATCGCCCGGACAACCTCCTCTTCCACCCGCGGTCCCATGCCTGCAGCGTGTGATCGGACCAGCGACACTTGGAGCTCGCGGCGGCGCGCCTCGGGGATGTAGGTGGTGGCGAGTGCACCGAATCCAGTCGATACGCCGTATGCCGGAGTCCCGGACGCCGCAAGCTGCTCCACGATCGCGCGGGACCTTTCCATCGCGGCTCTCGCATCGTCGCCGAGCGACACCGAGGCACGCCGGCGTGCGACGGCCACAACGTCGGGTTGGGTGAGCCCGGAGGTGCTGAGGGTGATGTCAGTCATGGTCACTCGTTTCGACTTGGGGCTCGGTTACATCGATGACCGGTTGCACTCGGCGGATGTACTCGTCGTAGCCAAATTGAGCGAAGTTCGCCCAGGTCGACATGGACAGGGGGTCATGAATTCGATCGACGATCAGTTTGGAGTCGAGGTGGTCGACTTCGTGCTGGACCGTCCCTGCACTCAGTCCTCGGTAGATCCCGTCGATCGGTGCTCCATGACGGTCGAGGGCCGTGACCCGAATGCTCATGTACCGGTGGAGGTCGCCGCGGATGGGCACGCTCAGGCAACCCTCGTTGTTGAGGTAGGTGATGGCGTCGAGCGGCTCGATGGTCGGGTTGACGAGGACAGTCAGCGGAATCGGCGGTTTGTACGGATATCGGGCATTGTGGTCGACGCCGATCACGCAAATGCGCAGATTCACACCCACCTGATTCGCTGCGATCCCGGCTCCCTTGGCGTCTCGCATCGTGTCGATCATGTCGTCGATGAGCTGCTGGATCTCGTTCGACGCGAGTTGTTCCGGCGAGACCGTCGTGTTCGTCGCACGCAGCACCGGGTCACCGAGCTGGGGGATGGAGCGGATCATTCGGGTTTCCGCTCGAAGACTCTGCGACCGCCACTCCAGACCTCGCTGCACAGCGGCCGGCCCAGCCAGTACGAGAGCGCGGCAGGATCGTCGATATTCCAGATCGCCAGATCGGCCCGACGACCGACCTCGATGACGCCCGCGTCGTCCAACCCGAGCGCAGCCGCGGCGTGGCGGGTCACGCCCGCGAGCGACTCCTCGGGCGTCAGCCGGAAGCGGGCCGACGCGAGCCACATGGCAGCAGGCACCGAGCTGACCGGCGAGGTCCCGGGATTGAGATCGGTCGACACGGCCATCCTGACACCGGCATCGCGCATGGCCGCAACTGGAGGATGGCGGGCCTCGTTGAGGAACGCAGAGGCGCCCGGGATAAGTACTGCCACTGTGCCGGCGGCGGCCAGGGCCGACACACCCGCCTCCGAAACGTGCTCGAGGTGATCCGCCGAGAGGGCGCCGTATTCGGCGGCCAGGGCAGCGCCACCGCCGTTCGAGAGCTGGTCGGCGTGTAACCGAACGGGGAGCCCGGCTGCGCTCGCTGCATCGAACACGCGCCGTATGTGGCGCTCGTCGAACGCGATGTGCTCCAGGAAAGCGTCAACAGAATCCGCAAGCCCCTCGTCCGCGGCGGCAGGAATGATCTCGTCAATCACTTCCGAGATGTACCGGTCGGGATCGTGCGTGTGTTCAGGCGGTATCGCGTGTGCTGCGAGCAACGAGGTCACGACACGCACCGGGAGCATCTCACCCAGCCTGCGGGCGACGCGGAGCATTCGCAGTTCGTGCTCGGCGGTGAGCCCATATCCCGACTTGATCTCGACGGTGGCGACGCCGCTGGTGATCAGATCACGGATGCGGCCGGCGGCCGCCTGGAACAGCTCGTCGTCGTCCGCCGCCCGGGTCGACGCGACCGTGGAGAGGATGCCGCCCCCCGCTGCGGCCAGGTCCTCATAGGTGGCGCCCTCCAGCCGCCGCTCAAACTCGGCGATGCGTTGCCCGCCGAACACCAGATGCGTGTGGCAGTCGACGAGCGCCGGGGTCAACAGCCGACCACCGAGTTGCACCGTCGTGCCAGCATTCACTCCAGCGGAGGGTCCGACGTAGACGATCCTGTTGCCAGAGACGCCGACGGCCGCGTCCGCGAACAGTCCGTAGTCGGACCGGTCCGGGTCCATTGTTGCGATCGGACCGCCCGCGATGATGGTTTCGACCTTCATGATGTGACCCGCCTGATCTCGGCGGCGAGACCGGATGGTCCGTGACCAGAGAGGTTGTGTCCGGCCTTCACGACGAGAGTGCCTCCCACGACAACGTCACGGACATTGCCTCGGGAGCTCGAGAACAGCAAACCACCGATGCCGTCGCGGTGGTCGTATCCGGCGGCCGGGTCGCAGTCAGTGTCGAGGGACACGAAGTCGGCTGGCGCACCCATGCCGAACGGCGTGTGTGTCCCCCACCCCAGGCTCGCCAAGCCGTCTGTGGTCGCGTGCACCATGAGCTCGTGCGGGGCATGGACTCCCCGTTGCTCCAGACGTAGACGATCGTCGAGTTCCATCGCACGTGCTTCTTCGAACAAGTCCACTACGGCGTTGGAGTCACTTCCGAGCGAGATGGGGACGCCGGCCGCTCGAAACTCGGCGGCGGGCCCGATCCCATCGCCGAGGTCGCGCTCTGTCGTGGGGCACAGGCACACGGTCGAGCCCGAGGCGGCGAGCACGTCGAGGTCTCCGTCCACCATGTGGGTGGCGTGCACGGCGGTTGCGCTGGGGCCAAGTACGCCGGTCTCCTCGAGGAGGCGCGTGGGGCTGATGCCGTGGAGCGCGAGACTTTCGTCGTTCTCGGAGCGCTGTTCGGAGACGTGGATGTGAATGGGGCAGCTGAGATCTCGGGCCAGCTGCGCGACCGCCGGCAAGTCAGCGGCCGGTACCGCTCGCACGCTGTGAGCGGCGACGCCGAGCTTGAGCCGGTCGGTGTCGATGGTCTCGGCCAGCTGGTGCACGCGATTTGCCCACCGAGACGCCGATCCGTCCGAGAAGCGCCGCTGCTCAGCGGTGACGGGCGTGCCATCGGCAGCCGATGCCAGGTAGCACGTATCTATGAGCGTGAGCCGGATGCCGGTCTCGGCTGCAGCGTCGATCAGTGCGTGTGACATCGCGTTTGGTTCAGGGTACGGCGTCCCGTCAGGCTGGTGATGCAGGTAGTGGAATTCGCCAACGGTCGTGATGCCGGCCCTCAGCATCTCAGCGAACACATGGGCGGCGAGGATGCGAAAGCCGGCAGGATCGAGACGCGAAGCCACTGCGTACATCTGGTCGCGCCATGTCCAGAAGTCACCTCCCCGGTTGTGTGTCTTGCCCCGCAACGCCCGGTGGAATGCATGCGAATGGGCGCTCACCAAACCCGGCAGGATCACGCCCGCGAGCCGGGTGGCACCCGCAGGATCGGACCCCGTCGTGACCCCGACGACACGGCCGGCCGCGACCTCGATCGTTACGTCCCGCGCGAGATCGGGGCCGCCCAGCCACGCATATGAACCGAACCAGCGGGCCATCGCCCGCACTCAGCCCGTGACCATGGGCAGGTCCAGGCCCCGTGCTTGCGCAACGTCTTTCGCGTCCGCGTAGCCGGCGTCGGCATGGCGCATCACGCCGGTGCCCGGGTCGGTCGTGAGCACCCGGTCGAGCCGTTGCGCAGCGAGGTCCGTCCCGTCGGCTACGACGACCATCCCCGAATGGATCGACCGTCCAATCCCAACGCCACCGCCGTGGTGGACGCTCACCCAGGAGGCACCGCTCGCGGTGTTGACGAGCGCATTGAGGATCGGCCAATCGGCGATCGCGTCCGAGCCATCTGCCATGCCTTCTGTCTCACGATACGGAGATGCAACAGAACCGGAATCGAGATGGTCGCGCCCGATGACGATCGGCGCAGACACTTCACCGGAACGCACCATCTCATTGAATCGGAGCCCCAGGCGACGCCGCTCCCCGTACCCGAGCCAACATATCCGGGCGGGGAGGCCCTGGAATTCCACCCGTTCCGACGCGAGCCGAATCCAACGGGCGAGACCCTCGTCGTCGGGGAACTCTTCGAGGACGGCCCGGTCGGTTGCTGAAATGTCATCCGGGTCACCGCTCAGCGCCACCCACCTGAAAGGTCCTTTTCCCTCGCAGAACAGAGGACGGATGTACGCGGGCAGAAAACCCGGGTAGTCGAACGCTCGGGTGAACCCGCCCAGCTCGGCCTCAGTTCGGAGGCTGTTGCCGTAATCAAACACTTCTGCACCATTGTCCATGAAGCCGACCATCGCCGCACAGTGCCGGGCCATACTCTCACGAGCGCGCCGCACCAGCTCGCCCGGGGATTCGACAGCCATCTTCTCCGCCGCGAGTGGGGTCAGGTCTGCCGGCACATAGGTCATGGGGTCGTGCGCGGACGTCTGGTCGGTGACGATGTCGGCGGGAAAATCGAGATCCAGAAGCCGTGGTACGAGGTCAGCAGCATTCCCGACCACCCCCACGGACAGCGGGCGCTGCTCGTCGCGGGCAGTGATGCATCTGGCGACGGCATCTTCCAGCGAACCCGCCAGCTCGTCGAGATACCGCGTGTTGAGTCGTCGTTCTGCCCGTTCGCGGGCAACTTCGATGCAGAGCGCGACACCGCCGTTCAACGTGACAGCGAGTGGCTGTGCGCCACCCATTCCTCCGAGGCCGGCTGTGAGTGTGATGGTCCCTACGAGCGAACCGCCAAACCGTTTCTCGGCGATCGCCCGGAACGTCTCATACGTACCTTGGAGAATCCCTTGGGTGCCGATGTAGATCCATGATCCGGCGGTCATCTGACCGTACATCGTGAGCCCATCCGCCTCCAGCCGCCGAAACTCGTCCCAGGTTGCCCAGTCGGGGACGAGCAGTGAGTTGGCAAGCAGCACCCGGGGTGCCCACTCGTGGGTGCGGAACACACCAACAGGTTTGCCCGACTGGACCAACAAGGTCTCGTCGCTTTCGAGCCTCTGCAGGGTGGCGACGATGGCATCGAACGCGTCCCACGACCTCGCGGCGCGGCCCGTGCCGCCGTACACCACGAGGTCGTCCGGTCGTTCAGCGACTTCCGGGTCGAGGTTGTTCATCAGCATCCGCATGGCCGCCTCCTGCGCCCAGCCTTTGCAGGTCATTTCGCTCCCGCGGGGTGCACGCACCTCTCTCGGACCGCTCACGCTTCCTCATTTCGCTCGATCGGCATGTCCCGGTGGGTGGCCGTGAACCACACCGCCGGCCGGCGGCCCGTACGATCCTGCAAATACGTCAGTCGTTCGATGGCCAGAACTGGCGTGCCGACTGCGACCTGCAGCTCGGCAGCAATCAGCGGACCAGCGCGCTGGCGATCGACGACGTGGTCGATGCGGGCCAGTGGAATCCGATACTTTATTGCGATCAGCCAATGCAATGACTGATGCTCGAGATCTTCATCGAGAATGCCCGGGCACAACGTGGGAGGCATGACGCGTTCTTCGAGCGCCATCGGGACGTTGTCGGCGAGTCGCAACCGCCGGATCCGGATGAGCGACGCGTGGGGCGACAGGCGCAGGCGCCGCGCGTGGATCGGCGACGTCGTGATCTCAGCCGCGAGTACCCGGGTCGTTGGTACATGGCCGAGCGCGCGCATTTCCTCGTCGAAAGAGCTCAGCGAGAAGTAGCGAGACATCGGCGACGTCGACGCGACGTAGCTGCCGCTGCCCTGCAAACTGCGGATCAACCCTTCGTCTGCCAGCTCTGCGAGCGCCCGCCGAACTGTTCCCCTGCTCACCCCGTGCCGGGCACTGAGCTCGCCTTCTGTGGGTAGCCGATCGAGGGGTCGCAACGTGCCGGACAGGATCTGGCTGCGGACGTCGTCTGCGATGGTGAGGTATTTACAGCTCATGCGCACCCTCGGACGAGGCGTGAACACAGCAGCAGATTCCGTTGGATCTAGCCAAACCGAGGGCGAGAGTCGATCTGCGCCGATGGACTTGGCCGGGGCAGCTCCGGATGAATCCCATGCATGACCGGTCGGCAACAGCGCCGCCTACTCAAGCAGCTGGAAGGTATTGGGACGCGGTCTCCTGCGTCAGCGGCGGCGGATCTCCCCCGGTGCGCCTGACGTGAGATGCTCTTCATCGAACAACCGGCGGAGGCGGCGTAAGCAGCGTTGCCGGCTGGGTCCCAGGCTACCGATCGGACGTCCTCGTGGACGCCTTGGCGTCGTTGCGCCAGATATCGTCAACCACGCGATCGGCCGGAGACGTTCACGCCACTCCGGGCGAGCAGAACTGACAGGATTTCTTTGGCGCTCGCGCCGCCGGCAGAGGCCCGCCGGCCATCGCTGATCACGTCGATCGTCCCCAGCCGAGCCGTTCTCGTACCGGCTTCGCTCGGACGCGGGGGCCAGGCAACCCTTGACGAGTTCTTCAGATTATGTGATGCCGCCGGGATCGCTCGCTGTGCGTTCGCGCCGAACTCGTCCAATCGATTCGACACGATGGCCGAAAAGCTTCTGAACGAAGGACCGATCGACATCGTCACCCGGATACCGGCGAAGCCGTTCCGCTGCGATATTCAGATCTCATCGGTATCACGCTCGGCCCTTTGTACAACTCATTCGCGTGGCCCGAGCTCGCCGGGTTCCTGGCATTCCTCGAGGCCGGCGTGAGCGCCGAGGATCTCGGCCTGGCGCTCGGCGCGGCATTCGAGGCATCAGGTATCACCACGCTTCCTCAATTCCAGCGGGGATACCCGAACTTTGTCGAGGGTTCCCGGGGGTGGAATGCAGCGATTCGATCAATCCGACCGAATACGATGCGTGGCCCGCGTTCGGCGCCATGGCCGATGCCAACTATGGGTATTTTGGCCGGCTGTGGACCCATGCCTCGGTGCCGTGCTGGAACTGGCCGGGTGCGGACGGTGATCGCTACGGCGGGTCCTTCACGGCAGACACGGCGAACACCGTGCTGATCGTCAACCCGGTATTTGACCCGGCAACGCCGATCTCCGGCGCCATCACGTTGAACTCGCTGCTCCCGCACTCGAGCCTGCGCACCGTTGAGGGCTGGGGCATACGTCGTTGTTCATGTCGTTCTGCGCCGATGCCATCGTGACTGGCTACCTGCTGAACGGAGCGACTCCAGTGCCCGGCACGGCGTGCCGGTAGGAGATGATCCCATTCATGGCGCCCCCGGGCCAATGAGCTCCGACGGGCTGGCCTTGGGTGAGGTGGATGAGCAGTCCGATCGGCAGGCAGCCAGAGCGGCAGTCATGAGCGAGGTCGCACTGCGACCGGGACGGTGACTCGGACTCGCTCAGACTGCTTGCGGCTGGAACTCCTTGAACGCCTCCCACGCTCGGGGAGCGTTGACGCTGGCCGGGCCGCCGCCCATCAGCAGTGCCACCCCGAGTGCCTCGGCGAATTGTTGCTCGGTGGCGCCTTTACGGGCCGGGCCGCGTACGTGCGCGGCGATGCACCCGTCGCATCCGTCGTGGACGGCAATAGCCACCGCGATCAGCTCCTTGACCGCACCCGACAGTTCGCCGTCCTCGAGCGCGCCCCGGTGGAGGTCGGTGAACCCCTGGTAGGTGTGTGGAGTGCGCTCACGCAGTTCCTTGGTCGGTTCGTAGATTGACT
>Ga0224512_10001814_pt1 | contig 19988 bp, 19 predicted proteins | sample SF_May12_sed_USG_4_FD_169103 | JGI IMG/M metagenome (GOLD analysis project Ga0224512, IMG submission 169103) | Sediment microbial communities from San Francisco Bay, California, United States - SF_May12_sed_USGS_13 | ecosystem: Environmental > Aquatic > Marine > Sediment | place: USA... | reverse complement strand
GATGGAGAAGGTGCCGGCCGGCGAACGCGAAGCGCTCACGCCCGAAGCGAATGGCATCACCGTCGAATCGCAGAGGAGACCCGCATGGACGAACAACTCCGCATCGCCGCACTGGAGTACCACCGCCTGCCGAGGCCGGGCAAGATCTCGGTGACGCCGACCAAGGGACTCATCAACCAGCGCGACCTTGCGCTCGCCTATTCGCCGGGGGTCGCCGCCGCGTGCGATGCCATCGCGGCCGATCCGAACGAAGCGCATTCGCTCACCTCCCGCGGCAATCTCGTCGCCGTCATCACCAACGGCACGGCGGTCCTGGGCCTGGGCAACATCGGGCCGCTGGCCGGCAAGCCGGTGATGGAAGGCAAGGCGTGCCTGTTCAAGAAGTTCAGCGGGATAGACGTGTACGACATCGAGATCGCCGAGAACGATCCGGAAGAGCTGGTGAAGACGATCGCGCGGCTGGAGCCGACCTTCGGCGGCATCAACCTCGAGGACATCAAGGCGCCCGATTGCTTCTACGTCGAGCGCAAGTTGCGCGAGCGGATGAAGATCCCGGTATTCCACGACGACCAGCATGGCACGGCGATCGTGGCGTCCGCCGCGATTCTCAACGCCATGAAGGTTGTCGGCAAGGAATTCGCGAAGGTCAAGCTCGTGACCTCGGGGGCGGGTGCTGCCGCGATCGCGTGCCTCGACCTGCTGGTCGGCTTGGGGATCAAGCGCGAGAACGTCGTTATGTGCGACAGCAAAGGCGTAATCTACGTCGGGCGCGAGACGCCCATGGAGGAGAACAAGGCGCGCTACGCCCGCGACACGAAGGCGCGCGAGCTCGCGGACGCCATCGTCGGCGCGGACATCTTCCTGGGGCTTTCCGGGCCAAGGGTGCTCACGCAGGACATGGTCAAGACCATGGCGCCCGATCCGTTCATCATGGCGCTCGCCAATCCCGAACCGGAGATCCTGCCGGAACTTGCAACGGCCGTGCGCCCCGACGCCATCATCGCCACGGGCCGGTCGGACTACCCGAACCAGGTGAACAACGTGCTGTGCTTCCCGTTCATCTTCCGCGGGGCGCTCGACGTCGGCGCGACCACGATCACCGAGCAGATGAAGCTCGCCTGCGTGCGCGCCCTGGCCGAGCTCGCGCACGCCGAGCAGTCGGACATCGTCGCGCAGGCGTATGCCGGCGAGAGCCTGAACTTCGGGCGCGACTACCTGATTCCCAAGCCCTTTGATCCGCGCCTCGTCGTGACCGTGCCGCTGGCGGTGGCCAAGGCCGCCATGGAAAGCGGCGTTGCCGCCCGACCGATCACCGATTTCGACGCCTATCGTGAACGCCTGTCGCAGTTCGTCTACCACTCCGGACTCATCATGAAGCCGGTGTTCGCCGGGGCCAAGCGCTCGCCCAGGCGCGTGGCGTACGCGGAAGGCGAAGAGGAACGCGTGCTGCGCGCCGTGCAAGTCGTCGTGGACGAAGGGTTGGCCAAGCCCATCCTGATCGGCCGACCCGAGGTCATCGCCGCGCGGATCGAGAAGTTCGGGTTGCGTCTCACCCCGGGCAAGGATTTCGAACTCGTCAACATCAACAGCGACCCGCGTTACCGATCGTACTGGCAGACCTACTACCAGCTCATGGGACGCAAGGGCATTTCCCCCGAGGACGCGAAGGAGGCGGTGCTGCGCAAGCCTTCGCTCATCGGCACGCTGCTGTTGCGGATGGGCGAATGCGACGCGCTGCTTTGCGGCACCGTGGGCAAGTACCATGCGCACCTGCGTCACGTCGCCGACGTCATCGGACGCAGTCTCGATGCTCCGGTGTTTGCCGCGATGAACGGGCTGCTCCTGCCCAACCGAACGCTGTTCATCTGCGATACCTACGTGAACCGCAATCCTTGCGTCGACGAACTGGTCGAGATCGCGCGGCTCGCATCCGACGAGGTCCGGCGGTTCGGGCTCGTCCCCAAAGTGGCCCTGGTGTCGCACTCCAACTTCGGCAGCGACGATTCGAAGTCGGCGCGCAAAATGCGCGAGGCGCGCGACCTTCTGGTCAAGCGCGTGCCGGGACTGGAAATCGACGGGGAAATGCACGGCGATGCCGCGCTTTCGGACGCCATTCGCAGCCGCGTCCACCCGGACTCCACCTTGAAGGGCGAAGCCAATCTCCTCATCATGCCCAACCTCGATGCCGCGAACATCTCCTTCAACCTGCTGAAGCTGACCGGCGGCGATGGCGTGACCATCGGTCCGATTCTGCTCGGTGCGAACAAGCCCGTGCTGATCGCCACGCCGTCGGCTACCGTGCGGCGACTGGTCAATCTGACGGCGCTGGCGGTGGTGGATGCCGGGGGCGGCGGCGGATGACCCCGGAGCGGATACAATCTGGCGCAGCTTGCCACGCGATCATCCGGTCATGAAAAAATCTGGACCGCCCTCGTTCTGCTATTCGTGTTTTTCGCCGTCCTGGTCTGGGCGGGTGACCAGGTTTGCGCTGATCGAGGATCCGGCGGTGGTGCGAGCGATCCTCGCGCACCTGGGGCTCTGGCAGCCGCAGGCACTCGAGCGTGCGCCGCCCGCTCCCGCGCGGGCCTGGCCCGAGCACGCCAATCTGGCGCTCACTTACCACCCTCTGCCCGACATCGCCTGAAGCCGCGCTCCGGGGCGAGCGAGCCCCGGAGCGCGGCTTTTGCGTGATCCAAGCCAGCGCGGGCAAGATGCGTCATAACGCCGATTGCGCAACGCTCGAATCGCCGGAGGAACGCTCATGACCAGCCAAATCCGCCGCAAACCGAGCGTTCCCGCGCCTGCCCCGCAGCGCACGGCGGCCACGCACGCGAGCGGGGCGGATGAGTTTTCCTATCGTTGATCTCGTGCCAGTGCCCAGATTCATCCGGCCGGGCGCGCCAGTCATTTACGAAGCTGGGCACTTCACCCAGCTTTCTCTTCTCCATGAAAAGACAGGAATACCGAACCTGCCGCCGGCCATCTTCGCGGGGGCGTGGAGATGCGGTAATGCCACTCAGGACACTGAACGAGGGACGCTAACTGTGTGAACGAGCGGTTCTCGCCGCTATTCGAGTCGGCGTGACATTTCCGGGATATCCGGCAACCGCGCCCGCCTCGCATCCTGGGGGACCTTTTGAACCGGTGCGAGGAAAAGCTCGAGGACCGTGCACATACCGAGATGCATCTCGGCGTTGACCCGCATGCCAGGAACAGGGCGCTGCTGCTGGCCCTGGCACTCAAGATGGCCGCCGCTTAGAGAATCTCTTGCCAGAGAAAAGGTACACTCATCCCATGTACCGGCAACGCATTAGGGTTTAACAGTAGTCCCGGTGTGGCGGTCGATGCGACCGTCACGCGCGCAGGGTTATCATCGGTGCATGCCGCAGTTGCCATCCTCGGTGAATCGCGGGCTGATCGCGCTGGGCGGGGCGCTCATCGAGCGCCCAGCGAGTTGGCTGCGCGTGTTCCGCTTCGCTGGCGTCGCCCTGGTGACGGCGCTCAGCCCTTCCGCCTGGGACCCCGCCATGCGCCGTGCCACGGCGCAACAGATCCACTTCTCGGCCTGGCAGGCGCTGCCCGGTTTCACCTTCGCTGCCGCGATGCTCAGCTTCGTGCTGATCCGCATCGTTGAGGGCACGGCGCGCGACTACGGCCTGTCGCAGTACGCGCTCGGGCTGACGGTGCGCGTGCTGATACTGGAGCTCATTCCGGTGCTCGCCGCGCTGTTCGTCGCGCTGCGCTCGGGTGCGGCGATCAATACCGAGGTGACGCTCAGGCACATCCGCGGCGATTTCGAGACGCTGGCGAGCGCTGGCGAGGACCCGCTGCGCCACGACCTGGTGCCGCGCGCCGTCGGCGCCGTGCTGGCGGTAATGCTGCTCAGCTACCTCAGCTCGGCGGTGGCGCTGGTGCTCGCCTACCTCGCGCTGTACGGAATCTCGCCATGGGCGATTGGCAGCTTCATGCGCATTACCGGGCAGGTGTTTGGTCCGGTGGTGGTCGCGGGCTACGCGCTCAAGACGCTGCTGTTCGGCGCCGCGGTGGCGGCGATCCCGATCACGGCGGCACTCGCTGTGCCGCGCGAGCGCGAGATGGCGCCGATCGCGGTGCTGCGCGGCATGGTGCGCCTTGGTATCGCCGTTGCCGTGATCGAAGGCGGTTTCCTCGCGGTCATGTACGCCTGAGGCCGACATGGCGGACGACCGCTACTCGCAACCCGTACCCCATGTCGAGCTCAAAGCGCTTGCGCTGCTCGGGCTGGTCCTCGGGCTGGTGGCGGCGTTCGCGGTGTATGTGCTGTACGCGCGCGGCACCTTCGAGGAGACGCAGCGCCTTTACCTGATGGCCGACAATTCCGAGGGCGTGAGCGTTGGCGCCGACCTCAGCTTCTCGGGCTTCCCGGTGGGGCGCGTTCAGCGGATCGAGCTCGTGCCGACGGGCCAGGCGCGCATCGTGATCGACGTGCCGCGCAAGGACACGCGCTGGCTGCGCCAATCGAGCGTGTTCACGCTCGAGCGCGGCCTGGTGGGCGGCGCGCGCCTGCGCGCGTTCACCGGCAACCTCGAAGACAAGCCGTTGCCGCCCGACGCGGTGCGCCCAGTGCTGCGCGGCGACACCACCGACGAGCTGCCGGCGCTCATCACGGGCCTGAAGCGCGTGCTCGACAACGTCGAGCGCATGACCGCAATGGACTCGGACCTGAACGCGGGCCTCGCCGCGGTGCGTGCCATGGCCGAGCGCCTGGGTGGGCGCTACGGCGCGCTCACCGCGCTGCTCGGCAGCGAGGAGGAAGCGAAAAAGCTGGTCACCTCGATCGACCGCGCCAACGTGCTGCTCGCCTCGCTCGAGGCGCTGTCGCACAAGCTCGGGCGCACGATCGACAAGGCCGATGCGCGGCTGTTCGACTCCGGCGGCGTCATGGACGAGACGCAGAAGGCAGTCGCGCAGCTCAATGCCGCGCTCGGCGACGCGCGCGCCAGCCTGAAGAAGGCCGACACGGTGCTCGCCGAGGCGCAGAAGATCGCCGCCAACACCAGCTCGGCCACCGCGGACCTTGGCGCCCTGCGCGCCCAGGTCGAGGCGAGCCTGCGCAAGCTCTCCGCGCTCATCGAGGAGATCAACCGCAAGTGGCCGTTCGCGCGCGACACCGAGGTGAAGCTGCCGTGAAGCGGCTCGCCGCCCCCGGCGTGCTGCTGCTCGCCGCCGCCTGCGCCAGCGGCCCGGTGCCGCCCGACTGGCAGCTCGAGGCGCACGGCGCGCTCGAAAGTTACAAGGCCGCGTACCTGAAGGGCGACGCGAAGAGCGCGGCGCTTGAGTTCGCGCGCGCGCGCCGAGAGCTCGCGAGCACCGGGCGCGCCGAGCGAGTGGCGCAGGCCGAACTCACGCGCTGCGCGCTCGCTACCGCGAGCCTGGAGTTCGACGACTGCCCGGGCTTCGTGCCGCTCGCCGCGGACGCCGGGCCCGCGGCACGCGCCTACGCCGCCTACCTTGCCGGGCGTTGGGATGGGGTCGACGCGGCGCTGCTGCCTGTGGCGCAGCGCGCAGTGGTGGCGGGCGGCAAGGCGGCGCCGATCGAGGAGCCGCTCTCGCGCCTGGTGGCCGCGGGCGTGTTGTTCAGAATGCAGCGGGTCGAGCCGCCCGACATCGCTGCCGCAATCGAAGTGGCCTCGGCGCAGGGCTGGCGCCGGCCGTTGCTCGCCTGGCTCGGCGTCGAGGAACGGCGCGCGCAGGCCGCCGGCGACGCCGAGGCCGCAGCGCGATTCAGGCGCCGCATCGAGTTGATACTGGAAGGCAAGAGATAGGGACAGGCCCTATGTCCCGAATGAAGGGCCCCGCTTTGATCGGGGCCTGGTACCGGAAGCCGTCGGGCTGCGCCGCGTAGGTGCTTTTTGATGGGCAGGCGTCCTTGACGGCCCTTGCTGCGGGCCGCGTGCCGCCTTAAGGTGCGGTCATGTTTGAACTGAGCGAAACCCAGAAGGCACTGCAGCAAAGCGCCCGCACGCTGGCGCAGAAGGAGTTCGCGCCGCGCGCCGCCGAGATCGACCGCTCGGAGCAATATCCCTGGGCGAACGTGGAGCGCCTGACCCAGGCCGGCTTCATGGGCATGACGATTCCCGAAGAATACGGCGGCCAGGGGCTCGGCTACCGGGAGGCCGTGCTGGTGATCGAGGAAATGGCCAAGGTGTGCGGGGTCACGGGGCGCATCGTCGTCGAGGCCAACATGGGCGCCATCGGTGCCATCATGAAGTTCGGCTCGGACACGCAGAAGGCGCTGGCCGCGAAGCTGGTGCTGGCCGGCGACAAGCCGGCGATCTGCATCACCGAGCCCGAGGCCGGCAGCGCGGCGACGCAGATGAGCACGCGGGCCGATCGCAAGGGTGATCGCTACGTGCTCAACGGCCGCAAGCACTGGATCACCGGCGGCGGCGTCTCGAAGCTGCACCTGATCTTCGCTCGGGTATTCGAGAACGGGGTGGCGCAGGGCATCGGCGGCTTCATCGCCGTGCGCGACCAGGCGAAGGGGCTGGTCGTCGGCCGGCGCGAGCCGGCGATGGGCCTGCGCGGCATCCCGGAGTGCGAGATCCTGTTCGAGGACCTGGAAGTCCCGCAGGAGATGATGCTGGTGCCCCCCGAGGGAATTCGCCACGGCTTCGCCGGGCTCATGAACGCCTACAACGGCCAGCGTGTCGGCGCCGCCACGGTGGCGCTCGGCATCGCCGCCGGGGCCTACGAGCTGGCGCTGCAGTATGCGCAGACGCGCAAGCAGTTCGACCGGCCGATCTGCGAGTTTCAGGGGCTGCAGTGGATGCTGGTCGACATGCACATGCAGCTTGCGGCGGCACGCCTGCTGATACACAAGGCGGCGGCGGGTGGCGGCTCCGGGTTTCCGGACATCACGGAGGCCGCGCAGGCCAAGGTGTTCGCCGCCGACACGGCGATCAAGGTTACCAACGATGCCTTGCAGATCTTCGGCGCGGCCGGCTACTCGCGCGATCTGCCGCTCGAGCGCATGGTCCGGGACGCGCGCATGTTCACCATCGGCGGCGGCACGGCGCAGATCCTGCGCACGGTCATTGCCTCGCAGCTGCTCGGACGCAAGCTGCCGCAGACGCGCGACGGCTACCGGAACGCTTAGCCTGACCCCGCGGTGGCCCGCACACTCACCCACGTAGCCGCCGCGCCCGCCGCGGCGAGCGCCAGCCCGCCCAGCGAGAGCTGCACGTGGCTCAGTTCCAGCTCGCCGCCCCCGGGCATCGCCATCACCAGGCCGCCGGCGAAGAGCAGCAACCGCGCCGCCCAGCCGACCGCGCTGCGCGCAACGGTGCCGATGCCCACGACGTATCCCTCGAGCGCCGAGCCGATGAGCACGAGGCCGGCGACCGCGGTGCCGACCACGACGAGGATCTCCCAGGGCGAGCCGCGCAGGATGAGCGCCGGGTTGAGCACGAAGAAGAACGGCACGAAGTACATGGCGGCGCCCAGGCGCACCGACTGCAGGCCGACCTCCATCGGCCGCGCTTTGGCGATACCGGCAGCGACGAACGCGGCGAGCGCCACCGGCGGCGTGATGAACGACACCATGCCCCAGTACAACATGAAAAGATGCACCGCCACCGGGTCGAAGCCGGCGGCCACCAGCGGCGGCGCGAGCACGATGGCGAGAAAAATGTAGCAGGCGGTGATGGTCATGCCCATGCCGAAGATGAAGCTCGTGATCGCGCCCATCACCAGCAGCACGTAGATGTTGTTGCCGGCGAGGTACACGAGGTCGTTGGCGAGCGTGCCGGCGAGCCCGGTGACCGAGAGCGCACCGATGATCAGGCCGACGCCCGCAAGCAGCGCCGAGAGCTCGCCCAGCGCGCCGCAGATGCCTTCGACCAGCAGGCCGAGCTTTTTCCAGTCGAGCCGGTGCCGGCGCGAGAACTGGTTGATGACAAGCAGCAGTCCCGTTGCGTAGAACGGCGCGATCGCTTCCTGCTGCAGCACCAGCAGCATCCACACCAGCAGGACGAACACGATGACGTACTGCCAGCCCTCGGCAAAGGTGCGCCGCACGGAGGGCAGTTCCGCGCGCGGCAGGCCCCTGAGCCCGTGGCGCGCCGCGTAACCGTCGATCTGTACGAACAGCGCGAGATAGAACAGCACCGAGGGCACCAGCGCCGCGAGCGCCACGGTCACATACGGCACGCCGAGGAACGACGCCATGACGAACGCGGTCGCGCCCATCACCGGCGGCATCAGAACGCCGCCGGTGGACGCGCAGGCCTCGACGCCGCCGGCGTAGGCGGGCGAAAAGCCGATGCGCTTCATCGCGGGGATCGTCACCACCCCGGTGGTGAGCACGTTCGACACCACGCTGCCCGAGACCGAGCCCATCAGGCCGCTGGCGAAGATCGCGACCTTGGCGGGCCCGCCGCGCACCGATCCGAACAGCGCGAACGCGAGGTTGTTGAAGAAATGCGCGGCGCCGGTGTACTGCAGCACGGCACCGAACATGACGAAGCCGATCACCAGCTCGCCGAAGGCACGCGTCGGGATGCCGAGCACGCTTTCCGAGCTGGCAAAGTGATAGGCCGCGGTCGTGGAGAAATCCTGCGGCAGGCCCGAGATCGGGCCGGGCATGTGCCCCGCGTACACCGGGTAGAGCGAAATCACGGCAACCATGACGAACACCGCCGTGCCGCCGGCGCGGCGCGTGGCTTCGAGGATCATCAGCCAGCCGACACAGGCGATCCAGATCGCCTCCCTGGGCGCGGCGAATTCCCAGCCCTCGCTGATGATGCGATGCGCGTTGAGGGCGAAGTATGCGAACACGGCGACATTGACGAAGAACAGCGCCGCGTCGTACCAGGGCACGCCGTCGCGGCGTGCGCGCTTGGTCGCAGGCAGCACGACGAACACGCAGCCGGCGAGCAGGGCGCACAGCCAGTAAAGGTAGGCCGTGTCGAGCAGCACCTTGCCGACAAAGAAGCCCAGATTGAGGATCTGGTTCAGGGCAAGAAAAATCGCCGTCGAGGCGACGGCGATCAGGATGCCGCGCCAGAAAGGCGGCAGTTTGCGGTAGCGCAGCTCGACGGCCGCCTCGGGCGCGGCGTCCGCGACTTCCGTGCTCACCGGCGGCGCCAGGAATCAGATATGCGCGCGACAGCGATGGCCGCCGCGCGCAGAGAAACGACCAATGTATGTAAACCGGCTACATGCCGGCTTTGGCGAGCGCAGCCGCGCGCGCCTTCTCCCACGCCGCCGCGAAAGCCTCGGCGTTGATATCGCCGGCCTTGTTCATTCCCGCCCAGGCCCTGGCGAGAACCTGCTGGCGCTTGATCAGCATGTCGTTGTGCGCCTGGTGCCCGGGTTTCCACTGGCCGGCTTCCTTCCAGTACCGGATCGCGCCGTCGTGGTAGGGAACCACCCAGTCGAAGATCTGCCGGTCCACTGCCCAGCCGCTGGCGCCCGGTGCCGAGCCCTTGTACATGTCGAAGGTCTCGACCATCGCCTTGGTCATGTTGTACACCAGGTCCGCGTTCTGATTGGCGTAGGTCATCAGGATCGGGTACGGGTACGCCGAGGACTCGGCGGGGTGATCCTTGGACAACTCGGCGCCCTCGGTGCCCATGAACGGCTTGAAGAACGGCGCGAGCGCATTGAGCCGCTTCCAGCCCGCCTTGTCCTGGTGCGAGATCACCGGGTACACGAGGCCGCGCGGCGATTTCGCGATTGCGTACGCCTTGCCGGAAACCGACGAGCTGAACGCGGCATCGACCTGGTTGTTGACGATGCCGTCCATGGCCGCGCCGAAGCCGCCGAACTCGACCCGCTGCACGTCGTTCCAGGTGAGGTTGGCGAAGGCGAGGATCGCGGTGATGTTCTGGTTGAGCGACGGCGCGCCGATGACCCAGGCAACGCGCTTGCCTTTGAGATCGGCTATGGTCTTCACGCCGCTGTCCTTGGCGGCGAGGATGGTCAGAAGCTGGTCCGAGGTATTGAGCATCAGACCCCGCACCGGCTGCGGCCCCCACTCCTTCGCGCCGAAGTCGAACAGGCCTTCCTGCGCGAGATACGCGCCGCCGACGCCGTTGGCGGAAAACTGCACCTGGCCGTTGCGCAGCGGCAGGTTGCGCGAGATGTCGTTCTTGCCGGGCAGCACGCGCAGGCTGACGTTGTATTTCTGCTTCAACGCGTTGCCGATGCCGACCGACTGGTTATAGCCGGCAGAGCCGACGTCGTAGGCGCTCCAGGCGAGCGTAGGCGGCAGCTTGACCTGCGCCTGTGCAGCGCCGGACAGCAGTGCGGCGGCAGCGAGCACCGCTGCACGATGGAATGCAGTCTTCATGGATCCCTCCTCCTCCAAGATTGGCCTTCGAATGTTAACCGATTCCCGGGCGGCGCTAGAATGCCTTCGAGTGAGCAGCCACCCGATCAGCCGCTTTCCGGTGCCCGAGCTTGGCAATCTGCCCGAGGACGTGCGCGCGCGCATCCTCGCCGTGCAGGAGAAGTCCGGCTTCGTGCCCAATGTGTTCCTCGTGCTCGCGCACCGACCCGCCGAGTTCCGCGCATTTTTCGCCTACCACGACGCGCTGATGGACAAGGAGGGTGGGCTCACCAAAGCGCAGCGCGAGATGATCGTGGTCGCGACCTCCGGGGCGAACCACTGCCAGTACTGCGTGGTCGCGCATGGCGCGATTCTGCGCATCCGCGCGAAGAACCCGCTCGTTGCCGACCAGGTGGCGGTCAACTACCGCAAGGCCGACATCCCGCCGCGCGAGAAGGCAATGCTCGATTTCGCCATGAAGGTGGCGCTCGAGTCGTATGCGCTGGACGACGCCGACCTCGAGGCGCTGCGCCGGCATGGCTTCACCGACGAGGACGCCTGGGACATCGCCGCCATCGCGTCGTTTTTCGCGCTCTCCAACCGCATGGCGAACTTCACCGCCATGCGGCCGAACGACGATTTCTATCTGCTGGGGCGGGTGCCGAAGGAGAAGTAGACGCTCATGCCGCGAGCGCGGCTGGGTCCCCGGCCGACCGCGTTTCCAGCCAGCTTACAAGCTCGCCGACCCCCTGCCCGGTCGTGGCAGCGGTGCTGAATACGGGAATTCCGGGACTGCCGGGCTTCATCCCGAGCATGCCGAGAAGCTCGCGCGCCGCGCGCGCCGCGCCCGCGAGGTCGGCCTTGTTGACGACGAAGGCGTCGGCGATCTCGAGAATGCCCGCCTTCAGCGCCTGCACGTCATCGCCCAGTCCGGGCGGACAGAGCACCAGCCGGGTGCCCGCGATCGTCGCGATCTCGACCTCGGACTGCCCGGCGCCCATGGTTTCCACCAGCACGTAGTCGAAGCCCGCGGCATCGAGCAGCACCACCACGCGGCCGGTGGCGCCGCTGACGCCGCCGTGGTGGCCGCGGGAAGCGAGCGAACGGATGTAGACGCGCTCATGCGACTGGATCTCGGCCATGCGGATCCGGTCCCCGAGCAGCGCGCCGCCGGAGTAGGGACTCGACGGATCGACCGCCACCACCGCCACGCTGCGGCCCTTGGCGAGCAGCTCGCCGGCGATTGCCGCCACCAGCGTGGACTTGCCGACGCCAGGCGCGCCGGTGACGCCGACCACGCGTGCGCGCCCGCAGTGTGCCGCCAGTTGCGCGCTGAGCGCATGACCTTCGGCGCTGCCGTTCTCGATCGCGCTGATGGCGCGCGCGATGGCGCGCCGGTCGCGCGCCAGGACGCGATCGGCGAGGCCCGGCGCCGCGGGGCCGATGCCGAACTCGGCGCCATGCTCGCCGAGCAGCGGCGGCGGCCGGTATTGCTGCTGCATTCCCGCGATGCGCAGCGGGTTGCCGACCGCGCGGATCGTCGTGCCGGCGTCTTCGATCGCGACCACCATGCCGCGCTCGCGCACGAGCACGGACGCGAGCGCCTGCTCCAGCGTCTCCACCGGCGCCGCCACCACGCCGAGCGGCGCCAGCCGCGCACTCCAGGACGCGCTCGTATCGCTCCTGAACAGCGGCTCGAGCCCGGCGAGAAGGGCTTCGCGGTGCTCGCGCCGCGCCGCCATGGTCGCGAAGCGCGCGTCCTCGATCCACTCCGGCCTGCGCACCTCGCGGCAGAAGCGTCGCCAGAACTCGTCATGCGATATGAACACCACCAGCCAGCCGTCGCTCGTCTCGAAGACCTGCGCGGGGACGATGTACGGGTGCGCCGAGCGTGCCATGCGCTGCGCGCGCTCGCCCGCGTTCAGCCAGGCCCCCGCAAGGTAGTTGAGTTGCGACAGCATCACGTCGTGCATGGAGACGTCGATCTGGCCGCCCTTGCCTTCGACGATCTTCGCCAGCAGGCCGAGCGCACCCATCATGCCGGCGGAGTTGTCGACCGCCGAGTACCCGGTCTTCGCCGGCGGGCCGCCGGGCTCGCCGGTGATCGCCATCACGCCCGTGAGCGCCTGGATGACGTAGTCGTAGGCCGGACGATCGGCGTGGCTGCCCTGCAGGCCGTAGCCGGTCAGCGCCACGCAGACGAGCTTGGGGTTCGTCGCCTTCAGCGCGTCATACGTGAGGCCGAGCTTGCCGATCGCGGCGGGGCGCAAGTTGGTGATCAAGGCGTGCGCGCGGGCGGCGAGGCCGCGCAACGCAGCCTGGCCTGCCGCGCTCGCCAGATCGAGCACCACGCTCTTCTTGCTGCGGTTCAGGCTCGCGAAGTAGGCGTTGTGCGGTCCGATGCGGTGCGGACTGACGCGGCGGGCGATGTCGCCCTCGGGTGGCTCGATCTTGATCACCTCGGCGCCGAGGTCGGCAAGCAGCATGCCGCAGTACGGGCCGGCGAGCATGTGCCCGACCTCGAGCACGACGATCCCGGCGAGCGGACCGCTCATGCCAGGGCGCGCGCCAGCTCGTCGATCATGCGCTCGAGCGGCGTGTCGTTCGTGAACACGCCTTTCACGCCCGCAGAGAGCAGCGCAGCGCGGTCCTGGGGCGGTATGGAGCCGCCGACGAACACCGGAATGTCGCCGGCGCCCGCGGCGCGCAGGCCATCGAGCACCTCGCCCGCGAGCACCTGGTGGCTGCCCGAGAGGATCGACAGGCCGACCGCGGCCACGTCCTCGTCGAGCGCCACGCGTACGATGAATTCGGGCGACTTGCGCAGCCCGGTGTAGATCACCTCGGCGCCGGCGTCGCGCAGCGCGAGCGCGATCACCTTGGCGCCGGCGTCATGCCCATCGAGTCCCGGCTTGGCGACCAGGATGCGCTTGCCCGCGAGGGGGGGCTTCGCCAAGGCACTCATAGCCGGACCGGCTCCTGGAACTCGCCCCAGCAGCGCTTGAGGCGTTCCACCATTTCGCCGACGGTCGCATAGGCGTGGCAGCATTCGACGAGGAGCGGCATCAGGTTCTCGCTGTCGGTCGCGGCGGCAGCCCCGAGGGCGTCGAGCGCCTTTGCCGCGCGTGCCGCGTCGCGGCGGCGCTTCACCCCGGCGTGCTTCTCGCGCACACGCGCGGCGATCTGCGGATCGAGCCGGAACACCTCGCCGTAGCTGTCTGCCTGCGCCGCGCGGCGGTAGCGATTCTGGCCGACGACCACGCGCTCGCCGCGGTCGGTGGCGTCCTTCTTTTCCTTGGCGCGCACGGCGATGCGGCGCTGCAGCCAGCCGTCTTCGATTGCCTTCACCACGCCGCCGTAGGCGTCGATGTCGCGCATCACCTCGCGCATGCCGCTTTCCATGCGTTCCGTGAGCCACTCGACGTAGTAGCTGCCGCCGAGCGGGTCGACGGTGGCGGCGACGCCGCTCTCGTGCTGCACGATCTGCTGCGTGCGCAGCGCGATCTCCGCGGAGAACTCGGTCGGGATCTGGAACGCCTCGTCGTACGCGCAGGTGAATATCGACTGCGCGCCGCCGAGCACCGCGGCCAGATTCTCGATCGCCACGCGCACGATGTTGTTGTAGGGCTGTGCCGCGATCAGCGAGGAGCCGCCGCACACCACGCCGAAGCGGAAATGCAGCGCCTTCTCGTCGGTGACACCGTAGCGCTCGCGCAGCAGCCGTGCCCACAGGCGCCGCCCGGCGCGGAACTTGCACGCCTCCTCGAACAGATCCATGTGCACGTAGAAGAAGAACGACAGCCGGCGCGCGAACTTCGCCACGTCGCCGCCGCGGCGGATCAGCTCGTCGACGTAGGCGAGGCCGTTGGCGAGCGTGTAGGCCATCTCCTCGACCGCCGTGCAGCCGGCGTCGCGCACGTGCGCGCCGGCGATCGATATGGCGTTGAAGCGCGGCGTGACCTCGTTCGAATAAAGCACCGAGTCGGCGATCAGCCGCAGCGATGGGCGCACCGGGAAGATCCAGGTGCCGCGCGCGACGTACTCCTTGAGGATGTCGTTCTGAATGGTGCCGGTGAGCTTCTCGCGCGGCACGCCCTGCTTGTCGGCCGCGGCGAGGTACATGGCATAGATGATCGCTGCCGTGCCGTTGATGGTGAACGACGTGGAGATCGCGCCCAGGTCGATGCCCTCGAACAGCGTCTCCATCTCCGAAAGCGAGAACAGCGATACGCCGACCTTGCCCACCTCGGGCCGCGCCATCGGGTGATCCGGGTCGTAGCCGCACTGCGTCGGCAGATCGAGCGCGACCGAAAGCCCGGTCTGTCCCTGCTCGAGCAGGAACCGGTAGCGCTGGTTGGACTCCTCGGCCGAGCCGAAGCCGGAGTACTGGCGGATGGTCCAGGGCCGCCCGCGATAACCGTCGGCGAAGATACCGCGCGTGAACGGATAGGCGCCCGGCAGCGCCGGATCCGGGGCGCCGGCCATGTCGTGCGTCACCACCACGGGCACTTCGATGCCCGACGGCGTCGCCACGCGCCCCGCAATCGCCTCCGGTTTCTGCCGTGCGCTCATCGCCGCTTCAGTCGAGGACTACTGTGCACCGCCACCCGGGGTCGCGCAAGGCGGTTGGCGCTTCCAGACCCGGGTCTGCGCCTCGAAGGCATGCGCGAGCTGCAGCACGCCGAAGTCGTCGCGGTAGCGGCCGATGATCTGCAGGCCGACCGGCAGGCCCGCCGGCGTGAAGCCCGCCGGCACCGAGATCGCCGGGTGGCTGGTGATGGTGATGTAGTAGCAGCTCTTCATCCAGTCGAGGTAGTTGCCGAGCTTCACACCGGCGATCTCGGTCGGGTACTCGGTCTCCACCGGGAAAGGCGGCAGCTGGTTCACCGGCGCGAGCAGGAACTCGTACTTCTCGAGGAACGCGCGCATGCGCTGGTAGAGCTCGGTGCGCCGCGCCTCGGCGCGCGCGATCTTCGCGCCGTCGAGGGCCAAGCCCTGCTCGATGTTCCAGATGACGGTGTCCTTGAGCTCGGCGCGGTGCGTCTTCAATAACGGCGCAAGGCGCTGCGCAAAGGAGATCGCGCGCAGCGTCTCGAACGCCTCGGTCGCGCCGCTGAAGTCGGGGCAGGCCTCCTCGACGACGCAGCCGAGCTCCTTGAACACCCTGCGCTGGCTTTCGAGCACCGCCGTGACCTCGGGCTCGACCGGCAGGCCGCCGAAGTCGCGCGTCCAGGCGACGCGGACTTTCCTGAAGGAACGCTTGAGTGATTTCGTGAAGATTGATCCCGGCTCGCTGATGGAAATCGGCGCGCGCCGATCCGCTCCGGCCATGGCGGAAAGCAGGAACGTCGCGTCCTCCACCGTGCGCGCGAGCGGGCCGATCACCGGCTGCGAGTCCCAGGCGTTCGCCGCCGGATACGACGGCACGCGCCCTGGCGTGGGGCGAAAGCCGACCACGTTGCAGTAGTTGCCGGGATTTCTCAGGCTCGCGGCGAGGTCCGAGCCGTCGGCGAAGGGCAGCATGCCGCAGGCGACCGCGGCCGCGGCGCCGCCCGAGGAGCCGCCGGCGGTCCTGGAGCGGTCGTAGGGATTGCGCGTCGCGCCGAACACCTTGTTGAAGGTGTTGCTGCCGGCGCCGAATTCGGGGGTGTTCGTCTTGCCGAGCGTAATGGCGCCGGCGGCCTTCAAGCGCTCGACGAGGAGCGCGTCCTCGTGCGGCACGTGGTCCTTGTAGACGAGCGAGCCGAGCGTGGTGCGGATGCCCTTCGTCGCCACCAGATCCTTGTAGGCGATGGGCAGGCCGGCGAGCGGACCGGCGCGGACGTTCTTCCGGTCCACGGCCTTCGCCTCCTTCAGCGCCTGCTCGGGCAGGAAAGTGACGATGGCGTTCACTTTCGGGTTAACGCGCTCGATCTGCGCGATGAAGGCGCGCATCACCTCGGTCGCCGAGAGCTTGCGGGAGCGGATCAGGGCGGCGAGCCGCCTGGCGGGCGTGAAGCAGAGTTCCATCACATCAGCACTATATCGAACTGCTCCTGCATGTAGCCCGGCTCCACCTGCAGGGAGATCCGCTTGCCGATGAAATCCGAGAGCATCGCCACCGAGCCCGATTCCTCTTCCTGCAGCAGGTCGATCACGTTCTGCGCGCCGAGCACGCGGAACTCGCGCGCATTGAACGCGCGCGCCTCGCGCAGAATCTCGCGCAGGATTTCGTAGCTCACGGTGCGCGCGGTCTTCACCTCGCCGCGCCCGCCGCACACTGCGCAGGGCTCGCACAGCACGTGCGCGAGCGATTCGCGCGTCCTCTTTCTCGTCATCTCCACGAGGCCGAGCTGCGTGAAGCCGCTCACCGTCATCCTCGTGCGGTCGCGTGCCAGGGCTTTCTTCAGCTCCTCCAGCACCGCGGCGCGGTGCTCGTCGGTCTGCATGTCGATGAAGTCGACGATGATGATGCCGCCGAGGTTGCGCAGCCGCAGCTGGCGCGCGATGGCCTGTGCCGCCTCGAGGTTGGTCTTGAATACCGTTTCGTCGAAGTTGCGGCTGCCGACGAAGCCGCCGGTGTTGACGTCGATGGTCGTCATCGCCTCGGTCTGGTCGATGAAGAGCGTGCCGCCCGACTTTAGGTCCACGCGACGCGAGAGCGCTTTTTCGATCTCGGGCTCGACGTTGTACAGTTCAAAGAGCGGCCGCTCGCCCGCGTAGTGCTCGAGCCGCCCGCGCAGCTGCGGCGTGTAGGTTTCGGCGAATGCCGCCAGCTTCTGGAAGTTCTCGCGCGAGTCCAAGCGCACGACCTCGGTGGCGTCGGTCACCATGTCGCGCAGCACGCGCTGCGCGAGCGACAGGTCCTGGTGCACGAGCAGCGGCGGCTGGGCGCCGAGCGCGCGGCCGCGGATATCGGCCCACAGGTGGCGCAGGAACGCGATGTCGGCGGCGAGCTCGGCGTCGCTCGCGCCCTCGGCGAGGGTGCGGATGATGAAGCCGCCCTTCTCCTCGGGCGGCACCAGCGCCTTGACCTGGTCGCGCAGCGCCGCGCGCCCGCTTTCGTCCTCGATCCTCTGCGAGATGCCGATGTGCGGGTCCTGCGGCAGGTAGACGAGCAGCCGCCCGGCGAGCGACACCTGCGTCGACAGGCGCGCGCCCTTCGTGCCGATCGGATCCTTCACCACCTGCACGAGCAGCGGCTGGCCCTCGGCGAGCACCTTCTCGATCGGCTTGGCGGCTTCGCCGTTCGCTCGGCGCTCTTCCCAGATGTCGGCGACGTGCAGGAACGCGGCGCGCTCCAGGCCCACTTCGACGAACGCCGACTGCATGCCCGGCAGCACGCGCGCCACGCGCCCCATGTAGATGTTGCCGACCAGGCCGCGGCTCGCGGCGCGCTCGATCAGCAGCTCCTGCACCGCGCCGGCGTACACCACCGCGACGCGCGTCTCCTGCGGCGTGATGTTAACGAGAACTTCTTCGCTCACGCCGCCCCCCCATCTTCTGCAGAAGCTGCGCGGTCTCGTAGAGCGGCAGGCCGACGATGCCGGACTGGCTGCCGCGGATCTCGGCGACGAACAGCGCCGCGCGGCCCTGGATGGCGTAGGCGCCGGCCTTGTCGTCCGACTCGCCGGTGGCGACGTAGGCGCGGATCTCCTCGGGCGCGAGCTCGCGGAATTGCACGTCCGAGACCGAAAGCGCGGTTTCCACCTCGTCGTCGTACTGCAGTGCCACTGCGGTGAGCACTTCGTGGCGCTTGCCCGAGAGCGCGGCGAGCATCGCCGCTGCCTCGGCGCGGTCCGCCGGCTTGTTGAAGATGCGTCTCTCGAGCGCCACGGTGGTGTCGGCGGCGAGCACCGGGGCGCGCGGCAGGTTGCGCTCCTGCATGCGCTTCCAGCCGGCCGCGGCCTTGGCGCGTGCCAGGCGCATCACGAAGTCGCGCGGACTCTCGCCCGGCTGCGGCGTCTCGTCGATGTCGGGCGCGGCGCCCGGGCGGTTGCGGAACAGCAGCAGGTGGAACTTGACACCGATATGGCCGAGCAGCTCGCGGCGTCGCGGGCTGCGCGAGGCGAGGTAGATGCTGCGATCGAGCAGTTGGACCATGGCGGCGCCGCTCGGCGCAGTGTAGCAAAGCTACCCGCGGTGATACGGGTGCCCGGTCAATCGGGTCGCCGCGCGATACAGCTGCTCGGCGAGCAGCACCTGCGCGAGCGCGTGCGGCAGCGTGAGCGACGATAGGCGCAGCAGGAGCGCCGCGTCCTTTCTTGTCTTCGCGTCCAGCCCGTCGGGGCCGCCGACGACGAAGGCGGTGGGCGCCTGCTCGCCGGCCCAGCGCGCGAGCGCGGCCGCAAACTGCGCGCTGGTCAGCTCGCGCCCGCGTTCGTCGAGGGCGACGATGCGCGCGCCCGCGGGCACTTTCGCCGCGCACTGCACCGCGTAGCCGCGCGGCATGCGTGCGAGGTAATCGTCGCGCGCCTGCGCCGCCCAGCCCCGCAGCCTAGCGCCGTGCGCGACGAGCAGGAGCTTTGCCATGGCCCGCGAGCTTCACCGGCTTGCCGCCCCAGATCTCCTCGAGGTTGTAGTGGCTGCGCACCGCCGGATGCATGACGTGGACGATGATGTCGCCGAGGTCGACCAGCAGCCACTCGCCGCCGGCCTCGCCCTCGACGCCGCGCACGCGCGCGCCGAGCGCGCCGAGCCGCTCGCGCACGCTGTCGGCGAGCGCCTTCAGCTGGCGGCTGGAATCGCCGCTGGCGATGACCACGCGCTCGAAGAAGGGCGAGAGCCGCGCCACGTTGAAGACCAGGATGTCGTGGCCTTTCACGTCCTCGAGGGCGTCGACCACGGCGCGCTGCTTCTTGCGGATGTCCATCAGCGGTAAAGGCCGTGCCGGCGGATGTAGTCGAGCACGCTCGCCGGGACCATCGCCGCGACGTCTTCGCCGCGCGCCAGCCGCGCGCGGATGTCGCTGGCCGAAATGTCCATGGGCGCGAAGGGCACGTGCCGCGCCCGGCCGTCGAGCGCGCTCCAGCCCGGGCGCGCGAAGACCGCGAGGGTGGCGAGCTCGAGGATTTCCCGCCAGCGGTGCCAGGTCTCGAACTTTGCGTACTGGTCGGCGCCCAGCAGCAGCACGGGCCGGCCGCCGAGGCTCTTCAGCGTGTCCACGGTGTAGCCGGAATGCCCGGGGTCGAGCTCGCGCTCGTCGATGGCGTAGCGTGGCTCGCCGGCGAGCGCGAGCCGCAGCATCGCCAGCCGATGGGCCGCGGGCGTGTTCGCCGCAGCGCGGTATTTCGGGACGCCGGTCGGCAGCCACAGGATGCGCTCGAGTCCGAGATGCTCGAGCGCCGCGCGCGCCAGCGCCAGGTGCGCGTTGTGTACCGGATCGAACGTGCCGCCAAGAATCCCCGTGGTCGACACTACTGCCGGATTTCTCCGTGCCCGAGGACGACGAATTTCTGCGTCGTGAGGCCTTCGAGGCCCACCGGTCCGCGCGCGTGCAGCTTGTCGGTGGAGATGCCGATCTCGGCCCCGAGGCCGAACTCGTAGCCGTCGGCGAAGCGCGTCGAGGCGTTGACCAGCACCGAGCTCGAGTCCACCTCGCGCAGGAATTTCTGCGCGCGCGCCTCGTCGCCGGTGACGATGGCGTCGGTGTGCTGCGAGCCGTATTTCGCGATGTGCTCGATGGCGGCGTCGACGT
>Ga0224512_10001813_pt1 | contig 20005 bp, 18 predicted proteins | sample SF_May12_sed_USG_4_FD_169103 | JGI IMG/M metagenome (GOLD analysis project Ga0224512, IMG submission 169103) | Sediment microbial communities from San Francisco Bay, California, United States - SF_May12_sed_USGS_13 | ecosystem: Environmental > Aquatic > Marine > Sediment | place: USA... | reverse complement strand
ACTGCTGAATCTCCTCGGAGATATTGCCTACACGATTGTTGATCCCCGCATCGATTTCGAGAGCCGCGAGACATGAGCACGCCCGCGCGACAGCACACGCTTCTCGGAAGAAAGATTTCGCCCATCACCCGGCGGCGCTTCGAGAACTTCCGCGCCAACCGCCGCGGCTGGTGGTCGCTGTGGATATTCCTGGTGTTGTTTATCGTCACCCTTTTTGCAGAGTTTGCCGCCAACGACAAACCCTTTGTCGTCTATTTCGACGGCGACTTCTACGCCCCCATCTTCAAGCGCTACCCCGAAACGGCCTTCGGCGGCGAGTTCAAGACCGAGGCCGACTATCGCGATCCCTACGTGGATAAACTCATTGACGACAAAGGCTGGATGATCTGGCCCCTGGTGCGCTACAACCATCGCACCGTCGCATGGGATCTGGGAGAGCCGGCGCCCTCCCCCCCGAACGCCGTACACTGGTTGGGCACCGACGACCAGGCCCGCGACGTGGTGGCACGGCTTATTTACGGATTTCGCATTTCGGTGCTGTTTGGTTTCACCTTGACCGTTATCAGCGCCATCATCGGAGTTGCCGCCGGCGCGGTGCAGGGCTACTTCGGCGGCTGGATTGACCTTCTGTTCCAGCGCTTCATCGAAATCTGGTCCGGCATGCCCACGCTGTTTCTGCTGATCATCCTTGCCAGCGTGGTGGAGCCGAACTTCTGGTGGCTGCTGGGACTCCTGCTTTTGTTTTCGTGGATGGGCCTCGTGGGGGTGGTCCGGGCAGAGTTCCTGCGCGCGCGTAACTTCGACTACATTCGCGCGGCGCGTGCGCTCGGGGTCTCAGATACGAAGATCATGTTCCGCCATGTGCTGCCTAACGCCATGGTAGCCACCGTTACTTTGATGCCATTCATTCTCGCGGGCTCGGTCACAGTGCTGACGTCGCTGGATTTTCTCGGCATCGGCCTGCCGCCGGGCTCGGCGTCTTTGGGCGAGCTGCTGGCCCAGGGCAAAGCCAACCTGCAGGCCCCGTGGCTCGCATTGACCGGATTCTTCGTCATCTCCCTCTTACTGAGCCTGCTCATGTTTGTCGGTGAGGGGGTACGGGACGCCTTCGATCCACGAAAGCTGTTCGCCGATCAGCCGCCGCCGGAAGACACCGGCCCCGCACCATCGGAAGGACCCGCTCGGCCGGTGACGGAGGGGGCGGATTAAGGGAGGTCGTATGTCGTATTTCGTATTTCGTATATCGGGAAGTAGTGATTAGCGACTCGTGATTAGTGATTAGCGCCTGATACCCGGTGTCGAGCGAGTCCTCGACTCTCACACCACGAATCACCAATCACGAATCACTTTTTACATGTCACAAGTTAATAGCCAGTAAGAAACATGAGCCAATCCCGTCCCTTGCTGCAGATCTCAAACCTCAGCGTCGACTTTCGCGTCGGCCGGGAAACGAACCGCGCCGTGAATAATGTGTCGCTGGAGGTGAGGAGCGGCGAAACCGTGGCGCTGGTGGGCGAGAGCGGATCGGGCAAGTCTGTAACCGCGCTCTCGGTACTGCAGCTTTTACCCTACCCGCTGGCGTCGCATCCCCGCGGAAGCTCGGTTCGCTTTCGCGGCGAAGAGCTCATGGGGGCTGGCGAAGAAAAATTGATGGAGGTACGCGGCAACGAAATCTCGCTGATTCCTCAGGAACCTTTGAGCGCGCTCAATCCGCTGCACACGGTGGAAAAGCAAATCGGCGAATCGCTCTTCGTGCACAAAGGGCTCGATCGCGATGCGGCCCGGGCGCGCACCCTGGAGCTTCTGAAACTGGTGGGCCTACGCAACCCCGAGCAGCGCCTTTCGTCGTACCCCCACCAGCTTTCCGGAGGCCAGCGGCAGCGGGTGATGATCGCCATGGCGCTGGCCAACGAACCGCAGCTGCTGATTGCAGACGAGCCCACCACCGCTCTCGACGTGACCATACAGGCCCAGGTTTTGGAGCTGTTAGAAAGCCTGCAGACCCGGCTCGGCATGGCCATGCTGCTCATCACCCACGATCTTACCGTTGTGCGCAAGGTCTCCGATCGGGTCTACGTGATGCAGGGCGGTGAAGTGGTGGAGTCGGGCGATACCGCCAAGGTGTTCGAAGCACCCGCGCACCCTTACACGCGCAAATTGCTTGCGGCCCAGCCGTCTCCGGCGCCGACCCGACCCGCGCGAACGCCGAACGCCATTGTCGAAGCCGATGACATACGCGTCTGGTTTCCCGTCCGCGCCGGCGTGCTGCGTCGAACCGTGGATCACGTCAAAGCCGTGGACGGAATTTCCCTGACCGTTTGCGAGGGACGTACCGTCGGCGTCGTGGGCGAGAGCGGCTCAGGCAAAACCACCCTCGGCCTTGCGATTTTGAAGCTGGAGCGTAGCGAGGGCGACATCATTTTCTCCGGCCGCGAGATCCAGGATCTGCGCACCAAGGCGCTGCGGCCTTTGCGCCGGGAAATGCAGATCGTGTTCCAGGATCCCATCGGCAGCTTAAGCCCGCGCCTTTCCGTGGGCCAGATCATTGCAGAGGGGCTCGAGGTGCACGCCCTGGGCGCCAGCCACGACGAGCGGGAAGCGCTGATTATCGATGCGCTAAAAGAAGTGGGACTCGATCCGGAAACTCGCCACCGCTACCCGCATGAATTCTCTGGCGGTCAGCGTCAGCGCATCGCCATCGCCCGGGCCATCGTGCTCAAGCCTCGATTCATCGTTCTGGACGAGCCTACGTCAGCCTTGGACATGTCGGTGCAAGCGCAGATTGTTGATTTGCTGCACAAGATCCAGCTGCATCACAACATCGCCTACCTGTTCATCAGCCACGATCTTCGGGTGGTGCGCGCCATGAGCGACGAGATCATGGTCATGCGTGAAGGCAAGGTCGTCGAGCAGGGACCGGCGCGGGACATTATCGAGTCTCCGAGGGAGCCCTACACCCGGGCGCTGATGGCCGCTGCATTCGACCTCAAGGTCACCGAGGCCGGCGCAGTGTCGGATTGAGTGGGTGATGCGTGACGCGGGATTCGGAGAGCGTAGAGGGTAGACGGTAGATTGGGGCGGGGAAGGGAAACCCTGTCGTCCCCATCTACCCTCTACCATCTACTGCCGACGGCCTACCGTCTAGTCAACATACAGACCCGCACTCGTCCCCTTTCGCCTCACGGCACCCCTTCCCCGCCACCCGCATTTGACTGTTTTACTCGCGAAATTTAGAATACTTGAGTAATTTAGTCAGGAATTCCCCACGCTTTGTGCGGGAATTAATAAACTCATTGTAGACAGACAGTTATGGCAGCCAGAAACGAAACCGTCGAAGCCCTGGTGCGCAAGGGATACGAGCACGGCTTCTTCACCGAGGTGGATACCGACACCGTTCCGCCCGGCCTGAACGAGGACGTCATCCGGCATATCTCGAGCAAGAAAAATGAGCCGGAATTCATGCTCCAGTGGCGGCTGAAAGCGTACCGTCACTGGTTAAGCATGAAAGAACCCAAGTGGGCCAACGTCCACCACGCGCCTATCGACTATCAGGCGATTTCCTATTACTCGGCGCCCAAGTCCAAGGACGACGGTCCGAAAAGCCTGGACGAGGTGGATCCGAAGCTGCTCGAGACCTACGAGAAGCTGGGTATCCCGCTGGCCGAGCGCGCCGCCCTGGCCGGCGTGGCCGTGGACGCGGTTTTCGACAGTGTTTCCGTCGCCACCACTTTCAAAGACAAGCTGGCAGAGAAAGGCGTCATCTTTTGCTCCTTCTCCGAAGCCGTGCGGGAGCATCCCGAGCTGGTGGAGCAGTATCTCGGCACGGTGGTGCCCTACACCGACAACTTTTTTGCCTCGCTCAATTCGGCGGTCTTCACCGACGGATCCTTCTGCTACATCCCCAAGGGCGTGCGCTGCCCCATGGAGCTGTCCACCTACTTCCGCATCAACGCCGCCAACACCGGCCAGTTCGAGCGCACCCTGATTATCGCCGAAGAAGACAGCTATGTGAGCTACCTGGAAGGCTGCACCGCGCCAATGCGGGACGAGAATCAGCTGCACGCGGCGGTGGTCGAGCTCATCGCGATGAAAGGCGCGCAGATCAAATATTCCACCGTACAGAACTGGTATCCCGGCGACGAAAACGGCAAGGGCGGCATCTACAACTTCGTCACAAAGCGTGGGGAATGCCGGGGCGACAATTCAAAGATTTCGTGGACTCAGGTGGAGACGGGATCGGCCATTACCTGGAAATATCCGAGCTGCGTGCTCAGGGGCAACAACTCCGTGGGCGAGTTTTACTCCGTGGCACTGACGAATCTTTATCAGCAGGCCGACACCGGCACCAAGATGATTCATCTCGGGGAGAACACCCGCAGCACAATCATCTCCAAAGGCATCTCCGCCGGCCACGGACAGAACTCGTACCGGGGTCTGGTGCAAATTGGCAAGAAGGCGGAAAAAGCGCGCAACTACACCCAGTGCGATTCTCTGCTCATGGGCGAAAAGTGCGGCGCACACACCTTTCCCTACATGGAAGTGAAGAATCCCACCGCCAAGGTCGAGCACGAGGCCACCACCTCGAAGATCAGCGTCGATCAGCTTTTCTATTGCAGGCAGAGGGGCATCTCAGAAGAGGATGCCGTATCGATGATCGTCAACGGCTTCTGCAAGGAAGTGTTCAAAGAGCTGCCCATGGAGTTTGCCGTCGAGGCTCAGAAGCTTCTCTCCGTAAGCCTCGAAGGGGCGGTGGGATAGGAAAGTCCGTATATCGTATATCGTATTTCGGTGCGGATGACTCCGTATTTCGATTTAAACGCCGCGGCGCCTCGTCGGCTCTGAAGATCAGACGAGGCATTATCTCTGATGCCAACTTTTCGATCTACGATATACGACATACGACATACGGGATTTAAACCAGAGTCTCGTTAACAAGTTTTGGATCGAATTGAAACAAGGCCAAGACACTAAATGCTTTCAATCAAAAACCTACACGTCGTCGTTGACGGTAAAGAAATCATTCGCGGGCTGAACCTGGAGGTGAAGGCCGGCGAGGTGCACGCCATCATGGGCCCGAATGGATCCGGAAAGAGCACGCTGGCCTACGTGCTGGCCGGCCGCGAAGGATACGAGGTCACCGCCGGAGAGGTGACCTACGAGGGAAAGAACCTGCTGGAACTTTCCGCCGACGAGCGCGCCTGCGAGGGCGTGTTTCTGGCCTTCCAGTACCCGGTGGAAATTCCCGGGGTGAACAACACCTATTTCCTCAAGGCGGCACTCAATGCGATTCGCACGCACCGCGGTGAATCCAAGCTGGACGCCATAGACTTTCTCTCGCTGGTCAAGGATAAGCTGAAGGTCCTGCACATGGACGAATCTTTGCTCCAGCGCGCCATCAACGTCGGCTTCTCCGGCGGCGAGAAGAAGCGAAACGAGATCTTTCAGATGGCGATCATGGAGCCGAAGCTCGCCATTCTCGACGAGACCGATTCCGGCCTCGATATCGACGCCCTCAAGGACGTCGCCGAGGGGGTGAACTCGCTGCGAAACAAGGATCGGGCGATGATCGTCGTGACCCACTACCAGCGGCTGCTGAACTACATCGTTCCCGATCACGTGCACGTGCTGGACGGCGGAAAAATCGTCAAGTCCGGCGATCGAAAGCTGGCGCTTGACCTGGAAGAGCAGGGTTATCTCTGGGTCCGACAGGAGGCTGCTTCGAGATGAGCGACGTGTCTCCCGCCGTCCGCCACTACGTCGATCAGTTCGCCAGGGTCGCGGGCAAGCTTCCCGGCGACAATCTGCCGTGGCTGAAGAAAACCAGGGAATCCGCCATCAAGCGGTTTTCCGAGCTTGGATTCCCGACGCAGCGAAACGAGGCCTGGAAATACACTCGGGTTGCGCCCATCGAAAAACGCGCGTTTATTCCGCCGGCGGAGACCCCCGAGGTATCCGCCGCCGACGTCGAGCGCTTCTACCTCTCCGACACAGACTGTCATCACCTGGTGTTCGTCAACGGCCGCTTTTCCGCGCAGCTTTCGACCGCCGGCGAGCTGCCCGAAGGCGTTATCATCGAAGACCTGTCCGGGGCGCTGAAGCGCACGCCCGAGCTGCTCGAGGACGTTCTCGCCGGCAGCGACTCGGACAATCGTCATGGTTTTTCACACCTGAATTCCGCGTTCATGCAAGACGGCGCCGTGGTAAAGCTGTCTAAAGATGCTGTCGTCACATACCCCATCCACCTGATCTTCGTCTCTACGGGACGGCAGACCGAATTTGTCACCAACCCGCGCATCGTGATCCGGGCCGAGCGGGGTAGCCGCGCGGCCATCGTAGAAAGCTATGTAAGCCTCGATGACGCGGTGTATTTCAACAACGTGCGCACCGACGTGATCGTGGGCGCCTCCGCCTGCATCGAGCACTACAAGATGCAGCGGGAATCGCGCAAGGCCTTCCATGTCGCCGAGCTTCGCGTTCACCAGTCTGCGGGAAGCGCTTTCCATTCGCATTCCATTTCGTTCGGCGGGGCGCTGGTTCGCAACGACATCCGTGTGGCGCTGGACGCCGAGGGCGCGGTGTGCAGCCTAAACGGCTTGTTCCTGGCGGACGGTCGCCAGCACGTCGATTTTCACACCTACGTTGACCACTATAAGCCGGGCTGCGTGAGCAAGGAGTTCTACAAAGGAATTCTGAGCGGCCACGCCCGCGGCGTGTTCAACGGCGCCGTCTACGTTCATCCCGGCGCGGACAAAACCGACGCGCAGCAGACGAACAATAATCTTTTGCTTTCGAGAGACGCGGAGATCGACACCAAGCCGCAGCTCGAGATTTACGCCGACGACGTCAAGTGCTCCCACGGCGCCACCGTCGGCCAGCTCGACGAAAACATGATGTTTTACCTGCGCTCCCGCGGACTTGATGAGCAAGCCGCCCGCGGACTGCTGGTGTACGGGTTTGCCCGGGACATTATCGATCGCATCGAGGTCAACACCATTCGCAACCGGCTGGCTGACTCGCTGTTGCGATGGCTGCCGCACGCGGACCAGGTGAGGGAGATCGTGAAATGAGCAAAGCAGAGACCACAGCTTTGGAACACGGCAGAAACCTCTTCGACGTCTACGAGGTGCGCAAGGATTTTCCCGTCCTTCATCAAACGGTCAACGGCCATCCGCTGGTCTACCTGGACAACGGCGCCACCAGCCAGAAGCCCCGGGCGGTCATCGACACCGTGAGCCACTATTACGAGACCTATAACGCCAATATTCACCGCGGCGTGCATTTCTTAAGCGAAAACGCGACGCGGGAATATGAGGCGGCGCGAGATACGGCTCAGAGGTTCATCAACGCCGCCGATCGGCGCGAGACCATTTTCGTCCGCGGGACTACCGAAGGCATCAATCTGGTGGCGCAGGCCTATGGACGGCCGCGGCTTAAACCCGGCGACGAAATCATCCTTTCAACCATGGAGCATCATTCCAACATCGTGCCCTGGCAGATGGTCTGCCAGCAGACCGGTGCGAAGCTGAAAGTGGTGCCGGTCACCGACGAAGGCGAGTTCGACTTTGAAGCTTACCTGAGGCTACTCGGACCGAAGACCCGTATTGTCGCCACGGTGCATTTGTCTAATTCGCTGGGCACCATCAATCCGGTGAAAAAGATCGTCGAAGCGGCGCGGCAGCACGGAGCCGTGACCCTGCTGGACGGCGCCCAGGCGGTACCGCATGTCGCCGTGGACGTTCAGGATATCGGCGTCGATTTCTACGCATTCTCCGGCCACAAGGTATTTGGGCCCACCGGCATCGGCATTCTTTACGGCCGGCAGGAGCTGCTCGATGCCATGGAACCGTACCAGGGCGGAGGCGACATGATCCGCACCGTGAGCTTCGAAGAGACGACGTATAACGACCTTCCTTACAAGTTCGAGGCCGGTACGCCCAATATCGTCGGTGCGATTGGGCTTGCCGCCGCGCTGGACTACGTTTCCAATCTTGGCATCGACGCCATCTCCGCTTACGAGGACGACGTGGTTGCTTACGCCACCGACAAGGTGGCCGATATCCCCGGAGTTCGAATCATCGGCACGGCGCCTGAGAAATCCGGCATCATTTCTTTTCTCATGGACGGCGTTCACCCCCACGACATCGGCACGGTGCTCGACAGTCAGGGCGTCGCCATACGCGCCGGTCATCACTGCACCATGCCATTGATGAAACGATTTGGCGTAGCCGCGACCTCTCGCGCTTCTTTTGCCCTTTACAACACCAAGGAAGAAGCAGACATCCTCGTCGCCGCCATCTGGATGGTCAAAGAGATGTTCAAACGCTGATGGATCTTCGAGCGCTTTACGAGGAGGTCATCCTCGACCACAACCGCAACCCGCGGAACTATCCAAAGCGCCCGGAGGGCACCAACCATACTGCCGAGGGTCACAATCCGCTCTGCGGCGACCACGTGTCCGTTCACCTCAGGGTAGAGAACGGCGTCATTCAGGACCTGGGCTTCGAGGGCGAAGGTTGCGCCATCTCCACCGCGTCGGCCTCATTGATGACCGAGGCGCTGAAGGGGAAATCCGAGGCCGACGCCAAGGTGCTGTTCGACCGCATCCACGACGCCCTGATAGCGGACGGCGTAACTGCGGACGAGGTCACGGAATCCCTGGGCAAGCTGGCGGTGCTGCTGGGAGTGAAGGAATACCCCATGCGGGTCAAGTGCGCGACGCTTCCCTGGCATACCCTGCAGGCGGCGCTCAAGCAAGTCGACGAGCCGGTGACAACGGAGTGAGAGAGGGTATGTGCTATGTAGGCAAGAAGGCACGGCGCTTGCGCTCAGGCCCTACATACTAAATACCACATACTACATACCGTGCATTAATCACTAATCACGAGTCACTCAATCATGTCCAACCTCAAAGACTGGGTCAACAAGGTTCAAAGCGACGAGACCGTCGACAGGGAAGCGCTGGAAAAACGGGTGATCGAGGCGCTGAAGGAAATCTACGACCCAGAGATTCCGGTGAACATCTATGACCTGGGGCTTATCTACAAGATCGACATCGATGAAAAAGGCGTGGTCGCGGTCGAGATGACGCTCACAACCCCGGGCTGCCCGGTAGCGCAAACCTTTCCCGGTGAAGTGGAGGCGGCAGTGCGCTCGGTGGAAGGCGTCAGCGCCGCCAGTGTGGATCTGGTCTGGGATCCCCCGTGGTGCCCGGATAACCTGAGCGAAGCCGCCAAGCTGGAGCTGGGGCTCTTGTGACGTATGTCGACTTTCGAATGTCCTATATCGGGAAATACGAGCGCATCACGCGTCACGCATCACCAGATTCGCTAATCACTAATCACCATTCACGAATCGCTCAAGTTACGTCAGCCTGATTTAAGGAATCGCGCGCAAGCGCGCTCCTACAGCGGGCTTCGTTCAACATTGCAGCACATGCGAAGCGGAGACCATCCTCAATGTCCGATTGGGTAACCGTCGCCGAGGAGAAAGATCTTCCACCAGGCACTTTCAAGTGCGTGGATATCGACGACGTCATGGTGGCGGTATTCAATCTCGACGGCGAGTACTACGCTATCGAAAACGTATGCAGCCACGAGTACGCCGAACTCACCGACGGAGCGCTTGAGGGCAATGAGATAATCTGCCCGCTCCACGGTGCCCGTTTCGACATTCGCACCGGGGAGGCCCTGACGCCCCCGGCCTACGAGCCGGTGGCAAAGCTGCCGGTGCGCGTGGACAGCGGCGTAGTCCAGGTGCGCGACGACAGGTGGGATTAATTGGGTTATGCGTGACGCGGAAATTCACCAAGCCCGCCGTAGGAGCGCGCTTGCGCGCGATTCCTTAAATCAGTCGCTAATAAAAGCAGTGATTGGTGATTAGTGATTAGTGATTCGCGGCATTAGAGTCAAATTAATCCTCCCGGCATACGACATACGAAATACGTCGTACGCAATTCGCTCACCAAGACCGAATCTACACCCCCTACTCTACTTCCAACAGCCTCCTGCCCCCTGCCCCCTGCCTCCTGCCTCCTGCCTAATCCTCCTTCGGATCTAGCTTAAGCGACGCCGAGTTGATGCAGTAGCGAAGTCCCGTGGGCTCCGGTCCGTCGGGAAAAACGTGGCCTAAATGCGCGTCGCACTTGCTGCACATCACTTCGGTGCGGCGCATCCACAGCGTGCGATCTTCTTCTTCGGTCACGTTGGACTTATCCACTGGCGCATAGAAGCTTGGCCAACCGGTGCCCGAGTCAAACTTGGTTTCCGAATCGAATAGCGGCTCTCCGCAGCAGATGCAGCGGTAAGTGCCGGGCGTCTTGGTATTCCAGTACTTGCCGCTGAAGGCCCGCTCGGTGCCCTTCTGTCTCGTCACCCGGTACTGTTCCGGAGTGAGTTCATTGGTCCATTCCTTCTCAGTTTTCTCGACTTTTTCGTTCATCTCGAACTGTCCCGTTTTTCGTGATGCGTGATGCAATGAGCGTAATCGTTCCCGCGATCCAGTCATGCGCCTTTACGCATTACCTCTTCTCGCGTCACGCGTTACCCATTACGCGTTACCTCCTATCGCGTCACGCGTTACCCGTCACGCGTCACCCTCCTTCGCGTCACCGGACTGTCGTCAGGTCAAAGCACGAGCTCCATGTAACCCGTACCCTCGATGGGGTTGTGATAATAGGGCGCAATCTCTCGGAACCCCAAATCGGCGTAGAGTTCCCGCGCCGCACCCATGCCCGGCAACGTGTCCAGGCGCATGCGACGGTAATTCATGCCCCGCGCGGCCTCGATGGCCGCCTCGGCCAGCCATCTTCCCAGGCCGCTGCCTCGGGCGCCCGGGCGAACATAGAGCCGTTTCATTTCGCAAAAACCGTCGTCCAGGCGGCGAACGGCGACGCACCCCAGTTCCGCAACGCCGCTTTGGGCGACGTACAGCGCGCCGTCCGGAGACAGGTAGCCCCGGGGAAAGTGCGCCATTTCATCCTCGAAATTCTGGAAGGCCAAGTCGACAGCCAGCGAATCGGCGTATTCGCGAAACAGCATCCGCGCGGCGTCGATCAGCGCTTCATCAGTTTTCGTGACCGCGACGACACCCACGACCGCGTCCACCAGATCGCGCCCGAATCAGGCGACCTCCACCGGTAGGTCGGCGATGCGGCCGCGCCAGGCTTTGGGACCGCTCTTGTGCACCGAGTCGCCGCTGGCGTCCACCGCAACGGTGACCGGCATGTCGACCACCTCGAACTCGCGAATGGCTTCCATGCCGAGATCTTCGAACGCAATCAGCCGGGTTTTGCGAATCGCCTTGGACACGAGGTAAGCGGCGCCACCGACGGCAATCAGGTAGACCGCCTTGTGGCGGCGGATAGACTCGATGGTGGCGTCACCACGTTCGGCCTTGCCGATCATGCCGATGAGCCCGGTTTTTCCGAGCATCAGATCGCTGAACTTGTCCATGCGCGTGGAGGTCGTTGGGCCAGCCGGTCCCACCACTTCATCGCGCACCGGATCCACGGGGCCGACGTAGTAAATGATGCGGTTGGTAAAATCCACGCCTTCAGGCAGCGGCTCACCCGCTTCAAACAGTGAGGCGATGCGCTTGTGGGCCGCATCGCGGCCGGTGAGCAGCCTGCCGCTCAGCAAAAGGCGATCGCCCGCTTTCCACTCTCCGATCTCTTCCCGGGTCAGGGTGTCCAGATTCACCCGGCGCGCTTCATTGCTGGGCGCCCAGGTCACTTTTGGCCAGTCTTCGAGCTTCGGCGGATCCAGCACCGCCGGACCGCTGCCGTCGAGCACGAAGTGCGCGTGACGCGTGGCGGCGCAGTTGGGAATCATTGCCACCGGCAGGGAGGCGGCGTGGGTGGGATATTCCTTCACCTTGACGTCCAGCACCGTGGTAAGTCCCCCCAGACCCTGGGCGCCGATGCCCAGCGCATTGACCTTGTCCACCAGCTCGAGGCGAAGCTCTTCGGCCCGGGTCTTCGGGCCCCGGGCGCGCAGCTCGTGAAGATCGATGGGATCCAGCAGCGACTCCTTCGCCAGCAGCATAGCCTTCTCCGCGCTGCCGCCAATGCCGATACCGAGAATCCCCGGGGGGCACCAGCCCGCGCCCATCTTCGGTACCGTCTCCAGCACCCAGTCGACGATGCTGTCGCTGGGGTTAAGGATGGCGAATTTAGATTTGTTCTCAGAGCCGCCGCCCTTTGCCGCCAGGCGAACGTCCACGGTGTCGCCAGTGACGAGCTGCGTGTGGGTCACCGCGGGCGTGTTGTCGCCGGTGTTTTTTCGCGCGCCCATGGGCGGATCGACCATGGACGCTCTGAGCACGTTGTCCGGATGCGTGTAGGCGCGCCGGACACCCTCGTTGACCATGTCTTCGAGGCCCGAGTCGGTTTCCCATTGCACGTTCATGCCGACGCGAACGTAAACGACAACGATGCCGGTGTCCTGGCATATGGGACGGCGGCCCTCTGCGCTCATGCGCGAGTTCATCAGGATCTGCGCCATGGCGTCGCGCGCCGCCGGCGATTCTTCGCGTTCGTAGGCTTCGCCCAGGGCGCTGATGTAATCCAGCGGATGATAGTAAGAGATGTACTGCAGAGCGTCGGCGACGCTCTGGATGAAATCTTCTTTCTTTATGGTGGTCATGACGTAGAGAGGGACCTGCTTATAGAAATTGCCCGGACAAGGCGAGATATGTGGTATGTGGTATGTAGTATGTGGGGCTGAAAACTTGCTCGTTACCCGACCCTACATACCACATACTACATACCTTCAACCGGCGACTTGCATTTTAACGACTAATCCCGCCGCTCACCCCTTCTTCATCCCAATAATGAGATCCATCACGTTAGTGCCGGTGGGCCCGGTGTTCACCAGGTCGCCGCTGGCGGCGAGGAAACTTCCCGCGTCAGCGCTCGCTAGACAGCGGCCGGGATCGAGACCGTCCGCTTGACCGCGTTGAATCGTACCACCGTCCACCATTGCGCCGGCGTCCTCGCCGGGGCCATCGGTGCCGTCGGTGCCCGCCGCCAGCACCACGATATCGTCACGCCCGGCGATCTCCAGTGCCGCGGCCAGAGCAAAGCTTTGACAACGCCCGCCCCGGCCGGGTGATTCGGGCAGCACCACCGTGGTCTCGCTGGCCCAGATTTCCACCCCCGCGGGTCCTCGCATGAGGCGCTGCGCGATCTGGGCGCCGACGGCGGCCGCATCGCCTTCCAGCAGCTTGGCGTGCACGCGGGCCTGGTGATGCATGGCGGCCAGCGCTTCGCCCGCCGCGTTGCGCGCGTCCGCCGGTCGCGCGACCACTTCAAGGCGCACGTTTTCGAAAAGACTGTCACGGCAAAGTGGCGGCGCTCGTTCTTCGATCGCCTGGAGCCAGCCCGGGAGATCCAGATCCGATACGTCGATGTCGTCAGGCTGGTGAGGGACCAGCAACCCTGAGCCGATCACCTTGGGGTCATCGCCCGGTACGTCCGAAATCATCAGGCAAAGGGCGCGCCTTCCCTTCAGCGCTTCGGCGAGCCGGCCAGCCTTGATGCGGGAAATCCGTTTTCGAACCCGGTTCATGGCGCCGATGGCAAAGCCTGAAGCAAGTAGCCAGCTGTTGATGCGGGAGAGATTGTCTTCCGCCACGCTTTCGGGCAGAACCTCCACCAGGCTCGAGGCGCCGCCAGAAACCAACAAAAGCAGTCCGGCATTCAAAGGCGCCGTGCGCACGAATTCTTCCAGCGCGGCGCCCGCTTTCAGCGAATGCTCGTCGGGGACGGGATGGGAGGATTCCATGACGGTAACGGGATCGCCGCGACTGAACAGCGGCTCGTCGTATCCGCGCTTGGTGACCACCAGCGCCGACTCCACTCGAGGCCCCAACACGTCCAGCGCGCCGGCAGCCATGTGCACCGACGCCTTGCCGACTGCGGCGACGCGGGTGATGAAATCCGTGTCGTTATTCTTCAGGTAACGCGCAACGCACTCGCGGCCGCCGACCACCCCGATCGCTGCCTGATAGGCATCGAGCAACTGTTTTCGTTCCGCCTCGAATGACAAGCACGATCTCCGCAAATACCGTTTGCCAACGCAGCGTCAGACAGAGCGTGCCGGAGCGTGATCAGCCGGGAGCCGCGCGGGCGGCTGGCGAAATTGCAATAGCGTCGAGCCCGCGCGCGAGGTCCGCCTTGATGTCATCGACATCCTCCAGTCCCACGGCAACGCGTATTAGAGAATCGCGGATTCCGGCGGCGTCGCGCTGCTCCTGGGTAAGACGCCCGTGGGTGGTGGACGCGGGATGGGTGATGGTGGTCTTGGCGTCCCCCAGGTTCGCGGTAATGGAAAGAAACTTCGTCGAATCGATGATCTGCCAGGCTTCAGCCCGGCCGCCGTTGATCTCAAAGGCGACGATACCGCCGTAGGCGGACTGCTGTTTTGAAGCCAGGGCGTGCTGAGGATGCGATTTCAGCCCAGGGTAATGGACCCGTTCCACCGCGGGATGGGCCTCCAGCCAACGCGCAAGCTCCAGAGCCGATTCACTGCACGCGCGCATGCGCACCCTGAGACTTTCCAGCCCCTTGAGAAAAACCCAGGCGTTGAAAGGACTCATGCTTGGGCCGGCAGTTCTCAAGAACCCGAACAACTCTTTACGCAACTCTTCGTCACGCACCACTATCGCGCCGCCAACGCAGCGGCCGTGACCGTCGATATACTTAGTGGCCGAGTGAATAACGACGTCAGCGTCGAACTCGAACGGTCGCTGCAGCACTGGAGTACACAGACAATTATCGACTACGAACAGCGCGTTGTTCTCATGCGCAAGCTCGGCGAGGGCGGTCAGGTCCGCCACTTCGCCCAGCGGATTGGTCGGGCTCTCTATGAACACCATTTTGGTTTCCGGACCAACACTGGCTTTCCACGCCTCCATGTCGGTTACCGAGACGAAAGTGAACTTGATGCCGAACTTGGAAAGAATATTCGCGAACAGCGAAACCGTGGCGCCAAATAAATCGTGCGCCGCCACAACGTGATCGCCCGCTTTGAGCAACGACAGGCAGGTGGCGAGGATCGCGGACATTCCTGAGGCCGTCGCCACGCAGTGGGTCCCTCCTTCCAGCGACGCAAGGCGATCTTCAAAAGTCCGCACCGTCGGATTGGTGAACCTGGAGTAGACGTTGCCGGGCTCCTGCTCGGAAAATCGTGCCGCCGCTTGAGCGGCGCTGTCGAAGACGAAGCTCGAGGTCAGGAAAATGGGATCGTTGTGCTCCTGCTCCAGCGTGCGGACCTGGCCCGCGCGGACCGCACGGGTATCGAACTGAGGGGTGCCGTCGCTCCGGCGAGTCGGGCTTTTTCCAGTATTGCGCTTGCTCATGGCCTTCCACCTCGTGTCAGGGTGCGGCTTCAGGCAGGCATAAAAAAACCTGCTGAAAGCTTTGGCTGAAGCAGGTTTGACCTCGCTTTAGCCGTATTTATAGAGCGCCCGCAAGCTGATTAATCAAATCGGCGCGTTGGGATAATTTAGGGAAGGCACCGGGTCATGTCAACCGGCTCTCCTTTTCGATGCCTCAGGCGGGAATGCCGTTGATTATCGACTCCTGCTGCCCCTTGGCCGCGTCGTTGCGCCGGTCGGCAATGCGCTCCAGGTAGGATTCCGAGACCCCGCCCGTGACGTATTCCCCGGTAAAACACGAGGTATCGAACTGGCGGATGCGCGGATTGCCTTTTTCCACCGCGTCGATAAGGTCGGAAAGCGACTGGTAGATGAGCCTGTCGGCGCCGATGGCCTCGGCAACGCCCTCTTCTGTTCGGTTGTGGGCGATGAGCTCTCCCGCCACCGGCATGTCGATGCCGTATACGTTCTGATACCGCACCGGCGGCGCAGCCGAAGCGAAGTAGACTTTTTTTGCACCGGCTTCGCGAGCCATCTGGATGATTTGTTTCGAAGTGGTGCCGCGAACGATGGAATCGTCCACCAGCAACACATTCTTACCTTCGAATTCGAGCTCGATGGCGTTGAGCTTGCGCCTGACCGAAATCGATCGCTCGGTTTGGCCCGGCATGATGAAGGTACGGCCGATGTAACGGTTCTTGATGAAACCCTCGCGGTATTTCACCCCGAGCTTGTAGGAAAGAGGCAAACAGGCGGTGCGGCTCGTATCCGGGATTGGAATGACCACGTCGATGTCGTGGTCCGGCCACTCGCGAAGAATCTTGTCGGCGAGGCGCTCACCCATGCGAAGACGCGCCTTGTACACGGAAACATCGTCGATAATGGAGTCGGGTCTGGAAAGATAGACGTACTCGAAAATGCACGGCGAGTACGTCGGGTTTTCCGCGCACTGTCGGGCATAAATCTCCCCCGACTCGTCAATGAAGATGGCCTCGCCGGGCGCGAGGTCCCGGATCAGTTCAAAACCGAGCACGTCCAGCGCCACGCTCTCGGAGGCCACCATGCATTCCGGACCATCCATGGTTTCCCGAACGCCGAACGCGATTGGCCGAATCCCGAAGGGGTCGCGAAACGCAACCACGCCGTAACCCACGATCATCGCCACCGCAGCGTACCCACCGGTGCAGCGCTTATGCACGTTGGCCACGGCCTTGAAAACGGTCTCTTCGTCCAGAGTGAGCTTGCCGAGCTTGAACAGCTCGTGGGCGAACACGTTGAGCAGAATCTCCGAATCGGAATCGGTATTGATGTGTCGCAGGTCGGCGCGGAACACGTCCCGCTTGAGTTCCTCGGCGTTAATGAGATTGCCGTTGTGAGCCAGCGCGATACCGTAGGGAGAGTTTACGTAAAACGGCTGCGACTCCGTGGACGATGCGCTCCCCGCGGTGGGATAGCGCACGTGACCGATACCCATGTTACCGGGCAGCCTGAGCATGTGCCGTTCCTGGAAGACGTCGCGGACCAGCCCGTTGTCCTTGCGCTGATGGAGCTTGTCGCCCTCGCAGGTGGCAATGCCGGCGGAGTCCTGCCCGCGGTGCTGAAGCACCGTCAAAGCGTCGTACAACGCCTGGTTTACGCTGGATTTACCGACGAGGCCGACTATGCCACACATGATGGAGAAACGCGGATTGGTCGGTGGTCGCCAAGGGGCGAACGGATTCAGGCTTTCCAGAAACGATCATAATCACAGCGGGCGCCGGTGAGAATAGCGGCTTTTCCCTCACAGCTACGCATTATAGCCACCCGGCCCGGTTCAAAACTTGAATTCATCAGCAATATCCGACGGCAGCATTCCCCGGATATGTACCGCGAGGCGCTCAAAATGCGGCACCAGCGTCGATTCCCGCCACCAGGGGTCCCTGGGCAGCGCCGTAAGGCCGGCGAGCAGCACCAGGATGCCGACAATAATCGCGCCGCGCGCCACGCCAAAGACCACGCCAAGCACGCGGTCGGTGCCGGTGAGCCCGGATTTTTTCACCATCAGCGTGGCCAGATGGTTGACCAACGCGGTGAGCATCAGCACAACGACCAGCACCATGGAAAAGGCCATCACGATGCGAATGGACGGCACCGAAATGAGGTTGGTGAGCAAGGCGGCGATGTCTCCCGAAAACGCCAGCCCCAGCCAGATGGCGATGATCCAACCGGTGAGAGAAATCGCTTCCTTGAAAAATCCGCGCACCACGCTGACGACCGCCGAGAGCAGGATGACGAGCAGGATTACCCAATCGATCCAGATCATGAGGCGTACGGGGTCAGGATCCCGGGTACTGCACGACCATGCCCTTGAGCTCGGTATCGGCCTGGAGTTTCTTAACCAGCTCTTCCGCCCGCTCCCGGGCCAGCTCCGGACCGACGAACACCCGCGTGATTTCTTTGCCATCCACACGCCCGGTTTCGATAAAGGCGACGTAGCCCTTTTTTTTCAAACTGTCGCGAAGCGCCGTGGCGTTTTTGGCGCTGGAAAAGCTTCCGAGCTGAATCGCCCATGCTGCCGGTGCGCCCGCGGGCGGCGCTTTTGCAGCCTTGGACGGAGGCGAAGCTATGGCTTTCTCTTTCGTAACCGGCGTAGCAGGGGCTTGTCTGGCAGTGGCGACCGGCGCTGGCGACTCGGCGGGCTTACTTTCGGATACAGCCTGGCGCTTGCGTTCGGCATCCAGCAGCGGGGTTTCGGGCGCGTTCAGAGGCACGACCCGGGAATTGAACTCGGGCTCGGATCTCGGCGGGAGCTGAGGATGCTCTATCCTGACTTCGGGCTCACCAGGACGGTTCAGAATCATGGGAATGAAAATGACCGCCAGCAACACCAGTACCGCGGCGCCCACCAGGCGCTGTTTGAGCCGCTCATCCATGGGCCAAGTGTCCAGTCACGCCAATGAAGATTCAAGCTCGACGGCGCGGCGCACCGTTTCGAACGACCCGAAAACTACGATGCGATCTTGAGGAGTGCTGTTTTTTCTGGCCGAAACAAGCGCCGCGCCCACGTCCGGGTGCACCGAGACTGATGCGGTCGCGGCCGCTGCCTTCAAAGCTTGGGCAGTTTGCGCCGCCGTTGCGCCCCGCGGCGGTGAAAGCGGCGCCACGTGCCAGTGGTGGATCGGATTGCTCAGGGCGCCGGCAATTCCGGCAATGTCCTTGTCCGTGTACATGGCAAACACCGCCCGGGTTTGACCTGCGCACGGCCTCCGCAAAAGGGTCGTCGCCAGCGCTTCGGCGGCCTGGGGATTGTGCGCCACGTCCAGCAATACTTCAGGCGCCCCGGGCACTATTTCCTGCCGCCCGCTGAGGCGGCAGCGGGACAGGCCGTCACGTATAGCGGACAGATCCACGGGGAAGCGGTCTCGCAATAGCTCCAGCGCCATCAGCACCGCGGCGGCGTTGCTCAGCTGGCACTCACCGGGTATACCGGGCTCCGGCAGTCCCGCATGACTCGACTCGGGACCCAGCCAGCGCCAGGCATTGTCCGCGCGCTGGAAGCGATAATCCGTGCCGGTCCGGTATAGATACGCGCCGGATTGCGCCACCGCGTTGAGAAATCCTTGCGGCGGCGCGGGATCGGCGCACACCACCGGCCGTTCGCGTCTGGAAATTCCGGCCTTCTCGCGGCCGATCTGGTCGCGGCTCGTTCCCAGCCAGTCGGTGTGGTCGATGCCGATGCTGGCGATTAGCGCTAGGTCGGCATCGAACATGTTGACCGCGTCCAGCCGGCCGCCGAGCCCTACTTCCAGCAGCGCAATATCCGGATCCGCGCGGCGCAGAATACACACAGCGGCCAGGGTGCGAAATTCGAACCAAGTCAGCTTTACCTCGCCGCGCGCGGCGGCGACCACTTCGAAAGCCTCCATCAGCGTTTCGTCGCTGACCGTTTTTCCGGCGACGCGAATGGTCTCGTTGTAGCGAAGCAGATGGGGAGACGTGTACGCGCCGACGCGGTAACCCCCCGCGGACAAGACCGCTTCGAGCATGGCAACGCAGGAGCCTTTACCGTTGGTGCCGGCGACGCTGACTAGCGGAAACGGCAGCGGCAAAAGCCCGAGGGATCGCGCAACCGGCAGACAACGCTCGAGGCCTAGCTCGATTCCGCGCGGGTTAAGACTTTCCTGCCATTTGAGCCAGTCGCCTACGGAATTCAATCGCACGGCTTTCCCGGGCAACATGGATCCCGGCGGGGCTTTCGCTGTGGCGATGGCGTTCAGGGGGCGGGCTGTTGCGTCAGCATTGAGAGCAGGGACGCGATGCGGTCACGCATTTCGCGCCGGTCGACGATCATGTCCACGGCGCCATGCTCGAGCAGAAACTCGCTACGCTGGAATCCCTCCGGCAGCGTTTCCTTGACTGTTTGCTCGATCACCCGCGGTCCGGCGAAGCCAATGAGGGCGTTGGGCTCGGCGATATTCACGTCGCCGAGCATGCCGAGGCTCGCAGACACCCCTCCCATGGTGGGATCCGTAAGTACGGAAACGAACGGCAGGCCACGCTCGTGCAGCCGGGCAAGCGCGGCGCTTGTTTTGGAGAGCTGCATCAGCGAGATCAGCGCCTCCTGCATTCGCGCGCCACCGCTGGCCGCAAA
>Ga0224512_10001812_pt1 | contig 20010 bp, 19 predicted proteins | sample SF_May12_sed_USG_4_FD_169103 | JGI IMG/M metagenome (GOLD analysis project Ga0224512, IMG submission 169103) | Sediment microbial communities from San Francisco Bay, California, United States - SF_May12_sed_USGS_13 | ecosystem: Environmental > Aquatic > Marine > Sediment | place: USA... | reverse complement strand
CGCGGCGCGATGCAGCGCAGCTCCCCGGCAGCCGCGCGACGTCGGTAGAGGGCGTCGACTGCGAGCAGCGTCTTGACCTTGGGGGGCGGCACCTGACGACCCGTGATCGTCCCGATCCGACGCGCCCGCCGCCGCGAGGATCGCGAGAGAATGCCCGCGAGCGCGTCGCGCAAGCCGCGCACGCGCCGCGAACCCAGGCCCGCCAGAGTCTCCAGGCGGCCATCGTGGGCGGCCAACTCGAGCTCCTCGAGCGTGTCCACGCCGAGCTCGCGGTGGATGCGCGCAGCCAACACCTCGCCGATCCCCGGCACGGTGGTGAAGAGATCCTCCGGCGAGACCTGGCCCTCGAGGCGCTCGAGCAGACCGAGTCGTCCGCGCTGCACGGTTTCCGAGATCGCACCGGACAGGCTGCGCCCGATGCCCGGCAGATCCTCGAGCGGCTCCCCGGCCAGAACGAGCGCCGCAATCGGGCTGGGGTGGGAGCGGACGGTGCGCGCCCCGCGCCGATAGGCGCGCACCCGATAGGGGCTCGCGTGCTGGACCTCGAGTAGATCCGCGACCCGCTCGAGCACATCGGCGATCTCGTCGTTGCCGATCGCGCGCGCCATGACGCAGGAGAGGATCGTTTCGGCTCGGGCGATGTCAACACCGCCCTGCAGCTCGGCTCGTCTCCGGACTCGCCTCGCATCGCGGGGCTCGCCTTTGCGTTCCGCAGGCCGTTGCACGATACTCCCGCGTCCCACGGCCCTTGGAAAGACGAGCATGGAAACGCATCCCCGAAGCGCAGCGTCGGAGAATCCCGTCGACGTTCGGATTCGAAGCCTGATCGCGCAACACCAGCGCGGCCACTCCTTGGCGCAGGCCTTCTATTCGGATCCCGGGATCTACGTGCGCGACATCGAGGACATCTTCTTCAAGCACTGGCTCTGCGTCGGCCACGAGACGCGCATCCCGAATCCCGGCGATTATTTCGTGCACGAGATCGCGGGCGAGTCCCTGATCGTCGTGCGCGGGCGAGACGGAGAGATCCGGACGCTGGCCAACGTGTGTCGCCACCGCGGCTCCCAAGTCTGCTACGAAGCCGAGGGCAACGCGAAGGTCTTCATCTGCCCGTATCACGCCTGGAGCTACGAGCTCGACGGCCGATTGCGCAACACCCGCTTCGCGGACGTGAGCTTCGACAAGTCCAAGTACAGCCTCGCGACGCTGCAGACGCGCATCGTGCAGGGCCTGATCCTCGTCAGCTTCGCCGAGAATCCGCCGAAGCTGAGCCATGCCGAGCAGGTTCTCAGCGCATCGCTCGGCCGTCACGGCTGGGCCAACGCGCGCATGGCCCACCGGGAGATCTACAGCGTCGATGCCAACTGGAAGCTGGCCGTCGAGAATTACTACGAGTGCTACCACTGCGGACCCGCCCATCCGGAGTTTGCGCGGCACCACGCTACGGAAAAGCCGAACGTGGAGGTCGCAGCGCTGCGCGAGCAGGTGAGGGCGCGCGCGAAGCAGATGGGCGTGGAGATTCCGGACGCCTTCCACTGGCCCTGGCCCGCCGCACCCGACCAGGAATCCGTGGATTGCTTCCACGACGCGACATATCCCGGATCTGTGACGGGCAGCGAAGATGGCGGTCCGATCGCCCCGCTGATGGGCGACTTCAACGAATACCACGGCGGATTCACCTATGCCGACCTCGGACCATCCAGCTTCTTCCTGGCGTACTCCGACTACGGCGTGATGTATCTCTTCATTCCGCGGGACGTGCAGACGACGGACATGGAGATCGTCTGGCTGGTGAACGGCGATGCGCGCGAAGGCATCGACTACGATCGGAAGAAGCTCACCTGGATGTGGGACGTCACGAGCATTGCGGACAAGCGCATCATCGATCACAACCAGCGGGGCGTGAATTCCAGGTTCTACCGGCCGGGCCCCTATCACGAGATGGAGATCCTTCCCGCGGAATTCACCAAGTGGTACCTGCAACAGATCGATCCCTCGCGGCAACGCTAGCGCGCGACCGCGCGGGCCTGGGGCAAGATGCGATCACGATCCGGAAGCAAGAAGAGCGAGGCCGCGGCCGCAGTGCTGGACGCGACGGCGCCCCACCTTCGGGGCGCCACCACGTTCGCCGGCGAGATGGCGGACTGGGGAGTGATTCCCACCATGCTCGAGGGTGCTTCGCACACCTCGGGCGTGTTGCTGCACAAGGCGCCGGACGGCCAGTGCGAGGCGGGCCTCTGGGTGTGCACACCGGGCCTCTGGTCGTGTCACGTCACCCGGGACGAGCTGTGCCACTTCCTCGCGGGCCGCTGCACCTACACCCACGAGTCGGGAGAAGTGATCGAGATCGAGCCGGACACGGCGGCGTTCTTCCCGCGCGGCTGGATGGGCACCTGCCACGTCCACGAGACGGTGCGCAAGGTGTACATGATCCGCTAGCGGGCGGGCGCGACAGCGTCGCGCCCGCCCGAAGTACCGGGCAACTGCTCGCGAGCGGACTCAGCTGGGCCGCGCCTCGAAGAACTCGTCGCGCGGCGCGAAGCGCTTGTAGGCCGCGTTCACCACCTCCTGCGGCACGTCCCAGACGAACTTGGCCGGCCCGATGGCGTCCTGCTTCATGCAGTCCGGCATCTCGTCGTCCTTGGCGCTGAAGCCAGCTCGGCGGTTGAACTCCCACTCGTCCAGCATGCACTGCCAGCCGATGTCGGCGATCTGCTCGCGCGTCACCTTCTCACCCAGGAAGTGCGTGAAGAACTCGCTGACCTCCCGGAGATTCGGCATCAGGAACTGGCAGAAGCCAGACGAGTCGATCGCGGCGTTCAGGATCTGCGCCTCCTGCGAGGCGCGCGCGAACTCTTCCTGGGCCTGACCGGGATCCACGACCAGGCCGGCCGTGTGATCCGCACCCATCGCGCTGGTGCAGTAGGTGACGCCGGCGGCCTTGAGCGGTCGCGGGTCCCACGCCGGAATCGCCTGTCCCTTCACCACGGGCACACGGGGGTGCTTCTGGCGGCGACCCGTGGCCGCGGCGCCGTTGCCGATGGCGCGCCCCAGCTCCGTCCCCTTGGCGATCTCGCGCAGCAGCTTCTTGGCGCCCTCGGCGTCGCCCCACTTCAGTCCACCCGAGTCCATGTACACCGCGACGGCCGCGCCGGTCTCGATGGTGTCGAGGCCGATCTCGTCGCACAGGCGGTCGAGATCCGCGACGTCCTCCCAGCTCGCGATCGCGCAGTTCGAGCCGAGCAGCGTCAGCGTCTCGAACTCGAGGGCGGACGTCTTGTAGTTGCCCTCGGCGTCGTGGACGATGTTGCTGCACTTCACGATGCAGCCGGTCATGCAGTTGTGCATGCCGCCGCCGCGCGTCTCGAAGCTCTCCACGATGCGCATGCCATCGAGGGTCTCCACGTCTGGCGAGCGCCCCTCGACGCGGTTCTTGTACGGGAACGTGTAGATCTTGTCCGCCTCCGACACGATGGCGCTGGTGCCCCACTTGGGGAAGGGCTCCTGGCCGGGGCCGTCCACGTAGTACTTGGTGTACTGCTTGGAGAGAGCATAGAAGGACTTCGTGTCGGCCGGCTTGCGCACCGGGCGCTTGCCGGCGTCGACCGCGATGAACTTGACGCCCTTGCTCCCCATCACGGCACCGAGCCCGCCGCGCCCGGCGTGGCGCGCCGGATGGCGATCCTGCTCGTGATCCGTGCAAGCAACCGAGGCGCCCGAGAGACGCATCTCGCCGGCCGGTCCGATCGAGATGAACGACGCCGTCTTCGAGTAGACCTTGGCCAGATCCTCGATCAGCGCGTAGTTCCACTTGCCCTTGTGCTCGTCCGCGGGAACGACCTTGACGCCCTCCGCGGTGATCTCGAAGGCATAGCGGCGCTCCGCATCCGCCGGCTGGCCGGTCACCACGATGGCGCGGAAGCCGAGCTTCATCAGATCCTGTCCGGGGTTGCCGCCGACGTTCGCCTCCTTGATGCCGTTCGTGAGCGGACTCTTGCCACCCACCGAGAGTCGCCCGGACGTCGGCGCAGACGTGCCCGCCAGCACGCCCGGCGCGAGCACCAGCACGTTGTCCGGTCCGAGCGGGTCGCAGGTCGCATCGCACTCCTCGAGCAGGATGCGGGCCGAGAGCGCCCGCCCGCCGAGGAGCTTCCACGCGTCCGGGAAAGGTTCGATGCTCGCCGTCTGACGCGTCATGTCGACACGGATCAAACGATCTCCACTCTGGTCACCCATCAGAAATCTCCTTCACATCGAAAGGTTCAGAATATCAAAGACCGGCCACCCTGGGGCCGGCGCCTCGCTCGCTAGCCGCCTGCCGACGCGGCCAGAATCTGCACGCGATCGCTCCCACCCACCGGCATGTCGGGGTCGTCGCGCGGGACCTCTTCCCCGTTCACGAAGATCCGCACGAAGCGGTGGATGCGGCCCTTCCCATCGAAGACGAGCTCTTCGAAGCCGGGATAGCGGGCCTCGACAGCCGCGATGCACTCGCGCACGGTGCGGCCGGCGACGTCGATCTCGGCTTCTCCCTGGGTGGGCACGCGATAGCGGGACGGGACTTCGACCTGGGGCACGGCTCTCCTCTTCGCAGCGCTCGGGACCCGAGCGTGGCAGTCTAGCTCCGAAGTTCGCGTCTGCCGCGCTGCCCCCGCGGGTACGATGTGTGGCAAGCGGGGGCCCGACTCGCGCAACCACAACGCGGCTGCAGGGACCTCGGATCGATCGCGATCCGCGCCGCCCGGAGAGTCGAACTCTGCGTTCCGCGCGCTACCGTTGCTGCGCGTTTGCGCACGCTGGGGGAGTCGTCAAGAATCGTTCCGCGCTCGATTCGGGCCGCGAACGCCGAATTGCATGCGCTCCCGGTCGGAGTGCATGTTTCGATCGAGGAGATCGTGAATGCGTCGAATGCAGGTGCGATGGCTGATCCTGTTGGTGACGAGCAGCATCCTGCCGCTCGTTGCGGCTGCGTGCGCGAGGTAAGAGGCCTCGATGACCGCCTCCATGATGGAGGGGCAAACCAAACGATGGGGGGAACTGCAATGATGAAGAGATTCGCCACGCGATGCGTCACCGTGCTCGTGGTGAGCGGCGTCCTGCCGCTCATCCTGCTCGCGTGCAACGGCTACGACTAGCTCGCCGGCTCCAGAGCAAGCGCGAGATGAATCGAGCCGGGGCCGGTGCCGGGCCCCGGCTCGAACCATTCTGGAACGGTCCGATCCGCGCTGCCCTGCCTTCGCGGCATTGCTACGCTGATCGGCGCATGCGCGGAGCGGGCAATCCGCATCGGACGCTGCACTCGGCGCACGCATCAAACGATGGGGAAAATGATCATGAAGCATTCCATGACGCAATGGCTGACGCTGCTCGTGCTCGCCTGCATGATCCCGGGGTTGCTCGGCAACGGCGGCTGCTTCCGTACCAATCAGGCTGAGAATTTGGCGACGTCGCTCAGCGAGACCGTCGCACCGTAGGGCTCAGCGGATCCGGTCGGGCTGGCTGGCAGCCCCGACCGGATCCGCCTGTGCGCCGCTCCACCCAGAGGCGCGCCGCGCCGCCGTCCGGTGCTGCGCTCAGGCGCGCAGCGTGTCGCGCTCGACCTGGCCGTCGCGGAGGGAGAGGATCCGCGGCGCCTGCTCTCCGATCCGGGGATCGTGGGTCACGAGCACGACGGTTCGGCCCTCGAAATGGATCTCCCGGAGCAGGGCGAGAATCTCGTCGCCGGTCTTGGTGTCGAGATTGCCCGTGGGCTCGTCGGCCAGGACCAGCGAGGGCCGATTGACGAGCGCGCGCGCCATGGCGACCCGCTGACGCTCTCCGCCCGAGATCTCGTTCGGCAGATGTCGCCAACGATGCCCCAGGCCGACGCGCTCGAGCGCCGCGCGCGCCCGCCGACGCCGCTCCCGCTGCGAGACGCCGCGATATCCGAGCGGCAGCTCCACGTTCTCCGCGATCGAGAGCCGCGGCAGGAGATTGAAGCTCTGGAAGACGAAGCCGATCTGCTCGCCGCGCAGCCGCGCCATGCCGTCCGAATCGATGGCGTCCACGTCGCGGCCGTTCAACCGATAGCGCCCGGCGCTCGGTCGCGAGAGACAGCCGAGCACTTCCATGAGCGTGGTCTTGCCGGAGCCCGAAGGCCCCATGATCGACACGAATTCTCCGGGCTCGATGCGCAGGTCCACGCCCCGCAGCGCGTGCACCTGCACCGGCCCCGTGTCGTAGAGCTTGTGAACGGACTCGAGCTCGATGACCGGCACGCCCGTGCTGCTCATTTGAGCGTGACCACCTCGCCCTCCTCGAGCCCGCGCAGTACCTGGACCCGATCGTCTTCGACGATTCCGATGTCGACCTCGCGCTCCTCGCTGCGGGATCCGCGCGGGCCCTTCGACACTTCCACGAAGATCTGCTCGCCGCGGTAGCGAAGCGCGGTTTCCGGCACGATCAGCGCCTGCTCGACCACTTCCGTCACGATCTCGGCGTCGCCCGACATGCGGGGCCGCAGCAACTGGGCGTCGGCGTCGACGATTTCGATCTTCACTTCGAAGTAGGTCACGTTCTGGATGCGCGTGCCGAGCGGCGCGATCTCGCTCACCACGCCGCGAAAGATGCGGTCCGCGTAGGCCTCGGTGCGCACGTGGGCCGGCTGCTCCGGCTTGACCCGCGCGATCTCGTTCTCGTCGACCAATCCCTCGAGATGCAGCCTGTCGGTCGCCGCCAGCGAGAGCAGCAGCGTCCCGCCCGTCACGGCCGTCACAGGAGACACCGCGCTGCCTTCCTCGACGTGCACCTGCAGCACGCGACCTGCCAGGGGCGAGCGCACGGTGGCGTAGGAGAGCTGGGTCGCGAGCGTCTCGAGCTGGGCGCTCGCGCGCGCGACGCCGGCGGTCGCGCGCTCGTACTGCGCGCGGGCATCGTCGCGCCGGCTCTGGGACGCCGCGCCGCCGCGCTCGAGCTCCTGGGAGCGGCCGAGGTCGATCTCGGCGAAGCGCTGCTGGACCCGCGCCTCCTCGAGTGCCGCCTCGGCCTCGCGCACCTGGGAGCTCAGCAGGTCCCGCTCGATCTCGATCAGCGGCTGACCCCGCTCCACCACATCGTTGTCGGCGACGTGGATGGCCTCGATGATCCCCGGAATGCGCGAGCGCACCTCGACCTCTCGAGAGGGCTCGATCGTGCCCGTGGCCACGACGATGCGCTGGATGCGCCCGCGCTCCACCACAGCCGTGGTGCCGACCGTTCCCGCGTCGTCCGATGTGCACGCAGCTGCGCACGCCACGAGCAGCACCGAAATGTTGCAGAGCTGCCTGCGGAACAAGATCCCGCTCCATCTTCGCTCGAGAGCCGCATTGAATCGAACCGGCGATGCGCCGCGGTCGGGAGGGTATCACGTCCGGCGAAGGGGGCGGATCGCGCGCCGCCTTCAGGCGCTGCGCAGCGTCACGGAGGGATCGATGCGCGCCGCCCGCAGCGCGGGCGCCAGACCCGCCACGATGCCCACGACCACGAGGCTCGACACGAAGACGGCCACCGCCGCCGGATCGAGGACCGCCGGAGAGCCCAGCATGCCGTCCTCCGGCAGGTGCGCGCGCAAGAAGAGCGACAGGCCCACGCCGAGCACGACGCCCACGAGACCGGAAAGCGTGCTGACGCTCGCCGACTCCGTGAGGAATTGCACGAAAATCTCGCGGTCCGAGGCACCAACCGCCTTGCGCACGCCGATCTCGTTCGATCGCTCGCTGACCACGACGAGCATGATGTTCATCACGCCGATCGCACCTACCAGCAGCGTGACGATCCCCGCCACGAACAGGAAGAGTCGCAGGCCGACGAAGACGCGCGCCATCACCGTCAGGATGTCCTGGATGTTGAAGAAGTAGAGGGCGGTTTCGACGGCGGGGTCGAAGCGCTCACGCAGCCCCAACAGCTCGCGCGCGTGGCGAACGGACGGCGAGCTCTCCGCTCGGCTGCGCGGGGAGAACACCAGCTGGTCGAGAGACTCGCTGCGCACGAACAGCCGCTGGGCCGTGGTGTACGGAATCATGACCGCGAGATCGTCGCTTCCGTGCACGGCGATCAGTTGCGGGCCCTTGGGCTTCGCCACACCGACGACGCGGAAGCTCACCGATTCGATCTGGATGCGCCGATCCACGGCCGGTGCCTCGGCGAAGAGACGCGCGGCCGCCTCCGCCCCGAGAAACGCCACGCGCTCGCCACGCTCCACGTCGCCCCGGGACAGAAAGCGACCGTCTCCCACGCGATAGGAGCGGATATCGGAGGTGTCGTGGCTCACGCCCTGGACGGACAGGAGCTTCGTGGTGCGCCCCACTCGCACCACCTGGGAGCGCAGGATCACGTTGGGTGCCGCGCGCTCGATCGAGTGAATGGATGCCAGCGCGCGGACGTCCTGCGCATCGATCTCGACGGGCCGCGCGCCGCGGTCGCCGACGCGATCGTCGACGACCGTGCCCGGGAAGACCCAGACGACTTTGGGTCCCAGAAGCTCGAGCTCGCGCGTGTAGTGCTCTTCGACGCCGCGCATCGAAGCGGAGAGGAAGGTGAGCATGAAAGCGCCCCACACCACACCCAGCGAGGTCAGCGCAAAGCGCAGGCGATGCGCACGAAGACTCCGCAGCGTTTCGCGAAACAAATCGCCCAACGTCACTCCATGCGAAGCGTGAAAGCCGGATCGATGCGGGCCGCGCGCCAGGCGGGGATCACGCCGGCGGCAACGCCGACGCCTACCACCACCACGAATGCGATCGACACCAGCCCGACGCCGAGTTCCGGAACGGGAATCACGTCCGGAAGATCGAAGCGGCCCAGCAGGAAGCAGCCGCAGATGCCGAGCGCAATTCCCGCAGCGCCGCCGACAATGGTCAGGAGAAAGGTCTCCAGAAAGAATTGCGCGATCACGTCGCGCCGACGCGCCCCCACCGCGAGACGGACGCCGATTTCCTGGCGGCGCTCGTGGACGGACTCGAGCATCATGTTGAGGAGGTTGACGCCGCCGATCGCCAGCAGCGCCACCGCGAGCAACAACATGAAACCCTTGATCTCGGCGAGGGGCAGGCGGTTGAGCGCCTCAGCGCTGCTGAGGGCGCGGATCGCCTCCTCGTCCGTGGGCGACGTGCCGAGTCTGTCCGCGAGGGTCGCGCGCGCCTCCACCTCCGCTTCATGAATCTGCTCGCGCGAGGCAACGCGATACAGGATGCGAGAGATGACGACTTCGTCGGTCCAATCGGGAGGCCAGTGATATTGCAGCGTGGTCAGCGGGAGCCACACCTGGTCGTCGATCTCCATGCGATCCCGGTGCAGCTGCGTGCCGACCTTGTCGAGCAGGCCGACCACGGTGAAGGACATGCCATCGAGGCGAATCCGACTGCCGATGCCGCCCTCGGCGCCGAGCAGGCGGCGCCGCACGCGTTCGCCGAGCACGGCGACTCGCCGCCGCTCCGCGACGTCCGAGCGCGAGATCTGGCGCCCCGCAGCGACCTCCACGCCCCGCAGCGTCGCCACTTCGGGCTCGATGCCGCGCACGTCGACGGTGATCGCACGGCGCCGATAGGACACGGGAAGCACCTTCCAGAACTCTCCGGCGATCAGCGCGGGCGTGCGCGCACGCCGGCGCATCACGTCGAGATCGTCGAGCGTGAACCAGAGAAGGCGCCGGTCGGCGGCGGGCGTAAAATTCTCGCCGATCTGCCCCGCAAAGATCTCCCCGAGGTTGCGGCCGGTCTTGAACAGACCGCGCTCCACCATGCCCGCCACGCCCTGACCCCATCCACCGAGAAAGATGACCGAGGCGGTTCCCCAGACGATGCCGAAGATCGTGAGCGCCGAGCGGGTGCGGTGGGCGCGCAGCAGGCGCACGGCCTCGCCGGCGGCTTCGGCCCCCGCCGTCGCCGCGATCCGAAATGCGCTCCCCCTCGTTCGCGTCGGCACGGGCGAAACGGTACCGGTGCCGCGCTCCATCCACCACGCGCAGATCGCTCGAAGGGGCGGCCCGCGCCGCGGCCGCTGCTACTCCGACGCCGCCTGTTCCGAAGGCTCCGCGCTCGAGACGCCCTGCTCACCGATGTGCGCGGCCAGGTTGCCGAGGAAGCTCGAGAAGGTCGTGCGATCGATCTTCGTCTCGCGGAGCTCCTGGAGGCCTTCGTTCATCGATCGCGTGATGTGCGCACTGCGCTCCTGGATCGCGTCGTTCAACAGGTTCGACTGCGACAGGAGCTGATCGCGCAGGTCGCTGTGCGCGTGGGTGTTGCGCGCCTCGATCTCTCGGATGCGATCCGAGACCCTGCGATCGATCGCAGCGAGCTCCGAGCGAAGCGCCGCGGCTTCCACGCCGATCCGCTGCTCGAGACGATCCATCGCCCGCTCGTAGTCATTGAACAGCGCACCGCAGATGATCTCGCGCAGCTGCTCGAGATCGGAGGCCGCATCGGGCTGCGATCGCACGGACTCGGCAGCCTGCGCCGCCGATGCGCCTCGCACCTCCGGCGCAACCCTCGCTGCCGCAGGCGCGAACTCGGGCTCGATTCGCTGCAGCCGCACGGCCTCTGCTTCTCTCAACGCATCGTATACCTTCGTCATCGTTGACTCCCGGACGCCGCGCTCTGTTGATCGAGGTGCGTTCTGAGGTTGGCAAGGAAGGTCGAGAATGCCGTGCGGTCGATCTTCTTGACTCGCAGCTCCTGCAATCCCTTCTCGACCAGATGAATGGCCTGTTCGCTGTGCTCCTGGATTGCGTCGCTGAGCAGATTCGACTGTGACAGGATCTGCTGGCGCAGATCACACTGTGCCTTCTGGGCCCGCGCATCGACCTGCGCGATTCGACCTTCGAGCTGACGCACGATCTCAGCGACTTCCGTGCGGACCTTCGACGCTTCCATGGCGACGCGCGTCTCGATGCGCGCAATCTGCTGCTCGTATTCGCTCAGGAACGAGCCGAAGATGATCTCGCGCAGGCGACTGAGATCGTCCGCGCCCTGCACCGCGGGAGGCTCGCTCCGCAGAATCGGACGAGGTCGGGGAGTGCTTCTGCGCGAGATCCTGGACAGATCGATTTTCGCCATCGAGGGCTCCTCTCTTGCACTTCCCCTTGCAGCAGCACGACCGATTCGACGCGGAGGCCGCTCGCCGGGTTCGAGCCGAGGCACCACCACACCGAACGCGGTCATCCTGGTAGTGCCAAGACGCGCAAAAAGGTGACCGCGTCACGCGAGGGGCAGTCCGGAGACTCCACGTGCCGAATGCTCCGCACGGCGCGAACGCTCCATCGGCCCCGTGCGGGCACCGGCACATCGCGCCTGACCTTGCGCAGAAGCAGCGCAACTTCGACGCAGCATCGCCGCCCGCGCGACGCGCCCCTCAGCGCGGCCGGGCGCGCGGCCCTGGCTCGTCCGCGTCGCTCACGGCTCTACACCGAACGGCGATGCATCGAGCGGAGGCGCCGCCACGGCCGGCAAGGAATCCTCGGGCGCTGCGCGCCGCGCGCGCGCGGCCACGAGGGCTGCGCGCAGCTTGGGCGAGTTCTCGCGCGGGTCGAGCTCGAGATCCGGATCCACTGCCAGCGCCTGCTCGAAGCGCGCGATGGCCGCCTCGTGGCGGCCGTATGCCACCTCGGCGGTTGCGCTGATCGTCTCGAGCCTGACGCGGCGCGCCGCATCCGGGTCTTCGCGCATGGCTTCGCGCGCCGCGCGCACGAGCTCCTCCGCACGCTCGAAGCGCGCCTCGCGAAGCGCGATCTCGGCCCGCTCCAGGAGAACGTCGACCGCCACCGGCTGGGGCTCCTCAGCGCGCTCCGAGGCGGGCGCGAGTGCCAGAATCTGACCCTCGCGCAGCAGAGTTGGGTCTCGGATCCCATTGCGATCGGCGAGGGCCGCAAGATCAAGCCCGTAGTGAAGGGCAATGCGCCAGAGTGTCTCTCCGGGCTGTACGCGGTGCGTGCGGGGAGCGACGTCCGCCGCGGCGCCGGCCTCGCCAGCGGGCTCGGGCGCAGCGCGAGCCTCCGGCTCTGCGTGCGCCGCGGAACCGGCGGCGAGCAGACCCAGGACGAGCGCGACGCGCCCGGTGATTCGAACGAGCAGAGCGAGCGTGGCGTCCCCCCCTTGGCCAAGCTCGGCTTCATTCTAGTTGAGACGCGCCGGATTGGCCGCGCTGCCATCCGCCGCGCCTGGGGATGTATGCTGTGCGCCGATGCGCTCCGGCGGCTCTTCAGCCCCGCCCGATTTCAAGCCCTGGTGGTGGGAAGCGGCACCCCCGGCTGCTCCGCGCGACGTGCCGTTGCCGCCCGGCGCGGACGTGGCCGTGATCGGATCCGGCTACACGGGCCTCTCCGCGGCGCTCACCCTCGCCCGCGCCGGACGACACGTGGTGGTGCTGGAGGCAAACGCAGCCGGATACGGAGGCAGCAGCCGCAACGGCGGGCAGGTGGGGAGCGGCAACCAGAAGATACCAGTGGCGGAGCTCGTGGGGCGCTTCGGCGAGAAGAGGGCGCGCGCGCTGCTCGAAGAGGGGCTCGCGATGCTGCGTCACACCAGCGAGCTCATCCAGCGGGAAAGCATCGCGTGCGACTTCGCGCGCGTGGGGCGCTTCCGCGGCGCCATCAGCCCCGCCCACTACGACGCAATGGCCCGCGATCTCGACAGCCTGCACAGGATGGTCGGCGTGGCGTTCTTCATGGTTCCGCGCTCGGAGCAACACGCGGAGATCGGAACGGACGCCTATCACGGCGGATCGGTGCTTCCCGACGACGCGGCCCTGCAGCCGGCGCGCTTCCACCGGGGGCTGCTCGAGCGCGCGGTAGCCGCCGGCGTCGAGCTGGTACCGCACACATCCGTGACGTCGATCGAACGCGCGCGAAGCGGCACCGTGGTGCACACCCGCCGGGGCCGGCTCGCAGCCCGAAACGCCATCATCGCCACCAATGGCTACGCCGGGCGCGAATGTCCGCCGCTCGCGCGGCGCATCATGCCCATCGGCAGCGCTATCCTTGCCACGCAGGAGCTCGCGCCGGAGCTCGCCTCGCGGCTGATTCCCAAGGGACGCATCGTCGGCAACACGGCTCGCGTGCTTCACTACTACCGCCTTTCCCCCGACGGGCGGCGCATGCTCTTCGGAGGCCGCATGGCGAGCGAACACGCCACCAGCGACGTGCGCGATTTCGCTCCGCTCCACCGCGAGATGATCGGCCTCTTTCCGGAGCTCTCGTGCGTCGCGATCACGCACTGCTGGAGTGGCTACGTGGGCTACACCCGAGACGTCTTCCCGCATCTCGGCGTGCGAGACGGCATCCACTTCGCCATGGGCTACTGTGGAACGGGCGTTGCGCGCGCCGTCTACTTCGGCCACAAGATTGCGCTCAAACTGCTGGACCGCCCGGACGGAAGGACCGCCTTCGACGACCTGCCCTTCCACGCCTTCCCGTTCCACGCACTGGCGAAGCGGCTCGTTCCGCTGGCGGTGAGCGGGCATCGCGCGCGCGACTGGCTCGATCGGCGCGGCTAGACGCGAGCTAGCGGATCTGCGCCAGGTAGTCCGGCAGCTTGCTCGAGTCCATCAGCGTGCGCCAACCGAGTGCACCCCGCGCGGTCACGCGCTCCTCCCAGGCCGCGATGCGCCGCCGGAAGACGTCCGGATTGGCCGTGTCCTCCGTCAGCTGCTTCACGTTCATCGCGATCACCTGGATGCCCTCGAACTCCCGCTCGCCCATCGGACGGAGCGAGCCCTTGGGCAGCTCCTCGCGCATGTCGCTGAAGATCAGCATCACGCGGCTCCCGGCCCCGACCTCCGACAAGTACTCGGCTCCGAGCATCATCGCGCCGGGAATGTCCGTGAACTCCGACGCAACCGCTCCCTCGGCGAACGCGTCGAGCCGGCGCGCCAGGGCCAGCTTCTGGGCGTTGGCGTGGGAGGGCCGCGCATCGAGCGTGAGCAGGGCCTCGACGTTCTCCTTCTCGTAGCTCTCGCTGTCGATGCGAATCACGATCAGGGTGTCGCCGGGCACCATGTTCGGCAGGATCTCGCGCTTCAGATGCGCGACGGCTTCGCGCTTCTCGTCTGCGTACGTGCCGGACACATCGATCAGCGCGCAGATCGCCTGGTCGTAGCGCTGAGCACCGTTGCAGCCGACGAGGAGCAGGGCCATGCCGAGAGCCGCATTGCGCCACCTCATGTCCGCACCTCGCCGCTCGAGAGCGCGCGCTCGCGATTCGCCACTTCCAGCTTGCGCTGCGCGCGAGAAGGAGGTGCCTCCTCGACCGATCGGGAACGCACGCCGCGCTCGATCCGCAGCGGCACGCTGATATAGACGTCGTACAGGCTCACGGATGCGCTCGCCCCCGCGCGCGACGCGTGCGCAAACGCGCGCGAGATGTGTCCGAGGCCGGCCAACGTCACCGCCGCGCCGGAAGCGGCCACGTGGCGCCCGCTGTCCAGCAACATTTCCAGCGGCACCGCGGTCAGCGCGAGGATCCAGGGCAGGATGAAGCCGAGCACGGCCTGACCAATGAGCGGAATCTGCGAGGTGCTGGCACGCTGGATCACCGGGCTCGCCGCATCGGCGAGCGCCAGCTTGAGCGCGGCGTCCGCCTCGACGATCTGCTCGCGCAGGATCGCGAGCGAGCTCTCCACACACGCGAGGAACAGCAGTCCGCCGAGTGCGAGCGAGAGGATCAGCCTGCGGCGCGCGGCCGGAACATGCGCCAGCTTCGGAAACAGATCCGTGATGCCCAACATGTCCATCACGAAGAAGCCGAGCGCTGTCTCCATCAGCACGATCACCAGAGCAGACACGCTCGAAACCGGGACCCCTCCGATGCGCGCGCCGGCCGGCACCAGTTCCGACATCGGCAGCGCGATGAGCTGGAAGTTGATGAAGGCGCCGCCGAAGGCGATGGTCAGCACGATCAGAGAGACGCAGAAGAGCTTGACGGCCGAGTAGGTGAGCGTCCGCGCGGCCCGCTCCTGATCCGTCCGGATGCGCTCGTAGTCGTCGGCGAACGTGGAGATACGCATCGTCTTCTCCAGCGCCTGTGCGACCGACTCGTGCATCCTCGACATCAGGTTCCGCAGTTCCTTCCAGTGGCGGAGCATGCCGCCGAGCACCTTGTGCCGCTTCGCAGTATCGACCCGATAGGCGCTGAGCGCGCGCTTCTCGGCGTCGCGCAGCGAGGTGCGGATGCCTTCGAGGATCTTGTGGACGTTGGGGTCGCCGTTCGACGGAATCGAAGCGATCGACTCCACCGCGCTCGTCCAGCCCGGCACCTCCGGCGGCGCGTTGCCGCACTCGCGATAATCGGCTTGGGCGTGGTTGAGCAGATCGTCCAGGCGGCGATGCAGCCCCGCGTAGCGCTCGACCTGTTCCGAGAAGCCGCTGTCCACGCGCTGGAACTCCCGATCGAGCTTGCTCTGCGTCTCGAGCAGGCCGGCCGCGAGCAGACTCGCGCGATTGCGCTCGCGGACGCTCTCGGATGCGAGTCCGCAGCGCTCCGCCAGCTTGCCGAAGCCGTCTTCGAGGCTCTTTCCGATGCCTTTGAGCAGCTGCAGCATCGGCTCGCGCGCAGCCCACAGGAACACGCTGCTGACGAGCCATAGCACGAAGAGCGAGAGCGCCGGCTTGTCCGGCCAGAGATAGAGAATGTCCATGGAGATACTCCTGGAAGGGGCCTTCCCGATCGGCCGCATCGCGCTGCGCGAGTGTGATCGGGGACACGGCAGCGAAGCCGCAAGCAGCCGGCAATGTGTGCGCAGGCGCAGCGCGGCTCGCCCGCCGCGCAGGGCGAGCAGACGGGCGCGCTCCAGTAGAATGCCCGGGCGCGGGCGGGACGCGGGCGCCGACGCTGCACGCGAACGGCGCGGAACGGAGGAACACGGCGATGCAGCAGAAGCGGAATTCTTCGCGGCGCACAGCGGGCTCGACACGCCTCGCGGGCGTGGTCGCCGCGCTCATGCTGGCGTGCAGCCGCTCCGGCGTCGCTCCGCCCGCCGCCACCCCGCAGGACCTTGCGGACCTCGCGCTGCTCGACGGCGTGATCCTGACGATGGACGCGAACGAGACGGTCGCGCAGGCGCTCGCGATTCGCGACGGCGTGATCCTCGCCGTTGGATCCAACGCAGCGATCCTCCCGCGCGTGGGCGAACACACCGAGGTGCTGCAGCTCGGCGGACGCGCCGTCACGCCCGGCCTCATCGACTCCCACTGCCACTTCGCCGCCGGTGCGATCGATCGCGAGGCCAAGCTCGATCTCGGCTATCCGGCCACGGGCGCGATTGCCGACGTGGTGGCATCGGTGGCGGCTGGCGTCGCGCAGCGGCGCGCCGGCGAGTGGGTGGAGGGAAGCGGCTGGGACGAAGGCAAGCTCGCGGAGCGACGCTATGTCTACGCCTCCGACATCGATCCCGTGTCGCCGGACAACCCGGTCTGGCTGGTGCACACCATGGGCCACTACGGAACGGCGAACGCGCGCGCGCTCGAGCGGGCGAACATCACCCGCGACACAGCGGACCCCCCCGGCGGCAGCATCGATCGCTACCCCGACGGCACACCCACGGGCGTGCTCAAGGAGACGGCCATGGATCTCGTGTCGGGAGCGATTCCCGAGCCGACGGACGCGCAGATCCGCGCCGCCATCGCGAACCTCGCGGGAGACTTCAACGCCGAGTGCATGACCGCGCTCAAGGATCCAGGCATCGACGACGCGCTCTGGCAGGCCTATCAGCGCGTGAACGCCGAGGGCGCGCTCACGGTGCGCGTGTTCGCGCTGTGGAGCGCGGGGAGGAGCGTGGAGGAGGCGCAGCGGCTGGCGCGACGCGTCGGCCCCTTTACGCATCCCGATCGCTCGACGGGTGACGACCGACTGATCTCGGGCGGCATCAAGATCGTGCTCGACGGCAGCGGCGGAGCGCGCACCGCCTGGCTGTACGACGCGTGGAATCGCGAATACGACCAGGTCGACCGCGGCAACCGCGGCTATCCCCTGATCGATCCGCAGATCTTCCGCGAGCAGGTGATGCTGTTCCACGCCGCGGGTCTGCACGTGGGCGTGCACGCGATTGGCGATCGGGCGATCGACTGGACCCTGGACACCTACGCCGAAGCGCTGGCGCAGACGCCCACCTACGGTCTGCGCCACGGCGTGATCCACGCGAACCTGCCGACCGCGCACGCCCTGGAGCGGATGGCGACGCTCCAGAAGCAGTACGACGCGGGGATTCCGGAAGTCTCACCCGGCTTCATGTGGTGGATCGGCGACACCTATGCGGGAAACTGGGGCCGGGAGCGCAGCCTCGGACTCATTCCGCTGCGCACCTTCCTGACGCGGGGCATCCGTTGGGGCTCGAGCTCCGACTACCCCGTGACGCCCTTCCCGGCGCGTTACGGCATCTGGGCTTCGGTCGCGCGGAAGACGCTGCTCGGCGTGTACGGCGCCAATCCGTACGGGATGACACAGGCCGTCGACGTGCAGAGCGCGCTGCACGCGTACACGGACTGGAACGCCCGCCAGCTCTTTCTCGAAGAGAAGATCGGCTCGCTCGAGCCGGGCAAGTACGCCGACGTCGCGGTCTGGGACCGGCACCCCGGGGAGATCGACACGGACGCGATCCAGGACATGCGCTGCCTGTTGACGCTGCTCGAGGGAAAGATCGTGCATCGCGCGGCCGGCGCGTCCTTCGCCGCCGCTCCTGGCACCCTGGGTGGCGCGCCGATCCCCGCGCGGTGATACACTCCGCCCCGATCTTCGCGCGGTTGCGGCAGCTTCCAGGGGGTCCGCGCGATCGCACGGCGCACAGCGCTCAGGCCGCCGGGCGGGACCGGAGCCGAGGTAGGCCGCGGCGTCGCGGACGCAGGCCCGAGCCCGGTCGCGGCCGGCGCACACACGAGGAAGAGAATGAAGATGCAGCGACGCTTCGCCAGACGACTCACGGTGATCACGATCCTCCCCGGGCTGCTGTGGGCCTGCACGACCGACCCGTTCACGGGGGAGAAGAAGGTCTCGAAGACCGCCGCGGGGGCGGCGATCGGCGCGGCGACGGGGGCGGCGATCGGCGCGCTCACCGGGCGCGACCGAGGCAAGCGGGCGGCGATCGGTGCGGGCGCGGGCGCCCTCACGGGTGCGGCGGTGGGCGGCTACATGGACGTCCAGGAGGCCAAGCTGCGCAAGACGCTCGAAGGCACCGGGGTGAGCGTGACGCGCGTCGGTGACGAGCTCGTGCTGAACATGCCCGGCAACGTCACCTTCGCGCTCAACAGCGCCGACATCAAGGCGGATTTCTACCCGGTGCTGAACTCCGTGACGCTCGTGCTCAAGGAGTACACGAAGACGCTCATCGAGGTGACGGGACACACCGACAGCACGGGTACGGCTTCCTACAACCAGCAGCTCTCGGAGCGCCGCGCCGCCAGCGTCGGCCAATACCTGGTGAGCCAGCAAGTCCAGCGAGAGCGCGTCCTGACCGAAGGCTTCGGTGCGCGCATGCCCGTCGCGAGCAACGAGACGCCGGAAGGACGCCAGCAGAATCGGCGCGTCGAGCTGCGCCTGGTCCCGCTCACGGCTTCCTGAGCCCGGCGGTGCCAGGGTCCGCAGGACATCGAGCGCGTGCGGCGCAGGCCGCGGCGGTCCGGAGTGGCTCCACCCCGGCGCCGGCTCCCGGACTCACTCCGCTTCGAATCGCTCGAGATACCAGCGGGTGACGTCGGCCACCTCGGATTCCTGGGGCAGCAGGACACCGTGATGGTGCGCGCGCGACGCAATGCCCTGCTGCACCGCCTCACACACCCGCCAATCCTGACCGCCGAGAAGATTCATGAACTCAACAGCGTCCCCGGGGTCGAAGTCGGCGCGCGCCAGGGTCTCGGGCTCGAAGAGCCACTCGGAGACGATGCGGGTGCGCGTCGCGCTCACCGGCCACAGCGCGCGCACACAGACGTAATCGGGAAACAGGTAGAGCAGCAGGTTCGGCAGGAGGAGCTCTGCGTGGTAGCGCTGGAGCGGCCGATCCCGCAGCGCCGCGAAGATCGGACGCCGCGTGGTGCCGCTGCGCGTCGAGGTGCACGCGCCCTCGCGATAGGCGGGCGGCTCCGATCCCACCGTGTCCACCTCGCCCGTGCGGTAGAACGGCACGAGATCGACGAGCTCGGGATGCACGCCGGGGCAGTGGTAACACTCCATGAAGTTCTCGACGAGGATCTTCCAGTTGGCTGCGACGCTCTCTTCCTCCCGGGCGCCGACGCGCAGCGAGGCGAGCGGAAACGGGCGGGCGCGTTCGGGAAGCGCGCCGAGCTGGGCGTGGAGCGCCTCGCCCTCCGGCTCGAGGCGCAGGAACACGAAGCCCTGCCAGGTTTCGACGGCCACGGGGTACAGGGAGAACGCCTCCTTCGAAAAAGCCTCGTCTCCGCGCAGATACGGAACGCCGCGCAGCGCACCGTCCAGGGCGTAGCTCCAGGCGTGATACGGACAGCGGATGGCACCCTGGAGATGTCCCGAGGCGTCCGCGCAGAGCCGCGCGCCCCGGTGCCGGCACACGTTGTAGAAGGCGCGCAGGGCGCCTTCGCGGTCGCGCACGACCAGGACGCTCTCGCCGCCCAGCTCGAACGTGAAGTAATCGCCCGCGTGCGCCGCGCGCTCCTCTCGTCCGGCGAGAACCCAGGAGCGGAAGAAGATGCGCTCGAGCTCGCGCTCGAGGACTTCGGGATTCCGGTAATAGCTCCCGGCGAGTGTGGGCACCCAGCACGAAGACACCGCGCTCCCTCCGACGTATGCGATGCGGACGGGACACTACCGGATCGGCGCGGATCCGAGCGGCTCGAGAGGTATGAAGCCTCACGACGCGCTGACACGGGATTCCCCATGGGGACCAGCTGTGACTCAGGCCTGCGCAGGCGAGCACCATGCGAGACAGTGCTTGACGTTTCCGAGAGCTGCGGGGGATACTCAACAAGAGGATCCTGCGAGGAGCGCGCCATGTTGGCCGCCCGACCTGCTTCTGCCATTGCAGGCCGGGGAATTACGGCAG
>Ga0224512_10001811_pt1 | contig 20036 bp, 17 predicted proteins | sample SF_May12_sed_USG_4_FD_169103 | JGI IMG/M metagenome (GOLD analysis project Ga0224512, IMG submission 169103) | Sediment microbial communities from San Francisco Bay, California, United States - SF_May12_sed_USGS_13 | ecosystem: Environmental > Aquatic > Marine > Sediment | place: USA... | reverse complement strand
GATCTGTCTCGCTCTTGGACTCGGCTGGGGCACTACGCAGACCTCCACGGCCACACCCGTCGTGTTCGGCGTCCTTTTGATTGTCGTGGCGGAAGTAGCCCGGTTGCGGTCCGCGACCGATCCCCACATGACCCTCACGACTTCCGTGGCGCGCGGATGGGCCGCACTCGGTATGATCGGAGTCTTGGCCCCGATCGCCGTAGAGGTCACTCGAAACGGAACGACTGAGGCCGGATACGGACTGGCTGCCGGACTGGGCCTTGCCGCATTCGGCGCGGCACGTGCCGCCAATCCGCTCGAGGTCGACTGGTTCCGCGAAAGCTCTGCTCTGGCAGTCCTCGGGTCACTCAGTTTCTTGTGTCTCGCGATAGGTTGGACGGACGTCGGGTTTGCGGTGCTGATCGTGGTCCTCGGAGCCGCTTCGGCCTTCCTTTCCCTCGCCATCTGGCATCGCTTTCCCAACTCCGTTTGGCGCAACCCACTCATCGTCTTCGGGGTCGCCGCCAACCTGGAGGCGCTGGCACTGGCGGTCAACGCCTGGCCTGCCCGGAGCTTGCTGGTCGCCCTCCTGCTGTCGGTCGGGGTTCAGGCCGTGGCGGTTGGCCTGTCGCGGGACCACCCAGGAGTACTGTCGGGCGGACCTCCTTTGATGGGCGCCGCCTTCGTGCTCGCCATGAGCGAAAGCCTTTCCGGTAGCGCCCAGTGGTACACGCTGCCAATCGGGCTGGTGGTTCTCTCCGAACTGGAGATCCTACGGAAAGTACGGCGGGACCGGGGCGACGAAATGAACCGCCCCGATGCACTAGCCCTCGAAGCGGCCGGAGTGGGATTGACTGTGGCGCCGGCACTGGTGGAGATGTTCACGAGCGGAATTGCCTACGGTCTGGTCGCCTTTGCGGGAGCGGCTTTCTGCCTCTTGTGGGCGATCGTCACCCGTGTGAGAAGACGAGTGATCGCGGCCGCCTCGATTGCCATCGCCGCAGCCATCCTGATGATCTTCGCCGCGGCCGCCGCCGGGTCCCCTGAATCGGCTTTCCTATGGATCGTCGCAGTCGGAGCCGGCTTCACGATGATGCTGATCGCCGCCGTGGTCGAGGCATACAGGTCAAAGAGAGGTCATCTGATGGCCCGATTCGACCAGTTGACGGAGGGATGGGAGTGAACCTCGTACCGGTTCTTGAATTCTCCAGGCGGACTCTTCCTCCCTATGACGTCGAGGTAGATACTGGGGGTGACAGGGCCCCCGACGGGTAGACACGAACCGTTCGACTGGTGTGTCTATGTAGGTGAGGACCCCTGAAGGTAAGGGTCTTATGTCTCCGACCCAGACACCGGAACTCGAGGAAGAGACTCGGATTTTCGCGGAGCTGTACCGGCCACTGCGGCGCTTTGCGGCAGTCGTTGGACCCCTCGAGACGGATCCCGACGATCTTCTCCAGGAGGCCGTAGCCCGGACTCTCCGGCACCGACGGCTCGATCAACTCGACAATCCCGGCGCCTACCTCCGCAAGACGCTGGTGAATCTGGCATCGAACCAGCGGCGTGGGTTTGCGATCAACCGCCGGGCACTCACCCGCTTGTCCGCCACCAACGACCGGGGATCCGGGGACGTTTACCCATCTGATCTGACCGAGCTGATGCGGCTCCCGTCCGGCGAGCGGGCGGTCCTGTACCTGTCGGAGGTTGAGGGGTATCGGTACGCGGAGATTGGTCGGATGTTGGGATGCTCGGAAGCAGCCGCCCGCAAGCGAGCGCTCCGGGCCCGGCGCCATCTCTACAGGGCCATCACGGGGGAGGTAGCCAATGGCTGAAGAACTCACTCGTGCTCTCACGGCTCTGGCCGAGCGTGGAGAGGAGCGCGGCGCGGCCCACGTGCTGAATAATGCTCGGCGGCAAGCCGGGTTGGACCCGACGGGAAGGCGGCTCTCTCCGAGCAGGTGGCGCCGGGGAGTCCTGGTGGCCGCCACAGCGGCCGCCGCCGTGCTCGTGCTCGTCGGCGTGGTGACGGTTCTGGGGCCGTTTGCCGGTGACAAGACGCCGGTCACTCAGCCATCGGGTGAGTGGGTTGCGGGACAACCGGTGGAGATCGGTCAGGTGTTGGGTCCGATCGAAAGCGGGTTCGGATCCGTGTGGGTGGCTACGGGCACCGGTGTGGCTCGACTCGATCCGGAAACGCAGGAAGTTGTCGCCACCATATCCGCGCCAAATCCCAGCGATCTGGCGGTCGGCGGTGATGCCGTCTGGCTGGTCTCGACCATGGGCGGCGGATGGAGGACGGAGGTGGGGCCGGGCGGCACGGAGGAAGGGACCGGCCTGGGTTCGGTAACCCGGATCGATCCGGGTACCAACTCCGTCGCGGCAACCATCCCGGTGGGTGCGTCACTCGGATCACTTGCCATCGTGGGCGACGAGGTCTGGGTCGCCAACGCCTTCGACACGACCATCTCGATCATCGATCACTCGAACAATGCGGTGATCGAAACGATCGACACCCCCGGTCTTGAAGGTATGGCCGTGGTCGGTGACAAGGTGTGGGGGCAGTGGTTGGAAGAAATCGACGACCGGGCTCACTGGATGCTGCGCCGGTACGATCCGGTGTCACGGCAGCTCGAAACGACGATCGACGTCACCGATCAAATCGTGGGAGACGGGTCACCGTGGTTTCTTGAGGACTGGCTCGGGGCAGCCGGTGGCCTGTGGTCGATTGGGATGGTCATCCATTCCGACGCTCAAGACGAAACAGCCATCGAAACAGAGAGCTTTCTGTACCGGTTCGACGGGGAAACCGGGGAACTGCTGGCTTCGATCCCAATCGGACGGGGTTGGGGAGGAAGTACCGCCTTCGCCGATGGAATCTTGTACGCAACCGACTGCCTCGATGCCACCGTCACCGCTATAGACGTGGAAACCAATCAGGTCATCGTCAGCGGATTTCCGGTGGGGCGCTCATCCCCCCGGGAAAGTGACTACGACCCGATGATTGAATCGCTGCACAGCTGCCCGGGAGGCATCGCCGTGTTCGGCGACACCCTCTATGTCAGCCTGCTGAACGACGGGACGGTCGTCCCGGTCGACCTCAGCGCCGAGCCGGAAGCCGAGCAGCAGCCCGTCTCCACCCAGGCAATCCCCTCATCGTGCGCCGAGTGTGACCCGGGCACCATAGGCGAGATGGCCATTCTCGAGGTTGGCGACGGTCGCATCACGCTCAACCCGGGCGCAGTACGGGCAGCCGACTCCGAACGGTGCCCACGCGGCTGTTGGGTGCCCAGTTTCCGTGTGACCAACGCCGGCTCCCAGGTTCACAAGATCGATGTGATCGTCGACTGGGGCGGCCAGGACCCCGCCGACCTTCCCGTCTGGGAAGACGCCTCAGCGCCGAATTTGCAGGAACGTGTCTACGGCTACAGCGCCATCTCCAGCGGTGGCGAGATCCGCCTCCAACCGGGACAGACGATGGACGGGTTCCCACTCGAGCCCGGCGAATACTTGCTCATATGCAACGAACCGGGCCACTACTCCGCTGGGGAATATGCCCTCCTCACTGTCCTCGAACCCACCGGGGAGCCTTCCGCACCTCGAGGCCTGCACCCCGGCCAACCGGCACCCCCCTGGAAGGCTACTCTGCTCGACGGCACCCCGGTTTCCACTTCCTCGCTGCTCGGGCGACCCTCCCTGCTGGTCGTCTGGGACGCCTCGGACTGGTGGCCCGAGATTGGACTGGTCCTCCCCGACCTGGAATCCATCTCCGCCGATTACGGGGACCAAGTGAACGCCTGGGCGGTTGCGATCGGAGCACCTCAGCCGACCGTTGAGGAGCAGACCTCCGGTTACAGCTTCCCGGTCGTAGTCGATCAGCAGCGCCAGATCCCCGAAACGTGGGGAGGGGCCCCTTGGGCCTTTCCCACGAACCAACCAACTGTGGTGCTGCTGGACTCCGACGGACTGGTCGCCCAGGTCCTCGATCACCCACCACAACCCGGAGAACTGAATGAGCTGCTCGAGTGGATAACCAACGGCCCTTGATCGAAGGCAAGCTGGTTGGGGATGCAAGCGGCCGTCCCACTCCTTGGAGGTGACGGCATGACTGCCGATCGAGAAACTCAGACACCCACCGATGAAGCCGACACATTCCCAAGACCGCCTCCTGTCCTTGGGCAGCGCCGGGCCCTCTTCGCAATTGTCATCCCCTCAATTATGACGGTGACAGTCTTGCTGGCGGCCGCCCTGACTCTGCCGAGTTGCGCCGGAGAATCAACGGTAGGGAGCGGCGGAGGATCGACCACCCTGGCTATCAACGCGGCCGGTCTGAACTGGGTACGCGTGCCGATCGACGAGCAGGGCTGGTTGATACCCGACAGCCTGGCGGCCACCCCCTACGGGTTTGTCCTGTTTGCCCGCCCGACCGCCGAGTACTCGTGGCCGACAGAGTCTTCAGGACCAGCGAGCCGGTGGGAATCGACCAACGGGCTCGAATGGGCACCAATGGGAACCGACGAGGACACTTTCCGATCAGGAGAACGCATCGGCAACTTGGTGGGCAACAGTTGGGGCGCAGTTGCGATGGGTGTCGTCTACCCGCCGTCCGACGACGACCAGGGCGAGCCGGAGTACCTGATATGGACCAGCGAAGACGGACAGTCGTGGAAGCGCACCGACTGGCCGGCCGGGTGTTATCCCAACGAACCGCTGACCGTCGGTCCCGCCGGGTATCTTCTCGGCGAACGGCGCAACGACCAAAGTCGCCTTCTGCACTCACCCAACGGACTGGCGTGGGAACCCGTTGACCTTCCCGACAATGTGGAGGTCATTTCTGGTGCCGGGTTTGCAGGTGGTTTCGCTGCCTGGGGCCGCGAATTCGACATGGAAGCCTGGCCCTGGCTGCTGTTGACCTCAACCGACGGCCACCAATGGACCATCCGGTCGATGGATGAGGCGCTCGGGCGCCACGGTGAAGCGACCTTCTCGGCGTGGCGAGAAGAGGTAGTGACCCTCGTCAATCTCGAAATCGACGATGCGTTCCGTGGGGATAAGGGCCTGTGGCGCTCGTCGGATGGCATCGCATGGACGGAGATGGAAGGCGCACCGATCGTGAATGCGGACGGCTCATGGCCTGAATTCATCAGTTCGGGCGACGCAGGGATCTTCCTGACCGGACTCACCCAGGAGCCTCAACAACCCCCCAAGACCACCGTTGTCTGGTTCAGTTCCGACGGGGAAGTATGGCATCGGGCCGAAACGGCGGACGTTTTCGGATCCGGCTGGTCGATTGTTCGTACCGCAGTAGGCAACAACGCAGTGCTGGTCGCAACCATGGCCGACGAAGAACCGACAGATTCCGACCAGGGCGACAGCTTCACGCTCCCACCGGTGGGAATCTGGATTGGAACACCCACCTCGTAGAAGGGAACTGACGGATCGTGAACCCATGGCAGATGGGCCAGTAGTCTCTGAATGGTCCCCACCCAAGTCCTCCACGAGAGCGTGGGTGACGTACGACCTGGCCAATACCATCTTCGCGTTCGGTGTGGTCGGATACGGGTTCGTCTTCTGGATGACCGACAACGGTGTCTCCGACGGGGTTCTCGGCAGGATCGAAGGCGTTGCCGGGTTGATCGTTGCATTTGTGGCCCCGTGGTTGGGCGCCCGTACCGACTTCCGGGGACGTCGCCTGGTAACACTGGCCGCCACCACCCTGCTGGCCGTGGTCGGGACGGCTTTGCTGGGGTTGGGGCCCCAGTGGATGACGTTTGTCGCACTCGGGTTTGCCATCATCGGTTTTCAGGTCGGCTCGGCGATCTACGACGCCCTGCTTCCTGATGTCAGCACACCCGCCACCCGGGGCCGAGTATCGGGCCTGGGAGTCGGGGTTGGCTACGTGGGTTCGTTCGTCGGGCTCGGCATCTTCTACCTCATGCAGGAGGTTCTGGACGAGAGCTATGCCGCCACCTTCATGAGTCTCGGTCTTGCCTTCCTATTCTTCTCGATACCAACCTTTGTGTACGTCCGGGAACGTCCCCGGCCTCGTCCCCGCGGCGAGCCGCCCAGCCTTTCGAAGACTGCCTCCCACCTGGTGGCAGCCTGGCGGCGGGCTTCCGGCTATCCCGATGTGGTGCGGTTCCTCATATCCCGGTTTCTCTACACCGACGCAACCAACACACTGCTGGGTGGGTTCCTCACCCTCTTCGTCACGGAGGAACTCGGGTTCTCCAGAGATTTCATGCTCAAGTTGGCCGCAGTAGTGATCGGGTTTGCCATACCCGGAGGCTTCTTTGCCGGGCGAATGGTCGGGCAGTACGGCCCCTTGCGAGTATTGAGATTGGCATTGTGCCTGGTTGTGGTCGGGATAATGTCCGCCATCGTCGCGGCACTCAGTGGATGGTTGAATCTCGTGTGGGTCATCGGTCCACTAGGTGGGGCGGCACTGGGGGCGATCTGGTCGGCCGATCGGGTGTTGATGGCTCGCATCTCCCCACCCCAACACTTCGGCGAGTTTTACGGTCTCTATGCCACCGTCGGTCGTTTCTCGTTCATTCTCGGCCCGCTGATGTGGGCCTTTCTGGTCGACAATCTCCATCTGGGGAGGAACGTTGCGATGGGCGCATTGATCTGCTTCCTTCTCGCAGCCTTGTGGGTCCTTCGCCGCGTTGATGACCGCGAGAGGCAGTGGGATCATGAGAATCGAGACTGATGCTGCACATACCGGGAGGACACCGAACAGGCCTATTGGAAATTCCGGACACATTCGTATCTGACTCTCGGTAGCGGATCAGTTGGCGTGGCACCGTTTGTACTTGAAACCCGAACCGCACGGGCAGGGGTCGTTGCGACCAGCCTTCGAATGGTCTGCCCGGTCCAGCGGGATGGTTTTGGCTCGTAGCAGCCGGACGTGGCTTGACTCCAATCCGGCAAAGCGTCCCTCTTCGATCGCCCGCGACGAGTCGGCCTTGCAGGTCCACGTCCTCCCTGCCCTGGGCGACCGCTCTATCGGGTCGCTCACCCCAGCCGACATCCAGGCTACGTCAACGAATGGTCACGGCAGATGGCACCCAGCTCGGTACGGCGGGTCTACGGGACGCTCACCGCCGTCTTGAACCACGCTGTTCTCCATGATCTCATCGCCCGTTCTCCCTGCCGGGGCATCAGACTCCCGGCCGTGCAGCCGGTGGAACGGCCGGTTCTCTCTCCCGATCAGCTGCTGGGCCTGGGCGAGGCGCTATCGCCTGAGCACGAAGCGATGGCCTACCTGGGAGCGGTGCTCGGGTTGCGGTGGGGTGAATGCGCCGGGCTGCGGGTCGGTCGGATCGACTTTCGGCACTCATCGATCATGATCGCCGAACAGGTCACCCGTGGTGTCGGAGGCAGGTCGGTGTCCGGACCGCCCAAGTCGGCGGCCGGTAGGCGAATCCTGGCAGTGCCGGCTTCACTCATGCGGGTCCTCGCCGACCATCTTGAACGCCGAGACCTCACCACACACGACGTGGAGGCGTTCATCTTCGCCACCGCCGACGGCGAGCATCCTGACTACTCCAACTGGCTGCACCGGATCTGGTACCCGACCCGAGAACGGGCCGGTCTCGACTGGCTCCAATTCCACGACCTCCGCCGAGCCAACGCCACCGGACTCGTACTCGAAGGCGTCGATCTCAAGACCGCCCAGACCCGGCTCGGTCACACCGACCCACGGCTCACCCTGGCCATCTACGCCCAGGCCACTACCGAAGCCGACCGGGCAGCCGCCGACGCCCTCGGCGACAGATTCCTACGCCGTGAGAGACGAAACACCGGCCGCCAGCTCGCCTGACGCGCGCGATGGACGCGCGATGGAACCGGTCCCAAACCAGAGGCCGCCCATGCGGGCGGCCCTGACCTGGTGTTTCTGTGGTCGGGACGGCCGGATTTGAACCGGCGACCTCAGCGTCCCGAACGCTGCGCGCTGCCAAACTGCGCCACGTCCCGTGGCTTCGACATGTTAACCGCTCGCGGGGCCATGCCATCAACCCATGCGTCTACCCTGGCCCGATGGACCTGCACGAGCTCCAGGATCTCATGGAGCAGACCTACGGCCGCCGCGACCGTGCCCGGGGAATCCCGGCCAATGTTGCCTGGCTGACCGAAGAGATCGGAGAGTTAGCCCAGGCCCTCCGCAAGGGCGATCGTGACCAGCAGCTTCAGGAGTTCGGCGACGTTTTGGCCTGGATCGCCTCCCTGGCCAACCTGGCCGGATTGAGCCTCGAAGAAGCTCTGGCTCGCTACCGCAATGGATGCCCGCGTTGTGCCGAGGTTCCGTGCCGCTGCCCATGAAGTGGCCAAAAGACGTCGACTTCGGTTACTGTCACCTCTCCGTGTCATATTCGAATCGACGAATTGCCATTGCGCTGATCCTGTCTCTCGCCTTCCCCCTGGTGGTCGCCGCTCCGGCCCTTGCAGACGAAGTTGCCGCGCAAGTGACCAGTTTTCGGGGCGCCAGCCTTCCCGTCATTGCCGGTGCCGACCGGGTAGCCGGCGCTTCCGCGGCTGCCCAGGCCGCAGCCGGCACGTTGTTCCACGCCGATCTCTCCGGTCTACTCGGCGAATGTGATTCCGTAGGCGAAGTCGTCGGCAGCGCCGTTAGTGCCCCGGCCGTTTTTGCCGCCTTCCAAGCCAGCAGCAGTCATCGGAGCATCATTATCGACCCTGCCTGGACTGCGATAGGCACCGGTGCCGCCACCGCCGCCGATGGTTCGGTTTACGTGTCCGTGGTTTTTTGCCGACAAGCAGGCAAGGAGGCGCCGCCCGTCGTGTCCCAGCCGGCGCCCACCAAGCAGGAAGAAGCTCCGGCGGCTAGTCCAGAACCGCAGTCCCCCCCGGCACCAGCCGTCGCTGAGGTCACCGAGCCGGTACCCGCCCTGGAGGAGTTGCTCCCGGCCGTCGGCGCCCGTCGAGCCGAAATCAGAGCGCGCCTGGATCGTCAGGCCAGGTCCATGCTTCCCGACTGGTACACCGGTGTCTGCGGAGAGGACGATCGGGAACGAATGCTCGGAAGCGAAACCGCGGATAGTGGAGCCTGCCCGAAAGCCTCCTAGGCCGATACCTGACCCAAGCTGGTCGTCGCCGATTCCCCATCCGACCCGCCCCGGGCGAAGAGCTCTCTACACCAGCAATTCGGCGATCTGGACCGCGTTGAGCGCGGCCCCTTTGCGCAGGTTATCGCCTACTGCCCAAAGATTGATCCCACCAGGAGTACCGAGGGTGGCCCTGATGCGACCGACCAGTACGTCGTCGATTCCGGCAGAATCGAGCGGCGTGGGCACGCTGTCCTTCCAGACAGCCACGCCCCCGGCCTCGCCCAGCAGTGCCTCTGCCTCGTCGGGCAAGACTGGTCGGTCGAACCACAGGCTTGCTGCGATCCCGTGGCCGACAAACACCGGGACTCGCACGCAGGTTGGTTCAACCCTGAGGTCCGGGATATCGAGGATTTTGCGGCTCTCGTTGACAAACTTCCATTCTTCGTCGGTATAGCCCTCGCTCTGCAGGCTGCCGGCAAAGGGAATGACATTCCACGCAATCGGACGCGGATAGACGTCGCCCCCCGGATCCTGCCAGCCACCGTTGACGAGCGCCGGAAGATCGGTCCCGAGCTCGCCCATCTGCCTGGTCAATTCGTCCATACCCTTCTGACCGGACCCCGACACCGACTGATAAGAGGTTGCGATCATCGACCGCAGCCGGGCGGCTCGATGGAGCGGTGCCACCGCCATCATCAAGTCCATAGTCGTGCAATTCGGATTAGCGATGATGCCCTCATGCCGGGCCGCGGCGGCGTCGTTGACGCCGGCCACCACGAGCGGAACCTCGGGTTGCATGCGAAAGGCAGAGGAGTTGTCAATCACTATGGCTCCAGCCGTTGCGAAGGCGGGGGCAAACTGACGGGAACGATCACCCCCGGCCGAGAAAAGAGCGATCTCAATGCCGGTCGGATCGGCAGAAGCAAGATCTTCGATCTCGATCTTCCCCCACCGCGTGTCGACTTTGCTGCCTGCGGATCGCGACGAAGCCAACAAACGGAGTTCGGAGACCGGGAAGGACCGCTCCTCGAGGATGGAAATCATGGCCCGGCCGACGGCTCCCGTAGCGCCGACAACAGCGATTCGTTTGGTGCTCATAGCTCTCCCACCATCATCGGCGGCTCGAAGGCGGCATGCAGGACCCGAACTGCTGCTTCGATCTGTTCCTGGGCCACCACGCAGGATATGCGGATGCTCGACGTAGAGATCATCTCGATGTTGATCCCGTTCGCAGACAACTCCCGGAACATCCTGGCCGCCACTCCCGGGTGCGATTTCATGCCCGCTCCCACCACGGACACTCGGGCAACACCCTCGTCGATATCGACACCGGCCGCCTCGATCTCCGGAACGACTTTCTCCACGACCTCCATCGCCATGGCCGCATGTTCCTTGGGAACGGTGAAGCTGATGTCGGTGGTCCCGTCCTTCGACACATTCTGCACGATCATGTCGACGTTGACTTCCCGAAGGGCGAGCGGCTCGAATAGGGCGGCGGCGACACCGGGCCGGTCCGGAACGCCCCTGACTGTGACCTTTGCTTCCGAAGTGTCGTGCGATATTCCGCTGATGATCGCCTGTTCCATTGTTATCTCCTTCACCCAGGTCCCGGGGCCGTCGTGAAATGACGAACGCACATGGAGGGGAACGTTGAAATTGCGGCCGAATTCCACCGACCGGAGCATGAGGACCCTGGCACCCGTTGCCGCCAGTTCCAACATCTCTTCGAACGACACCTCTGCGAGTTTGCGGGCGTTGGGGACGATCCGTGGATCGGCCGTGAATACCCCATCGACGTCGGTATAGATCTCGCACACGTCGGCGTGATTGGCAGCGGCTAGAGCAACCGCAGTTGCGTCGGAGCCGCCCCGGCCGAGGGTGGTGACGTCTTTTGACTGCGGGTCAACTCCCTGAAACCCCGCAACAATGACGACCTTGCCTTCTTTGAGGCTCTCTTCCACCCGGATATTGCGGATCTCCTGGATCTTTGCCTGCCCGTGGCTTGCATCCGTGAGGATGCCGGCCTGGGAACCCGTGAAACTCACCGCCTCGACGCCCTCTTCGTGGATAGCGATGGCCAGCAAGGCCATCGTGATTCGCTCCCCGGCGGTGAGCAGCATGTCCATCTCCCGGCCGGGCGGTGACGAACTGACCTGACGGGCCAGTTCGATCAACTCATCGGTTGTCCCGCCCATTGCCGAAACGACCACAATCACGTCATGGCCGGCCCGTCGGGTGGCCGCCACACGGGCTGCCACTCGCTTGATCCGTTCACCGTCTGCGACCGAGGTGCCGCCGTACTTTTGGACTATCAAGGACATCGCGCCGGGAGTGTACCGCCGGTCTGGCTCCGTCCCGACGATCCCCTCCGAGAAGAGGCCTATAGTCCTTTCGCTATGCCGACCAACAAGCGTGAACGACAACGGGAAAACCGTGCCAAGAAGCGAGAGGAGCAGCTGAAACTCGAGCGTCAGAAGAAACTTCGAAAGCGAAGTATTCAGATCACCGTGCTCGTCGGGGTGCTGGCGATTGCTCTCGTTTTGCCAACCTTGTTCAGCAGCTCAGAAGCCCCCGCCACGACGACCACGGTCCCCTCCGACTACGAAGGCTATCGATCCCAACGGACGGCATGCGGTGCCGAAGCACCGGACCCGGTTACGGAGATGACGTTCGAGGCGCCGGAAGATCAAGGCATTCCAGCAGATGCCACCGTGACGGCCACTATCACGACCTCGTGCGGCGATATCGTCGTCTCTCTCGACCCCTCGGCTGCCCCTGAGACGGTCAACTCGTTCGTCTTCCTCGCCCGGGAGGGCTACTTCGACGGGTCGGTCTTTCACCGGATCGCCCCCGGTTTTGTAATCCAGGGCGGGGATCCCACCGCCATCGGTAACGGCGGCCCTGGGTACCTGGTCGCCGATGAGTTTCCCGAAGCTGGTTTCACCTATGGCCCGGGCGTCCTGGCCATGGCCAACTCGGGCGCTAACTCGACCGGGAGTCAGTTCTTCATCGTTACCGGGGACGACACCGGCCTTGACCCTCTGTATTCGGTGTTCGGCCGTGCCATAGGCTCCGAAGACACGCTCGACCAGATCACCTCGGTCCCGTTGGCCAACCGGGGTAACGAACAAAGCGTGCCGCTCGAGACGGTGTACATCGAAAAGGTCGAAATCAGTATCGGGTTCTAGCCCCCGGCCTTCGCACCATGGAAGAAACTGGACGGCCGTCAGCCGACGAGTCGCCGGAGAGAAGCGCTCGCAAGCCGCGCTGACACGAGCGCTGTTTTCACCACCGACTCACCGAACCCCGGAAATAAACCGCGACGCCTAGTCCTACGGTTGCCGGCCCGCGAGGATCCAGGTGTCCATCTCGCCTTTGCCTTTGATGTCGATGGTGCCGCGGGGTTCGAGCGCGTACCCATTGCCGGTGAGGAGGTCGCGGGTGGCGGGAGACACTTGGATCTGGCCGGGTACACCGCTCGATTCCATCCGGCTGGCTGTGTTGACCGTGTCACCCCACATGTCGTACGAGAACTTGTGGGTGCCGATGATTCCGGCCACCACCGGTCCCGAGTTGATCCCGATCCGCAACGTCAGCCGATGCCCGTCGAAATCATGGGTAGCCACGTGGTCACGTATCCGGAGCCCCAACTCTGCGATCGCTGCGGCGTGGTCGGCACGGGGGACGGGGACGCCGGCCGCGACCATGTACTCGTCACCGACGGTCTTGATCTTTTCGCAGCCGAGGTCTGCGGCGAACTCGTCGAAGGTGGTGAACACGTTGTTGAGGAGTCCCACGAGTTCGGGTGGGGACATGCCGGCAGACATGGGAGTGAACCCGACCACGTCGGCGAACAGGACCGAGGCTTCGGGAAAGTTGTCGGCGATCATCGCCCGGTCGGTCTTCAACCGGGCCGCAATCTCGTTGGGCAGGATGTTGTGCAGCAGATCATCTGACTGCTTCTGGAACCGATCCCGCTGCCGCACAAAATACGCCATGCCGGCGTACGAAAACACCGCCGTGCCCATGATGCTGCCGAGGAGATCACCGACCGGTGGCGGCCCGACGACGTAGAGCGGATCGGTCACATTGGGTAGGGCCGCCGCCAGGATCAAAGCAACGACCGAAGCGAGGAACCAGAGTCGTCCGGCCCGTCGATCGAGCGCAATCAAGGCGCCGATGACGACGAGGCTGGTCCACGCCATGATCAGGCCCGCCTCGAGGATCCCGCCGAACATGATGGTTGGTAGGAGATTCTCCAGCAGAGCGGCCGTCAGGAGGACGTGCACGATGCCTGTGTACCAATGAGGTCGGCGCGCCAGCACAACGAGCGCGACTGCCGGGATGGTCCAAGCCAGCATGTCGAGCACGCCCACCCAGGTGTGACCTTCCGGGAATCGCTCCAGCCCGAAGATGACTCGTGGCGGGATGCCAAACACCATGTAGCCGATCACGATCCGTCGCCGGCCGGCCTGGGCATCCGTTTCTTCCGGGTAGGCGCCGATGGACAACAACCATTCCCACCAGGACTTGATGCGCATCCAGAGATTCACGCCGCCACCATACCCAGCCAGCCCCTCGCAACTGCGCTCCGGGGGTACCCGCTGCCGGTGAGGTCCCTGGCCACCCAGAGCCAGCAACCAGCGGGCCGCGAACCACCAACGAACCCATTGCGGTCCAGATGCCTGCGTTACGCTCCTACCGACTATGGCCGTTGATCTCCACACGCACAGCAACCGTTCCGATGGATCGGACGAGCCGGCCGAGCTGGTCCGCAAAGCGGTTGCCAAAAAGCTCACTGCGATAGCCCTCACCGACCACGACACCCTCGAAGGCATCGATGATGCCCTGGCGGCGGCCGAAGGGCTTCCGATTGAGCTGGTCCCCGGAGTTGAGATCTCTTGCGAATGGCCGCCCGGAACCATGCATCTCGTCGTGCTGTTCCTGAAACCGGGCGGAGGACCACTCCAGGACCGCCTGGCAGAAGTACAGGCGAGCCGGTCCCGGCGGAATTACCGGATCGCCGACCGTCTCCGTCAGCTGGGTATCGACATCTCCATGGACGAAGTCAGCGAAGAATCCCCGGTCGGGGTGGTGGGAAGACCCCACTTTGCAGCCGTTCTGGTCCGCAAGGGAGTGGTGGCCGACATCCCGACGGCCTTCAAGGAGTACCTCGGGAATCAGGCTCCCGCCTATGTATCCCGCTTGCGGCTGGAACCGGAGGAAGCCATTTCGCTGGCGCGGGCTTCGGGCGGCGTCCCGGTCCTGTCCCATCCCCACACTCTCGGTCACACCTCGGCGGACGAATTCGCAGGGACCTATCGTCGCCTGTCGGCGGCCGGGCTGATAGGGATCGATGCCTACTACGGCGACTACCTGCCCGAGCAACGGGAGGAACTCGCCAGAATCGCTCGCTCATTCGGTCTGATCCCGTCGGGGGGCTCCGACTACCACGGCTCGTACAAAGAGGGGCTGGAATTGGGATCGGGACGCGGAGATCTCGAGGTTCCGGACTCAATCCTGGAGGAATTGCGAGAAGTTCACCTCGGTTTGGTGAAGACCCGATGAACGACCCAGGCGAAGACACCGGCAGGTCGACCCGAGGGATGGGCAGAGCAGCCCTGGTCGTTTCGGCCGGGATACTCCTCTCCCGGGTCCTCGGCATGCTTCGCAACGTCGCGCTGGCCGGCTTGTTGGGAAACACGGCCGCCGGGGACGCCTTCCAGGCAGCCTTCGTCATCCCCGACGTCCTGTTCTATCTGATGGCCGGCGGGTACCTGACGGTGACTTTCATCCCGATTATCACCCGCCACATGGTGCGGGGCGACATCGAAGAGGGTCATCGAGCCTTCGCTGCCGTGTTTCGGCCGGTGGCCGTTGCCATGGTGCTGTTGACCGTCCTGGCAATGATCTTCGCCGAATCGCTCACCGACCTGGTGTACCCGCGATTCGACGTCGCCCAGATCGCGGAAGTGACCCGGCTCACCCGCATCGTGCTCCCCGCCCAGATCTTCTTCGTGCTTGGTTCGCTGTGGATGGCCGTCCAATACGCTCACCAGCGTTTCGCCATCCCCGCCATCGCCCCCGTCATCTACAACCTCGGCATCATTGGGGGCGGACTCATCTCCTGGGCCATCGGCACAACATCGGCCGCCGGGTTCGCCTGGGGTGCGGTCGGCGGAGCTTTCGTCGGCAACTTCGCCCTGCAGTGGTACGGGGCGCGCCGGGCCGGACTGCGGTGGGTGCGGCGCGTTCCGCTCAGGCATCCCGCTCTCCGTGAGTACTTGCTGCTGGCCCTCCCTCTGATGCTCGGCCAATCCATCGCGGTGCTCGACGAGCAGTTCGTGCGGTTGTTCGGCCAGCTGACCGAAGCTGGTGGGATTTCCGCCCTCACCTACGCCCGCCGTTTGAACATGCTGCCCATCGGGGTCATTGCCCAAACGGCCGGAGTGGCTGCCTATCCCTATCTGGCCAGACTGGTCGAAGAAGGGAAGCTTGAGGAAATGGCCGCCACGGTCACCCGCACGATCCGGTATACCATCTTCATCAGCGCCCCGGCCGTCGCTGCCATCCTGGCTCTATCCCAACCGACGGTGCGGGTCGTCTATGAGCGAGGCGAGTTCGGACCTGGCGACACCATGCTCACGGCAACGTTGCTGGTGTTCTACGGGCTCTCGATCCCCGCTTGGGGCGCCCACCAGATCTACTCCCGGGCTTTCTATGCCCGCCGCCAGATGTGGAAGCCGGTGTTCATCGGAACGGCCGGGACCGTCGCCGCGATCGGCCTGTACTGGTGGTTGAGCCGCTTCGACGAGCCTGGTTACTCTGTGGCCAGCACCCTGGCCATGGTCCTCTACACCATCGTCCTGGGGGTGGCCTGGCACCGGCAGGCCGGGAGCGAGGGCGTCTCGGGCATTGTCGGGGCGCTCGTGCGAGGTGTCCTCGGGGCTGCGGTTTCGGCCCCGCTCGCCTGGCTTGCGGTGCAGTGGATATCAGGTGGCGAGTTGCCCGGGTTCTGGGGTTCCCTTGGCCTCATAGCCATAGGCGCAGCCATCGTCATAGCCGTCTACCTGACGATTTCCCGGTTATTACGGTCACCGGAGCTGACCGAGTTGAGGAAGCGAATGAGATAGCGCGGTCGGCTAGCCGCTCTCCCCACCGAGGTTGCCCACTCCGGTGCGCTGCATATCACCCCAGGTCTTGCGCTGAGGATTCCAGAACATCGCTCTCACCCGCCACCACACGGTTCGCTGGCGCATCCCAAGTTGCTCACCAAGCGAATAGACCAGCAACTTGGCGGCGTCGCCGGGGGCGTTGTAGTAGCCGAACCGCTCATCCAGAAACAACCCGATCAGCGAGTTGCCGGCTCCCAGCACCAGCGAAATGAGCAGAAGCGGTACTGCAATCTCCCAGTTCAGAAAACCCAGAACCATGGAGGCTGGCACCACCAGCCAACCGACAAACTCGATGATCGGCGCGATGAATTCAAACGCGACGAAAGCGGGCCAGCCGAGCAGACCGATGACGCCGTAGCGGGGGTTGAACAGCATCGCTTTGTATTGCCAGATGACCTGCATCAGCCCGCGATGCCATCGGATGCGTTGCTTCCGCAGCACTTGACGTGAGAGAGGGACTTCGGTCCACGCCACCGCATCCGGAGCGTAGACAATCCGGTAGGGAATCCGCTTCTTGCGGAAGTGGCGGTGCAGTCGCATGGTCAACTCCATATCCTCACCAAGATGCCCATGCCGGAACCCGCCGACTTCGACCACCGCCCGCTTCTGGAAGATTCCAAATGCGCCGGACACGATCAGGAGAGAACCCAGCGCCGACCATCCCGGCCGGGCCGATAGGAAACCGCGGATGTATTCGACGACCTGAGCCAGTTCCACGGGACGTCGCGGCAGGGCAACGTTGGTGACCCGTCCGCGTCGCACCTCGCAACCGTTCAAGGGGCGGACGTTGCCCCCGACTGCGATAGTCCGCGTGCGATCCTCGACAAAGTGCCGGACGGCCCGCAGGAGGCACTCGTCGTCCAAAACCATATCGGCATCGGTTGCCATCACATATGGATACCGGGCGATATTGACGCCTGCATTGATGGCATCGCCCTTGCCACCGTTCTCTTTGTCGACCAGGACGATCGGAAGGGGCAGTCTCGACTTGTAGACGCGATGAATGACCTCCGTCTCGATGCTGGGCCGGAAAGGTACGTCGATCGGCTCCATACGGAACTCATCGATCATCCGCTTCACCGTCTCATCGGAACTGCCGTCGTTGACAACGATGATCTCTTTGCGGGTGTATTTCAGCATGGCCATCGACCGAACCGATTCGGTGATCCCGGCTGCCTCATTGAAGGCCGGGATGATGATCGAAACCGGGGGCGTGGTGTCGGAGGTCAGCATGTCGTGCAGGCGGCCGTGCGTTGAAGTGAAATGGTCTCGCCGCAGCGCGAAGAATGAGACGACACTCACGAACAGGAGCTGCAGTTCCATCACGATGAAGTACCCCAAGATCACATAGTTGAACAGTTCGAAAAAACTCATCCGGCCACCTTCTCGTTCGCTGCTTTTTCCTGTAGGTATTCGCCCCTGCCCAACACCACGAGTTGCCTGACGATGTAGCGCTCCTGATCGCCGGCCGAGCCCTCTTTCACGGCGTCGACGGCCTTGCGGACCAAGCCCATTGCCATGAGCCGTTCGATGGCCGCATCGCGGGCGTAACGATCTTCGTCTTCGAGGCCTTCCACCAGAGAGTCAACGCCGCCGGGGATCTCAGAAAGCGCCTGGGCGCTGTTCTGGCGCACCCACCAGTTTTCGTCTCGCATAGAGCCCCGCAGGCTTTCGATGGCGCGTGTGTCCATCTGTCGTCCGAGGGCGGCGGCCGCCTGCGCCCGCACTTCCCATACGGGGTCGCGCAGCGCCCTCCGCAGAGCGGGGACACAGGCCAGTGAGCCCACCGTCCCGAGGGCGGCGGCCGCCCGGATACGCAGTTCCGGCTCGTCCGATTCGAGCGCCGACAACATCGCCGGCTCGGCACGAACGTCGCCGATGATCCCCAGCACTCTGGCGACCAGGGGAAGGTGGGTGGTCGAAGAGGACAGACTCGAATCGGTGAGCAAGGCATAGCGAGCGAGGTCGGGTACGGCAGCGGACCCGAAAGCAACCAGCGTGTCTCCGATCCGGCTCGCCCCCCAATCCGATTCCCGCTGCAGGGTCTCGAGCAGCGGTCGCACGGCTCGCGGATCTCCGATCTTGGCAAGTGCCCCGGCTGCTTGCCAGCGGACTTCATCGACAGGGTCGCTGAGAGCTTCGAGGAGTGCATCAGCCGAGGCCGGATCCGCAAATTCGGCAAGAGCTTTGACGGCCTCGACCCTCTTGTTCCGGCCCTTCGCCGTGCGAAGTTCCGTGATGAACCGTTCAACGATTCCCAACTCCCTGGCCAGGCGGAGGAGGTTCTGTCGCTCCCCGCCCTGCAGGAACTTGAGGAACTCGAGCAGCGTCTCGAGGAACACGCCGTCCGGCGACCAGCGGCGCAGCATCTCGAGGGGATACCCGGAACGGGTAGCCATCTCGCTGAGGGCCCCGATGTACGAAGCGCGACGGAACTCATCGAACCGTTCGCGACGATGGCGGACCAGCTTGTACACGAAGAGGATCGAACCGGCGGCGGCGGTAACTGCCCCGAGAATGGCCAGGACCGGAAGCATCAAGGCGCTCACGAACTACCCCTCCGGATCGGGGGCAAGGCGCGCCGCAAGTCGACCTTGCCGGTGCTGACGAGCACGGCAGGCCGACGCGTCCACAAATTGGGAGCGCACTGCATCGTTTCCTCCTGTGGTATTGCATCGGCACGCAACGGAGGCCTATTGATGTGTTCGCGGGGGTGGAAACAGCGGGACCTATGCGCCTTGGTAGGAACGATCCCTCCTCCGTCGAGACCTATCCGGTCTCGACACCTCCCCCCTTACCGACGGCTCCGCTCGTCAGGGGGGAGGACGCCTCGGCGGACCAGGAGACTAGATCTCCGGCTCGAAGCCCTGGGCGCGCAGGTGCACTTTCACGCGCGCCAGCAACTCGCGAACGCTGAAAGGCTTGCGAATGAAGTCGACCGCCCCCAGTTCCAGGCAGCGCACGATGTCTTCTTCGGCGGTGAGAGCGGAAACCATGATGACCGGCATGTTCTTGCCGTCGTCGATCCAGCGCTGGAGGACTTCGACGCCGAGCAGGCCCGGCATAACCTGATCGAGCAAGACGAGGTTGAAATCCGTCGTCAGACCGACTTCAAACGCTTCCAGACCGTCGTAAACGGTCGTGATCTGCGCCCCGACACCCTCGAGGCTGCGGGCGATGAGGAGCGAAACGACGCGATCGTCTTCGGCTACGAGGACGTGGGGTCTACTCACAGAACCGAACCTTAGTTGGATTGAGAATTGGCATCTGCACTGCGGTTATCCGTTCCTCGCTTCAGCGCTGTGGACCAGCCATTGCATCACGGGCACGTAGACCTCGTAGAAGAACTCAGTCTCAGGCGACTGCGGCAGCACTCTCATCAAGACGGGAGAGCCGGTCATTCTCCGCAACGGGAAGTCAACACTGTTCTCGGAAGCGTCGGCGGCCAGATATAGGGATTTCTCATTCCGAACCAGGAAAGGCCACTCCATCGGGATACCGGACTGATGCAATAGAGCCCGGCCGCCCTCCGTCACGGGAAGGCTCATATGCATGTCAACCTGGACGCCGGGGGCGGTGGTGATGATCTCAAACCAGCCATCCACCCGCGCCGTGGCCGACCTCCCGGAACCCGGCAGATCTCCCCGAACAACCGGAAGCGAAGCGGTCAAATCGTCCGACGTGAGCACCACGACCGAGGCTCCGTCGGGTCCCGGTGCCAACAGGACAATTCCCCGCCCGGTGTAATCCCAGGTCCCACCGGCCAGAGCGACGAGGCGGTCCGGGACGGCAGCCAGGTCTTCAAACGGCCGGCCCG
>Ga0224512_10001810_pt1 | contig 20038 bp, 18 predicted proteins | sample SF_May12_sed_USG_4_FD_169103 | JGI IMG/M metagenome (GOLD analysis project Ga0224512, IMG submission 169103) | Sediment microbial communities from San Francisco Bay, California, United States - SF_May12_sed_USGS_13 | ecosystem: Environmental > Aquatic > Marine > Sediment | place: USA... | reverse complement strand
ACCGATCTCTGACAATACCGACAGCACGACGATGACGGAAATCACGACCAAAGCCGTGGTCCGCATCAGGGGCAGCAGCGTTCGTGCCCGGGCGGCGCCGCTGACGCCGTCCATGCCGTCGAGATAACGGCCTATGGCAAAGCTGACGACCTCCCACACGACGACGCCGATCAGCAGGATGAACGCCACCGTCACTGCGCGGCGCAGGAACAGCGTGCCCGCGTCGGAAGCGAGCCAGCCCAGGGTATCGATCCCCCAGACGTCAAGCACTGCCAGAGCCGCGCCGATGTAGACGACCCAGGCCAGAATGCCCTTGAGCACCGGCACGTAGCGGTTGACCCGCGCTTCCAGCCCCGGATACCGGTCATCCAGTTCGGCCCCGACGGCGAACAGATAGTTGATAACGCGCTCTGCCGCGATCACCAGCAGCCTGGCCACGGTCACGACCACGACCGTCCAGAGGGTCGCCTCCATCAGGTATTCGAAGCCGCCCCTGACCTCCAATGCCCAGACCGCATAGACCGCAAGGACATAAAGGATGGTGAAGATGTGCCAGGTCGCGCCCAGGCGCGCGCGAAGGCCGCCGTAACGGCCCTGGGTCACGCCGTCGCCCCGGATCACCTCACCCACATGTGTCCGGTTCTGCAACACGAACAGCACCAGGAAAGCGACGAACACCAGCCCCAGAATATAGAGCAGCGAGCGATAGGCCGGTTCCGGCAAGCCGACGATCTCCGCCGCCCACAGCAAGAAATAGGCATAGACGAAGATCCGGACCAAACGGCGCACCCAGAGGTACAGGTAGTTGGCGGTCTCGTCGCTCACCGCGACCGGCCGCAGGAGCGGCGTGCCCGGCGCCACCACCATGCGGGTGGCGGCGAGGATCAGCTTGGCGGCAAAGAACGAGCTTGCCCCCACCAACAGGACTTGGCCCGACCGTCCGCCCATGGGCAGGGCCAGCAGCGCGCCGTAGGCGCCCGCCCCATAGGCGAAGGCGTTGGCGAACAACAGGAGCGTGCGGGCCAGGAAGCGGACGATGCGCCCCGCAATCGCCGTTCCCCCGTCCTCCTCCAGGCGCCGCCGCCATGCACCCGTCAGCCTGCGGAAGACGAATTGGGCCAGCATGCCGAGCCCGACAATGACCAGGAAGCGCCAGATCAGGCCGATCAGGCGATCGCGTTTGGCCTCCTCCTTCACCCAGGATTCGAACCACGGCACGAGGTCCGGCGCATCGCGCAACACCCCGAGCACCTTGGTTGTCCGGTCGCTCAGCGCCTCCATGGAGCCCGACATCGCTTCCGCGATGCGCGATATCAGCCCGTCGGCAATGCCGGGTTTCTTGGCCTTGGGCTGTTGCGCCTTGCGGGCCTCGACCAGGGCCTTCAGGTGGGCGAGGAATTTCTTGCGCTCGGCTTCGTTCTCCAAGGTCTTGGCGAGGGCTTCCAACTCCTCCGTGCTGGCCCCAGAAAGATCCTTGGCCGCCGCGATGGGCTTACCCTTGGGCGCCGGGTCCGCGGCCCTGGCCTTTTGCGCCTGGGCCGCTTTGGCCGCCGCCGCGCCAGAGCCTTGGGCGATGGCCGGCGGCGCCCAAGACAGCGCGCTTCCCATGACCAGGGCCGCCGCCATCAGGAACGGCTTGACCCGAGCGAATTCAGCGAACGTCTTCATTGCCCCTCGTATTTCGTTGCATGCGACTGGGCCGCTTCGGGCCGCCTGGAATTTAACGCCAGCCGGCCGGCCTGTCATCTTTACGGCCCGGATCGCCGTCCTGTATCCTGACTCCCATCGCATGGAGCCGGCCCCAAGCCGGTACAAACAAGGGAGAAATGCCGTCATGGCCATCGACTACTATCACAATCCGCGGTGTTCCACCTCGCGCAAGGCACTCCAGATGCTCCGCGGCAAGGGTGTCGAGCCCAATATCATCAAATATCTCAAGACGCCGCCCGACAAGGCGCGCCTCAAGCAATTGCTGAAGATGATGAAAATGACCCCGCGCGAGCTCCTGCGCAAGCGGGAGAAGGACACCATCAAGGCCACCGGCCTCGATGATGAAAGCCTCGCCGACGAAGCGGTGATCGAGGCCATGGTCGCAAATCCGATCCTGATCGAGCGGCCTATCATCGTCAACGGCCGCAAGGCACGGCTCGGCCGGCCAGCGGAAAAGGTCCTCGAAATCGTTTGATTCCCTTGGTTCTAGGGGGCTCACGGGGGCTTCGAGGGTAAAGAGTTCGTAAACCTCTCGCCGCTAATATGGGGCTATGTCTGGATCAGCCCCCGAAGGCGTGCGCCCATGAGCACCGCCCCGAAACCCCTCGACCTGGTTGAATCGGGTCTCGCCCATCATTTCGCCGGCCGCTATGACAAGGCCGAGACCGCCTATAAACGGGCCATCGGCAAGAACCCCAAGGACGCGAGCGCCCTGCATCTTCTGGGTTTGCTGACCGCGGACAAGGGCAGGTTCCAGCGCGCCTTGCAGCTGATCGAAAAGGCGCTGGCGGTCGATCCGGAAAATCCCAATTTCCTGCATTCGGCGGGCCACGTCCTGGCCCAGCTCGGCCGGCTCGAGGAGGCGGTCGACCGCTACCGCGCGGCGCTGGAGACGGAACCCGACCGCCCGCTGACCCTGTCCAACCTGGGCAATGCGCTCAAGCACCTGGGCCATATGGACGATGCCGCCCACTGCCTCGCCCGCGCGGTGGAGCTCGACATCGGCTTCGCCGAAGGCTGGTCCAACCTGGGCCTGGTGGAAAAGGCGCGCGGCGCGTATCCCCAGGCCAAGACCGCCTTCGAACGCGCCATGGCGTTGCGGCCCGAGAATCCCAATTTCCGCTTCAACCTGGCCAATGCCGAGCGCGAGGCGGGGGACCTCGAAGCCGCCATCGCCGGATACAAATCGGTGATCGCCCAGGATCCCAGCCATGGCGGCGCGCACCTGAATCTGGCCGCGACCCATAAGATCGCCGGCGATTTCGAGCGCGCCGATGCCTCGCTCCAATTCTCCATCAAGGCCCTGCCCCCGGATCATCCCCAGGTGGCCGAACTGCATTGGAACCTCGCCATCAACGAACTCACCCTTGGCCACTGGCAGCGCGGCTGGGAAGAATTCGAATGGCGCCACAAGATGCCCGACTACGGCGGGCCCGAACCGAAGGCACCGCTTTGGAGCGGCGACCTGCTGGCCGGACGTCGCATCATCATCAATCATGAGCAGGGCCTGGGCGATGCCTTCCAGTTCCTGCGCTATGCCGGCGACCTCGCGGCCCAGGACGGCTATGTCATCTACCGCGGCCCCAAATCCATGGGCCCCATCGCCAAGCAGATGACCGGCATCCAGGAAACCGTCGCCTTCGAGGATCCGCTGCCCGATGCCGATTGCTGGGCGCCGATGATGAGCCTGCCCCGGCTGTTGAAGCTGGAGGCGGAGACATTCGCGCGCGCGCGCAGACTGACGCCCGACGCGGCCTTGCTGGAGCCCTACCGGGAGCGTCTCGAGGCGCTCTCCGGGCTCAAGATCGGCATCTGGTGGCAGGGCAACCCGGAATACCGTGGCGACCGCGAACGCACCATCCCGCTTCAGGCCTTCCAGGCCTTGGCCGCGCTCCCCGGCGTCCACCTGGTGGCTCTGCAGAAGGGGCCGGGTGCGGAACAGACCGCCGAATGGCCGCAGAACCTGCCGCTCCTCGACCTCGGGCCCGAGATCGACGGGGCCCAAAGCGCCTTCACGGAAAGCGCCGCGGTGATCGACGCCCTCGACCTGGTGGTAGGCTGCGACACCGCTCTGGCCCATCTGGCAGGGGCACTCGGCAAGGAGATTCACCTTGCGCTGTCCAAAACGCCGGACTGGCGCTGGGGGCTTGAGGGAGAACGCTGCGTCTGGTATCCCACAATGACGCTGCACCGCCAGACCCGTGCCGGCGATTGGCAAGGGGTCTTCGAGCGGATCAAGGCGCTGATCGAGGAACGTTCCGCCGGCCATGGGTGACCCCGCCGCCAACATCCAAGTCCCCATCTCGCCCGGCGAGCTGATCGACCGCCTGACCATCCTAGAAATCAAATCCGAACGCTTGGCGGATCCCGAAAAGGCCGCCAATGTCCGCCATGAGTTGGGCCTGCTGGCCGAGGCCGCGCGGGAAGCGATCCCCGAGACTCGGCAAATACAAGCGCTCAAGGCCGAACTCAAGACCGTGAACGAAATACTTTGGCGAATCGAGGACGACATCCGCGACTGCGAACGCCAAGGCGATTTCGGCGACGCGTTCATTGAACTCGCCCGTTCGGTCTACCGCACCAACGACGAACGCGCCCGGCTCAAGGGCCGAATCAACGAAGCGCTCGGCTCCGCCATCCGCGACGAAAAATCGTATTCGCCCTACTGACGGCGCAGGTCGCGGCTTAAATCTTCTTCAGGTTCTCTTCGGTGAGGCCCTCGCGCTCCATCTCCTCCTCGGCCAGAACCTCGCCGAGGTCGTGGGTGAGGGCCTCCTTCAATTGGGCGGCCTCCTGCTGGCGCGCCCACATCGCGGCATAGGTGCCCTTGGCCGCGAGGAGAACCTGATGGGAGCCGCGCTCGACGATGGCGCCGTGTTCCAGGACGATGATCTCATCGGCATCCACCACCGTCGAAAGCCGGTGCGCGATCACCAGGGTGGTGTGATCGGCGGAAACGGCGCGCAGGGCGCCTTGAATCTCTTTCTCGGTATGGGAATCGAGCGCGCTGGTCGCCTCGTCGAATACCAGGATGGTGGGCTTCTTCAGCATAGTCCGGGCGATGGCGACCCGCTGCTTTTCCCCGCCCGACAGCTTGAGCCCGCGCTCGCCGACCCGGGTCTTGTAGCCGTCCGGGGTGGAGGTGATGAAGTCGTGGATGGCGGCCAGGCGGGCCGCAGCGTCGATCTCCGCCTCCGCGGCGCCGGGCCGGCCATAGGCGATGTTGTAATGGATCGTGTCGTTGAACAGCACCGTGTCCTGGGGAACGATGCCGATGGCCGCGCGCAAGCTGTCCTGGGTGACGTCGCGGACATCCTGGCCGTCGATCCGCACCGCGCCCCCGTCGACGTCATAGAAGCGGAACAGGAGCCGCGAGATGGTCGACTTACCCGCCCCAGACGGCCCGACGATAGCGACCTTCTTGCCCGCCGGCACCCGGAAGGAAACATTCTTCAGAATCGGCCGGTCGGGCCGGTAGGAAAAGGCGACGTCTTCGAACACCACCTCCCCGCCTTTGATTTCCAGCGGCTTGGCGTCCGCCCGGTCGGTCACGTCGGCCGGCACGTGGATCAGGCCGAACATCGCCTCCATGTCGGTGAGCGACTGCTTGACCTCGCGGTAGACATAGCCGAGAAAACCCAGCGGCAGGTACAGCTGCATCAGGTAGGTCACCACCAGCACGAAATCACCCAGCGTCATGGTGCCGCCGGTGACCCGCACCCCGGCCATGATCATCACGCCGGTCAGCCCACCTGAAATGATCGCCGCCTGGCCGATATTGAGCAGCGAAAGCGACGTCTTGTTCTTGACCGCGGCGGTCTCATAGCGCGCCAGCGCCCGGTCGTAGCGCCCGGCCTCGTGGCTCTCGTTGCCGAAATATTTGACGGTTTCGAAGTTCAGCAGCGAATCGATGGCCCGCGTGTTGGCCTCCTGGTCGCGCGCGTTCATCTCGCGCCGGAAGCGCAGGCGCCATTCGGTGATCATCAGGGTGAAGAGAATGTAAGAGCCGATGGTGAGGAAGGTTACCAGGGCAAACCAGACGTTATAGAGGGACCACAGGATGGCGCAGACCACCAGGATTTCCAGGATGGTGGGCACGATCGAGAACAGCATGAAGGCGAGGGTGAACTCGATCCCCTTGGTGCCCCGCTCGATGGCGCGGGACAAGCCGCCAGTCTGGCGGTCGAGATGGAAGCGCAAGCTCAGCCCATGCAGGTGCTGGAACACCCGCAGCGCCACGTTGCGGATGGCATGCTGGGTGACCTTGGCGAAGACGGCGTCGCGGATTTCCCCGGAAGCGACCGAGGTCAGTCGCAACAGCCCGTAGGCGACGATCATGGCGAGCGGCAGAACCAGCACCACGTCGCGCCCCGGCGTCAGGGCGTCGACCGCCTGCTTATAGACGATGGGCACGCCCACATTGGCGGCGATGGAGACGCCGAGCAGCACCATCGCGATCACCACCCGGGCCTTCAACTCGAACGGGTTGGCCGACCACAGGAAGGGCATCAGCGAGCGCATCACCCGGATGTCCAGGCGGCCCGCGAAGGTCTTGAACTCGCTGGTCTCCGACGGCTGCTTGTTGGAATGGGTCTCCGCCGTCATGCGGATGCGGCCTTCGCCCCGGCATTGGCCTCCAGATAGGCCTGCGCCTCCGCCGTCGTCATCACGTCGCCGAAGGACAGGTAGAAATTCTGCAACGCGGCATTGTGTGCCGCATCGCTCCGCGCCGCATTGGCGTCGGCGATCATGACCGTGCGGAAGTTGTGCATCATCGCATCCCGGGCCGTCGATTCGCAGCAGGTGTTGGTCACGCAGCCGGTCACCAGGACCGTGTCCACCCCGCGGTCGCGCAACTGCCCTTCCAGGTCCGACGATCCCGGCATGAAGGCCGAGAAATAGGTCTTATCGACGATAATGTCCGCCGGCCCGACCTCGAGTTCCGGCCATAACGCATGGCCGGGACGGCCTTCGCCCATGCTGTCGAGGCGGCGCGCGCGGCGCTCTTTTAGGGTGAGGTCCTCGTAATAGACCGTCCAGGTGCGCATCACTTCAACGCTCGCCACCATGCGAATGAACACCACGGAGCCGCCGGTCTCGCGCACCGTGCGGGCCAGGGCATTGACGTTGGGCACGATCTCGACCGCTTCGGGCACCACGGAATGGCCAACCGCCGGATCCATGAAGCCGCGCTGCAGGTCGACCACCAGAAGCGCGGTTCTGGCAGGCGCCATCCCCGCGAAGGCATGGAGGGTGCCGCGCCGTTCGACGACGTGATCCTTGAGCCAGTCCGGGATATCGATCTTGTGCATGTCTCGGGCCTCCTTAGCGTCCGCCGCACGCGGCCGATCGCGCTATGAACGGAGGCCAGTATAGCCGCTCCCTGCCCCTCTGGGGGCGCCGCAAGCGGGGCTCAGCCGTCGCGGTTGCCCAACTCCTGCGGGCCGGTAAAGCCTTCCAACCCCGATTTGACGTGCAGGTCGCGCTGGGGGAAGGGAATCTCGACGCCGTGCTCGTGGAACTTGTTCCAGACATTGAGCAGCACCTGGCTCTTGACGTTGCTGACGCCGTTGCGCGGATCGTTGATCCAGATGCGTGCTTCCAGGTCCACCGAGGAATCGCCGAACCCCTTGACCAGGCAGGCCGATTGGGGTTCGTCCAGGACGCGCTCGACCTCCGCCGCGGCCTCCAGCACCAGCTCGATCGCCCTGCCCAGATCCGACTTGTAGGAAATGCCAATGGGAATCTTGAGGCGCAGAAATTCGTTGGAATAGGACCAATTCTCGACCGCGTTGGTGATCAGGTTCTCGTTGGGGATCAGGTGCTCGGTTCCGTCCCGGGTGATCAGGGAGAGATACCGCGCGCCCATGAAATTGACCCAGCCGTATGTGCCGCCAACGGCGATCACGTCGCCCGGCTTGATCGAGCGGTCGAGCAGCAGCATGATGCCGCTGAACAGATTGGCGACCACTTTCTGCAGGCCGAAGCCGGCGCCGACGCCAAGGGCCCCGGTAAAGACCGCAAGCGCCGTGAGGTCGATACCGACCGAGGCCAGCGCCACCACCACCGCCAGGGTCACCAGGATGATCTTGGCGAACTGGCTGGTCAGCACCCGGACCGAAGGGCTCAGAACCTCCGATGTCGCGACCCGCTTTTCGATGGTGTGGGACAGGATCATGGCGACCCAAAGCAGGACTGCGAACAGCATCAGCCCCTTGATGACGACCACCACCGACAGCCGGAAGCCACCGAGCTGGATCGCCGCGGCATCCAGCAGCTTGATGGTCGGGTCCAACAGATCCAGGATGTTGAGCGCCGCAAGCACCCAGACGATCAATCCAACCAGGCGGGCCGACCCGCGGTTGCGGATGAACAGCGAGATGAACTGGACGGCCACCCAGGCGGCCAGCAGGCTGACCACGGCCTGGATGACGTTGTCGCCCCACTTGGTGCCTTCGGCCAGGATCTGCACGATCCAAGACAACACCAGCCAGGTCAGGAGGAAGGCCTGCTCCTCGATCTCGCCGAGGGCACGATTGGTGAAGCCCCCTTCGCCGAACCGTACACGGAAACGGACAACGCCGGTGCGGAGATAACCGTAGAGCACCCGCGCCAACACAAGGGCAACGAGGACGCCTGCGATCTGGTACAACGTCCCCCAGACCAGGACCTCCGAACGCATCCATTCAAGGACCGCGTTGGCCAGTTTTTGAATTGAGTCTTGCTCGAACAGTTGCATCTCCGTCTGGCCCGCCGCACCACCCCGGGGCGGGCGCCACGAGCCACTGTAATTGGCGGCGGGACGGGCGCAACTGCAAAAATCGTGAAAACGCGGAACGAATGGACCCGCCAGCCCCCGCGATTGTATCCTGGGTGCGGCCCGGCACGGGGCGAGCGACATCGCGGCGCGAGGGGAAACACCATGGCCGATCAAATAGAGCAGGCAGGACTGATTTATGCCTACGTCCTCGACGGCAAGGGCGGCGGGCGCAAGGTCGACCTGAAGGACGCGAGCCAGTGGAAGCCGGGAGACGGGTTCCTCTGGGTGCACCTCGATTGGAACATCGCGGGCGCGGTCGAATGGATCAATGCCCACGTCGAGGCCCCGGAAGTCGCGGAAACGCTGACCACGGGGGACACGAGGCCGCGCGCCGTTAGCTATGCCGATCACCTCCTGCTGACGCTTCGGGGGGTCAACCTCAATCCCGATTCGAATCCCGAGGACATGGTCTCGCTGCGCGCCTGGGTCGGGCCCGACCGCGCCATCACCACGCGCCATCGGCGCATCATGGCGGTGGCCGACATGTGCGAGCGCATCGACAGGGGCGTCGGCCCCAAGGGGCCCGGCGACTTCCTCACTTTCATCACCGACCAGCTGGTCGACCGCATGCTGCCGACCCTCAATGACCTCAGCGAAGTGGTGGACGATTTGGAAAACGGCATCCTCGACGGCGACGTTTCCATCTCCACCATGCGGTCGTCGTCGGTGCAGTTCCGCCAGAAACTGAGCCAGGTCCGCCGCACGGCTATCGCGCTCAGGCGCTATCTCGCCCCCCAGCGCGAGGCCCTCAACCGCCTGCAAATCGAGGAGCAGGCCTGGCTGAGCCCGCGCCACCGGGTGCTGTTGCGCGAGGCCTCCGACCACGTCACGCGTTACGTCGAAGACCTCGACGCCATCCGCGACCGCGGCGCCGTCATCCAGGACGAGCTTAGGAACCAGCTGAGCGAAGACATGAACCGCACCATGTACGTGCTCACCGTGGTGGCGTCGGTGCTGCTGCCGCTCAGCTTTATCACCGGGCTGCTCGGCATCAATGTCGACGGCATGCCCGGCGCCAAGGACATGCCGATGGCCTTCTGGGCGGTGGTCGGCCTTTTGGGGCTGTTCGGCATCGTCCAGGTGTGGTTGTTCCGCCGCCTCAGGTGGATCTGAGACGCAAACCGGCGCCGACATGGAACAAGGGGGACAGATGTACCATTTGCTGAACACCGAGGGCGCCGGCGGCGCCGCGCGGCCGGGGATCGCCGTCGGCGGCACGGTTTTCGATCTCGATAAGATGATGGGCCCGGTCACTACCATCGCCCTGGTGGCGGATTGGGCGGCCCAGGCGCCCAGGCTCGAAGCGCTCGCCGCCGAAGCCGCCGACGGCGGCCACGCGGACGCGGCCAGCGGCCCGGTGGCCGATGCCAAGTTGCTGGCGCCGCTTCTCTATCCGCTGTCGCTGATCTGCGCCGGCGCCAATTACGCCAAGCATGTGCTGGAAATGACGGGCAGCGAATTCGACAAATCGACCCGCCGGCCGTATTTCTTCCTCAAGATGCCGCGCCAGGGGGTGATCGGACCGGACGCGCCGATCCCGCTGCCCCACACCTCCCAGCAGGTGGACTGGGAGGTGGAACTCGCCGCGGTGATCGGCCGGCCTGCGCGCAACGTCAAGGCCGCCGACGCGCTCGATTGCGTCGCCGGCTACACCATCATGAACGACGTTTCAGCCCGTGACCTCGGCCGCCGGCCCGACTGGCCGAACTGGGGAATGGACTGGCTGGGCCACAAGTCGTTCGACGGCGCCGCGCCCATGGGGCCCTGGATGGTTCCGGCCGGCCAGATTCCCGATCCCCATGTGCTCGACATCAAACTGTGGGTCAATGACGAGCTGCAGCAGGATTCCAACACATCAGACCTGATCTTCGACGTGGCCGAGCAGATCGAATACCTGTCGGAACATTTCACCCTGCATCCCGGCGACGTGATCTCCACCGGTACGCCGTCGGGCGTCGGCCGCCCGCGCGGCCTGTTCCTCAAGCCGGGCGACACGGTCCGCATGGAGATCGAGGGCATCGGCGAGATGACCAACCCGGTGATCGCCGGCGCTTGAGGCGGACCGAACGAAGGCCTCAGCCGGCGGGTTGCCCCGCGCCCCGGATCGACGCCTCTTCACGGCAGCCGGCGGCGGCCACGTCCGGATCGGCCGCGGCGTCCCAGAGCGAGCCGTTGTAGCGCCAACCGGTGGCGCCATCGGCGCGCGCCGAGCACAGCCAGACCAGCACCGGGTTCATGATGTCGGCCGGCAGCAAATCGCGTTCCGGGGCCGGCGGCCGGTTGGGATCGCCGTTGTCGCAGGCGCCCCCCGGCAGCAGGGCGTTGACGGTCACCCCCTTGTCCATCAGGTCCCGGGCCCAGATATAGGTCGACGAGTCGATGGCCGCCTTGGTCACGCCGTAGGGGCTCTGGTGCTCGGAGTAGAAGTTCCGCACCGAGGTACTCAGATTGATGATCTTGCCGTAGCCCAATTCCACGAAATAGGGGGCGACCGTGCGGCTCATGAAAAAGGTGCCGGCGACGTTGACCTCCACGGTCTGGCGATAGAGCTCCGCATCGCATTCCCAGAACGGCAGATGGCCGGCCTGTTCCGGCTTGCCGGGATCACGCCTGAGCCGCCGGGCGTTGTTGACCAGCACATGGAGCGTGCCAAAGGCGCCAACCGCCGCCCTCAGACAGTTCTCGCAAGACTCCAGATCGGTGATGTCGGTCTCCACCGCGAGCGCATGGCCGGGGCCGGCGATATCGCCGATCTCCGCCGCGACCGCCTTGAGGCCGTCCACTGCCGGCGAGGCCAGCACCAGCCGCGCGCCTTTCGAAGCCAGGCCCAGGCTCATGGCCCGGCCGAGGCCCCGGTCCGCGCCGGTCAGGATGACGACGCGGCCGTCAAGGTCAATATCGGGTAATTCCATCTGCACCATAAGGTCCCCCTTGCCGGCTTTGGGAACGACTATAGGAACCACCGGCCTAGTGCAAAAGCGGTGTTTCAGGCTTAGCATCGGGCGCCGGCCCCGGCCAACCGATCCCAACTCCGAGCCCGATCATGCGCCTAGACGACTGTCACAACTTCCACGATTTCCGCAACCTCGCCAAACGGCGGCTGCCGGGGCCGATCTTCGACTACATCGACGGCGCGGCGGATGACGAGGTCACCCATCGGCGCAACACCGAAAGCTTCGAGCGCTGTGACCTCGTGCCCAGGGTGCTTTCCGGCGTCGGCGAGGTCGACCTCTCGGTCACCGTGATGGGACAGAAGCTGACGCTGCCGGTTTATTGCTCCCCCACCGCGCTCCAGCGCCTGTTCCATTACCGGGGCGAGCGGGCGGTGGCGGCCGCGGCGTCACGGTTCGGTACGATGTTCGGGGTATCCTCTCTCGGCACGGTCAGCCTGGAAGAGGTACGCAAGGCCCATCGGACGCCCCAGGCCTTTCAGTTCTATTTCCACAAGGACCGCGGCCTCAACCGCGCCATGCTGGAACGCGCGAAGGAGGCGGGGATCGACGTCCTGATGTTGACCGTCGACAGCATCACCGGCGGCAACCGCGAACGGGACCTGCGCACCGGGTTCTCCATCCCCTTCCGCCTGACGCCTGCCGCCATGGCCCAATTCGTCCTCAAGCCGGTATGGGGATTCAATTACCTGACCCATGAAGGCTTCCGGTTGCCGCAGCTCGACAGCCATGTGGATATGGGCGGCGGCGCCATGTCGATCGGGCGTTACTTCACGGAGATGCTGGACCCGTCGATGGATTGGGACGACGTGGCGGAGATGGTCCGGCTCTGGGACGGGCAATTCTGCCTGAAGGGCGTGATGGCGGCAGAAGACGCCAGACGGGCGGCGGAGATCGGCTGCACCGGCATCGTCGTATCCAATCACGGGGGGCGGCAGCTTGACGGCTCGCGCGCACCGTTCGATCAGCTCGCGGAAATCGTCGACGCCGTGGGCGATCGGCTCGATGTGCTGATGGACGGCGGGGTGCAGCGCGGCACCCATGTGTTGAAGGCGCTGTCTCTCGGGGCCAAGGCGGTCGGCCTCGGGCGCTATTACCTTTTTCCCCTGGCCGCCGCCGGCGAGGCAGGGGTCGACCGGGCGCTGGCGCTCATGCGCGAGGAACTTGTGCGTGACACGACGCTGATGGGCTGCGCGTCGATTGCCCAGTTGTCGCGCGATAACCTGCGATTCCGCTGAGGCCCCACCCCTCAATCGAAGTCGAACAGCGCCTTCGGGTTATCGACCAGGATTTTCCTGCGGTCGGCCTCATCGGGGGCGAAATCCAGCAGCATGTCGAGCAACTCCCCGTCATTGGGCATCTTGCGCGGCTCGAACACGAAGGAATGGGGCCAGTCGGTCCCCCACAGGATCTTGTCCGGCGCCCGGGCGATCAGGAGCCGGGCCAGTTCCACCAGCTTCTCGTACGGCACGCCGCGATCGAGATAGCGGTTGGCCCCGTGGATCTTGAGATAGACGTTGGATTCCGAGAGCAGGTCGAGAATCGTCAGGAGCGACGGCTGGTCGAACCCCTTCGTGGGATCGACCCGGCCCCAGGTATCAATGACCATGGGCAAGGGCACCTTGCGGATCATGTCGGCGTTCTCATGGATCACGTCGTCGTTGATCTGCATGTCGACGATCCAGGATTTGGTCTCCATGGCGGCGACGGTCTTGTGGAACAGTGTGGGGTCGAAGGCGTTGCCGTGCTCGCGCGCCACCGGGAAGCGCAGCGCGCGAATGCCCTGGCCGTGCAGTTCCTTGACGCGCGCCGGCGTCAGTTCGGGATCGACGCGGATCATGCCGCGCAGGCGGCCGTCGGACTTCGCCACCGCATCCACCGTCACCCGCGTGTCGGTGCCGTGGACCGCGGGCTGGACGATGACGCCGCGCTCCAGCCCCAGTGCGGAATTCAGCAAAAGGTAATGCTCCACCGGGGCCGCCGGCGGCGTGTAGGCGCGCTTCTCCACATAGGGAAAAATGTGGGGCGGCCCATAAACGTGAAAATGGGTATCCCAACTTCCCGGCGGGGCCACCAGCTTCGGCACCTTGGGGTTGGGATCGGGCGGAAAGGTCACCCGGTCCCTGTCGTTCACATAGGTTGGCGCCATCGCATCCCCCCTGCCGGAGAAACGGCCGGGGCACCCCTTTGGGCCCCCGGCCGCGATGAAAGCCCGCTCAGTTCTTGCAGTTCAGCTTGGTCGCTTCACTGCCCGAACCTTCGTATTCCATCTCGCAGGTCATGCCGACGGCGGTCGCGCCCCGCTTGGCCTTCTTGCCGTTGATCGTGATCTTGGTGCGCCGACCGTGCACCAGGGCCTTGACCTTCTTGCCACCCTTCTCAACCAGGGTCAGGCGGCTGCCTTTCTTGTTTTTCTCGAGGATCTTGGCGGTGGTAGTGACGAGGACGACCTTGCGCTTCTGCAATTTTCCGATTTGCGCCGCCTCTTTCGCCTTCGCCTTCTCGGCATCGGTCAGATCGAACGCCGAGGCGATGAGGGCCTGCAGGTCTTGGCCGGACATCGGGCGAAAGCGCGTCTTTTTCTTGGCGACTTCCGCCAGCAGGGCCTTGTCCTTGGTCATTTCCAGGAACGCCGCCCGCAACGCCGTCACCCGGTCATCGGGGATGCCCGGAGGGGCCACGATGGACCGTCCCACGGTCACGTAGGACGCAAAGAAGTTGATCAGCTTCTTCTGTTCCGACGTTTTCGCGAATTCGATGATGCTGGGAAATTGCTTGATGCTCTCAAGGCGCGGGATCGGAATCTGGTAGAGGACCTTCATCTTGTTGCGCTCGATCCAGGGCTTGTGCACCGACCAGATGATGCTCTGCAATCCCTGGACCTCGCCCCGCTCGACGGCGAGGCGGATGCCCGAGCTGCCCTTGTAACCGGAAATGAACTTGAACTTCGCGCCGAGGACATTGTTGACCACCGTCAGCATTAACGTGGTCGCCGAACCGGCTCCGGGCACGCCCACCAGAACCTGTTTCTTCTGCACGTCGGCGAAGGAATTTACGCCGGCATCGGGCCGGACAACGAAGATCGTATCGCCATCGGTCAGACGGCCGATCCAGTTGAACTTGACGGAAGTGAAATGAATGTTGGGACGGCCGATCAGCTCGGAGAGATGCAGATTGTTGCCGATCATGCCGATCACCGAGCCGTCCTTGGGCAGGCTCAGGTAGAGCTCGTTGGCGAGCTTCAGGCTTCCCGCACCGGGCCGGTTCTTGACGATCATGCCGGGCTTGCCGGGAATGTGCCGGCCGAGGTGGCGCGCCGCCAACCGGCTATAGGTGTCGTAGCCGCCCCCGGGGCTGTAGCCCACATAGAACGTCACCTTCTTGCCCTTGTAGAAATCGGCCGGCGCCGCGCCGGCGATCTGGGGCAGCGCGATCATCGCCGCGGCAGCGCCGAGCGCGACCAGTCCCCGTGTCGCAGTGTTTTTCATCGATGGCCTCCTTAACTGTCGTTTATTGCCGTTGGTGTCGGTTGCGTTTGATCCATGTTTCCTGCCGGCCGGCCCAACCGATTGCCGATAGCGGTCAGATTCCCTCCATGCCGTGGGCCAGCGCCGCCCGATAGGCGCGGTCGACGATGGCACAGGCCTGCCCGCCCCTGAAAGCGGCATTGTAGGATTCCTCATCCACCACGTGGTCCGAGATGGCGGCCCAAATCGAATCCGAATGATCGACATCGGCCGCGACATGGACGTTGCTGGAAATCAGACCTTTGGGATCGATGCCGAGCTCGTCGACCAACCGCTTGCGCCAACGGGCGGAGAACCCGCCGCCTTCGATCAGATCCGAATTGTTGCGGCGCTCGAGAAAATGCGATGCGGTGAGCGCGCCGAGCCACGGCAGGTTCTGGGCAAGATGCACAAAGGCCATCTGGGCCGCTTCCAGAAGCGGCGTCGGTCCCGTGTTGGCAACTGCCTCCGCACTCGCCCCCAGCGCCAGCGCTTCCTTGGCCATCAACTCACGGTGATCGGCATCGCCGCGCGGGTCGAAGTGAAGCTCGTCCTTTTCGTGCTCCCAGATGACGCGCTTCACGTCCCACGGCGCCCGGGCCTGGATGTAGCCCCAGCAATCGCGCCGGTTGACGTTGTAGTGCACGAACTGGATAGCGAAGAAACGGGCGCGTTCGATGGTCAAGGGCGTCGCGAAGAGGCGCTTGAATTCCGGCGTATCGAACTGGGCCTGGGCTAGCCGAGTCAGCTCCTGATCGAGCTTATCGGCGTAAGCCCTGTCCGGTTCCGCGATGCCTGCCTCCGACATGTCCGCCCCCGCTGCGAAAAACCTGGCCCGAGATTCTTTCTCTCCACGGTGCGCTTGCACCGATGGCGCGCCCGGAAAACCTGCCATCGTTCCCAAGCGGCACAGGAACCATAGCATTCATTATCCGGCGATGCCCGCTTTTGGCCAATGGAAGAACTTTGAGACCTTCGGTGTTTCGCCGCGGAAATTTCGACATCGATGCAATTTTTACGAACGGTAAAGGATGGCACCGGGACAATCGTGATCAAGCGGGAGCCCGAGGGGCGGCGCTCCTTGGCGCAATGCCCCTCCTCGAAGCGATGCCCGGCAAGAGGTTTCAGATGGCGTTCATCTCCAAGTCCATGGGTGTGCTGGCGGGCGTGATGTCCCTCGCCGTGATCGGCTGTGCCGAGGTCGGGCACGCGCCGCCGCCCGGCCCGGGAGCGCGGCCGGTGCCGCCCCCGGCATCCCGTGCCGCACGGCCCGCAGCGCCCGCCTGCGTGCCGGCCCGGGCGTTCCGACAGGAAGGTACGGCATCCTGGTATGGCCGGCCCTACCACGGGCGGCGGACGGCAAGCGGCCAAATCTACAATATGCACGACTTCACCGCAGCCCATCGCAACCTGCCTTTCGGCAGCCGCATCCGGGTGACCAACAAGCGTAACGGACGTTCGGTTCTGGTGACCGTCAACGACCGGGGACCGTTCATCCGAGGCCGCATCGTCGACCTGTCCTACCGCGCGGCCCGGGCGCTCCAATTCGTGCGCGCCGGCCTCGTTCCGGTCCGGATCGAACGCGTCGGTCGCTGCCCGGCCCGCCAATCCGCCGCCTCCGATGCGCAGCCGAGCCCGGGCAGGTAACCATCTCTTAAGGGAAATCACATTATTTTGGACGGCTTGATGGCCACGGCCCGGGATGCGCCGGGGCCGGTCCGGCAACAGGGTCGACGGCGGGAGCTCAAAAACCGTGAGCAGCCCAGAAAATGTGAAATTCGACTTCGAAAACCGGGTGTTCGGGGTCGAAGGCGCCGTCTTCCGCAAAACCAGCGGCGGCGAGGTCGCGCTCTATGTCTCGATGGGCGAAACCGTCGGCGCGGTTCCCATCAAGCAGCTGAGATCGGTATTCGAGATCGAAGCCGGGTCCAAGGACGAAAAACTCCTGGAATACGCCATCGACGGCCTCGAATTCGTTCGTGAAATCCACCCGGGCGATTCGGTGCCGCTAGAGGTCTTGACCGGCGAGGCCTCCTGGATGGTGGACGAGAAATACCTGATCGCGGCCAAGGCGCGGATCACCATGCAGCTGATCGCCTGGCTGACCAAAGAAGAGGTTGAGTCTACGGACCCACGCAAGTTCCTCGAACGCGCCGAAGACCCGGAAACCAAGAAACTGGTCCAACAAGCCTTCAGCGAGATCGCCGAGGCTCTAGGCTACGGCAAGGAAAAGCGCGAGGACGTCGTCCAACTGGTCGACCGCTTCGCCCAGGAGATGTCCTATATCGAGGCGTTGCGCGATCAACTGGGTCAGATCCTGGACATCGCCAAGACTCTCAAGGAGATCTACAAGATCCACCGCAGCGATTCCAACATGGGCGAGGCCATCACCCGCTGCAACACCCTGCTTGAGAAGCCGGTGCGCACGCTGTTCAAGAAATTCCCGGCCCTCGACGCTGAGGTCGGCGACGTCCTCGGCACTTTGCGCGATTACGACGTCAAGGTGGAGCTTGTGCGCAAGGTCCGCGACCAATTTCGCCAGGTTTACCTGACGTGGGAAGACCTCATGGCGGTCTGGGCCAACTGCGATACCAATAGCCCAACCGAGGCGGAATACGCCATCCGCGAGACCTACCGTTTCGCCGCCAAGCATTTCGTCCAGACCGACAACTGGTCGCTCTCCGCCTAGCGCGCGGCCCGGCGGACCGCGCCGCCGCCCCGAATCCCTTGCCGCATCGGCCGGCAGGGTCCGCCCCATATTCCCTTGGTCTCGGCAACGCGCGGCGATAGACTTCGGCGAACGCAGCGAAGCGGAGATTCCATGGACAAGACCGAACTCCTCGCGGCCATCAACCTGCTGGCGCAGCGGGCGGACCACGCCCCGGAGGACCTTCACGAAATTCACTTCAAGGTGAAGGAATTGATCGACGAGATCAAAGCCACGGGCATGCCGCCGCCCGACGATCTGGTGGAGTTGGAAAGCGACCTCGCCAAGCGCATCGACGAAGGCGGCGCCTAGGCGCGGCGACAGCCGCCCGGGACAGGCCTCGACCCTGCCCGCGCCGACGTTCGGATCGATACGCCCGGGCACGATCCGTGCTATGAGGACGGCCCCCCACGGAGAACGGTAACGATGGCGCTGCAGCCCGCCTATCTCGACTACATTCAGACCTGCGTCGATGGCGCCTTGGGCGGGTTTGCCGGCACGCGCATGCTGGAGCTCGGCGACCAGGTCATCAAAGCCGATGGCATCCCGGAAACCACCGGCAAGGAATACTACCGAAACCGGGGGGTGGACCACGTCTCCTTCGATTTGAACGGCGCGCACGGCGCCCTTGCCATCGACCTCGCCCAACCCATCGCGGATCCCCAATGGCGGGCCGCCTTCGATATCGTAACCAATTCCGGCACCACCGAGCATGTCGAGCCGCTGGAAGCCCAGCACACCTGCTTCATGAACATCCATGACTGCCTCAAGGTGGGCGGCATCTCCGTCCATCTGGTGCCGGACCTGGATGAGCTCGAGCAGCGAGGGAGGTGGAAGAACCATTGCAACAATTACTACAGCCACCGCTTTTTCGAGACCCTTGCCGAACTCAACGGCTACACCCTGGTCTCTTCCGAGGTCATCAACGGACTCAGATGCGCCTGCCTGCGCAAGAATGCCGATGCCCCTTTCACCGATGACCGCGAGGCGGTGCTGGCGGGCATCGGCCGGCGCTCCGGCGGCGTCGTCTATTCCGGCATCAACACCCACCCGCTGATCAGCCCCTTTGCCAGCCTTTACCGGCGCATCGCCATCGCCGCTTCCCGCCTGGGCCGCGGCTAGACCGCGCCGTCCGGGCGCCGGTTCAATCGCACCGGGCATTGGGAATCCGTCCCGCCTTCACCCCCACCGGTCACTACGGAACCGGCTTCTGCCCCATGCCTTGACCCTGGTGAAGGCACGACAGCGAGAGGGAGGCAAAGATGCCCCGATTACCCGGGTCGAAATTTCGACAATCAACACATCGAACGGGGTCTCAAACGCCTGAAATAAATACAAAAATATACAATATTAATTCAATATAAATTTTTTATTGTATTTAGTTTATATATTACTAAATTTCGAACCTATTTTATTTGTACTTATTTGTAAATCCACATATAAATCTATCGAAATTCAACGGGATTGGTGGACCAGGAACCTTCCCGGAAGCGGCGGCCTGGATCACGAGGCCCCGCAAGGACGCGGGCCGGGGTAAAGGCCCATGCCGACCAGGAATTGAGAAGCCCGCTCCCCAGCGCCTCGTCTCGCGGGGGCCGCGGGATAAGGGTAAAGCCCGGGGCTCCCCCAAGCCCCGGGCTTTGCGCTGCCCGCGCGGAACCGAGGCCGGAGACGGCCGCGAGCCGCCGTGCCCGGTGCCTCCGGCGCCCGAGGTTGCGCGAATTCCGGAGTAGTAGATCACGTGCCGGCACGGCGCCCTGGAATTAAGGTTAAGAAATACTACATATCGTTAACAGTAAATGTTAATTAATATTAATATTTTGATAAAATTTTAACTTAATTTAATTGTAATTATCCTCCTCTATTATTATATATGGCGGAATTCAATCGGTTGGACGGAGGCGGCAATGTCCGCGCAATTGAAACAAGAAATCGGAACGCTGCGGAAGGACGAGAAGGGCGTCACTTCCCTGGAATACTGCATCCTTTTCGGAGGTGTCGGCTTCCTCATCGTGCTCGGCAGCTTCCAGTACATCGGACCGGGGATCAGCGATCGTCTCGGCAATGCCTTCAAGCCGGAAATCGTGCTGAGCGGTGACGGCATTTGCGCCGCCCATAACAAGGGCAACAAGGAAGGCACGGGCAATTGCGGCGTCGGCCTGGGCGGCGGCGGCGGCAACGGCACCCCGAACGAAGGCCAGGGCCAGGGCCCCGGCCACGACAAAGAGAAATTCGATAACCCCAGCAAGGGGAATAACTGAGGCGTAAAGGATCCCTGACGGATCCCTTCATCCTGCCTTCATCCGGCAGGGTTCAAAGGCACGGTGCGAAGCCCGGGGCCCCG
>Ga0224512_10001809_pt1 | contig 20050 bp, 17 predicted proteins | sample SF_May12_sed_USG_4_FD_169103 | JGI IMG/M metagenome (GOLD analysis project Ga0224512, IMG submission 169103) | Sediment microbial communities from San Francisco Bay, California, United States - SF_May12_sed_USGS_13 | ecosystem: Environmental > Aquatic > Marine > Sediment | place: USA... | reverse complement strand
TTTCGGCGCGCCGGTGACCGACCCGCAGGGAAACAGGGCCTCTGTGATCTCCCTGATGCCGGTGCCCGGCCGCAGCCGGGCTTTGACGGTAGAGGTCATCTGGTGCACGGAGCGATAGCTTTCGACCGAAAAGAGCTTTGGAACCGACACGCTTCCGGTCTCCGCGATCCGCCCGAGATCGTTCCGCAGCAGGTCGACGATCATCAGGTTCTCCGCCCGCGATTTTTCGTCGGAACACAGCCAGCCTGCGAGGGCAGCGTCCTCGAGCGCCGTAAGCCCCCGCGGTGCGGTTCCCTTCATGGGCCGGGTCCTGATGATGCCGTCCGTCGCGTCGAAAAACAGCTCCGGCGACAGCGACAGGATATGCCAGCCCGGCCCGCCGATAAACGCGCCGTAGGCCACCCTCTGCCGCCGCCGCAGCTCCTCGTACAGGGCCAGCGCATCGCCGGACCACCGGAACCGGTACTTGAATGTGAGGTTGATCTGGTAGACGTCACCGGAGGCGATGTAATCGTGGACAGCGCGAACGCGTTCCAGATACCCGGCGCGGTCGAGCGAATAACGCGATTCTGAGATCTTCCAACCCGATTTTTCGCCGCCGGCCCCGAGAATACGGCGCGCCTCGTTCCAATGGACGCTGCGGGCCTTGCGAAACAGGCCCATCCAGATCAACGGGGCCGTCCGTCTCCCCGGCAGTATTGCGACCAGCTTCGGTTCCAGCGCGTAACCAAGTTCGTACGACATGAAGCCGGCGGCATGAAGCCCCCGCTTGCCGGCGCCCGATATAGCGTCCAGCGCATCCGCGACAGTCTCGGGATCATCGCAGGTAACGATTTCGACTGGATTCTCATACAGGCGACAACGGCCAAGTGTGTCCGACAGGCTGTCGTCGATCAGAACGAAGGGCGCCTCTCTCATCTTCGGCGGTCCGCCTCAGGCATGGCCGTGGCGCTGGCTGTCACAGGGCCCGCAGGCCCTCGCGGGCCGACAGGAGCACCCGTGCAATCGATTCGAGATCGATCAGGAGCCACATCGCAGCGACCAAGATAAGTACCATCAATCCGTACATATGCCACGGCAGGGGCACCGGCTTTTCGAAACCGCATGACGGGCACTCGTCGACGTAGCCGCGGATCGCCGCCTTGCAGCGCGGACAAATGCGATCCTTTGCCATTACACCCTCAACTGCACTTCGAATAGCCGCAGGACGGGCAGAGATCGCACCCCTCGCGGTGTATCAGCCCCGGCTGGCTGCATTTCGGGCAGAACCGCCGCGACGACTCGCCGACCGCCTGTTCCAGCGCCACGACCTCCGGCTTCGCCGGTTCCAGGATGAAACCGATGGCAATCATATGCTGCTCGATGACATTGCCGATCGCCGCCAGCAGCGAAGGTACGTAGCGGCCGTCCATCCACGAGCCGCCCCGCGGATCGAAGATGCTCTTGAGCTCGCGCACCACGAAGGTGATGTCGCCGCCGCGCCGGAACACGGCACTGATCATCCGGGTCAGCGCTACGGTCCAGGCGTAATGCTCCAGGTTCGCCGAGTTGATGAACACCTCGAACGGCCGCCGCCGCCCATCCTGCACGATGTCGTTGACGGTCACGTAAAAGGCGTGCTCGCTCTCTGGCCAGCGCAGCTTGTAGGTCTTGCCGACCAGCGCTTCCGGCCGTTCCAGCGGCTGTGTCATGTAGACGATGCCGGGTTCCGATTCGCGCGTTGCGGGGACTGCGATCGCAGACGGCGGCGGTTCCGCAGCCTCCTCCTCCCGGGCGGTCAGGACCGCGCCGGTGACAATGTTCGGCCGGTACGTCGTGCAGCCCTTGCAGCCCAGCTCGTAGGCGCGCAGATAGACGTCCTTGAAATCCTCGAACGCGATGTCGTCAGGCAGGTTGATGGTCTTGGAGATTGAGCTGTCGATATATTTCTGAACGGCGGCCTGCATGACGATATGCGCTTCCGGCGCCAGCGTACGGGAATCGGTGAAATAGCCGGGCAGCGGCGTATCGTCGCCCTTGAGCGTGTGAAACGCCCGGCTGGCGTAGTCGACGACCTCCTCGTCGCGACGGCTGCCGTCGGGCATCAGGACGCTGCGGGTAAACCGGTAGCTGAAGACCGGCTCGATCCCCGAGGATACGTTGTCGGCCAGCAGTGAGATCGTGCCGGTCGGCGCGATCGAGGTGACCAGCGCATTGCGTATGCCGTGCTCGGCGATGGCATCGCGAAGTGCTTGCGGCAATGCGGCGACGCCTTCTCCCGCCAGGTACTTGTCGCGGTCGAACAGCGGGAACGGGCCCTTCTCGCGGGCCAGCTCGATGGAGGCGCGGTAGGCGGCGTCGCGAAACGCGGTCATCCACTGTTCGGTTGTCGAAACGGCGGCGGCGTCACCGTAGGGCAGGCGGCACATGATCAGCGCATCACCGAGGCCCGTCACCCCCAGTCCGATTCGCCGCTTGTTCATCGCCTCTTCACGCTGGCGGTCCAGCGGGAAGCGGGACACGTCGATCGCGTTGTCCATCATCCGCACCGCGATCGGGATCAACCGCTGCATCTCCTTGACGTCCAGCCGCGCCTTGCCGGTGAACGGGGCCCGCACCAGACGGGCAAGGTTGATCGATCCCAAAAGGCAGGCGCCATAGGGCGGCAGCGGCTGTTCGCCGCACGGATTGGTGCTGAATATTTCTTCGAGGTAGTAAAGATTGTTCAGCCGGTTTACGCGGTCGATGAAGATTACGCCGGGCTCGGCATATTCGTATGTCGCCCGCATGATCTCGTCCCACAGTTCGCGCGCCTGCAGGGTCGCAAACGTCTTGCCGGCGAACGTCAGCGGCCAGTCGGCGTTCTCTCGCACGGCCTGCATGAAGTCGTCGGTAACCAGGACCGAAAGATTGAACATGCGAAGCCGCCCGGGCTCCGCCTTGGCGCGTATGAAGGCCTGGATGTCCGGGTGGTCGCACCGCAGGGTCGCCATCATCGCACCGCGCCGGTACCCGGCACTCATGATTGTGCGGCACATCGCGTCCCAGACATCCATGAAGCTGAGCGGGCCGGACGCATCGGCGCCCACGCCGTGCACCGGCGCGCCCTTCGGGCGCAGGGTGGAGAAATCGTAACCGATGCCGCCGCCCTGCTGCAGCGTCAGTGCGGCCTCGCGCAGATGTGTGAATATTCCCGACATGTCGTCGGGGATCGACCCCATGACGAAGCAGTTGAACAGCGTGACATCACGGCCGGTTCCCGCACCGGCCAGGATGCGGCCGGCCGGCAGGAACCGGAAATCCGACAGCGCCTCGAAGAATTGCCCCGCCCAGGTCTCCGTCTCGGCTTCCGGGCCCGCCAGCGCCCCGGCGACTCGACGCCAGCTGTCCTCGACAGTCTTGTCCACGGGGGTCCCGTCCGGCGCTTTCAGCCGGTATTTCATGTCCCAGATCTGTCGTGCGATGGCGCTCAGGGATTGCATGGGCCGCGTGTTCCGGTTTCGCCGTTGCGGGACGTCGGGATTCATAGACCCTCGCGGATCGTCGGTCAAACCATGTTCCCGTTATGTTTTTACCGCTGCCCCACCCGTGCCTGCTCGTCGCTTGGGTCGTTCGATCGCCGGCAGCCAGGGGAATTTTTCGAGCGCCTCGGCCTCGAGCCGGGTGGTGGCCGGCTCGATCCGCTCCGCCAGGGTCCTCATGAACGTCCTGCGGTCCAGCCCCGGCTCGATCGGCTCCAGATATTCCAGGGTGATCGTGCCTGGCCATTTGACCAGTTTCCTGCGCGGCCAGAACAGCCCCGAATTGAGCGCCACCGGAACCACGGGAACCGCAAGCCCGTTATAAAGCGCGGCAACGCCCGGCAGGTAAGCGCGCTCGACCCCGGGCGGGGTGCGGGTTCCTTGTGGAAATATCAGCACCGATCGGCCCAGGGCGACAGCCCTGCGGGCCCGAACCACAAGACCTTTGAGGGCGGCGATGCCTTTCGCGCGGTCGATCGGAATCATGCCCATGCGGATCAGATACCAGCCCCACACCGGCACCCAGGTGAGCTCACGCTTAAGGACGAACACCATCTCCGGGTGCACGTAGCTGGGTCCCAGGGTATCCCAGGCGGATTGATGCTTGGCTGCGAAAATGACGGGCCCCGCAGGGATATTTTCCCGCCCGCGCTCCTCGAACCCGATGCCGATGACGATGCGGATCTGCCACAGCACGACGCGCAGCCAGAGCTGTTTGTAGGCCAGCACGAAACGGTAAGGCAGAAGGAGGCCCGGGATGATGAAGACGCTCATTATGACCGTCGTTGCCGTAAAGGCGACGCTGAACAGAAATGCACGTAGATACTGCATCACCGTCAACCCTCACTGCCCAGTCCGAAGCTGTTCCGCAGGGCCGCCACAAGGTATTTGTTGTACTCGCCGATCACGAGGCTTGCGGTGCCCGGACGTCGCCACCAATCATCGATCATGACGTGCTCCGGAAAGACCGGGTGCGGGACGATCTCGACGTCCGGAAGCGCGGCGCGGAATTCCAGGAGGCTGCGCGGCATGTGGTAGCCCGCCGTCACCAGCCGCACCGATGAGATCCTGTTTCTGCGGACCCAGGCCGCGCTTTCGCTTGCATTGCTCCCTGTGTCCTCTGCCATGTAGCCCAGCGTAATGCAGCACGCCATGTCTTCCCGCGTCATCCCCGTGATCCGCAACACCTCTTCGATCGGTACGCTCTTGCCGACGCCGGACACGAGGAGCATTTCCGCCGTGCCATGCGAAAGCAGCTCGAATCCGGTTTCCAGCCGCAGGGTCCCGCCGGTCAGCACGATGATCGCATCGGTCTTGCGCTGCTCGTCCGCAACAACTCGGGGGATGCCATCGACAAAGCGGGTCAATCCCCAGCCCCATACTCCCAAACCAGCAGCCACGAGCGCGAGCAGCACCGCAATCCTCCGTCTCCGCCGCCGCTCGCGCCTACGCCGGAACATCGGTCCGTATCTCTGGGCATCGATTTCCGCTCGTCAACATCGCCCTATTGTTACACCAGTTTCCGCAGGCTTCGCACTACGGTACGCTTGGCGGTCCAGTTGGCGATCAGGGCCGTGGCCAGCGGCAGCGCGGCAAGCAGGCCCCAATGCCATGCCAGAAGCGAAACCGGCGGCAGCATCGAGGTGTCCAGATGGGCCGCCGCTCGGCTCAAACTCCAGAGCGTCGCCGCGCCAAGCGCGATGCCGATGAGGCCGCCGCGAAATCCCTGTGAAAGCGCCAGATTCTGGAACTGCCGGGCGATGAAAACGTCCCGTGCACCAATCAGATGCAGCACCTCGATGACGTCCTGGTGGGCCGCCATGCCACTGCGCGTGGCGAAGATCACGATTCCCACCGTCGCCACGGCCACCAGGACAACAATGAAGCCGGCCACCGCCCCGAGCGCGCCGATCAGCCCGGCGAGCTGCTCCTGCCAAATTCCGTGATCGTCGAGCACGGCGCCGGGATCGGCATTCGAAAGCATGGTTCGCAGCACCTCGAGGGACGCGGGCGACGCCTCGTCGAACGTAACGTCGATCAGCCGCGGCAGCGGCAACTCGTCCAGCGCGGCGCCGGCGCCGAGCCACGGCTCCAGCAGTGCCGCGATCTCCGGCAACGGGATTGACCGTGCGGCGGCCACGCCCTGGCTGCGCTGCAGCAACCGGACGAGCTTGTCGACGCGGTCCTCCATCGCCTCCTGCGATTCGCCCTCCATCGGCATGACCTGGACGGTCACCGTTCCGGTCATGTCGCTGGTCCACTGTTCCAGCAGTACCGACAGCAACAGCGCCCCGGCCAGCATCAGGCATGCAAGATAGGTCATCAGGCCGATAATCCACGGCACGAGCCGGGCCGAAGGCTCGCGAGAAAGGACCAGATCACTGCGCCTGCGAATCACGGTTTTGCCCCGGCCGCCGATGTTGACGGCGCCTCACCGGTCGCGCCGCTGCGGGCCGCAGCGGCGTGCCGGGTGGTCAGGACCCCGTCTTCCAGGTGCAGCACCGGATGCTGGAAGCGTGAGATCAGGGCCTCGCTGTGGGTGGCGATGACCACTGTCGTTCCCATGCGGTTGAGCTCTTCAAACAGGTACAGAAGGCGCACGCCCATGGCCTCGTCGACATTGCCGGTCGGCTCGTCGGCAAGCAGCAGGCTCGGCTTGGCAATGATTGCGCGGGCGATGGCGACGCGCTGCTGCTGGCCACCCGAAAGAGTCGGCGGCCGCGCCTTCATATGGTCGGCCAGGCCCGTCCAATGCAGAAGTTCCCTGACGTTCTTGCGCACCGTGCTGTCGCGAACCCCGGCAACCCGCAGCGGCAGCGCGACATTGTCGAAGGCGGAAAGATGATTGAGAAGGCGGAATTCCTGGAACACGACACCGATGCGCCGGCGCAGCAGCGGCAGCCGTTTGCGCGGGACCGTCGCGATATCCTCGTCGAACAGGGTGATGAGTCCGCGACTCGGCCTGTGCGCGAGATACATGAGCTTGAGGAGCGACGATTTGCCGGCGCCGCTGCGGCCGGTCAGAAAATGGAACGAACCGGGTGCCAGGGAGAACGTGACCTCGCGCAGCACTTCCGGCCCTGTGCCATATCGCATGCCAACATTCTCGAAACGAACGGTGTTATTAAAGGCCTGATTTTTTGACAAGATTCTGTGGTGCTTCCGTTCCGCGGGAACGTTCGTTCCTGATCCCACAATGACATGGAAGCCGGCGGGCCGTAAAGCGCTGTTCTTGCAAGATAGCGGGCGACAACCTATACCTGCCTGATCGATCCCAACAGCGATCCCCAGCAAATCCGCATGATCGTTAGCTGCCCCGCCTGCCTGACCCAGTTCAAAGTCGACCCGGCGCTTATCGGGTCCGACGGGCGGAAGGTGCGTTGCGCGAAATGCGCCCATGTATGGCGGGTTGGTCAGGACGGCACACCAATATCGACCGGGCAGTTTGGTCTGCGTGCGGCGCCTGCGCGGGCGGCCGAACCTGCCGCGCCGGAACCACTGAGCGAATCGCAGGCCGCTGCAAAGGCCGTGCCCGCGCCGGGCACGCCGGACGAAACACGGGAGTCCCGCCCGGCGCCTGGGGAGCCGTCCTTGAGGGCGCGCGAACTCATCGAACGGGAACAGGCAGCAAAACCGGCCGCGGGGTCGGCCGAAGAAGCCGGGAGCGCCGGCGAAGCGGCGCAAGAAGGCGAAGCAGCCAACGCCGTGAAGCCCGGCCTTGCGACCGCGGCGGACGCTGGGCCCGGGGAAGCGGCCGCGCCCGCGGTCCCTCGGGCCAAGCCGCAGAAGGGCGGTAAAAAGCTCAAGATTTTCCTTCTGCTGCTTGTTTTCATTGTGCTCGCGCTGATCGCGGCCGCAGTGATGACCGGTCAATTCGAACCCGGCGGCATCGGCCCGGGGCCACAAGCGCCATCGACCGGCGATGTCGCGCCGCCTGCTTCCGATCTCGGCATTCCTGGTTCGAAGCCGGGTCGTCCGGAAGGGAGTGCCGCCGTTATCGGCGGGCTCAACTAACCGCCCGCTTGTGTTGTCCGGATCTTAGTAAGGCTCGAGGAGCCGTTCGATGTAATCGCGCTCGACCGGCGGCCGTTCGCGCTCGCCCGCGCGCCGGCGCAGCTCCTCCAGAATCCGCCGCGCCCGCTGGATATCGCTCTCGCTGGGAATTTCCACATCGCCCTGAGTCGTGCCCTGGCTGCCTTCCATCCGGCGGCCGAAGGGATCCTGCTGGCCGAATTGCATGCTCGGCCGTCCGCGCTGGACGCCGGCCTGCATGCCGCCCCCGAATTGCTGCATGAGTTGCTCCGTCGCCGCACGTGCGCCTTCGCGCAACTGGTCCAGCGCTTCGGTCTGCGCGGGCACAGAGGCGCCGGGCTGGTCCGACCGCAATGCGTCCGTGGAATTCCGCATCGCGCCTTCCGCCCGCCCGAACTGCCGGGGGATTTCGCCGGTCAACTCTCCGAGCTGGCGCATGATATCGCCTAGCTGACGGCGCAGCGCCTCCTGCAAGGCGGTTTCCACGGAATCCCCGTTTCCCTGCTGACCCTGCTGGCCTCGCTGACCCTGCTGGCCTTGCTGCTCGCCGTTCCGGTTCTGGGGCGGTTGTTGCCCGCCCTGTTGGCCCCTGCGCTGGGCCTCGTTGTAGGTTCGGTCGAGAAGCTCCTGCTGCCCCTGTATCAGCTCCTGCAGGGCGTCCAGCATCTGCATGCCCTGGCGGAACTCCGGCGGCGCCTGACCCATGCGGCCGGCCTGCAGGTTTTCGAGCAGATTCTGAAGTTCCGCCAGCATCTGGCGCGCGGCGTCCTTTGCGCCGTTCTGCGCCAGTTCGCGCATTCGGTCGAACAGGTTCTTCAGGTCTTCCCGGGTCATCGCCAGCGCCTCGGGATCAAACGGCAACGCGTCCATGTCCTGGGGCTGCATCCGGGCGAGCGCGTCCAGGAGCTCGTTGAGAGCCGCCTCCAGCTCATCCATCAGTCGCGCGAGCTCCTCGTCCGAGGCATCGTTGGCCAGAGCCTCCATAAGTTCCTGCTGCAGCCGGCGGAGCTCCCGCGCGGCCAGCGACAGTTCGCCGTCCTCAAGCCGGAGGGCGGTGTCCCACAACAGTTCCTGGACCGATTTGACGGTGTCCGGGGCGGTGCTGTATTTCAGGCGCCTGCTGGCTGCATTGAGCGCCATGAACACGACGACATCGCCGTCATACGCATCGGTACGGGCGGCAATCCCCTGCAATGCGGCGCCCACCGAATGACGCGCACCCTCCGGCTCCGCGGTCAGGTGCTTGCGTTGTGCAATGATCTCGCGTGCGACGGGGTGACTGAAGGACCGCTCCGGCAAAACGATACTGATGGCGCCGCTCGTGCCCCGCTGGCCGCGCCCGTCGCGCGCCGTCAACTGCACCTGAACCGGCAGGCCGGCCCACGGATGTGGCGTCAGGTCCTGATACCCCGTGCCGGCGGCATCGGCGGCATTGAGGCCGGGCAGTGGCAGATCGAAGGTGATCGTCTCGGCATCGATCGCGGAGACTTCCGGCCTGCGGATCGTCGCGCTGACGCCGGCAAGTCCGTAGTCGTCGTGGGCTTCGAAATCGATGCGCAGGGCGCCGAGCGCCGTCTGGCCCGGCTCGCTCAGAAAAGCGACCGTAGGTGCCCGGTCGGGAATAATCACGATGTCCCACGCGCCGAGCTCCCGGCCGTCCAGCACAATCGCAACGCGGCCGTCGTGTTCCAGCGAGACCCGCGCCCGATAGCTGCTCTCCGCGGTGGCGTCGAACGCCTCGTCGCTGAGGGCCCTCTCGGGCATTTGAATGACAGGCGTCGAACCGGCGTCGCTGACCTGGGCGACCAGTACGCTGCCCTGCGGTGCGGTGATGGGATCCTGCAGTGCCTTTCCGTCGGCGCCGCCGGCCAGGAAGACTGGCGGTTTGCCCGTATATTCCGGTGGCGTTAGCCAGGCATCGAGTTTCGCATCGCGGGCCGGTGCGCCCGTAACATCCGGCAACAACGCCCGCATCAGCCGGTTTCCGTAGTCGTCGCCCGCGACGATGACCGATATACCAAGCGCGATCACAATACCGAAGCGGAGCGCATGGAGGTCTTTGCGGGCCAGCCGCGGGTGCGGCACGCCGACCCGGAGCCCCGCGACGGTGTCACGCATTTTTTCCTGGTGGCGCTGCCACAGGGCACGCGTTACGGGGTTGGCGTCCGCGCCGCCCGCGACATCGTCGTCCAGCGCTTCCAACGGGCGATGATCGAGATTATTGACCTGTTCCAGGCGCCGCCGCGCCGCCGTGTGTTCCGGGAGGCGGAAGCGGCGGAAATCCCACCAGATCGCCGCCCCCAGGGCGGCCACGAAAGCGACCAGTATCAGGGCGTGCAGCCAGCCGGGAACCGCGGCGAACAGATCGAACAGGGCGAACGAGACAAACAGCCCGGCGACGCCGAGCGCGGGCCATAGCGCGCGCCACAGGCGCTCGCAAAACAAAACCACTGCCGAGAGCGATACCCGCCATAACCAGTATGCATCGCCACGCCGTCGGTTCATGCCCGAATCCCTCGCTAACCGCCGCTCAATACTATTTAGGCTTGTCTTGCCATTTGGCCAGGCTGTCCTGGCGCAGCAGATCTTCATAGCTTGGTCGCGCGCGCACGACCGACCATTGCGATCCGCGAACAAGAATCTCGGGCGTCAACAACCGCATATTGTACGTCGAAGCCATGACGGCACCATACGCGCCGGCCGTTAAAATAGCCAGAAGATCGCCTTCACGAATCGGTGTGAGATTTCTTTGCCGCGCGAAGGTATCGCTGGTCTCGCAGGCCGGCCCAACGACGTCCACCGGCGCGACCGGGGCGTCCTGCGGCGGCGCGTTGAGCGGCTTGATCTCGTGCCATGCATCGTACATCGCCGGACGCAGCAGGTCGTTCATAGCCGCATCGACAATCACAAAGCGCTTTGCCTCGCCCTCCTTCACATAGACGACGCGGCTGACCAGCACACCGGCGTTGCCGACCAGCATCCGCCCCGGCTCGAACACAAGCTGGCAGCCGAGATCGCCCACAGTGTCGTTGACCATCGCGGCATATTCGACCGGCAATGGCGGTGTCTCGTCGCGGTAGGGGATGCCCAGCCCGCCGCCCAGATCCACGCGCCGGATTTCGTGCCCGTGGGCGCGCAATTCCCGGACCAGCGTTGCAAGCGTGGTGAATGCCGCGCGGAACGGTTCCAGATCGGACAGCTGAGACCCGATATGGACCGCGACGGATACCGGACGGACGCCGGGAAGCGCCTCGGCGCGTGCGAAAGCTTCGGGCGCGGCTGCGGCGGCGATGCCGAACTTGTTCTCGGCCTTGCCGGTGGAGATCTTCTCATGGGTCCGCGCGTCCACGTTGGGGTTGATGCGGATGCCGATGTCGGCGGTCATGCCCCTTCCCGCAGCGATCGCGCTCAGCGCCTCCAGTTCCGGAATCGATTCGACGTTGAGCTGCATGACGCCGCAGTCCAGCGCAACGGCCATTTCCGCGCGGGTCTTGCCGACTCCCGAAAAGATGATGCGCTCCGCCGGCACGCCGCCGGCCAGCGCCTTGCGCAGCTCGCCCTCGGACACCACGTCGGCACCGGCACCGAGGTCGGCCAGGGTGCGGATGACCGAGAGATTGCCGTTCGCCTTCACCGCATAGCAGATGAGCGCGTCATGGCCCGCAAAAGCCTCTGCAAACACCTTGTAGTGTCGTTCCAGCGTCGCCGTCGAATAGCAATAGAACGGCGTGCCGACGGCCTCTGCGATGTCGGCAAGCGGAACGTTCTCGGCGTGCAGCACGCCATCGATGTACTGAAAATGATTCATTCTGGTTTCGGATACTGGCGTGGGTACCTGCTCTTTTCCGGATCGGGCGGATTCGGCCGCCCCTTCTTGCCGCAGCCGGCAGCCACGGCAATTGCGGCGAAGCCGGCGAGCAGGCCCAGCAGGCGCCGCCGCGTCACAGCAATCGTTTCCGCGCCGCGGCTGCGGCCTTGCGGACGTTCCCGGGCGCCGTCCCGCCGAAACTGGTGCGGCTGCGCACGGAGTCCTCCGGGGACAGTACGTCGAAGATGTCTCCGGTAATCCCGGACTCGATCGATTTCATGTCCTCGAGTGCCAGTTCGGCCAACTGGCAGCCCTTCTCCTCGGCCAGCGCGACGATGCGTCCGGTGACGTGATGCGCCTGCCGGAACGGCAGCCCCAGCACCCGGACCAGCCAGTCGGCAAGGTCCGTCGCGGTCGGAAAACCCGGCTCGAGGGCCGCGCGCATGGCCACCCGGTCCGCCTGCAGGTCGCGCACCATGCCGGTTGTCGCCGCGAGGGCCAGCAAGAGCGACTCGGCGGCGTCGAACACCGGCTCCTTGTCCTCCTGCATGTCTTTTCCATAGGCCAGCGGCAGGCCCTTCATGACCACCATCAGACCGGTCAGCGCACCGACGATGCGGCCGGCCTTGGCACGCGCCAGTTCCGCCGCGTCCGGGTTGCGTTTTTGCGGCATGATCGAGGACCCGGTCGTATACGCGTCGGAGAGCCGGATGAAGCCGAACTGCGCCGAGCACCACAGGACGATCTCCTCGTTGATGCGCGACAGGTGGGTGGCGCAGATCGCGGCGGTGGCGAGGAATTCCAGGGCGAAATCGCGCGCCGACACGGCATCGAGGGAATTCGCCATCGGCCGCTCGAAGCCCAGCGCCGCGGCGGTCTTTTTGCGGTCGATCGGAAACGACGTTCCGGCCAGTGCCGCCGCGCCCAGCGGGCATTCGTTGAGTCGTCTGCGGCAGTCCGCGAACCGGCCCCGGTCGCGCCCGAACATCTCGACATAGGCCATCAGGTGATGCCCGAAGGTGACCGGCTGCGCCGACTGCAGATGCGTGAAGCCGGGCATCAGGGTGTCCGCCTCCGCTTCCGCCCGGTCGATCAGCGCCGCCAGCAGGTCCGCAAGCTGCGCGTCCAGATCGTCGATCCGGTCGCGCACCCATAACCGGAAGTCCGCGGCCACCTGGTCGTTCCGGCTGCGCGCCGTATGCAGGCGGCCGGCGGCGTCGCCGATCAATTCCGCAAGGCGCGCCTCGACATTCATGTGAATGTCTTCAAGCGCGGACTTGAACTCGAAGTTCCCCGACTCGATTTCCTTCAGGATGCCATCGAGGCCGTCCTGGATTGCCGCGCCGTCGTCGGCGCCGACGATCCCCTGGTCGACCAGCATCGCACAATGGGCCTTGGACGCCACGATATCCTGGGCGTAGAGTCGCCAATCGAAGCCGATGGACGCGTTGATCCGCTCCATCACTGCCGACGGCCCGGCGGCATAGCGTCCGCCCCACATTTCATTGGCGCTCATGGCCGCGCTCCCCGGCTGGAGAAGTGTATGAACAAAATCGTCTGCATCGTGGCCCTGGCCGTCGGTTTGAGCGCCTTTTCCGGTCCCCTGACCGGACCCGCGGGAGCGGACGAGCCGCCGCCCGTTACCGGCTGGATGGAGCAATTTAGCTTCAAAGACCCGCCGCGGCCAGCGCCGCAGACCCCGTTCCTTGCCGGAAACGGCGCCGAGGTCAAGCTTGGCGACTTCAAGGGGCGGATCCTGCTGGTCAATTTCTGGGCCACCTGGTGCGCCCCCTGCATCCGCGAGTTGCCCTCACTCGACAGGCTGCAATTCGCACTCGGCGGGGAAGGGCTGCTGGTCCTGGCCGTCAGCCAGGATCGCGGCGGCGCCGAAGTTGCGGCGCCGTTCCTCGAAAAACTCGACATCCACCGGCTCGGGCTGTTCCTCGATTCGAAAATGCGCCTCGGCCGCGCGCTCGGCGTGCGCGCCCTGCCGTGGAGTTTCCTGGTCGACCGCGAGGGCCGCATCGTCGGGGAACTGCCGGGCTACGCCGAATGGGACTCCGACGAAGGGATCGCGCTGATTCGCCACTATCTGAAGCAGGGCCGGGACGACGAGATCAACAAGGCCGACTGCTTCTGCCGCCCCGGCCCGCCGAAGAAGCTGTCGGACAATTAATCCGGTTTCCGCACACGCACGGACCGGCCTGCGGCCAGAACCGATAAAGCGTTACCGCGTCGGGATCGGCGTCTCGCTGCCGTAGTCGTAGAAGCCGCGGCCCGACTTGCGGCCGAGCCAACCGGCCTCGACGTATTTGACCAGCAGCGGGCAGGGCCGGTATTTCGAATCGGCGAGCCCGTCATAGAGCACCTGCATGACCGAGAGGCACACGTCCAGCCCTATGAAATCGGCCAGTTCCAGCGGCCCCATCGGGTGGTTGGCGCCCAGCCTCATCGCGGTATCGATCGCCTCGACCCCGCCGACGCCCTCGTACAGCGTATAGATTGCCTCGTTGATCATCGGCAGCAGGATGCGGTTGACGATGAAGGCCGGGAAATCCTCCGCCACGGCGATCGTCTTGCCCAAATCCTCCGACAGTTTGCGGACTGTCTGGAAAGTCTCGTCGCTTGTCGCCAGTCCGCGGATGAGCTCGATCAGCTTCATCAGCGGCACCGGGTTCATGAAATGCATGCCGATAAAGCGCTCGGGCCGGTCGGTCACGGTGGCGAGGCGCGTGATCGACAGCGACGAGGTGTTCGTCGCCAGCAGCGCGGTCTCGTTCAGGTAAGGCACCAGCGTCTTGAAGATACTCCGCTTGATCTCCTCGTTTTCCGTCGCAGCCTCGATGACGATGTCGCAGGCGCCGAATATCGCGTAGTCCGTCCCGGTTTCGATCCGGGCGAGCGCGGCGGCCTTGTCGTCCTTGGTGATCATCTTGCGGCGGATCTGCCGGTCCATATTCCGGCCGATCGTCGCCATGGCCTTGTCGACTTGCTCTTGCGAGAGGTCGACGAGCTTGACGTCATGGCCCGCAAGCGCCGTGACGTGCGCGATACCGTTGCCCATCTGGCCGGCGCCGATGATGCCGATTGTCTTGATCATGACGTCGCAATTCCTTTTCTTGTTTCCCGACCCGGGCCGCGCCGGCTTGGCTTCAGCCTTGCTTGTCGAGTTCCGCTTCCAGTTGCGGCACAACGTCGAACAGGTCACCGACGATACCGTAATCGGCGACCTGGAAGATCGGCGCTTCCTCGTCCTTGTTGATCGCAACGATGACCTTCGAGTCCTTCATGCCCGCCAGATGCTGGATCGCGCCCGACAGGCCCACCGCGATGTACAGGTCCGGCGCCACGATCTTGCCGGTCTGGCCTACCTGGTAGTCGTTCGGCACGAACCCCGCATCGACGGCGGCGCGGCTGGCGCCGACCGCCGCCCCCAGCTTGTCGGCGACGCGTTCCAGCATATCGAAGTTTTCGCCGGAGGCCATGCCGCGGCCGCCGGAAATGATGATCTTCGCCGAGGTCAACTCCGGCCGCTCGGACTTGCTGGTATCAGCCCGCACGAAACTCGAAAGGCCCGCATCGCCGGTGCCGGCGACCTGTTCGACCGTGGCCGGTCCGCCGTCCGCCGCCGCCGGCTCGAAGGCCGTCGTGCGGACGGTGATCAGCTTCTTCGTGTCGGTCGACTGGACGGTGGCGACGCCGTTGCCCGCATAGATCGGCCGCTCGAAGGTATCCTCCGAGATCACGGCCGTGATGTCCGACACAGGCTGGATATCGAGCAATGCCGCGGCGCGCGGCAGGATGTTCTTGCCCGAGGTCGTGTGCGGCGCGAGGATATGGCTGTAGCCGTCGGCGAGGCCGACCACCAGGTTCGCCACGTTCTCCGCCAGCCGGTGGGCGTACTCCGGCGCGTCGGCGACCAGCACCTTGGCAACGCCGTCGATCTTCGCCGCAGCCTCGGCAACCCCGCCGCACCCTTCGCCGACGACCAGCACATGGATCTCCCCACCGAGCGCTCTTGCCACGGTGACGGTGTTCAACGTCGCCGGCTTCAGTTCGGCATCGTCGTGTTCAGCGATGACCAGGACGCTCATGATTCAGATCACCTTCGCTTCGTTCTTGAGCTTGTCCACCAGTTCGGCGACCGATTCGACTTTGACGCCGGCCTTCCGTTTCGGCGGCTCGACGACCTTGACCAGCTTCAGCCGCGGCGCCGCGTCGACGCCCAGATCGGCCGGCGTGGTCTCCTCGATCGGCTTCTTCTTGGCCTTCATGATGTTGGGCAGGGACGCGTAGCGCGGCTCGTTCAGGCGCAGATCGGTGGTCACCACGACCGGCAGCGACACCTTGATCGTCTCCAGGCCGCCGTCGACCTCGCGGGTGATCTCCGCGTCGCCGCTGCCGAGCACGATCTTCGATGCGAAGGTTGCCTGGCTCCAGCCCAGCAAACCGGCCAGCATCTGCCCGGTCTGGCCGGCATCGTCATCGACCGCCTGTTTGCCGAGGATCACGACCTGCGGCTGTTCCTTCTCGACCACCGCCTTGAGGAGCTTGGCCGCCGCGAGCGGCTGGACATCCTCATCCGTCGAGACATGGATGCCGCGGTCCGCGCCCATGGCAAGCGCCGTGCGGATCGTCTCCTGGACATGCTTCGCGCCGATCGACACCGCGACGATCTCTTCGGCCGTTCCGGCCTCCCGCATGCGGATGGCTTCCTCGACGGCGATTTCGTCGAACGGGTTCATGGCCATCTTGACATTGGCGGTTTCGACACCGGTCTGGTCGGCCTTGACGCGGACCTTGACATTGGGATCGATCACGCGCTTGACGGCGACAACAACTTTCATGGCGGCTCCCTATGGCAGCGGGGATAGGATGCAGCAGCTAAAACGCCCCTGTTTAGGACCGGGCTCAACCCCTGTCAAGGCAAGGATTGCCGCAGTGCGGAAGAGCCTTTCGCAGTTGCAAAAACAGCCGGCGCCGGCGGCGGAGCTGGCTGGAGCGAACATCAGCGATAAAGCGCTAGCGATTTGCCCCGGGCGTCCACAGTACATCGCCGGCGCCCTGTTCGTTACAATGGCGCGCCAATACGAACAAGAGATCGGACAGGCGGTTCAGGTATTTCACGGCTTCCGGATTGACAAGCTCTGCCGCGCCGAGCGCGACGGCCAGCCGCTCGGCGCGGCGCACCATCGTGCGCGCGAGATGGAGGTGCGCCGACGCCGCGCTGCCGCCAGGCAGCACGAAGCTGTCCAGCGGCGCCAGTTCCGCATTCAAGGCGTCGATCTCGGCCTCCAGCCGCGCCACCTGCGCCGCGCTGACACGCAGGGCGCTGCCGGCCTTTCGCCCATCCTGCGGCCGGCAGAGGTCGGCGCCGAGATCGAACAGATCGTTCTGAATCCGATCGAGAATCGCGTCGGCCGCGCCCTGGGTGTCCAGCCGCGCGATACCGATCGCCGCGTTGGCCTCGTCCACCGTTCCATAGGCCGCGACACGCAACGCATCCTTGCGCACGCGCGCGCCGTCGCCCAGCGAGGTCTCTCCGCTATCGCCGCCGCGGGTGTAAATCTTCGTCAGCTTCACCATGCGGGGTCTCAGTCTCCCTTGAAGACGAAAGCCAGCAATATAAAGATCAGGACCGCGATGCCCTGGAAGAGGACCCGCAGCCGCATCAGCCGGTTGGAGTTCTTGCGGTTGAACTCGCCGCCGCGCGCCATCGAAACGAGGCCGGTGAACAGCACCACGAGCGTTATGCCCATGGCAACGAAAAGCAGGATGGTCAGGGTGTCGGACATGCCAAGCGATATAGCGCGCCCATATGGCAAAAGCCAAACGATTAGGACATTTTGGCGTGCTGCCGGCCCGGCCCGTTGCGCCGCCGCGTCGGCGCGACCCGCTTTACGCGCCGGTCGCGGAAGACAGTCGCCGCCGCGTGCTCACACGCTGGCGCGCCGGCCGCTCTCATTGAAGACCGCCCGCTCCCACGGCAACCGGACGGTCACCAGCGTCCCGAAGCCGACCGCGCTGTCGAGTTCCAGCGCGCCGTCGTGCAGCGCTGCAAGAGCGGCCGCCAACGGCAACCCGAGACCGGTTCCTTCCTCGTCGGCAATCCCCGCGTTCTGCGCCCGGCCGTACTCGCGCAACACATGATCGATATCCTGCTCGGCGATTCCCGGGCCGGTATCGGCGATTTCGAAAACGAAACCCTCGTCGGGCCCAGCCCGGACCATGACCATGACACGGCCGCCTGCCCCGGTGAATTTCACCCCATTCGCCAGCAAATTAACCAGGATTTGCTTGAGTTTGCCCGGGTCGGCCTTGAGTTTCGGCATGTCGTCCGCAAGGTAAAGCTCGATCGTGATCCGCTTACTTGCCGCGGCCTCGCGCACGAACACCAGGGCCGCACGGACCGTCTCGGCAACGTCGACAACTTCTTCCTGGAGCGCCAGGGCGCTGGAATCGTCTTTCGCACGGTCCAGAAGGCCGCCGACCAGCCCGAGTACGTGGTGGGCCGCCGCGACGATGTCGCCGGCATACTCCCGGTATCTGGGATTGCCGATCGGCCCGAACGATGCGGACTTGATGATTTCGCCGAATCCCGCGATCGCGTTGAGGGGCGTGCGCAGCTCATGGCTGATCTTGATGAGGTCTTCCGACTTGGCATTGCTGGCCTGTTCCGCTGCGTCCTTTTCGCCAAGCAACGACTCGATCGCCTCCATGCGATCGGTGATGTCGGTCTGAACCCCGACGATGCCGCCCTCCGAGGTCCCGCCCTCGCGAATGGTGATCCAGCGACCATCCTTGAGCTGGAGGTCGAACGAGCCGCCGAACTGCCGTCGATAGGCGAGCCGCTGCCGGACATAGGCGTCCACATCGCCGGCAACGGCACCGCGCGCGGCATCCAGACGCACGAGATCCTCGTAGACGATGCCGGGCCTCAGATCTTCCTCGGAATAACCGTACAGATCCATCCATTTCCTGTTGTACAGGACCAGCCGGTCGTCCGCGTCGTACAGCGCGAACCCGTCCGAAAGGCTCTCCACGGCATCGCGCAGGCGCTGCTCGGCGGCGCGTGTCCGCAGTTCGCTCTGCTTGAGCGCCTGCTCCGCCAGGCCGCGGTTGTATTCGGCGCCCACCCGCTGGCTGACCAGGCGGAAGAACGCCCTGGAATCGGCGTTGTCGGCATCCGCCCGGGTACCCGCCGCAAAGACATGGCCGGCCGGCCGGCCGTCGGGGCCGAAAAACACCTCGCCGCGGTAACAGGCCGCCCCGATCTTCCCCATCCCGGCGATATTCGAGTAGCGCTTCGCAGCGCTTCCGGAAATGAAAACATGCCGGTGGTCCGCCTTCGCCCTGTAAACCTTCGTGCAGGGTGTGCCGGCCAGCGCATAACCGCCCGGCGCGCCCTTTCCGTTACGGTCGTAGAGCGACAGCAGTTCGACACTTTTCCGGTCCGTGGACAGCCGTGTGACGCCGCCCAATCTATAATCGAGGCCGACGACAAGCGCTTCCGCCGCCACGTCGAAAAACGCGGCGCCGAATGCGGTTCTGCCAGCAAGCAGTTCCAGCGCTTCTTCGCGCGCCGACGCTTTCTTGGTCATCGCAACGGGGTCCCCTGTCAAAGGCAGACCAATTGATGCGACAGCCTAATGTGCCAACGGTTCAAAAAGCCTTAAAAGATTGTGGCAGCAAGGACATAATTCAGTTCCGCCCACTCAGCAGCCCGCGGGCGATCACCTGGGCCTGGATTTCCGCCGCGCCCTCGAAGATGTTGAGAATCCGGGCGTCGCACAGCACGCGGGAAATCTCATACTCCTCGGCATAGCCGTTGCCGCCGTGGACCTGCAGCGCGTTGTCGGCGTTGGCCCAGGCGACGCGGGCGGCGAGCAGCTTGGCCATGCCGGCCTCGATGTCGCAGCGGCGGTCGGAATCCTTCTCGCGTGCCGCGAACAGGGTGATCTGCCGGGCGATCATGGTTTCCACCGCCATCCAGGCGAGCTTGCCGGCCACGCGCGGGAATTCGGCGATCGGCCTGCCGAACTGGATGCGCTCCTTCGCGTAGGCCAGGCCCAGCTCCATGGCGTTCTGGGCGACGCCGACGGCGCGCGCCGCGGTCTGCACCCGCGCCGACTCGAAGGTCGCCATGAGCTGCCTGAAACCCTGGCCCTCCTGTTCGCCCAGCAGGTTTTCCGCCCGCACCGCGAAGCCGTCGAAGCCGAGTTCGTATTCCTTCATGCCGCGATAGCCGAGCACGCGGATCTCGGTGCCGCTCATGCCATCGGCGGGGAACGGGTCCGCGTCGGTGCCGCGCGGCTTTTCCGCGATGAACATCGACAGGCCGCGATGGTCCCTGGACTCCGGGTCGGTGCGGGCCAGCAGGGTCATGATGTCGCTGCGCGCCGCATGGGTGATCCAGGTCTTGTTGCCGGTGATCCGGTAGACGTCGCCGTCGCGCGCCGCCCGGGTCTTCAGCGCCCCAAGGTCGGATCCGGTGCCGGGTTCGGTGAACACGGCGGTCGGCAGGATTTCGCCGGAGGCGATCTTCGGCAGCCAGTGTTCCTTCTGCGCATCGGTGCCGCCGAGACGGATCAGTTCGGCCGCGATCTCAGAGCGCGTGCCCAGCGAGCCGACGCCGATATAGCCGCGGGCCAGCTCCTCGGTGACGACGCACATGGCCGCCTTGCCCATGCCGAGCCCGCCATACTCTTCC
>Ga0224512_10001808_pt1 | contig 20054 bp, 11 predicted proteins | sample SF_May12_sed_USG_4_FD_169103 | JGI IMG/M metagenome (GOLD analysis project Ga0224512, IMG submission 169103) | Sediment microbial communities from San Francisco Bay, California, United States - SF_May12_sed_USGS_13 | ecosystem: Environmental > Aquatic > Marine > Sediment | place: USA... | reverse complement strand
ACTGTGACGTTGTCATTGTCTGAAATGCAAACCGATCGAAGTAACCGCGAAGGAATGTATCCCACTTTTGTCTTCCCACCGCCTCCTCGATAAGACGCAAAAACAAGTACCCCTTTTCGTACGGCACCCATGACAGGCCATCGTCCGGATCCCGGTTCTCGAGATCATTGCGCAGGCGTGTGTCGGGCTCGTCCGGTTCGACGCGCGACAGGCTCTCTTGCAGCTCACCAAAGCCCAGCACCGCTTCCATTTCCATGTGATCCGTGCCGTAGAGGGCTTCCAGAATCCGTCGCTCGAAGTACGTGGTGAAACCCTCGTTTAGCCAGAAATCGCTCCAGGCCGCGTTGGTCACCAGGTTGCCTGCCCATGAATGGGCCAATTCGTGGGCGATAGTCGACACCAGCGAGCGATCGCCCGCGAGCAACACCGGCGTCACAAAGGTAAGCCGTGGGTTCTCCATTCCGCCAAAGGGAAAGCTCGGCGGCAGGACGATGACATCGAACCGGTCCCAGCGGTAAGATCCATAGAGCTCCTCCGCCTTCTGGATCATCATCTCGGCATCGGCAAACTCCCAGACCGCCTTATCGACAACACTCGGTTCGGCGAAGACACCACAACGTTCGCTGATGGCCCTGAATTCGATGTCTCCAACCGCCAGTGCAATAAGATACGGTGGTATCGGCTGGGGCATATCGAATTCGTAGGCGCCATCCGACCTTGTGCCGGCGATGCTTTGGGCGCTCATCACAGCCCTCATCCCCGGCGGCGTCCTGATTTTCGCGTGATAGGTGATGCGAATCCCGGGGGTGTCCTGGCAGGGGATCCAACTGCGATTCTCGATTGCCTGACCCTGCGTGTATAGAAACGGTAGTTTTCCGTCGGCCGTCTGTTCCGGTTTCAGCCAGTCGATTGCGCTGGCATTCTCTCGAGTCTCGTAGAATACGTTGACCCACTTCGTTTGCGGAGTGATGTCGACTATGAGAGGCTGTCCCAACATATCGACCGTCTCGCCGACCACAAACGACGTAGGGCTATCCATCTTCCCCAGGGTGACGCGCTCTATGTTCAAATCGCGAGTATCGAGAAAGAGCTTATCGGCCGCAGTTCTGTTCGTGATTCGGATGGTCGCCTTGCCCCGGATGCGCTCCTCCTCGAAATCCACCTCGAGATCGAGATCGAGGTGCTCCATGGCCACCTCGTCTGGACGCGCGAAGGAGTGGTTCGACACACGGATGTCATCGTCGGAGGCCGGTCGACCGCAAGAGGTGACGCCCAACATCAACGCCGCCCCGATGGCGATCGTCCTGGCGAGGACGACGCCGGTCTTGAGTGAGTTCAAAAGCGTTCTCATCGCTCCCGTCTTGACCAAGAACATCAGGTACTATCTGTAACCTGCTGTTACAGAGACACTAAAAGCCGGCGGCACCATCGCCGATAGTCATCCGGCCTAGGGATCGACCCTGGCCGCCGCGGCTCACCTTACCACATCGATCATTTCATCAATGGTGACAAATTTCTCTCGCGGTTTACCCTCCGCCTTTCCTCGCTCCACTTCGGCGGCGTCGATCTTCTTCCACTCGTCGTACCCGACGACCATGACGTTCTTATTCGCCAAGAGATCCCGAACCGCATCGCTATTGGGATTGGCGCATGGCTGGATGACCGATAAGTCGGATAGAAGATTCTTGACGGTCGCGATGCTGTCCGGTTTATTTGTCCCGATCACACCGCTGGGGCCCCTTTTGATCCATCCCACCGCGTACAGTCCGCCGAGCGCCTCGCCGTCCCGGGCGATTCGTCCGTCAACGTTCGGAAATATCCCGCGGTCAGGGTCGAATGGGATGCCGGGCAATTCAACACCCCGATAGCCCACGCTGCGGAACAACGCCCCACACCCCATTGCCCAGGTCTCCCCCGTTCCCCGTGCCTTCTGCTTTCCCGGTTCACCTACCAACCGATTCCTCTCCAGAACCAGGGTTTGCAGCTTACCCTTACCGCGCAGCTCCTTGGGGCTCTGGAAGAAACGCACGAAAAACCGCTTGCACTTGGTCGGCTGCGGTCTTTGCGCAAATTCCGTGAGCGCATCGAGGTTCTTACGTGCCTGGCTGCTACTGTCGATTTCGGTTTGACTCGCCGGGCTCAATTGCAGATCCGCGGGATTGACGACGGGGTCGCAGTCCGCAAGCTCACCGAACTCCTTGATCTCCTGCGGTGTAAATGCCGCTTGCGCTGGCCCGCGTCGGCCAATCATGTGAATTTCGCACACACGGCTCTCGGCCAGGGCGTCGAGAGCGTGAGCGGCAATATCCGTGTGCTTGAGCTCATCAACGGTCTTGCAAAGTACCCGCGCCACGTCGACCGCGACGTTGCCTTGGCCGATCACGACCGCCACTTCATTCGAGAGATCGAAGGTACGATCGAGATATTCGGGGTGGCCGTTATACCATGCGACGAATTCGGTCGCCGTGTAACTGCCCGGCAGATCTTCCCCGGTGATGCCCAGACGCCTGTCCGTCTGCGCCCCGCAGGCGAATATGATTGCATCGTAGTGGGCGCGCAGCTCTTCGATGGTGAGATCCTCACCCACCTTGACGTTGCCGAGGAATGCGAAATCCTGGTTTTCAGCCGTACGCTCGTAAACCTTGATAACCTTTTTTATCTTTTCGTGATCCGGCGCCACACCATATCGGACCAGCCCAAACGGCGCGGGTAGACGATCATACATGTCGACACAAACCCGCGATTCAGCGGAGAACAGCGCTTCGGCTGCATAAAATCCGCTGGGCCCGCTGCCGATGATCGCGACCCGCAACGGCCTCTTATCGGTGCCCAGAATGCTCACCACACCACACTCCTTTCCAAAAACAGGCGCGGGTGGTCACGCGATGTGAAGGGACTCAATGATCATTATGCAAAACACGCGGTTTTGCAACCGGAAGGTTGAGCTGTTCGACCACCGCGTGTAAAAGTCGTAGGATTCCTGACAAGAGCATAGGCGTCGCGCTGCCACGAAAAAGCCCCGGGAAGAAACCCGCGATTGTCTTTCACAGAACCGCGACGCGCATGCCTTATAGCAGATGACTATTTGAGCAGAACCATTCTACGTGTCTCCTGCAGGGTGGAGGTCGTCAATCTGTAGTAGTACACACCCGATCCCACCGAGCGTCCCTGCAAATCGCGGGCGCCCCAGGCCGCACGATTGACACCAGCTGGTGCCGTGCCGTCGAACAGCGTAGTCACCAAGCGGCCGTTTACATCATAAACACGAAGCCGAGCATGCCCCTCTCTCTCCATGGTAAACAGGATCTCCGTCTTTGGGTTGAAGGGGTTGGGACGGTTCTGCCGTAGCGCGATGCCGACCGTGATCGGGGGCACACCCGTCGGCTGCGACTCGACCGTAAAGTTCTGGCCGGAGTTATTGGTGAAGATGGCATCCCCGCCGGTCACGGCATAATCGAACTCATTGCGCGTGCTGGCTTGTGTGGCCGTTCCCAGGAAGCGCAACGCACTGGTAGTGGACGACGGCAAAGGCCCCGCAAACACGCCGAAATCGCCGTCCGAGTCGTTGGCTCCGACTCCACCCATACCCGTGGTCGACCCTGTATAGCTCGCACCACCCCAGCTGAGCCTCCACCATACCTGGGTACCGAAATTGTTCTCGAAGGTGAGGCTTCCCGCGGCCAGATAGGATGCTGGAATAAGGTTTGTGATCGCGAAATCGGGGTTCGCCGTGGGATTGGTCGCCGCGTCAAACGCAGCGCTGGTAATCAACACTCGGTTGCCCACGTTGCCGTTTAGCACGGCTCCCGGGATATTGATCACCAGGACGGGGTTCAAGCCGTTTACATCAAAGGCCCGGATGCGGGCCGACCCGACCAGGTTTTGTCCTATCGCACGCATCCGTAACTGGATGGCCTGCGCGGTGACGTCGCCATCGACACCGCCGATGACTTGCTCGATCTGCATAAGATGAAACGACGCGTGGGCCGGTGAGGCGACCAACCCAACCAGCGTCGCCACTACCACCAAGCTCAGGAGAACCAATGTGGGTCTCATCTCAGCGCCTCCTTATATGAATAGATGAACCGCTTCCGGGGCACGATTATCCGCACGCGGCCTGTGCCCGTGCGGTATGGGCGACGGTGATCCATTCTCTCGGGTGGGCGATAGAGAAGCGGCAAAAACGAGTGAACGGGCAGGCAATATCACCCCGATGGGGTGGGGTCTCATTGCACAGTATAGTGAACGATCCGTAACCCGACTAGGTCCTTATTGCTCGATCAACGGCCAGCCTTGCCCGCTCTAGCGACGGGGGATCCTAACTCATTGAAAAAGTGGCGGATGCTGCTGGTCGAAATCGGTGGCATCCTGGTAAGCCTTCGCCACCGCGAGCAATGTCGCCTCGTCGTAGAGCCCTCCGATGAAACTGATGCTCCCCGGGCGCCCCTTCTCATCAAACCCGTTGGGCAACACAACGCACGGATGACCGGTCAGGTTGGTCAGTAGCAGGTTGTCTCCTCCGAACGAAGGCGCGACGTACACATCCACATCGAGCTTCCCCATCTCCTGTATGATCTTGTAACGCAGACGATTGGCTTGGATGTACTCCACCGCCGGTATAAAACGCGACGCGCGAAAGACGTTGGGCCAGGCGTTTCTGATCTGCCTGACCATAAGATCGTCTTCACCCGACCGGGTCAGCTCATCAAAGGCGGCCGCCGCCTCGGCCTGTAGAATAATCGCCATGGCCTCCACCGGGTAATCGGGAAGTTCGACCTCCACCAGATCAGCGCCCAGCTCACGCAACGTGGCCAGGGTGGCGGCATCCGCCGGCCGGTTGGGGTAATCCTCATCGAAGAGCCGCTTGGCATGTCCGATGCGAAGATGCCTCATGTCGACGGATGGAGCGTAATTGAACGGCGCGTCGACCACCGTTCGATCGATGCCGTCGGGTCCAATAATGGCATCGAAAACCAGCGCGCAGTCCTCCACCGTGCGACAAATGGGCCCGATCTTATCCATCGACCAACTCAAGGCCATTGCACCGGCACGACTGACCCGACCGTACGTCGGCCGCAAACCGGTAGCGCCGCAGCGTGTTGACGGTGACACGATCGAACCCCACGTTTCGGTGCCGATTGAAAAGGCGACCAGCCCCGCCGCCGTCGCGGCGGCGGACCCCGCCGACGAGCCGCTCGATCCTTGTTCGAGGTCCCATGGATTACGCGTCTTCCCCCCATACCACACGTCTCCCCAAGCCAGCGCACCCAGCGTCAGTTTTGCAACCAGGACTGCGCCAGCCTCCTCCAGTCTCTTGACGACCGTGGCATCTTCCTCGAGCACCTGGTTCTTGTACGGTTCCGCGCCCCACGTGGTCCTATACCCTTTGACGGCAAGCAGGTCCTTGGCCCCGTAGGGGATCCCATGCAACGGACCCCGGTATTTGCCCTCAGCGATCTCACGGTCTGCGCGGACTGCCTGGTCCATGGCCAGGTCCTCTGTTATTGTAACGACGCATTCGAGACTCGGTCCGAACCTCTTCAATCGTTCCAGATACATCTGCGTCAGCTCGCTCGAGGTCACCCGGCGCGTGCGGATCAGCTCCGCCAAGTCTCGAACCGAGTAAAACGCCAGTTTTTCCTGTGTATCAGGCAGCTCGAGTTGCTTGGGGGGACCCATCACCAGCGGTCGTCTCTTGGTGGGGAGCTCCCTCCCCAGCGGCAGGGGGTCGAATCGCAGGGCCGGCGGAACCCCATTGGCGATTGATACCTCCCGCAGCTTCCGGTAGTTGTCCACGTTGTCGCCCAGGTCTTCGGCCATCGAGTCGCGTTCCGACACGGTCCACTCGAGTGCGATGAGGCGTTCCGCTCCTCTTATATGGTTCGGCGAGATTTTAACATTATCCTGGGCGGCTCCAAGCGCGAAACCGATCGATGTCGCGGTCACCAGCGCCAGCCACGCTGTCGAGGAGATTCGCATAAGTGCCTCCTTTTTAGACCGTTTGAACCCTTGTCGGGCAACCAGCAACAACCCCTATGTGTCTTATCCTCTCCCCGCCTGGTGAAAAAATTCATTCTATACCCTCTGAATAGCAAACTCAACGATTGAACAGACTGGCGTTTTGTGCTATAATGACGCCCTGAACTCAAGCACTAAGTGGAGGCAACAAAGACATCTAAGTGGAGGCATCTATGGGTGTATGGGCACGTCTAGGCATGGCCATCGGCACGGTCATGTTTCTTTTACTACAGGCAGCCCCAGCCGCCGCTGAGCTCGCAGACAACCTTTCTGCGTACACAGGCCGTAATGCCCAGGGCTACTTTGGTCCCCTGGTCGACGCGTTTGCCGCCGACCTGAACGCCGGGACCTTTCATTCGGCCTATATTCCGGAGCGGGGTCTACAACTGAGTCTGGAGGTCCGCGCGATGTCGGTCTACTTCTCGGACGCTGACAGAACCTTTATAGCAACCACCGAAGGTTTGTTCAGACCCGAGACCACAGTAGAGGCTCCCACAGTCGTGGGAAGGCCCGAGGTCGTGTGGGTCGAGGGCGTCGGCGGAACCGCCTACGCTTTTCCCTCTGGGTTCGGCCTCGATTCGTTTCAATTTGCGGTGCCGCAGTTGAGACTTGGCTCATTTTATGGCACCGAGATGGTTTTTCGTTTTGCGTTTTTGGATCAAGGAAACGACTTGCTCGTGGGAGACCTCAGCCTCAACCTCTGGGGCATCGGCCTTCGCCACAGCGTTTCCCAGTACCTAAACAACGACTTTCCTGTCGACGTGGCGGCCAGCGTTTTCTGGCAACGCTTCGCGATGGAAGAAAAAGAAAGGGGTGATGACCTCGTAACAGCTAAGACGTTAAGCATCGGACTACAGGTCAGCAAAAGGTTCGCAATGTTTGAGCCCTATGCGGGTCTTGCCTACGACAGATTCTCGTTGGACGCCTCCTACGAGGACGAGGGCGATCCTACGGATCGTGTACAACTCGGCTTCGACCGGAACGACATCGTTCAACTGACGCTTGGGCTTTCATTCGACCTGGCTTTTTTAAACGTCCATGGCGAGTACAACATCTTGGAAGATCACTTGCAAACAAGGCAGGATGCCTTGTCCGTGGGCGTAGCACTTCAATACCATCGTTAAGCACTAAGGAGTGTGACGCTATTATGAAGAGATCTCTTGCGACAATCGCTCTCATTCCAGCTTTCGTTTTGCTCGCGATCGCGAGCGGCTGCAATCTGATGGAGAGCGGCCCCAGCTTCAAAAAAGGCGGCAACGGTAAGGGTGGCGGACTCGTTTTTCAGACCACCCTTTCGGTCACCTTTGATGAGGTGCGCACGGATGCCGACTTCACCATAACCCAGGTCGTCGACGATTTCGGCACCCAGCTAACGGCCGCCATCGACGCGGCGGGAGTCGGTGGCAGGATCGACCAGATCAGGATGACAGGCTCCAATCTGAAACTGCAGGGCGGCTATCAGGGCCACGCCTGGACCTTCACCAATTCGGTTGCCGTTGAGCGTCTGGATGTCGTCGACGGGCCGAGGACCATCGTGAACCCGTCCGTCGTGGAAGTTCCGGCAGACCTAAAGAAGAAGGGCTACACCCCGGATCTGAACAACACCGGTGTCGGCGTTGTCAATCGGGCGATGGCGGATCTGCTCGCCGGCGGGACCCCAACACTCCAGGTGACGTTGGTAGGTGCTGGAGTCAGTCCCGTACCGAGCTTTGCCGATCCGATGGAGTTTAGCTGGAAGTGTGACATCGAAGTGACGGCGACTCTTTTCCCTGAATGAACGCCGTCTTTATAGAGAAAGGGGTCTTTGTAGGTTAGTCGGTTCCGCTCCTTGCTGGAGCGTGCGACTCAACGAACAAGACGTCATAGGTACGCCAGATCTGTTACAGCATCGTTGGGATTTTAACAGCGTAGCGAGACAAGCATCTTTGCAGAACCCCAGCAGAAGTCGGGCAAATGGCCGTCTTTCGTGGGTTGGCATGACAGCAGCGTCGTTAGCGTAAGGAGCGTGAGCCGATGAGAATCAGGGCAAGGGGTTCGCACCGGATTTGAATGGTACCGGGGTCGCCGTTGTCGACAGGGCGCTCGCGGATTTGATCGCGGGCGGTAGTCCTGAACTCCTCGTCACCATGGTGGGAACGAATGTGGGACCCGCACCGAGTGCGTCGGACCCACTCGCGTTTACGTGGGAAGCATGTATAGAAGTCACGGCCACGCTTGACCCGAATTAGCTGCTTGCGCGCCACTGTGATTTACACTCCAGAGCAGCCGGGGTCGCCAAATACGTGCCAATGGAAAAGGTCTGATGGCACACTGTGGCCGCTGGTTTTGTTGGCCCCCTTCGACCCGAGCTGGTCGCAGGCCCAACACTGATCAATCAAACGACAGGCTCTGGAGGGACGTCTGCCCGCAGGCGACCGATCGGAGCCTGTTGCTTTTTTGGTGGGGATCGGCCGCCCGTCGTGAGATGGCAGCTCGCCGCCTGTTGAGCAACGGACACATTACCGTATTCTTGGGCCGTCGTTGTAAACCTTAGCGATAAGGAGCCACATCATGAAGATCTCTCTCGCAGCATTCGCTCTGATACCGGCTATTTGTGCGCTTGCTGTCACGAACGGTTGTGTGTTCGACGAAACGTCAGGCGAGGCGGTCGTCAAGAAGAGGGTCTGCGTTCTCTTCAATGAATCACAAGAGACGGGCACGTTCACCAGCTCGGTGGTTTGCGATTTGTTCAAGAAGCGGTTGCTCGAAGTCCTCGACGAATACGACCTTGAGTTATCAGATATTGAGAGAATCGGTGTTATAGGGGGCCGGTACAAGGTTGTCAAGCTCTTGGGCCATGACTGGACCATGACTGCTTCTGTCGCGGTGTCGAGACAGGACGATGCCAGCGGGCCCGTTACGGACGGTCCAGCCGTCTTACTAAACATGACGACTCAATCGCTGCGAAGTCTCAAGGGTAAGCCCACCGTTGCCGACCTGAACAGCGACGGGGTAGACCTGCTCAACAGGGCTCTGAACGATTTGCTCACGGGCGCCGACCCAAGAATCGTGCTGACTCTGGGAGACACCGATGTCGACCCCGTGCCGACGGCGGAGGACCCACTCGACTTCAAGTGGCTGGCCTGCGTTGATTTCCAGGTGATGATGTCAACGCCGTAAGTCTTTACAGAATGTCAGGTTAGAAAGAGGTCTTCGTTGCTCTGGCGGGGGAAGCAGCGGCGCTTCCGTTATTCCAGCTCTGTGGGACGATCCCTGCCGGGTCTGGGCGCCTCGCCATCACAAACCTGGTAGGTGAGCCATTGCCCTCGCCGGCTGATTAGATCACTATAGGCACCGGCGTTTTCCACGACCGCGATCTTTTGTCCATCGCGATAGATGTCTACCACTAGAGCGCTTGTGCCCGCCCAATTGAGATCCACGACCATGTTTTCACTTTCCCTATGACCCTTAATGGATAGCATGATACCCAGGCTTTCCGCGCCCGACACCTTGGCCATACCCGTCGCTGTCTCGAAGTCCTGAGTGGGTTCGGTTCGAATCTCTGGGGATTCTTCCTCGTGTATTACTCGCGCGACGTTTGAACAGACGGCGAACGACCCACCGGGAGGGTCGTTTGGTATTTCACCGGGCACCGTGACATCGTGCGTGGTGCTGTTCGCAGCACCGAGATTATCGAGCACGGTGAGGGCAACGGTAAACGTACCGGCTTCGCTGTAGGTACAACTCGCCGTCATCCCGAATCCGCCTTGTCCGTCGCCAAAGTCCCAAAGATAGCTCACGATTGACCCGTCGCTGTCCTCAGAAGGCGAGGCGTCGACTATACAATCCATGTTGACGGTTTCGTAGCCAAACGCGGCGCTGGGTGGGTCGTTGGGTGGCGGCGGAAGAAGATCCGTGTACAGCAGCAGATTCGGTGTTCCCCCCTGCGTGCTCAGGCTGTGCAGTGTCAGCCGATCCGCCGTGGCGCTGGCGAGAATCGCGCCGGTGACATCGTCCGGCGCAGCGCCCGGGTTGGCTGCAAGAAAAAGCGCCGCACAACCCGCGACATGGGGCGCCGCAGCTGACGTGCCGCTTTCCGTCGATGTTGCGCCATTACCGGTATGCCAGGTGGATATGATGTCCACGCCCGGGGCGAGAAGGTCGACACACGGGCCGAAGGCCGACCACGGTGCCTCGATGTCGATGGATGAAGTTGCTCCAACGGTCAGGGCACTCGGCGAATTCGCGGGAGAACTGCCACAGGCGTTGAAGGGTACCGTCTGGTTGCCGGCAGCCACTGCGTAGTTGAAACCCGCAGCGACCGAGTTCTCCACCGCCGCGCTGAGCGATGGCACATCGCCATAACCCAGACTCATGTTGACCACCGCCGGCAATTGACCATTGGCCGTTATCCAATCCACCGCGGCAATCGCCATCGATGCATATCCCCACCCGACGCAATCTGTGACCCTGGCCGCCCATATGGTGGCTTCCTTCGCCACACCATAGGCGTCGCTGGCAGCGATGCCCGCCACATGCGTTCCGTGACCAAAACAATCCTCGGCGCTGCCGTGGCCGTCGCCGACAAAATCGCCGTTGTCAGGGCTGGGCACGTAAAACGCCCGTCCGCCAAACTCGTTGTGTGCGATTCGAACACCGGAGTCAATTATGTAGATATTTATACCGGCACCCGTGTTGTCGAAGGAAATCAGGCTGTCCAACGGCAAATCGCGCTGGTCGATCCGATCTAGCCCCCAGGGGGCACCAGAGGTTTGCGTCTTCCAGCCTGTCCCCGCCAGTCGAGCCGGCCGGTCGAGCTCGACGGATACAACGTTAGGATTGCGAGATAGGGCGCCGGCGGCTCGCTCGGGCACCGTCACGCAAAAACCCTTTATGGCGTGCTCGTAGACAAAGTGCACCCTGCCACGATGAACGGTGGCCATCTGGCGGGCGATATCCGGCACGCCGCCGACGTGGTCTGCAAAGACGACGATGTAACGAGTGAGGCCGTCACCGCTCTTGGGCAGATTCATCTCGTCGGGATGTGAGTTCTGGTGATCGATCGTGGGTTTTACTGAGTCGCTGCAGCCGACAAAAAGCATGGCCAAAATGGCCAACATCGCGCTCAAGAGTCGTCTCATGTGCCGGTTCTCCCTTTGGGATCCACGTGCAGCACACGTTGGGCCCGGCCCCGACTCGGCTTCGTCTCGGTCGACAGCGCCTGTGTCCCAACGTGATCGCAGCTCGGACAAGATCCGCTGTGTCTTCACAGCTGAAAATTCTGAGGGATACCATTCGGATAAGGCACGCGGTCGTGACCTCCAACAGTGCCCTTCACGACCGCGCGAAAAGTATGGTAGCACGTTTTATGCCCGATATCAACCCTATTTGTGGCCTTTCTGCTCGTAAACCACATGAAACTGGGGAGGTTGGACATTGTTATTCAATATGTTGCGCACACGCGGATAAAACCGCTTGTGTCATCTTCGGACGAACCCGTCGTAGCCGCTTCCTTTCCCGTCGGCTGTGCACCTGCTGGGTCCCGGCCACCAGGGGGTCGCGAACCCCGTTCTCCGGCAACCTGGATCGGATCTTGCATTCGCCTATGGATCAAGGGTATAAGGCACAATCGAGTGAGGCGTAAATGCCTCATAATCATCTGCGTTAGCTTAAGCTACGCATTTCGGAGGTAACACGATGAAACAGCTCGTCGCGATGCTTGCCATCGTTTGCACGTGCGCATTCGCCTCATCCCAGGCGATCGCACAGGCGGATCTCGGGCTCAAAGGTGCCGGCGTCGAGGTCGGCATGGTAAGCCCCGAGGACTTGGACGCTACCGTAGGGTTTGGACTCTTTGTGGACCTGGGCACGATAGCGCCGCAGTTTATGCTCGAGGGTTATTTCGACTTCTGGAAGACATCTGAGGATCTGTCGGGCCTGGGCGAGGCTTCCGCTCGCGATATCGCCCTCGGCGCCAAGGGAAAGTGGATCTTTCGTACGTCCAATCCAAGGATCCGGCCTTTCGCCGGTGGGGGTTTGGGACTCCACTTTCTGCACGCGGAAGTCGACATTCCCGACCAGTTGATTAGTGGCTTTCTCATACCGGGCATGACCATTGAGGACGACTCGGTCAAACTCGGGCTCGACTTTGGCGGGGGCATGAACGTCACGCTCAATGAACGCACTGATTTCATCGGTGAGCTCTGGTACGGCGTGGTGAGCGATGTAAACCAGTTATCGCTCAAGGTCGGGGTACTATACAAACTCGGCATGTAAGACCCGTACGAGACCGGTGGATCAAAAGGACGACCGGTCGAGCAGTCTCAAACAAGAGCCCGGCTGAACCACGAGGCAGTCGGGCTCTTGCTTTTGGCAAACGGAAACGTGGTAAGACCCCCCTTCCACCCACACTGCATTGACGCTCGCCCGAACACCTACAAATAAACGTGGCCACGCCATCTTCTAAGAAAGACACCCTGGACCTGGCGTGACCACGTTGGTGGGAACTAGTAACCCGCACGAATCAAACCCGAAAGACTTCATTAATCCATTGCACATTGTAGACCGTGATCCAGCTCGGATCAAATGTGCAATTCTTGACTTTTATCAAGCTTACGATCACACGATCTCACTACGCCTTTCAGCTAATCCCGTTCGCCGCCCAAGCGCTGGGCATCGTCATGGATTTGGGATGATGAAGGAATAGTCAGATAATAAACGGGGGGTGCTGACGGCTTGCCGCCGGGTCAACGCGAGTTTTTTGGAAGGCTGATGACAAACTCGGTAAACTGGCCGTCCTCTGTCTCCACCTTTAGATCACCTTTGTGCTCCTGCACGATGATGTCATAACTGAGCGAAAGCCCGAGCCCGGTGCCCATACCCGTTGGCTTGGTGGTAAAGAAGGGGTTGAATATCTTGTCTCGCACCTCCCGCGGGATGCCGGGACCGTTGTCTCGTATGCGGATTTCGACCTTGTCCCCTAGATTTCGGGTACGCAAGGACAGCGTTGGCGAGTACTCGTTCTTTGCTTTTTGCTTTTTCTCATGGGTGGCATAACACGCGTTGTTTATGATGTTCAAGAACACACGACTCAGATCCTGCGGAATTACCTCGAGTTTTTCAATCGTACTGTCGTAATCCTTTTCAATCTTGATATTGAACGCCGCGTCGACCGCCCGCATGCCGTGGTAGGCGAGGTTCACGTATTCATCTAGAAGCCCATTTACATCGGTATCTTGCCGATCACCCTTCTGTCCCCTCGAGTGTAATAGCATACCACGTACAATGCTATCAGCACGCTTACCGTGCTCGTTGATCTTCGTCACGTTGCTTTCCAGAACTCTAAGAATGTCCTCGATATTCTCTCGCGTATCCGCCCCGATCGCGTCTTTGTGCTTGTCAATATCCTCCCTCAGATCGTGAACTAACTCGGTGGACAGCTCCGCAAAATTGTTGACAAAGTTAAGAGGGTTCTTGATCTCGTGGGCGATCCCAGCCGTCAAGGCCCCCAGTGACGCCAGTTTTTCCTGGACAATGAGTTGTTGTTGGGTTCGAATGATCTCCTCGTTTTTCTCCTCCAGGCTGTGGTTTTTTTCGCGCAGCTCCCGCGCCTTCGCCTGAATCTCTGCGGTTCTCTCCTGCACCGTAACTTCCAACATCTTGTTGCGCCTGGCGAGATGTTTCGTTCGGTAGCGGTGCAGCGTATACACCAATGCAATCAGCAGAACAAGCTGGATCAAAACTGCCCACCATGTGAACCACCATGCAGGTTGCGCGACGAACGCATGCTGGAGCGGGGTCTCGGTCCATAGACCATCGTCATTGGCGGCCAGCACTTCGAACACGTACTTCTTGGCAAAGAGAAACGCCGGCAGATTGGTATAACGAATTCTCGGTTCGGCGGTTTCGATGGACCAGGTCTTGTCATAGCCCGTTAGACGCGTCTTATAACGAACTAGAGATTCGCTGCTAAAGCTCAACGCCGAATATTCGATGGTGATCTCGTTATTGCCCTTTCGGTCCTCCGAATAATTGGCGGATTTCATATGGAGCAGGGGAAGCGTCGCATTGGATTGGTCGCGTTCGGGCCAATAGTGGGCCAGACCCTTGGCCGTACCAAAATACACCGACCCGTCCTCGGCGGCGGCCACCGACTCATAGAACCACACCTCGTTACCGACAAGACCGTCCTGCCGGGTTACGTTCCGTTTGACTGTCCGCATCCCGGGGTCAATTTCGGCCAGACCGCCGTTGGTGCCCACCCACAGAGCGCCCGTTACGGGTGAAAAATCCATGCTGTACACATTGCTGGCCCCGAGGCCATCTGCCTGGGTAAGGTGTTTTGTTGTCTCGAAACTCTCTCCCTCGAGCACCAGCAATCCCTCCGGCGTGCCCACCCACAACACGCCGTCCCGCCAAATCAGCTTCTGAATCTGGTCGGTTGGCCCACCGCTCGACCGGGACCACACCTGTTCAAAAACCGGTGTAATGATTTCCATCCCAAATGTCCCGCCACCTGCGCCGAGTTGAAATGGCACCGGCTCTTGTTGCAGGCGAGTGAACTCAGCCGCCGGTCGGGTGCTACGGTATAGACCATGGCCTTCGGTACCCACCAGGAGTCTCCCGTCACCGTCCAGTGCCACCGCATAAAAGGAAGTCACGGGCAACCCCGACTTTTCCCTGAAAATCAGCCACTCACCACCGACAAAACAGTACAGGCTATGATAGCCGGGAAGCCACAGGCTCTCGATCGGCGCCTCAATATCATCGCGTGCGAGATCCAGATTTGAGCAGGAGTAGATCGACGTCCGGCGATAACCGGCCAGCTCGCCCTCCCTTCCCAAAACAACGACCCTTTGCTTCTGTCGTGAGGGCGGTGGAGGTGTCCCTGTGAACGACAGGCAGTTTATGCCCGCTTCCGTTCCCACCCACAGACGACCCTCGCTGTCAAAGGCCAGGCCGTTTACCCAGTTGTTCAGGAGCCCACTGTCAGTATCAATCGTCTGCGCCCGACCATCTTCCCCAATCCACACCAACCCCCCGCCCGCCGTTCCTGCCCATATCCCCGCCGATTCATCTCCGCGCCTGGGCACAACGCTGTTCACCGCCGGCGCGGGAAGAACAGGCGTTTCCCCAGTGTGTGATATGGCCGTGAAGTTCTCAAACGCGCTGTGGTTGAACCGCAGTTTTGACACACCCCCCGACTGTGCGAACCACAGATTGCCCTCGCGATCTTCCATGATTCCTCGTACAACATCACTCAGAATGCCGTGCTGCCTCGTGTAGCGCGCCCATCGCGTGGGGTCTTCCGGATCGAACCTCATCACTCCGGCCCCACCAGTCGCGACCCACAAATCACCTTGCGAATCGACCAGCAGACTCGACACATTTGAATCTATTTCGTCACTGACAATGACAATCGAGCTTTTACCATCGGCTTCGTCCACCCTAAACAGGCGTCCACCGCGGGCCACCCCCCACAGGGAACCGCCCGGGCTTTCGTAGAGCACATCGACACTGCGAGCGGGCGCGCCACGGGCTCTGGAAACCACCTCGGGCTGACGGGCACCCTCCTCGAACACCAGTAGGTCTCCTGGCTCGGTACCCACCCAAACTGCGCCGTCTCGCCGCACGATAATCGAACGAACGGGCGTGTGCCTGCCGTCTTCGTACACATCGGTTCCAATCGTATCCGCAATGACACGCGCGGCTCCATCGAAGCGATACCGTACGATCCCGGTCGCGGGAGTTCCCACCCAAACCCGGTCCTGCACATCCACGGCGATGCGGTTTCCCCAATTTATTGACGAATCCAGAAGTGGAGTGGATCCAACCAACGACGTGAACCGAACCCGCTCCCCGACTCGATAATTCTGCAGCGGTCTCTCCGACACCACCAAACCGGTGCTGGACCCAACCCAGAGCCTTCCCGATCGGTCTTCCACGACATCCCAAAGCACCAAGTCCCGGAGACCGTCGGCCGTCGTGTAAAGGTCCATGTGATGGCCGTCGTAGCGAACCAGCCCGGAAGAAATGACAGCAATCCAAATAAATCCCAAGCGATCCTGGCAGATCTTGGTGACTTCGGCCGACGGCAGCGGGTTGTTCTCGCTGTCGGTGGTGTAGTGGGTGAAGGGCAGCTCCTGACCATAAGCAAGAGCGGAGAACAGCAGGAGGCCAAATGTGATCAGACTCTGACAGAAGTTATTCATCGATTTGGGGGGGCGCTTCCACCCCCCCATTTTAGGAAAACTACGTCGTACGTGCGTGTTTAGTTCTCACCACCACCACCAGCACCGCCGCCACCGCCACCGTTCATCAAGTCGAAAACGCCGATGGCTTCGGACAAACCGGTGTCGCCTCCCCTGGGCGCCATGCTTGGCGGCAGCTCTTCACCCTTCGGGTCGGACGCCGCGGCGGGTGTATTCTCGGCAACCAACGCCTCGCCCCAGGCGAGAAGGGTCAGCTGCAAGGCCTCATCGTTCATCCTAAAGCCGGCAAACCAGTTGAACTCGGCGGCAAGTAATTCCTTCCTCAAGTCGCCCAGCTCGCCCCTCGAGTTCATGCTCAGGATGGTGAGCGCTTCCTCGAATTCCGACCCCGGTGTAAACTGAAAAGGCGATGTGACAAGAAGGGCTTCGATCTCGTCGATAAAAGCGGCCATGGCGGTCGCATCGAAGGTGGCATTACTACCGCCACGGATGGCCGTCCGTAGTTGTCTCTTCCAAAACCTGACCGGCTCACCCAGAGTGGTTAGTTCCCCAATCTCGAAGTCGAGAATGATGTCCTCGGTGGTCGGCTCGAAGCCAAAATCGTTACCCGGCGAATCGGGGCCTACCGTGACCTCGTAAGACAAGGCGGTGGTCGGGTCAAAGGATTCGTCCAGCTCTTCGTTGAAGTCATCGGCAGCGGTAACCAGCGGCAACCTAACCGTGTACGTGCCGTCGAGACGCTTGAAGCTATAATAACCGCTCGCATCCGTCGTAGCCGCCTCCACACTGTTGCCCGTATCTACCAGCTCGACGGTCACGTTCACGATACCCGATTCGGGATCGTTCTGTGCACCGCTGCTGTCGGCATCGACAAACACGTTCCCCGAGATCACGAAGCCGCCGCAAGGCCCCCCCAGAACTCCTTCCTCGCCGGAAGGACTGGCCTTCACCCAGGCAAATATGAGACCCTCTTCGACTTCACCGGCAAACGTATATGCAAATGTTTCGCTCTCGCCTGCAGGCAGAGAGAAGGCCCACTTGACACTCATGCGTCCCGTTGCCGGGTTCACGTGCACCGATGCACCTCCTGGACTATATGCCAGCAGCTCCGATGCGCAATCGGGTATCTGAAGCGCAAAAAATCCAATCTGCTCGGCGTCACTCCGGGTAATCGTGTACGCAAAGGTGGTCTGATTATTCGCAAATACTCTTCCGTCATACTGCACCGAGTAGCCATCGAGAACAACGAACTGCGGGGCATTCAGCGACGCCTCCGGCACCTGCTGATGCGTAAGCGGCAGCTGAGGGGCGTCGAGCCGGCTACAACCGACGGCCACCAGCGATAGCGACGCCAACACCAACAACATTTGTGACAGCTTTTTCATGATTCAACCTCCGAAGAATACGGCAACGACCGATTTACGACCTCTGGCATCACGTGTTTACCTTCATGACTACCTTCCTCTGGCGCACTCGGGTAAGTTCTATGGTCCGACAGTTCCTGTTTTTCATGTAAATCTATCCCCTCCATCCATCGGTGGGGCGAAGTTCACGCGGTCGGACTACCCGGCGCGCCCGGCGTAGCGAATTGCAAGGCACGTGATATCATCCGCCTGCGGTACACCTCGAGAAAACTCCTGCACCACTTCGATCACCTTTTCCACCAGCTCCTTTACCGGTCGATCACGAAAGCGCTGCAGGCTGTCCTCCAGGCCATGTTCTTCAAAGAGATCTTCATTCGCGTTTACCGCTTCGGTCACACCATCGGTATATAGAAAAACCGCATCCCCAGGCTGCAACGTGATCATGTTCGACTGGTACTCCGAATCCTCCATGGCACCAACAGCCAGACCGCCCGCGTTATCGAGTTGATCGACGCGTCCGTCACCAAATAATAAGTACGGCGGATTGTGGCCACCGCTACAGTATTCCAACCTTCCGTTACGAGTGTTCAACACGCCGTAAAAGACGGTAACAAACATGCTCGACAGGCTCTCGTCCACCAAAACGCGGTTTACGGCATCGAGGCACGCGTCCGGCGCAATACCCCGCAACGCGGTCGCCCTGAGCAACGTACGACAAACGGCCATGAGCATGGCCGCCGGAACACCCTTTCCGGAAACGTCACCAATGACAAAACCGATACGATCCTTATCGATCGCAAAAAAGTCGTACAGATCGCCACCAACCTCCTTGGCGGGTAGCATCTTGGCGTAAACCTCGATCTCCCTCTTATCCGGAAAGGGCGGGAACGTCTGGGGAAGAATGGACATCTGTATATCGGTCGCCACACGCAGTTCCTGCTCGATCGCCAGGAGCTTGTGCGTGGACTCGACACCTTGCTTCAACAACTGTAGTTCATTCAGAGATTTGTGAATTGTGGTCTCCAGATCCTGGAGATCGATGGGCTTGGTCACGAAGTCGAACGCGCCACGGTTCATGGCCGTGCGAATGTTCTCCATATCGCCGTACGCCGACACGATGACGGATTTGAACGCGCTGTGGTCGAACTCGTGTAGTTTCGACAGCAGCGTCAACCCGTCCATCTCGGGCATATTGATATCCGTGAGGATGAGATCGACGTCCCCCTCTCTCTTCAGGGTATCAATCGCATCGACGCCGTTTTCCGCAAAGAGAAACTCGAACTGGCTGGCGCGAATCTCTTTTCTGAATTTCTGACGAACGAGGTTTTCCAGATCGGGCTCGTCATCTACAACCAGTATTCGAACCGACATACGTACTCCAGGTGATTGAATGTCCGTGGGTGGGGTCAGCGACGCCAGATTGTAACTCATTCACAAGTTAAAGCTTACAGGCGGAGTGATCGTGCTCCCTCGCCCCGCTCGCACACGCTGATCGGCCGCAAGGGCAATCAAGGGTTCAGTCGGATGTCTTTCTCTGCAAGCTGTTAGGGAGTCGCAACTTCGGCCATTCTAGCACAATCAACCTGCAATTACCAACCGAAACCGGCCCTCGGGTAGGCTCTAATGGGCTGGCCTTCACGTCATCAATCGAAAGCCCCAACACGCGCGGGGGGCCAACGCCCTCAAAGGCGTCCGCATCCAACAGCTTTTAGCCGCTGACGCGAAGGGCCTCGAGTCGTTTGCGTGCTTGGGACACTTCTCTCATGGCCGGGTCGGCGTCTTTCCAAATGGTCAAGAACCGATCGTACTGTTGCGACGCCTTCTCGTAGTCGCCGGACTCCTCGTAGGCCAATCCAAGATTGTAGTGGGCCATAACCGACAAAATGGGAGAGGAAAGGCGGCTTTCATCGTGGCGCTTGAGAACTTTTTCGTACATGGCAATGGATTCTGGCAGCCGGTTGGCCCTGCGATACGCTTCGGCGAGTTGATATCGAATATGAAATTCTGAGGACAACTTCTCGGCCTTTTCCAGATACTCGTAGGCAGTCTTTGCATCGCCACTTGCCAGTGCGATCGCGCCTTTTGCCTCGGAGTACTGCGCGAGCAAGTCGTTGTTGGAACTCCCCTGCACCGCGGTTTCCAAAGTGTCAACGATCTCGCTCGCCTCCGGCAACCTCTTGTTCCATGCCAAGTAGGTCGCCCGGCCAAGATCGACCAGATACTTGAACTCCGGTGGCAGAACTGCTTTGATCGTCTCCGCACCCTCTTCAGCCACTGCAACCGCAAGGTCGTAGTCCTCGAGCACCGTGTGGACGCTGGATTTTACAAAGAATTTCGCGGCATGACCGAATTCACGAAAACCCTCCATATCGTCGGCCGCTATGGCCCGATCCATCTGCAGCAAGCCTTCTTCGAGGTTTCCCCTGAACACCGGAATCACGGCCAGCCAAAACCTCCCTGAGCTTCGTATCGTTGCCTGATC
>Ga0224512_10001807_pt1 | contig 20058 bp, 18 predicted proteins | sample SF_May12_sed_USG_4_FD_169103 | JGI IMG/M metagenome (GOLD analysis project Ga0224512, IMG submission 169103) | Sediment microbial communities from San Francisco Bay, California, United States - SF_May12_sed_USGS_13 | ecosystem: Environmental > Aquatic > Marine > Sediment | place: USA... | reverse complement strand
CGGGGCAAACGCTCATCGACTGGGCAGAGCGGCTCCCGAAGCTCCTCGTCGCACGCACGTGCTCGAAGGCGTACGGCCTCGCCGGCCTACGCTGCGGCTTCGGAGTCGCCAGACCGGAGGTCGTCCTCGAGATCGACAAATCCCGAGGGCCGTACAAGGTGTCGCGGCTCGCGGCCGAGCTAGCGGCCGCCGCCCTTCGCGACGAGGACGGTTGGGTGGCGCAAACCGTCGCGGAGTGCATCGAGAACCGAGGCCGTCTTTCGGAAGCGCTCTCGGCACGTGAACTCGATCAACTCCCGACTGCGGCGAACTTCATCCTGTTCTCAGCGCCCTCCGGCTCCGCCGCCCGGGACGCGTCGGCCCTGCGGGAGCTCGGCGTACAGATTCGCCCGTTCACGGGAGTCCCCGACCTGGACGAAGCACTCAGGGTCACGGTCGGCCCGTGGCCGCTCGTGGAGCGGTTTCTCGCAGCTCTAGACACCCGGTTACGGGAGGTCCCTTCCCCATGAGAATCGCGCTCTACGACTACGGCGCGGGCAACCTGCACTCGCTAGGAAAAGCGCTCGAGGGTGCGGGGGCTGACGTCGTCGTCACGGCCGACTGGTCAGAGGCGCTGGGCATGCAGGCGCTGGTCTTGCCAGGCGTCGGGGCGTTCGGCGCCGCGGCGCGCGCGCTACCCGATGACCGCAGTGGACTCAGACAAGCGCTGGCGGATGGGCTTCCCTGCCTCGGCATCTGCCTGGGCATGCAACTCTTCTTCGAGACCTCCGAGGAGTCACAGGGAGACGGCATCGGGCTCGTGCCCGGCACCGTCGACCTTCTCGATGCGCCCATCGTCCCGCAAATGGGGTGGAACGACGTCGAGGTCGGCAACGACCCCATCTTCGAGGGCGTGGACTCGCTCGTCGCGTACTACGCGAACTCTTATGTGTGCGTGCCGGACGATTCGGCCGAAGAGATCGCGTGGTCCGAGTACGATGGTCGACGCTTTGCAGCCGGGGTCCGTCGCGCCAATACGTGGGGCCTCCAGTTCCACCCTGAAAAGAGCTCTGGGCCCGGTCGCCGAATCGTCGCCAACTTCGTGACCGTCGCGCAGGAGCTGGTCCGGTGATCGCGGCACCGGCAGTCGACCTCCAAGGTGGACGATGCGTGCAGCTCGTGGGCGGTAGGCCCGACGACGTCCGCGTTTCGCTACCCGACCCCGTCGCTCAGGCCGAGCAGTGGTACGAGCGTGGCTTCGGCACCCTGCACGTGGTCGACCTCGACGCAGCACTCGGCACAGGCGACAACCTGGACCTGATCATCAGAATCGTCACCACCACGCCGGCGGAGACTCAGGTCGGCGGCGGCATCCGTGACGTAGCCCGGGCGCGGGAACTGTTGGGCGCCGGTGTCGATCGCATCGTGGTCGGCACGCGCGCGTTGGACGATCCGGACTGGCTGGCCGGGCTCGCGGGGGAGTGGCCGGGGCGAGTCATGGTGGCCTTGGACACGAGGCACGGGCGCATCCTGCGAAAGGGATGGACGGAGGAAACCGGCCTCGACCTCGCGAGCTATCTTCCGGGCCTGTCGGCCCTCTCGCTCGCCGGCATCCTCGCGACCGACGTGGGTCGAGAGGGGCGCCTGGAGGGAATCGACCGGGAGGCGGTGGGCGAGACGATCTCACTGAGCCCGCACCCCCTGTGGGCGTCGGGAGGCGTGACCACGGTCGAAGAGCTGGAATACCTGGACGAAGCGGGCGCGGCCGGGGTCGTGCTCGGGATGGCGCTGTATACGGAGACCCTTGATCCAAGCGATGTCGCGACCCGGTGGGGAAGCGGCGCAAACATGGTGAAGGACCGATGAGCAAGCTGAAGAGGGAAACCAAAGAGACCCAGATCGTCGCCGACGTGCGCATCGGGTCCGGTAAAGCCAAGGTCGAAGTGGACGACCGCTTCCTGGCCCACATGGTCGAGACGTTGGCGCGCTACTCCGGCGTCGACATCGAGCTCAGCGCGACGGGCGATCTCCGGCACCACCTCATTGAGGACGTCGCGATCGTGCTCGGAACGGCACTCGCCGACGAGGTTCCAGCCGAGGCCACGCGCTTCGGGTGGGCCCAGGTCCCCATGGACGAAGCCCTCGCCGAGGCGGCGATCGACGTGGGAGGCCGCCCGTACTACGTAGGCAAGTTGCCCTCGAAGCTCTACGCACACTTCCTGCACTCGTTCGCCACGAACCTGGGCGCCACGTTGCATGTGCGCGTCCTGCGGGGCACGGACAAGCACCACAAGATCGAAGCAGCCATCAAGGCGACAGGCCTCGCGCTTCGGCAGGCGATCCGTGCGGGCGACGCGGTGTTCAGCACGAAGGGCTCGGTCCTGACCGAGCGACTCGACTGATGCTCAGACCGCGCGTCATCGTGTGCCTGGACGTGAAGGACGGCCGCGTCGTGAAGGGCACCCAGTTCAAGAACCTCCGCGACGTCGGTGACCCCGTCGAGCTCGCGGCCCAGTACGAGGCCGAGGGTGCCGACGAGATCGTGTTCCTCGACGTGTCCGCCTCGAAGGAGGCGCGCGGGACGCTGCTCGACGTCGTGCGTCGGACGGCGGAGACGCTCTTCGTGCCTCTCACGGTCGGCGGCGGCGTGCGTTCGGCCGAGGACATCGGTCCCCTGCTCCGTGCGGGCGCCGACAAGATCAGCGTGAACTCGGCCGCCGTACGGGACCCCGAACTGATCTCGATCGGGGCGGACCGGTTCGGAAGCCAGTGCGTCGTTGCAAGCATCGATGCGGCGAAGGAGGACGGGCTGTGGCGCTGCTACACGCACGGCGGCACGCAACCGACCGAGCTCGACGCCGTCGAGTGGGCCGCCGAGTGCCAAGCGCTGGGCGCTGGTGAGATCTTGCTGACGTCCATTGATCAGGATGGTGCACGCAACGGCTATCAGCTCGACCTTACGCGCGAGGTGGCCGACACGGTGCCGGTGCCGGTCATCGCCTCCGGCGGCGCCGGCAGGGCAGAGCACCTGAGGGATGCATTCGTCGTCGGGCACGCGTCCGCAGCCCTGGTAGCGGGTATTCTGCACGATGGCCTGACGACCGTCGGAGCGTTGAAGCAGTCACTCACCGACTGGGGTCTGCCGGTCCGGCCGACCCCCCTGGGGACAAACACATGACCGATCGCACGCTCGATACGGCCCAAGCGCTCGACGCACTGGACTTCGAGAGGACCGGAGGACTCCTACCCCTCGTGGTCCAGGATGCGGCCACCGGACAGGTGCTCATGCTCGGCTTCGCGAACCGCTTGGCCCTGGCGACCACGCTCGCGACCGGGCAGGTCCACTTCTGGTCGCGTTCACGCGACGAGCTGTGGCGGAAGGGCGAAACCAGTGGCAACACCCTCGATCTCGTTTCCCTGCACGCCGACTGCGACGGGGACACCGTGCTCGCACGGGCGACCCCAGCCGGTCCGACGTGCCACACCCTCGAGACGAGCTGCTTCGGTAATGGGACCGCGGTGCCTGCAGGTACCCTCGCGAAGCTCGACGCCACCCTCGCCGCCCGTGCCAGCGAGCGCCCGGAAGGGAGCTATACCGTCAAACTGCTCGATGACCAGAATCTGCGACTGAAGAAGCTGGGAGAGGAAGCCGCAGAGCTCGTCGCGGCGCTTGCGACGCATGACGCTGCTCGAGCAGTAGAGGAGTCCGCCGACCTTCTCTATCACGTGCTGGTCGCACTGCGGGCAGAAGGGGTCGGGGCCACGGCGTTGTTGGCCGCCCTGGAGAACCGAGCCGGGTAAGCGACACGCATGACGGCAGCCGGCGCGTTCCACGAAGAAGAGGCCCTCGGTAAGGCATACGACGCCCGCCTCATGCGCAGGCTGCTTCGTTACCTGCGGCCGCACTGGGGATTGGTCGCATTAGCTCTCTTCGTACTCCTGCTTGCGGCCGGAACGGCGATCGTCGGACCCTGGATCACACAGCTCGTCATCGACGAAGCGATTCCTGCAGCAGACGGACGTTACTTGAGCCTGCTCGCTTCGGCCTACTTCGGCGCCGTCGTTCTGGGATTCGCGCTTTCATATGCCCAGGCGGTCATCACGACGTGGCTCGGCCAGTCGGTCATGTACGACCTGCGACGCGAGATCTTCGAGAAGCTCCAGCGCGTCGATCTCCAGTTCTACGACAAGAACCCGATCGGGCGTCTCATGACGCGCATCACGAACGACGTCGAGACGCTCAACGAGCTCTTCAGCTCCGGCGTCGTGACGGTCTTCGGCGACCTGTTCACCCTGGGCTTCATCGTCGCGGCCATGCTCAGCATGAACTGGCAACTGGCGTTGGTGACGTTCAGTGTACTCCCGTTCGTCTTCTTCACGGCGTTTCTTTTCCGGTACAAGATCCGGACGGTTTACCGCGACGTTCGCGTCAGGCTGGCCCGGGTGAACTCTTTTCTGCACGAGCACATCACGGGGATCCGCGTCATTCAGCTCTTCAATCGAGAGGAGGCCGACGCGGCCCGACTCGCCGAGCTGAACAAGGACTACCTGAGCGCCCATCTGCGGTCGATCAGGTACTATGCGCTCTTCTTCCCGGTCATTCAGTTCTTCACGGCGCTCGCGCTCGCGTTGATCATCTGGTACGGGGGAGTCCGGAGCCTGGAGGGTGCGATTACGGTCGGCGTCATCGCGGCATTCTTGCAGTACGCGCGCCGGTTCTTCGAACCGATTCAGGATCTCTCGGAGAAGTACAACCTGCTGCAGGCCGCCATGGCCTCGTCGGAGCGCGTCTTCAAGCTCCTCGACCATCCCGTAGGGATCACCGATCCGGACGACCCCAAGCCGCTGCCGGAGCCTGCCCAAGGCGACTTGTCATTCGAGGGTGTCTGGTTCGCTTACGGCAAGGACCAGTACGGAGAGCCTGAGTGGGTGCTGCGCGACGTGAGTCTGCATGTCGCGCCGGGCGAGAAGGTCGCGATCGTCGGCCACACCGGCGCTGGGAAGACGACGCTCATCAACCTGCTGATGCGATTCTACGATCCGACGCGTGGTCGTATCCTGCTGGACGGAGTGCCGATCGACGAGGTGCGCATCGACGACCTGCGCACCCGAATCGGCTTGGTGCTTCAAGACGTCTTCCTGTTCAGCCAAGACGTCGGTTACAACATCCGCTTGGGTGACTCTGACATCGACCCGGAGGCGGTTGCGGCTGCCGCTGAGCGGGTCGGAGCTGCGGCCTTCATCGATCGACTCGAGGAGGGCTACGACCAGCCACTGGGTGAGCGTGGCTCGACACTCTCAGTGGGCGAGCGCCAGCTCGTGAGTTTTGCCCGGGCGCTCGCCTTCGACCCCGACATCTTGGTGCTCGACGAAGCCACGAGTTCGGTCGACTCGGAGATTGAGGCCAAGATCGAGGCGGCAACGGACGAGCTGCTGAAGGGTCGAACGTCACTGGTGATTGCGCACCGCCTCTCAACCGTGCAGAACGCGGACCGGATCGTGGTGCTCCATCACGGCGAGGTGCGCGAGGTCGGAACGCACCAAGAGCTGCTGATGGTGGACGGACTCTACGCTCGTCTGCACGAGCTACAGTTCGCCTCTGCGGAGGGCTGACCAGCGCGCGGGACACCGGTTATGTGGACAACACCCTGGAGGCTCTGGCCTTACAACGAGGTGCCTGAGCCCTCCCGGGCCGCTGATTTGACGTCACGCCCTGCGGCTAGAAGTCGGGGCCGAGAATCTCCAACCCGTCGAGGTCGGCCTCTGACGCGAGCGGCTCCTCGACGGGCGGGAGCGCCGCCATCGAGTCCATCACGATGTAGCGCCGCGAGGCGGGTGTGAGCAGACCAGCCACCCGCACGAGTGGCTCCCTCTCGAAGCCACCCATGGGCTCCAGCGCTGCCTCGGTGTATCGACTTCCCGGATTCCAAAGGAGCCATTCGTCGACGCCGGCGTCGTACGTCGCCTGAATCTGCGCCCGGACCTCCGCAGCGGCGTAGGGCGGCTGACCCAGCGAGAAGTCCTGCAACCACGGGCGAGTCAGGCCCGCGCCGTCGACTCGGGCCGAGCGCTCGACCGCGTCCGCCATGGCGGCCCGCACGATCTCGTAGGGCCGCGCATTCGGCGAAGTCTGACCGAAGCTGCCCTCCCAGTAGTGGCTCGGGTACACCATCGGCAGGGCGACGTCGACCGCGTCGATGAACCTCTCCCACACCTGTCCGATGCCAACGTCGTCGCGGAAGGACGTGGTCACGCCGAAGACGTCGGCCGTCGTCTGGACCCCGAGCTCTGCGAGGCTGGCACGCGCGTACTGTAAAAACTCCCGGATCGCCGTCGATTTCGAGCGTCCCTCGGCGCCAGCAAACACGGCTCGGTCGAGCTCGGCCTCCGGCGCGTCCGGAAACCGCACATAGTCGAATTGGATCTCCGGGAAGCCCATGCGAGCGACCTCGCGAGCGATCTCGATGTGGTAGTCCCAGACTTCAGTCGAATAGGGATTGAGCCAGACGAACCCCTTGCCGTCGACCCACACCCCGCCCGCTGTGTCCGCGACGGCGAATTCAGGGCGGTACTTGGCGAGGATGGGGTCCTTGACGATCACGATGCGCGCGATCGGATAGACCCCCTCGCGTTCGAGGCGGTCGAGGAGAGCCGGAAGGTCCGAGATGCGGATTTCCTCCGTCGCGCCGATCGCGTGCGCGAGCGGCACCTCCGTACGGTGACTCAGGTACCCGGTCGCGTCCTTGATATCGATGACGAGCGCGTTGACCTCCGTGCGGCGGGCGACGCCGAGAAGCTCCTCGAGTCGGCCCACGGAGCCGGCCGCCCACGCGTTGGCATAGAGGCCGCGAACGCTACGGGGCCGGGGGAACCGCGGTGCACGGGCGGCAGCGGACACTGGCGCGGCCAAGACCGCCTCCACCGGTTCCGCCAACTGCATCGCTGCGACCGTCCGAGGTGTCCACGCGCCTACAACCACGCCGGCGAGCAGGGACGCGAAGACCAGGCGGTGGGAGCAGCGACGCAACATGAAGCGGAGCTTCAGTACGCCGGAATGTCGGGATCGACCTCGTTGCGCCAAGCCAGCATGCCACCCTTCAGGTTGAAGACCTTCGAGTAGCCCTGGCGCAAGAGGAAGCGCACGGCTCGGTCGCTCCGAGATCCGCTGCGGCAGTACAACACGAGCTCGGCATCTCGGTCCATCTCTTCGATGCGCTCAGTGAGCTCGGCCATGGGGATACGCAGCTGCCCGACTTCGGGCAGATCGGCGATATCGGCCTCGTAGTACTCGCGCACGTCCACCAGGACCGGAACGTCCTCGGCGTCCATGCGGGCTTTGAGGTCGGTCACGGAAATTTCAGGTACGTCCTCGTCACTCATGCCAGACCTGCCGTTACGAGGAGATCGTCGAGCACCCGAGCCGTTCGCCGGGCCGCGCCGAGGTGGGTGCCAATATACTCCAACGCACGCTCCTTAGCCCGACTTCTGCGTTCCGGGCCGATCAGCCAGTCCCTAAGGGCCACCTCAAGAGATACCACGTCGGCAACTGCAAGTCCCGCGCCGAGTTCCATCAAATGCGCTGCGGCGCGGGCGCTTTCGTGTCGGGGACCAAAGACCACCGGCACGCCCGCAGCGGCCGGCTCGAGCACCTGATGCAGGCCGTCATACCCGAAGCCTCCGCCCACGTAGGCCGCTTCGGCCACAGTATAGAGGTGCGCGAGCACGCCGACCCGGTCGACCACGACGGCGTCCACCGCATCGACGGAAGCCCGGCGCTCCACGGTGCCAAGGGTCACTGCGCGCAAGCCGAGTCCGCGCAGCCGCTCGAGCAGCGCCGCTACGCTCGCTGAGTCGGGCTCGTGCGGGGCGACTACCAAAAGGGCGGCGGGAGCGGTCCGTCGCACGGCGCTCCACGCAGGCAACAAGACGTCCTCGTCCGCGGGCCAGGTTGAGCCCGCTACCACCGTGGGTCTCCCGCTGGCGAGAAACGGAGCAACATAAGGCGACGTCGGATCCGCTTCCCGCACGCGCAGCGCTGCGGAGTCGATGCCAGGATCGCCGGTGATGTGGACCGCCGACCGGTCGACGCCCAACTCGACCAGACGGTCGCCATCTTCTGGTGTGTTCGCGCATGCTGCTGACAGCTGGCCCCACGTGTGGCGCAGGGTCGCGCGCGCGGGCCACTTCATACGCCCCGCTCCGTGGGGAACCGTGGCACCGACAATGGCGACGGGGATGCCGCGCCGACTCGCTTCATCGACCAGGACCGGCCACACCTCCGTCTTCGTGAAGGCGAGGAGCCGGGGAACAAGCGCGTCGAGCACGGGACCGACCGACTCCCCGATGTCCCAGGGCAAGTAGCCCGATACGTCAGCGCCCAGACGGTCGCCCAGGCCCTCCGCGGACGGTGAGAAGTGCGTGAACGCGACCTGGAGACCCGGCCGCAGCCGGACCAGCTCTCCGAAGACGGCTCCTGCCTGCAGCCCCTCGCCCACGCTTGGTGCGTGGAACCAAACCGTCGGGCGCTCTGTGTCGCGCTCGCGTCTCCCCCACCGGACGAGTGCATCCGCCGTCTCGCGACGACCGCGGATGCCGCGCGCGACCTTCGAGCCGCCTAGCGCGAGCAGGGGCGCGGAACGCCGCAGGGCTCGCACGGCCACGCGATAGAGCAACGGCACGGAAGTCATGCCGGGGAGCATAGGTCCCGACTGAGACGCCCGGTAGATTACGCCATGAAGTATCAAGTCACGGTACGCCATGGAGCGCAGCGGCAGCGCTACCATACATATGTTGTCGAGGCCGCCGACGCGGGAGAGGCCCTTCGGGTCGCATCAGAACAGATGCCGAACGACATTTCACGCGAGGCGGACCTCGTGGAAGTGAGGGTGTCCGTGGATCCGGACGAGCGAAGCTACGTGGACGAGTAGCCGGTGGAAGAAGCGGGCGGGCAGTTCCGTATCCATCGGTGTAGACCACGCACGTGCACAAATCGGGAGTGAATCATGACCACGGTCATCCTAGGCATAATCGTTGTCGTCATCGGAGCCATCATCCGCTCAGGTGCGCCTGCAGCGGCGCAACGCGGCGGTGAGGGGGCAGTAAGGCTCGCCGGGTATGGCGCCATGGCGGCCGGCATCCTGATCATCGTCAGTAACGCGATCACGGTGATCGGCGTCGGCCAGGTCGGCATTCTGCACTTCCTGGGAACGGTCGACGAGACACCGCTCAACGAGGGTGTGCACTTCGTGAACCCGCTCGCGAGCATTGAGAAGATGTCGGTGCAGGAGCAGAGCTTCCCGGCAGGCGGCGGCGTGGAAGTCATCGAAGCGCAGACCAGCGAACAGCTCAACGTGACACTCGAGATTGCGATCCTTTTCAAGTTGGACCGCGAGAATGCTCCGGACCTGTACAGGCGCCTCGGCAGTGAGTCTACGATCAAGAGCAGCATCGTCTTGAACGCAGTACGCGATGGTGTCCGCAGCGCGATCGCGACCAAGTCGATCAACGAGATCTTCTCGCCGGAGCGGCGAGAGATCGCGGGCGAGATGCTTCGCGAGATCCAGGAGAAGGCAGGCGACCGAATCGAGGTCGTGGAGGTCTTCGTACGCGACGTTCAGGCCCCGGCCCGAGTGCAAGAAGCCATCCAGGCAAGAACGGAGCGTGAGCAGGAGGTCGAGCAGGAACGCTTCCAGACCGAAATTATCCAGGAGCGTGCGCAGCAAGCGGTCGAAGAGGCACGGGGGATCGCAGAGGCGCAGATAATCATCTCCTCGGGCCTAACACCCGCGTACCTCACCTACCATTACATCGAGCAGCTCGGGACGTTGCCGGCCGGCTCGGTCGTGTACGTCCCCACGGAAGGCGGCATCCCGTTGATGCGGCAACTGGGTGGTGGCGGGACGCCGTGACGCCGCGCTTCCCCAGGCGCTGGGTACGTGCTGTACTCGCGCTCAGCGTCCTCAGCCTCGCGGCGAGTTGCCTAGCTTGCTCACCGGTCTACGTGGTGAAGGCAGGCATCGCCGAGGTCGACATCCTGAGGGCGCGGCGTCCGATCCCAGAGGTCTTGAGCGACCCGCTCACTGACGAGGATACACGGGCCAAGCTCACGTACATCGTCTATGCGCGCCGCTTCGCTGCCGAGGAGCTGGACATCGACGTAGGCGACGCCTACACGATGTTCACCCAGCTTAATCGCGATACACTCGCCTTGGTCGTATCGGCGGCGCCCAAGGACCAGATGGCGCCGGTGACGTGGTGGTTCCCCATCGTCGGCCGCGTCCCCTATCGGGGATACTTCTCGGAGGACGACGCGATGAAGGCCGCGGCGGACCTGGCAGAGGAGGGCTACGACACCTACGTCCGCCCGACGGCAGCCTTCAGCACCCTGGGCTGGTTCAATGATCCGGTGCTGTCCACGATGTTGCGTACCGACGACATCGAGGTCGTGCAGACCGTGCTCCACGAACTCGCGCACCGCTACATGTTCGTCCCTGGCCACGTCGGCTTCAACGAAGCGTTCGCGAACTTCGTCGGCCGCGTCGCGACCATCCAGTTCTTCTGCACGCGCGAGGGCGGCGGCCCCGACACCGTGAAGTGCCTGCGTGCCCAGGCCCGCTGGCGTGACTTTCAGCGCTTCAGCGTCTTCATGGACGAGTTCACGGCGGTCTTGGAGCGGCTGTACTTCGACCAGAACGTGTCGGTCGAGGAGAAGGTCGTGCGCCGAGAGCCCATCTTCGCCGAGGCGTTGTCTCGTTTCGAAAACGAGGTCATGCCGACCTTCGAGTCCATCACGTTCTCGAGCTTCATCACCACGCCCCTCAACAACGCCACGCTCATGGGGCGGGTGCGCTATTACAACCGACTGCCCGACTTCCAGGCCCTGCTCGACGCCCACGAGGGCAATCTGACGTCGACCATGGAGGCGCTGCGTCGAGGAGTCACTGAGGTCGACGATCCTTGGGACCTGATTCCGCGTGGTGCGGCTCTGCTGCCTTAGATCCTCGCCTGCACCGTGTAGAGTTCATGGTACCGACCCTGCTTAGCGATCAGCTCGTCGTGTCGTCCCCGCTCGACGATGCGGCCGTCCTCAATGACCAGAATGAGGTCTGCGCGCTGAATCGTCGATAGCCTGTGCGCGATTACGACCGTCGTGCGGCCGCGGAGTAGATCGCTCAGGCTCTTCTGGATGAGGGCTTCACTTTCCGTATCGAGACTGGACGTCGCCTCGTCGAGCAGCAGGATTCGCGGATTGGCCAGGATCGCGCGCGCGATCGTCACGCGCTGCCGCTGCCCCCCGGAGAGCTTCACACCGCGCTCGCCGATGATCGTATCCAGACCCTCTGGAAACCGGTCCGTGAACTCCGTGACGTAGGCCTTCTCCGCGGCATCCACGATCTCTTGGTCCGTAGCAGGCGGGCGGGCAAATCGAAGGTTCTCGCGGATGGTGCCGTCGAACAGGAAGTCGTCCTGGAACACGAGGCCCAGCTGCGCGCGGTAGGTGGCGAGCAAGATCTTCCGCAGGTCGATTCCGTCCACGAGGACGCGCCCTTCGTCGGGCTCCAGGAACGTCGCAGCCAATCCCGCGATGGTCGACTTGCCAGACCCCGAGCTACCGACGAGCGCGATGACCGTGCCGGGTGGTGCGTCGAAGCTGACTCCCTTCAGGACCGGCTTGTCCTCCTCGTACGCGAAGTGCACATCCTCGAAGACGAGATGCCCCTCGATAGCAGGCATGGTCTCCGTGCGCAGCGGATCGTCGTCTTCCTGTGCCCAGGAGAGGACCTCCTCTGTTCGGTCGAGCCCGGCGAACGCTTCGGTCATCTGGGTGCCGATGTTCGCCATCTGCACGACCGGCGCAATCAGAAAACCGAGGAAGAGCGTGAACGAGACCAACTCGCCGACCGTGAGATTGCCCTGGATGATGAGATAGCCGCCGTAGCCCAGGATCATCACGCTTGCCGACCCCATGAAGAACGTCCCGAGGCTGGTCACCAGGCTCGAGGTCGTGAGCGTCGTCTTCACGTTGTCGAAGATCCGCATGACGCCGGCGTGGAAGATCTCGCTTTCCTTCTCCAAGGCATGGAAGCCCTTGATCACGCGGATCCCTCCAAGGGCCTCGGTAAGCCGCCCGACCACCTCGGCTCGGATCCGGCCTCGCTCCCTGAACGCGGGCCTCAGCGTGGCGAACGCCTTGGTCGAGATGAACGCGAAGCCGGCAACAGGAACCAACGCGAGCGCGGTCATGGTTACGTCGATCCGAACCAGATAGACGAACGCCACGATCGCCGTCACGGTCCCTCCGACGAGCTGGACCAGACCGGTGCCCACCAAGTTCCTCACGCCCTCGACGTCGTCCATGATGCGCGTGACCAGCTCGCCCGTCTTGGTGTTGTCGAAGATACGGACCGGGAGGTGAAGGACGTGCTGCTGGACCTGCGTGCGGAGGTTGGCGATGAGATGTTGGGCCTCGACACTGAGCAGGAGCACCAACGCGTAGGAGGTCGCCGCCTGTAGAGCGACCGCCGCGCCCACCACGAGCAGCAGCGTGCGAAAGAGGGCCATGTTGCCGTTCGCGATCACATCGTCGAACAGGTATTGAGTCGACGCCGGCAGCACGAGCCCGGAGAGGGACCGGATCATGATCAGCACGAGGCCTATGCCAAGCAGCTTCTTGCGAGGCCAGATGATCTCCTCGAACGCGTGTCGTAGGCTCGCGCCCGAGATCTTCTTCGAATTCGTCTTGGCCACTTGGGTCCCTATGCTCTGCCGTGTAGGTTAGCCAGTCTTTTGCTATAAGCGTCCCGGCCCGGCCCGCCGACCCGAGAAGTCGCCCAGGAATGGTAAACGAAGAGAGGGACGGCTACGAGCCGCCCGCCGTTGAGGAGAAGTGGCAGCGCCGCTGGGAAGAGCGCGGCGTCAACTCCTATACGCTTGAAGAACTCCGTTCCGCCAAGGACCCGTACTATAATCTGATGATGTTCCCGTACCCCTCCGCCGAGGGGCTCCACATCGGGAATATCTACGCCTTCACTGGCGCCGACGTGCACGGCCGCTATCAGCGCCTGCGGGGTCGGACTGTCTTCGAGCCCATGGGCTTCGACGCGTTCGGGATCCATTCGGAGAACTTCGCCCTGAAGGTCGGCAAGAATCCGATGGACCTCATCCCGTCGAACGTGGCCAACTTCACGCGGCAGCTCAGGCGCATCGGCGGGATGTTCGACTGGGACCATTCGGTCGATACCACGCAGCCCGACTACTACAAGTGGACCCAGTGGGTCTTTCTCCAGCTCCTCAAGGCCGGGCTCGCGGAGCAGAAGGAGGCCCCGGTCAACTGGTGCCCCTCCTGCAAGACCGTTCTGGCCAACGAACAGGTCGTGGGCGGGGAGTGCGAGCGGTGTGGCACGCCCGTCGAGCAGCGCCGGATCGCACAGTGGTTCTTCAAGATCACCGACTACGCGCAACGGCTCCTGGACAACCTCGAGCACATCGACTGGTCGGAGAAAACGAAGAAGTCGCAGGTGAATTGGATCGGACGGAGCAAGGGAGCACGACTCGACTTCCCGGTCATCGACGATGACGGCAACGCGACCGGCACAGTCATCGAGGTCTACACGACACGGCCTGACACCGCGTTCGGCGCGACCTACATGGTCCTGTCGCCAGAGCATCCGCTGGTGGACACTGTCACCAATCCCGGCCTGAGCGCCCCGGTCTACGCCTACCGCGACAAAGCGAGACACAAGGACCTGGTCGCTCGGCAGAAGGTCGACAAGACCAAGTCCGGCGTCTCCACCGGAGGTTATTGCCGCAACCCGGCGACGGGCGAGGCGATCCCCATTTGGATCGCCGACTACGTGCTCATGGACTACGGCACCGGCGCCATCATGGCTGTGCCAGCCCACGACCAACGCGACTTCGACTTCGCCACCCAGTTCGAGCTTCCCATTGTGCGTGTCGTCGCGGGACCCGGGGACGACGCGGACACGCCGCTCGAGGAGGCCTATATGGGCCCGGGCCAGCTCGTCAACTCCGGCCAGTTCGACGGCACCGACGTTGCAGACTCGGTGCGCGCGCTGACCGAGTGGGCGGCCGAGGGTGGCTGGGGCGAAGCGAAGGTCAACTTCCGTCTGCACGACTGGTGCGTGTCACGGCAGCGGTACTGGGGCCCACCGATCCCGATCATCCACTGCGACGCATGCGGTGCGGTTCCCGTGCCCGAAGCGGACCTGCCGGTCGTCCTGCCCCGCATCGAGGACTTCAAACCCGATGACTCCGGGGTGAGCCCGCTCGCTCGGGTCGCCGAGTGGTACGAGACGACATGCCCTAGCTGTGGCGCATCAGCCCGTCGTGAGACCGACGTCTCCGACACGTTCCTGGATTCTGGCTGGTACTTCCTCCGCTACCCGTCCACGGACTTCGACGACCGTCCGTTCGACCCGGACATGACGAAGCGCTGGCTGCCCGTCGACATGTATATCGGAGGCCAAGAACACGCCGTCATGCATCTGCTGTACTCGCGCTTCCTGACCATGGTGCTGCACGACCTCGGACACCTCGACTTCGAAGAGCCCTACGACGTCTTTCGCGCGCACGGACTCATCATCGCCGAAGGCGCGAAGATGTCGAAGTCCAAGGGGAACGTGATACTACCAGACCCGGTCATCGACGAGTTCGGCTCGGACACGCTGCGCCTCTACCTCATGTTCATGGGCCCTTTCGAGGAGGGTGGAGACTATCGCGCGGAGGGCATCCAGGGTCCCTACGGATTCCTGCATCGCCTGTGGGACTCCGTGATCTCCGCCGAGGAAGGAGCGCCCGACGAAGACGTCGAGCGAAAGGTCCACCAGACGATCCGTCAGGTGACGGAGCAGATTCCGTCGCTCCAATACAACACGGCCATCGCCGCCGTCATGGAGTGCCTCAACGTTGTCCGTGCCGGAGGCCGCACCGCCGTGCGCGCCGAGGTCGAGCCGCTCGTTCCGCTGGTCGCCCCGTTCGCACCGCACATCGCCGAAGAGCTGTGGGAGCGTCTCGGACATGAGGGCGGCCTCTTCGAGGACGCGTACTGGCCTTCGTTCGACGAAGCCAAAGCCGCCGAGAACTCGGTGACGATCGCAATCCAGGTGAACGGAAAGCTGCGGGCCTCCATCGAAATTCAGAAAGACGCATCCGAGGAGGTCGTCGTCGCGGCCGCCCGGGCGGAAGACAACGTCCAACGCCATCTAGACGGCGCCCAGGAGCGAAGAGTGATTTACGTGAAGGAACGCCTCGTGAATTTCGTGATCGGATGAACGACCTCGAGCGCCTCTCGGTCGACGCGATCCGCGTCCTTTCCATGGACTCGGTGCAGGCGGCCAACTCGGGCCACCCGGGGACGCCAATGGCGCTCGCGCCCGTCGCCTATGTGCTGTTCCACCGGCACCTCCGCCACGACCCGCGTGATCCCGAGTGGCTCGACCGCGACAGGTTCGTGCTCTCCTGTGGTCATGCGTCAATGCTCTTGTACTCCGCGCTTCACCTGAGCGGTTACGAAGTGTCCGATCAGGACATCCGCGACTTCCGTCAGTGGGGATCGCCGACCGCGGGTCACCCCGAGTACGGGCACATCCCCGGCGTAGAGACCACGACCGGCCCCCTTGGACAGGGCATCGCCAACTCAGTCGGCATGGCCATGGCGGAGCGTTGGCTCGCGGACCGGTACAACCGGCCCGGCCACTCGATCGTCGATCACCACACGATCGCGCTCTGCTCGGACGGCGACATCATGGAGGGGGTCTCCCACGAAGCCGCTGCGCTGGCGGGCCATCAGAAGCTCGGGAAGCTCATCTGGATCTTCGACGACAATCGTATCACGATCGACGGCGATACGGACCTGGCGACATCGACAGACGAGGGCGCTCGCTTCGAGAGCTACGGGTGGCACGTTTCGCGCGTCGACGACGGCAACGACCTCGAGGCAATCGACCGGGCCATCGCCGAGGCGAAGTCTGAAACCGCACGGCCGAGCCTCATCGTGCTGCGAACCACGATCGCTTGGGGAAGCCCGGGCAAGGCGGGCACATCAGGCGCGCACGGCTCGCCGCTCGGCACCGACGAGATCCAGGCGACTAAGAAGGCTCTCGGTTACCCATCGCTGGAGCCCTTCTACGTCGACGAGGGTGCGCGTGCGCACTGGGCCGAATGCGTCGGACGCGGGAAGTCGCTCCAGGCGGACTGGCAGGCGCGTTTTGCGTCGTACCGATCCGAGCATCCCAAAGTCGCTGCGGACTTCCTACGCACCATGTCAGGGGAGCTACCCGAGGCATGGGACGCGCGTGTACCCGACCTCTCCAAGGCCGAGTCGGCTGACGCCACCCGGGGATGGTCCGGCAAGGTCATCCAGGGGCTGGCGGTGGGTCTCCCGAACCTTCTGGGCGGCTCGGCGGACCTCGCGGGCTCCAACAAGACCGACATCAAGGGGTCGGACAGCCTACTCGCCGGCACACCCGGCGGGCGTAACGTGCGCTACGGCGTGCGCGAGCATGCGATGGGGTCGGTCATGAACGGGATGTCGCTGCACGGGGGGGTGCGACCGTTCGGCGGCACGTTCTTGATCTTCTCGGATTACATGCGTCCGGCGATCCGGCTCGCGGCGCTCATGGGCCAACCGGTCGTCTATGTCTTTTCGCACGATTCCATCGGACTCGGCGAGGACGGCCCGACACACCAGCCCATCGAGCAGCTCTCATCGCTCCGCGCGATCCCGCAGCTCCTGGACCTCCGGCCCGGCGACGCGGCCGAGACCGAGATTGCGTGGAGGGTCGCGATCGAGCGAACCGATGGTCCGTCGTTTCTGGCGCTCAGCCGACAAAAGGTCCCGCTGCTCGACCGGACGGACCAGTTGGCGTCTGCCGAGGGGCTCAGGCGCGGCGGCTACGTGATCGCGGAAGCGTCCGGGGGAAGCCCAAGCTTGATCCTCATCGCGAGTGGCACCGAGCTCTCCCCTGCTCTCGATGCCCGTGCGCGTCTGGAGGCGGTGGGCACGCCGACTCGGGTCGTGAGCCTACCGAGCTGGTTCCTCTTCGGTCGACAGGACGAAGCATATCGCCACGAGGTCCTACCGCCTGCCGTAACTGCCCGCGTCTCGATGGAAGCCGGCAGCACGTTCGGATGGGAGCGGTGGATCGGAGCCACCGGGAAGGCCATCGGATTGGATCACTTCGGCGCATCGGCTCCGGCGGCCAAGCTCTTCGAGGAGTTCGGGCTCGGGGTCGACGATTTGGTTGCGGCGGCGACCGCCCAGCTCTGAAGCAAGGCCAGCCCCGCGGTCCCATACCGCAGCTTGCCCCCGCCTGAGGGGCCGTCTACGGTGAACAGGTCCCGTGCGGCGTCACCCTAGCTCTTAGGTAGGGCTCATGATCATCCCGATCACCACCCTCTGGTTGCCCATTCTCATCAGCAGCATCCTCGTGTTCGCTGTGAGCTCGATCATCCACATGTTCCTGAACTATCACCGAAACGATTTCTGGAAGGTGCCCGGAGAGGACGGGGTGATGGACGCGCTCCGCCCCTTCGACATTCCTCCGGGCGACTACGTGCTGCCGCACGGCGACGGCCTCGAAGCAATGAAGTCGGAGGAGTTTCAACAGAAGGTCGCGAAGGGCCCCAACATCTTCATGACCGTCGTCCCGTCGGGGGGCATGCTCAGTATGGGACCCCAGCTCGTGCAGTGGTTCGCCTTCACACTGCTCGTCGGCGTCGTGTCGGCGTACCTCGCGGGGCGCATGCTCGCGCCGGGCACCGACTATATGCAGGTGTTCCGCATCACCGGAACGGTGGCCTTCGCTTCGTACTCGATGGCGCTCATGCAGGGGTCTATCTGGTACAAGCAGCGCTGGAGCACGACGCTCAAGTCGATGTTCGACGGACTCGTCTACGCGGCGCTCACCGGCGGCGTGTTCGGCTGGCTCTGGCCTATCTGACGAAACGCTCGGTGGGGTCCTAGACCGCCAAGCACGCGAGCGCATCTGGCAGGAGCGGCACCCTTTGTACAGGGTCGCGTCGGCGGCGCCGGTGCGCTACGGGCCGGTCGTACAGACGCTCCGGGCGGCATCCGACGCGGCACGCCCACCTCCGCCACGACGGCCCGTGCCCCCGGTGTCCGGACTCCAAGAAGTCCGCGACGTGGGCCATCTCGTGCAGAAGCGTGTCGATCCGCTCCGCTCCGTTGCGCTCCAGCATCAGATCCAAGTTGAGCGCGATCTCCTCGACCTCTCGGATACCGTTGGCATCCTCGATAGGCACCATGTGCCCGAGTGAGGACTTCATGCGACCGCTCAGGCGCACAGGAATGTCGTCGGGAAGCTTTCCGTCGAAGCGGGTGAGGTTGAAGTACCGGTAGAGCGCCCGCAGGTACCTCCGCTGTTCGCTGGTGGCGCAGCATGACGTCACCGACCGGAGTTGGCGAGATGCGCGCGTGGCTTCGATCGCTCGCCAAACGTCGGGCCACGCACTGATGACAGAGGCCGCCCGACGCGTCGCCGCGGAGCTCACTCCGCCCTCTCTCGCGACGATCGCGAAGGCATCGAGTAACTCTGGCGGCGCGGCACGATAGGCGGCATGGACGTTCAAAACGGTCGCTTGTTGTGTAAGCGACCAAACCACACTGCGGTTCTCTCGGAGATGGACGCGGCTTAGCCGCAGCGCTCCTCGCTGTTGCAGTTCCGCCAGAAAGTCCTGTGCTGTCAACATGTTCCGGGCTCTCCACGGCTACGCCGCGATTTGGTGGTCGATACTACATACCGTATGGTGGACGGAACGGCTACCCCGTATGTCGTGTCAGAGCGCAACACGGCTATTGCGCGCAACAACCCTACGCTGCTACATAAATGCGTCCGTACTCGCGGAAACGCGTGGGCCCACGCAGCGCTCGGAGGATTACCGTGGCGACAAAGAAGAAGGCAGCTCCCAAGAAGAAGGCGGCCAAGAAGAAGGCAGCCAAGAAGAAGCCGGCGACCAGGAAGGCCGCAGGCGCGAAGAAGAGGCCCTCTCGCAAGAGCGCGCCTAAGAAGAAGAAGGCAGCCAAGAAGAGAAAGGCTGCTCCGAAGAAGAAGAAGGCGGCCAAGAAGAGAAAGGCTGCTCCGAAGAAGAAGAAGGCAGCCAAGAAGAGAAAGGCTGCTCCGAAGAAGAAGTAGAAGTTAACCAACCGGTACGGTTGGGAGAGGAAGCTGGCGCCCCCAAGGGCGCCAGCTTTTTTTTCGGGCACCAATCCCCCTAGGGCGGGGTTGAAGGCAGCCCCATCCCGGCTCCCGTTCCACGTCTCAGCTCACGCGCCCATGACCTCGTTCGTCAGCACCCGCGGTGGCGAACCCACCGATCTGTCCGACGCGATCTTCTCAGGTCTCGCGCCGGATGGTGGGCTCTATATGCCGACTGGACTGCGTCCGTTCGCGCCCCGCCCAGACGGAGTGGACAGCCTCGCCGATGTGGGTCGCTGGGTGGCACCGAGTCTCTTCTCCGACACACCGCCCGACGTCATCGACCGGGTGGTCAGCCAAGCCTTCGACTTTCCGGTGCCGATTGTCGAAGTCGAGACAAGCCTGCACGTCCTCGAGCTCTTTCACGGACCTACGCATGCGTTCAAGGACATCGGCGCGCGTTTCATGGCGAGACTCATGGCGGAGATCGATCCGGGGGGTGGTCAGCGCACGGTTCTCGTCGCGACCTCTGGCGACACCGGCAGCGCAGTGGCACACGCGTTCCACGGACTCGCCGGGTACCGGGTCATCGTGCTCTTCCCCCGGGACGGCGTCAGCGCCAGGCAACGCCGGCAGATGACCACGCTTGGCGACAACGTGTTGGCTCTCGCTGTGCGAGGTACGTTCGACGACTGCCAACGCATGGCGAAGGAGGCGTTCAACGACGTCGAGCTTCGAGAGCGTCATCGACTGACTTCGGCAAACTCGATCAACGTCGGCAGGCTGCTTCCGCAGAGCTTCTATTACGTGTACGCGGCAGCCCGCTTGGGTTGGTCGGAGCAGCCGGTCCGCTTCGTCGTTCCGTCGGGCAACCTCGGCAACCTGTCGGCTGGGCTGCTCGCCC
>Ga0224512_10001806_pt1 | contig 20069 bp, 18 predicted proteins | sample SF_May12_sed_USG_4_FD_169103 | JGI IMG/M metagenome (GOLD analysis project Ga0224512, IMG submission 169103) | Sediment microbial communities from San Francisco Bay, California, United States - SF_May12_sed_USGS_13 | ecosystem: Environmental > Aquatic > Marine > Sediment | place: USA... | reverse complement strand
CAGGGATCGCCGCCGCACGGGCCTGCTGACCGATCGCCACCACCAACCCCTCAGCCTCCAACAACGGCGGATAGATCCCGCCGGCGAACTCGCGCACCGCCCGAATCGCATCACCCGCCTGCTGCTCCAACTGGCCCAACAACCCCGCAGCCTTCACCGCCCCCAACTTCTCGGCCAGCTTCCGGGTCGGACCCAACTTCACCTTCAAAGCAACCAACTGCTGCTGAGGTCCGCTGTCGAGCGTGTGCTCCAATTCCCGACGGGCCGCATCCGCCGCGGCCAGAACCCGTTCCCTCGATGCCTCCAGCTCAGCGACCTGCCGGCGCAGTTGAGCTGTGAGACGGGCGTTCCGTAGCGACAGGCCGAGACCGGACGCGAGGGCATCCAGCAACGCCTCCTCTGCGGGTGACACCACCTCCCCCTCCTCCTTCACCAGCGACAAGCCGCCCAACAACTCACCGTCGTGAAACACCGGCAACGACCAGTTGGCCTCTGGATCGACAAACGCTGCGGCCCCATCGAGTCGTCGTGGTTCGACGTCTCCCGGCCAAGCCGATGCAGTCCGAAAGCCATCCCCCGACCTCGTCCACAACGCCGCCGACTTCGCACCCGTCCCATCCACCATCAACTGAGGGATCCGCTCCAACAACTCCTCATCGGACAACTCCGAGGACCGGTGCGAGAACCGAACCAGGATCTCGTGCGGCGTTGCCCGCTCCCCGTAGACGAGACGATTCGCCCAATGCTCCACCCGGCGCCGCATCGGTTGAAAAGCCAACGCCACCATGACCGTCGCCACAATGGACAGCCCGAAACCGGCGTCACCGCCGAACGCCTGGCCAACCCCGACCACGATGGCGATGTACACGCCACCGATGAACACCGCCAAGCCGCCAAACGTCACCGACCGAGACAGGATCCGATCGATCTCGTACAGCCGGAATCGGAAGATCGCAATGGCGATCGCAATCGGGATCACCAGCACCACCACCGCGTCGAAGAACGAAAAGCCGTACTCGTACGCACCGAGCGGATCGAAGATGCCGTTGGAGATGCCGAGTACGAAGTACAGCGCGCAGGCGAATCCGACCCATCCGATCTGGCGACGCTCGACCGGCTCGCTCTGCCTAGCCCTCATGATCAATCTGACTGCTGCCACGAAGAAGGAGATCAGGATGAGAACGGTCAACGGAGTGATGAGCCTCCCCATCCGGTCTGCGAGCTCAGTGTCGACGAACGGGTGGGGGTAACCAAAGTCAGTGGGATCGGCCAGGGAGACTGGGCGCGCAGCCAGCGAGAACAGTGCAAGCACCAACGTGTACAGCCCTGTCCCCCAGATGAACCTGCGATCCCACACCGACGAGACCCGCCCGTATGGGAACAGAAGGATCATCGGCACCTGGATCCAAATGGCGAACGGAGCGATCGGACTGAAGACGAAGGCGACCCAACTGGCGACCTCGACGTCGCCCGCGTCGGAATACCACGCTGCCGTCACATCTGCAGCGTGGATCGAAATCCACAGCACCCCGTACGCCACGAGCACCAAACCGACGACGTTGCCGGGCTTCCGCACGAGGATGATCGCCCCGATCGCCATGAAGGCACCGTTGGCGACGGCCTGTCCCAGAGCGAGCGGCGGCCCCAGGAGAACGATCGTCACGGCTGCGACGAGATACACGACTGCTGCTACCAGCAGTTGGACCCTTGCCCTTGTCTGGATCGGTGCGGTCATGATGGCTCCGAGACGAGATCCGATGGCGATGACGCCATGGCGGTCGAGTCCGAGATGGGGAATCGTGCCGTGAGTGCGGTCGCGTCGTCGGTCTCATCGATCGACAGGGTCCCACCAGCGGCATCGACTCGGTCGGACACGACGGTCACGTCGAGACCTGACGCACCCTGCACATCGACCAGCATCGTCAACTCGTCGTCGAACCCGGTGAGGCGGACCGACATCCCCGTGGCTCTCGACATCCTTGCCCGTTCGACGGTTTCCAGCACGGAGAAGTAGACGGTCTCCTCGATCGGCCGTGCGTACCTCGTGATCCCACCGACGTCGACCGCCAGGGGGATGTGAGACGTCCGCTCGACGGCCCGTAACGCAGACTCCAGACCCTCGGCCTCCAACAATGGCGGGTAGATCCCATGAGCCACCGCCCGCAGCGCATCGACCGCCTGCTGGGTCTCGTCTGCCAGAGCTGCCACTCGAGTCGCGATCTCGTCGGCCTCTTCGCGCTGGGCGAGGGTCTTGGCGATCCCCAACTTCACCTTCAACGCCACCACCTGCTGCTGCGCACCGTCATGAAGATCACGCTCCAGCCGATGACGCTCCGCATCCTGCGCAGCGATCAGGCGACGCCGCGATGCCCTGACCTCCAATGCTCGCTGCTCCAGTTCACGATTCAGACCGATGTTCCGCAACAGCAACCCGGCCCCGGCGGCCACGTCGGAGAGCAACTCTCTGTCCTCGGGTGTGATCGGATCGTTGGATGCCTTGGTGAGACTCAAGGCGCCGATCACCTCACCTCGATGAACCACCTCCTGCGACTCGGTGAGGTCGTCATCGACGAGACCACCCGCAGGAATCGGCTCGATCCCTCCAGGCGCATCGTGCGAGAACACCCCTTCGGGCCGCAACACGTCATCGACCTTCAACCACACGATCGCCTGTTCTGCTCCCGTCCCTTCGACCAACAGGCGGGCGAGGTCATCGGTGCCGTTGCCGATCGATGACTCTGCCAGCCGTGACGTGACCTGTGAGAGCACTTCATACGGCGACACGCGGTTTCCGTAGACGAGGCGGTTTGCCCAGCGTTGCATCCGGGTTCGGATCGGCTCGAACACGACCGCCACCACCGCAGTCGCAGCGATCGGGAGCACCAGGCCGGGTCCTTCGCCATCGGACCTCCCGATCACGAGCAACGGCAACACCACGACCGCTGCATACAACCCACCGATGGCCGCCGCCAGCCCGAGGTAGGTGACCGACTTGGACACGATGACGTCGATGTCGTAGAGCCGATATCGGAAGATCGCCACGCCGATCCCGAGCGGTATCAATACGATTGCGACGGCGTCGATCATCAGGAACGCTTTGTCTTCGGTGCCGAGCGGAGCGATGGCAACATTGCCGATGAGAATGGTGATGTTGGCGATCACCGACGCCGCTATCCAGCCCACCTGCCGGCGTTCCTTCGAATCGCCATGACGCATTCTGACGATCAGCCTCGCGGCAACGACGTATCCAAACAGGAAGAAGAGGATGATCGGGATCTGCGAGATGCCGTAGAGGGCTCGAGCGACCTCGTCGTCGATGAACGGGTGGGGGAACGCCTTGGTCTCCGGAAGTGCCTGCGGCGTGGAGAAGAAGCCGAGAACGGTCACGATGGCTGCGAGGGCGCCACTACCCCAGAGGAGCTTCCGATCGGTCGCCGTGCTCGGGCGGCCATCGGGGAAGACCAGCCAGGTGGCGGCAATCAGCCAGATCGTCAAACTTCCGGCCACCATTGCAACGAGCGTCGCCCAGCTCGCGGCGTCGACCTGCCCTGCTTCCTCGAGAGCTTCTCCCGTGACGGCCGCCGCCGTCGCCATGGCCCAGATCGCGCCGTACGCCACGAGCATGAGCCCGAAGCGGTTGTCTCGCAGCACAACGATCATGCCGCCCACCAGGACGTAGGCGCCGAATGCGGTGAGAGTGGCGATCTCGTAGCTTCGTAGCTGGACCAGGGTGACCACGACCGAGACGAGGTAGAGCGCCACACCGGCACGGAGGAGACGCATGTGCCAAGTGCGGGGATCGCTGCGCCGACCGTCCGTTGGCGTCATGGTTGCCTCGGTGGGAATCGGTAGGCGCCGACGGCAGTGTCCCGGCCCTTGACCATCGCAGGTTCGAGTGTGTCGGCATCGGGTTTGGGCTCGATCGCATTCCAGGTCGGCTCACTGAGCACCGTCTCGCCGGGCTCGGCCCACTGCTGCAGCCGTTGGGTGAGGTTGACGGTGTCGCCGACCACCGAATACTCCAGGCGCTCCTCGGAGCCGAGCAGCGCCGCCGCCACCAAGCCGGTCGAGAGCCCGATGCCGAGACCGAACGGACTGAGACCGTCCGCTTCCCATCGCTCGTTGAGCTCGGCCTGGGCGTCATGCATGGCGGTCGCCGCGGCGACGGCCCGCTCGGCGTGGTCGGCTTGCGCGACCGGCGCGCCGAACACGGCCATCACGGCATCGCCCACGAACTGCATCACCGTCCCGGACTCCCCCAGGATGGCGCGGTTCATGGCTGCTCGATGCTCATGCAGCTGACCGGCCAGGACGCTCGGCTCAGCATGTTCGGCGATGGTCGTGTAGCCCCGGATGTCGGACATCAGGACGGTCACGATCAGCTCCTCGGTCTCGCCGGGACGCCGACCCTCCCGGATGATCTGCGCCGCTACCCCGCCGGGCAGGAGTCGGCCGAGGGCTTCGCCCTGCTCCTTGCTCTCGACGATGGCGCGTTGGAGCATCTTGAGCCGGTCGAGACTGTCCGAACGCCCGGCTGCGAGCCCTTCGGCCAGCTTGGCAAAGAGTGCCTCGATGGCCGAGTTGGCGGCGGCCGCAGTCGTTTCGAAGTGTGATGCGATCGCCTTCACCGAACGACCCTCGGCAACCAAGCGGAGCAGCTCCTCTTCGCCGCCGGACAGAGAGCCGTCGGCCCGGACCGGGTTCACCAGCCCTTCGACGATCTTGGAGTCGAGCAATGACCCGCCGGTAGCCACCTCGCGTACCGCTCTGGCCAGCTGGTCTCCTTCTCCCACGCGGTCCTTCAGAAGATAGGCATATCCGGCCGCGCCTTCGGACAGCAACGACACGGCGTAGTCGGGGTCGTCGAACTGGGACAGGATGACGATGCCGGTGCCGGGGTGACGTTTCCGCACCTCCTTGGCGGCTTCGATGCCCTCGCGGGAGAAGTTCGGCGGCATCCGGATGTCGGTGACCACCACCTGCGCCCCGGTGGCTTCGGCTCCGGCGACGAGCTCGTCGTAGTCGGCGCCCTGGCCGACCACATCGAAGTCGTCCTCGAGCTCGAGCAACGCTTTGACGCCCTCTCGCACAATGAGGTTGTCATCGGCGAGAAACACGGTGATCGGCATGTCGGACCCCTGACGAGTGACTGTGTCGCCAGCATGGCCGCTCTTGGTTGCGAATCACAGTGTGGAGACGCGCAAACCCATGGTGGTGCCAGCACCCACGGATCAAAGGGGCATCACCCTGGTGTCGTTTGAGCGACTTCCTCACAGTGGGATGCATCGACCGAAGCTCGAGACCACGGGCTGACAAACGAGAGGAGCGGGCGATGACCGATCTCAAGGCAGTGGCGCAGGGGATGTACGACGACGTGCGTGCGGGGAGTGACATCGACGCCGCCATCGAGAAGTACATGGCGGATGACTTCGTGGAGCACGAGGCAGTTCCGGGCCTGGGCGCAACGCGTGACACCCCACGGCAGATGTTCAAGATGATGCACGCGGCATTCCCCGACTTCCGCATGGACGTCCTGGAGATGCTGCAGGATGGCGACAAGGTCGTGACCCGTCTCAAGATGCTGGGAACCCACGAGGGCGAGTTCATGGGAGTGCCGGCCAGCGGGAATCAGATCGAGGTCGACACCATCGACATCATGCAGCTCCGCGGTGGCAAGTGCATCGCCCACTGGGGCGTCATGGACACCGCGGCGATGATGCAGCAGATCGGCGCCGGGACGGCGACGTAGAGCACTTTGGCTCAGGAGGACCGCATGCGAATCGAATCATCTGTGACCTCGGTCAGCTGGATCCCGTCGGAAGCGATCACCGGTGTCAACCGGCTCCCCATGGACCTCGGCATCGGCCACTACGACCCGGCACCGCCGGACCGTGTGGACGACGACCTGCTCGACCAACTCAAAGCCGCCGACCGACTGCGAGCGGCGAACCGGCTGGCGGCATGGATCGGGGTCGAGGACGGCCAGATCGTCGACGCCGGCTACTCCGGCAGAGCAGTCGTCGGATCGACAACCGGAGGTATCGGACCCGCGAAGGTCACGTTCCCCGGGATCGGCTTTCCGGTGTTGCAGGAGGAGCCGGTGATCGAGAACGGCGTTGCGCGATTCGTGCAGTCCGTTGGTGCCAGGACCGGCGCACCGCTTCCGCGCAGGATCGACCGGCCTCCATACATCCGAATCACCGGACCCACGACCTGGGTCACCCTTGGTCTCGAGATCTCCACAGACGGCTCGTCCCGTCACGAAGTCGTGGGAGCCTCCCCGTTCCCCCGTCACTGGATCTACGACAGCACTGGAACGCTGGTCGAGAAGAGCGGCGTCGTCGACTGGTCAGAGTGGACCCGCGTGCACGACCACGACCGCTCGCCCTGGGGCGGCGTCGAGCGGGCTGCGGTGATGTCCGAGGTCGAGACCGAGATGGAACGGCAGCTGTCCGGTCAGCTCATGGGCCAGAAACCGAAGATCCGCAAGCTGGCTGTCGGAGACAGCCTCACTGTCCAAGGAGAGCCGGGTGACGAGCTCTACCTGGTCCTCGACGGCATGTTCGATGTCGACGTCGACGGGCAGGTCGTCGCCGAGATCGGCCCGGGTGCCATCGTCGGAGAGCGGGCAGTCCTCGAGGGAGGCACCCGAACCTCGACCGTACGAGCGACGACCGCAGCCAAAGTCGCAGCGGTGGGAGCGGCGGCTCTGGACACCGGTGACCTGACCGAGGTCGCCTCCGGTCACCGCCGCGAAGAGAGCTGAATGGACGTCACCATCCTCGGTTGCCGGGGCTCGACGCCGGCAACCGGAGCGGAATTCACACGCTACGGCGGAGACACCAGTTCGGTGGCGGTCGCACAGGCCGACGAGTCGCCGACACTGATCCTCGACGCCGGGACCGGCCTGTCTCGGCTCTCGGAGACCCTCGGAGAGCGGCCGTTCCGCGGCTCCATCCTCCTCACCCACCTTCACTGGGACCACACCCACGGACTGCCGTTCGCTCCCGCAGTCGACCGCGACGACGCTGTCGTCGACCTCTATCTGCCGTCGCAAGGCGTCGATCCGGCGGAACTGCTCTCACGAGCCATGGGGCCACCACACTTCCCGATCGAACCCACCAGATTGCGCGGGATCTGGCGCTTCCATGCACTCGAGGAAGGCAAGCACCACATCGCCGGCTTCGACGTCGTTGCGGGAGACGTCCCCCACAAGGGCGGTCGCACGTTCGGGTATCGGATCGACGACGGGGACTCGTCCCTCGCATACATTCCCGACTACTGGCTCGAAGCCGCGTCGGAGGAACCCACCGATCTGGTGACCGGGGTCGGGCTCCTGCTCCACGACTCTCAACACACCGCCGCCGAGATGGATGAGAAGTCCTTTCTCGGTCATTCGAGCGTCGAGTACGCCGTCGAACTGGCAAGGCGTCACGGCGTGGGAGAGCTCGCGCTGTTTCACCACGACCCGAAACGGACCGACGACGCCATCGATCAGATCATCGAGCGGGTGACAACTTCCGGCACCGCGTCGGCTGCGGCTGCAGGAAGGAGGTACACGGTATGAGTCCGGTCCTCTCTCCTGAAGGATGCGGCCCACCCCAGTCAGGCCTTTTGCAGGCCACCTTCCCTCGAAGTCACGGGCTGAGGGCAGAGGGAGGCGGCAGCATGAACGAAGCGACGACGGCGATGGATTCGTGATGATCACGTTGGTGAAGATCCTCCACATCGCCGTCGCCGCCGCCTGGTTCGGACACAAGCTGTTGATCCCCACCGACCTGCGAACATCGCTCGGCGACGACGGCGCCGCACGGCATCTCGTTGCCCGGCTCACGAGAGCCGAGACCCTCGGAATCGCCACCGGGTTGGGAACACTCGCGACGGGCGGGCTGCTCGCAGTGCTGATCGGCCCTGGTTCGGTGAGGGACGGGGTGTGGGTCGGACTCGGGTTGGTGTTGGCGGCCATCGCACTGGGCGGGATCGTGGCCCGACCGGCCTCGAGCGGCTTGAGATCCGCCGTTGGGTCGGGTGATCTGGCCCTGGCACGCCGGAGCGCCGGACGGCTCTCGCAGGTGCTGGTCGCCGAGAGCCTCCTGTGGTCGGGATCGCTGATCGCAATGATCGTCTGAGAGGCCCCAGGCGGCGTATCGTTTGAAGCAGCCGAACAGCGGAGACGGAATGTTCCTGGAGGCGGGCGAAAACGTCCATGTCATCGAGCGACGGCTCTTCGAAGGCGACGTTCGCCGACACTTCGTCGGCGAGGTCCAGGGGGCCGACGTCATGGCGATGCGGGTTCGAGGCTTCGTGTTCGTGCACGACACGACATCGTCGACGTGGATCCGCGGTTCGGAGCGCCGCACGCGGATCATCCCGATCGGCTCGAGCGGCTTCGTGATCAACGTCCTGTCCCGGGACACGCACATCGACGACGTGCGGTACGAAGAGATCGACGGCCGACTGATCGTCACCGATGGCGGGACCCTCAACCTCGACATCAACGAGTTCGGCCGAATGCGCTGATCCATCCAGTCGGCTGCGTGCCACCTGCGCGCCGGGTCTGCTCTCGTCGAGCTGGGGAGTCAGAACTCGAACGCTCGACGAGTCCGATCGAGGTCAAGCAGCCGGCTCCGAGCGGATCGTCTCGATGGCATCGAGGAAGTGTCTGCCACCGACGGGTTCGAAGAACGCCTCGGCGGCCCGCAGAAGGCCCGCCGCCGTGTCCTCTTCTCCGAGGTCGATGCGAGATCGTGCCTCGAGGATGCGGCATTGATGCGCAAACACCGGAGCACTCAGTTTCTCGAACCCGAGCACCGCCCCGGAAAGTCGTTCCGATGCAACGTCGTGCCGACCATATGACTGATCGATCGCTGCGAGCACCGCATCGAGGCTTCGGTCGCACAGGGCGAATCGGCGTTCCGACAGTGCAGCCATCCGTTCCAATGCCGGGCGATCGAGCTCACGGATCGAATCGACTCCGGGCAACAGCATGGTCGCGAGCACCGTCGGCGACGACCCCACTCCGGCGATACCTTCGAGCTCAGTGATGAGACGCCGAGCCTCGTCGGGATGGCCCGATCGTGCTGCGGCGTGGATCGCTGCCGACAACGACGGCAGCAGCACCTGGGGGTCCCGGATCTCGCGGGAACGCTCCATGGTCGGCTCGATCAACGCATATGCCTCCTGATAACGGCCCTGGTAGGTGAACACGGGCATCAGCAGATTGCGGGCCATGGTGACGATCTGGGTACCACCTCTGGCCAAGTCGTGGTCGATGACCTCCCTGAGCTCGGATTCGGCCTCGTCCCAACGCCCGAGCCACACGAGACTCTCGACCCGCGACGACCGCGTGAAATCGAGCGACGCCTTCTGTCCCCGCAGTTCGAGGAACTCGACGGCCGGCTCGATCACTGCGAGCGCCGTCTCGGGGCCCTCCATCACCTGAAGGAACGCGTGGAGGTTGTTGGCCGCGTAGGCGTAGGACATGTCCCCGAGGTCCATGCCGATGCGATACGCCTCGCTCAGCATCTCGATGCCTCTCTCCCGATCAGGCCCGTAGGTGAGGGCGGAGCCGAGCGCCCGCAGTGCCCTTCCGACGTCTGATGGAGAGCTGAACCGCCGCGACACCGCAAGCGCCCGCTCACCGATCTCCGCGGCTTCCTCCCAGTTGCCTTCGATGAAGAGCTTGTTCGTGTATTGCCGGAGTACGTGGGCCACCTCCGGGCCGTCATCGAGCCCATCGATTGCCTCCATCGCCAGCCGAAGGTGTTCGTCGCCTGATGGCTTGTCGCCTTCCAACCAGAAGGTGTGCGAGTGTTGAGCCAGCACCTCGGCGCGTCTGGCAGTGAGGCCGTGGCTGGCGAAGATGTCTTCCGCTGCTCGGGAGTGGGAATGGGAGGCTTCGAGCATGCCCATGTCGGCCTCGTGTTTGGCCATCTCCGCGAGGATCTCCGCACGCTGGACGTCGTCGGTCGTCAGCTCACCGGCTCGGGTATAGAGCTCCAGCGAACTGCGCACGTCGAGACGGGCGGCCCGCTCTGCCGCCGGAGCGTGAATCGCAGCGCCTGATCCTGGAGGTCCTGATTGTGCTCGCCCAATGAGGTGCGCAACTCGAGCGCGCTGTCGTAGTGATGGGCGAGAATCCCAACGACATCTTCGTTGTCGGCTGCGACTGCCTCGATCCAACGGGCGATCTCCTCATGGAGCGCCGCTCGCTCAGCCCGCGGGATCTGGCCGTACGCCACATCTCGCATGAGGATGTGCCGGAACGAGAACTCGTCCTGTCCGGTCATCGACGGGGAGCGAACGGGCCAGACGAGATCCCGGTCCGTCAGTTCCCTGATCCCGGCCGCCACGGCGGACACCGGGATCGAGAGCGCAAACGCAACGGCCTTGGACCAGAACACGCGACCGACCACCGAGGCAGCCTGAACGATCGCCCGGGCGTCCTCCGGCAACAGGTCCAGTCGGGAAGCGATCAGCGCCTGCACCGAGTCGGGGGGTGTCAGATCGCCGCCCTCGCCGACCAGCCGGGCATACTCGATCGCGTACAGCGGGTTCCCGCCGCATCGCTCGAGCAAGGTTCTTTGGAGATCCGCATCGACCAGCCTCCTCGGCAACAGCCCGGTGAGCAGCTCGGCCACGTCGGCGTCGGCGAGCGGTGAGAGCCCGATCGTGATCCCATTGCGGTGTCCGCCTCCCCAGTCCGGCCGCTCGACATACAACTCGGGGCGAGCGGTGCACACCAGAAGAATCGGCAAGTCGAACGCCCAGCCCACGAGTTCGTCGAGGAACTCGAGCATCGCCTCTTCGGCCCAGTGCAGATCCTCGATCACGATCACGAGCGGACGCTGCTGAGCCATCGCCCCGAAGAAACGCCTCCATCCGGGAAGCAACTCCTCGGAGCCGCCCGATGCGCCGTCGCCGGTACCGATGAGAGGCTCGAGCGTCGAAGCAACCCAGAGCCGGTCTGCTTCGGCCGGAATGAGCGCTTCGACCGCGATCCGGAGCTTCTCGACGGCGTCAGCGACCGGCTCGCTCTCGAGGATCCCCGCCTGGGCCTTCACCAGTTCGCCGAGCGCAGAGAACGTCGTCTGATCACCGTAGGGAAGGCAGCGTCCCTGACGCCACCACAGCAGATCCGGACGCTCATCGACCGCGGCCAAGAGCTCTCGAAGCATGCGTGACTTGCCGACACCGGGCTCACCGGTGAGAGTGACGATCTGGGAGGCGGAACGCTCGATGGTCCGATCGAGCGCGTCGACGAGGAGCCCGAGCTCACGCTCCCTGCCGATGAAGACGGTCGGCTCGGTCTCGCCAACGGCGACGCCGAACCGCGACCGAGCGGAAACCGCCCGCCAGATCTGGACCGGCTCCAACTTGCCCTTGAGCGACACCGGCGCCAAAGCCGCGTACTCGATCGCGCTGTTCGACGCCGCGTGTGTCCTGTTGTCCACGACGATGGTGCCCGGCTCTGCGATCGCCTCGAGCCGCGATGCGGTGTTGACCACGTCTCCGATGACTCCCTCCCGGTCGGGATTCGACGTGTCGAGCTGGACGATCGCCTCGCCTGTGGTGACGGCCATACGCACGCGAAGCCCGAGACCGGGGTCGTCCGCATTGAGCAGCGCAATCGACTCCTGGGCTCGGAGAGCCGAGCGTACCGCACGTTCTGGGTCGTCCTCGTGGGCAACCGGAGCTCCGAAGACGGCGAACACCCCGTCGCCGATCAGCTTTTCGATCCGGCCGCCGTGGCGCTCGACGTCCTCACGCATCTGGCGATGGAAGACGGTCAGTCGGGCGCGAACGTCTTCGGGGTCGGATCGCTCGGTGTGCGCGGTGAACCCCGCGAGGTCGGCGAAGAGCACGCTCACGATCTTGCGGGCCTCCTGGCTGACGCTCGGTGCCTTGGCTTCGAGTGCCGTGCCGCAACTGGAACAGAAGCGGGCGTCCGCAGCCACCTCCGCGCCGCAGGTCGGGCAGACGGGCACAACGGATTGGCCACACTGCGCGCAGAATCTCGCATCGTCCGCCAGGTCGGCATCACAGTGGGGACAGGCGCGTGACATGTCCGGATTGTACGGACGATCGAGATGCCGACGCCGCCCTCGCCGATCGGTCGAGGAGATTCCAGAGCACTCAGCGCATGCCGATGCGACCGACAGGCGTCGTCTCGATCCTCTGGTCGAAACTGGCGATGAACGGTCTCCCGCGTTCTATGGCGGCCTGGACATTCGGGAGTCGAAGTGAGGCGGCATGGGCCTCTGCGCTCTCCCACACCTCGGTGACCCACAGGGCGTGCGGATCCGACACTTCGAGTGCGACCACGTAACTCAGGCAGCCCGGCATGGGACCGACGTGTGACAGGATCTTCGAAAGTTCGTCACGCCGACCGGCCACCGCTCTGATCCGCCCGATCAACCCGTACATGTCCTCCCCTTGCTCGCTGATCGGGAACGCTACCGAACTTCCTCCCGGCTCAGTCGAGCCGGTCCGTTCCCGGTGCGCAGTCGGTCTGCAGTCGACGCCGAACCACGAGTGTTTTCATTCCACGTATGGTGGCGTCGTGAAACGAGCCCTCTTCGTCCCGAACTTCGGAGACTTCGCAGAACCGCGGGCATTCGCCGATCTCGCCGCCGAAGCCGAGGCGGCGGGCTGGGATGGGGTCTACATCTGGGATCACATCCTCATCGAGAACGGGACTCCCATGACCGATCCGTGGGTGGCCATGGCCGCTGCCGCCACCGTGACCGAGCGGATCCGACTGGGCCCAATGGTCACACCGATCCCACGGCGCCATCCGTGGAAGCTCGCCCGGGAGGTGGTGAGCCTCGACCGGCTGTCGGGCGGCCGAGTCGACTTCGGGGTCGGGATCGGGTTCCCTCCGGACACCGAGTACGGAACGTTCGGCCACGAGACCGACGCCCGGGTTCGCGCAGACAAACTCGACGAGGGTCTGGCCGTGATCACGGGGATGTGGACCGGCAAGCCGTTCGCCCACGACGGACAGCACTACCACGTCGAGGAACGGACGTTTCTTCCCACACCGATCCAGGAGCCGCGTGTTCCGATCTGGGTGGCGGCAACGTGGCCGAACAAGCGGCCGTTCCGACGCGCCGCACGATGGGACGGGGTCTTCCCGCTGCTCGTGACGGACGACCGCTTCGGCCAGATGTCCTACGACGACATCGCAACGATCGCCGGGTACACGGCCGACCATCGGACGACCCCCGGGCCGTTCGACTTGGTGATCGGTTACAACGACGCCGAGGACAGATCCATCGAGGACCTGGAGGGTCTCGGTGCCACGTGGATGTTCTTCAACTTCTACGACGCTGGATCCGAGACGATGGACAAGGTCAGTTCCGGGCCGTGGCGATGACGCTTTCGCGGGCCGCGATCGAATTCCGGACCCACAACGCCCGGCTCGGATCGATCAGCCGGCGGTCCACCCGCCGATGAGCGAATCGACCTCTGAGCGGTAGAACGCCGAGGCATCTTCGTACACCCAGTCGAGCTGATTGAGGATCTCGAGGGTGACCATGCCGTGGAAGTGCGCCCAAGTTCCGAGGAACGCTCCGACCGAGGTGGGCGGTAGGTCGGGAGCGGCCCGCGATGCGAACTCGATCTCACCGGGTTGAGCAAGACGATCACGCTCGGGCATCTCGAATTCCCCCGACTTCCAGCCCTCGATGAGCACCGCCATGAAGGCCTCCCCGATCCGCATGTTCGCTTCGACGGTGGGGCCGGCTTCGGGCGCGGCATAGCCGGGGATGGGTGTGCCGAAGATGAGCAGGAATCGGTTGGGATGATCGACCGACCACTGCCGGTAGGCCAGCATCCCGTCGCGAAGCCGAACGACAGCGGAGTCCTCGGAGGCCATGGCCGAGGTGACGGCGTCGGCGAGGTCGGTGTAGGCGTCGGTGATCAGCTCGGTGATGATGGCGTCGAGCCCGTCGAAATAGCGGTAGAGCCCGGCGGGGCTCATCTCGATCGCCCGGGCGATACCCCGGAGGGTCAGCGATCCTGCACCGCCCGAGGCGATCTGCGACAGCGCCGCCTGCTTGATGTCGACCATCGTCGCAGCCCGGTTCTTCTCACGCCTGGTCGCGGTCATTTCGCCAGTGTGCCCGAGACGACGACAGCTCGCAAACATCATTGACACAACCAACACTGTTCGCACGCGACCCGTGTGGCGACTCCGAGCCGCAGGTAGGGTCCGGCGATGCTGCAGGTTCCGCAGGTCGACCCGTCCTCATTCGTTGCGCCATCGACGCAGATACATGGAGCTGTCACCATCGGGCCGTATGCCGTGATCATGTTCGGAGCCGTGCTCCGAGCCGAGCACGACACCATCGTCATCGGGGCCGAGTCGAACGTGCAGGACAACTGCGTCTTCCACACCGACGAGGGTTTTCCGATCGCCATCGGAAGGCGGGTGACCGTGGGCCATGGCGCCGTCGTTCACGGGGCGACCGTCGGCGATCACTGCCTCGTCGGGATCGGCTCGATCATGCTCAACGGCTCCTCGCTGGGGGAGGGTGCCTGGCTCGCCGCCGGGTCGATGCTGACGCCCGGCAAGGGGATCCCGCCGTGGACATTGGCGGCCGGTTCGCCGGCGAAGCCGATCCGCGATCTCCGGCCGGAAGAGATCGAGAGCCAGGACGACGGAGTCGACCACTACCTCCGGTTCGCCGACATGTACCGGAGCCACTTCGGGATCGATTGACGTCAGCCGGACCGGTCCCACCGGTTGCGGATCGCGAGCCGGCTCCACCGTCTCGACGGCGGCCGGCATCCGGAGCATGTGAGCGTCGACGCTCAAACGATCCGACGCTTCCGGGACGCTACGGTTCGAATCGATGTCACGCGTCGACACCTCTTCCGGGTCGACACGGCGACACCAACGCATCAACGTAGAAGCGTCGTCACCGAACCGAACAGCCCGTTTCTCGATCCAGACAGGAGTCATGATGCAGTCAGCCGAACTCATCGCCCACGAGCAGCATCTCGGCGCCCACAACTATCAGCCGCTCGATGTGGTGTTGAGCCGTGGTGAAGGTGTCTGGGTGTGGGACGTCGAAGACAAGCGGTACCTCGATTGCCTTTCGGCATACTCGGCGGTGAACCAGGGGCATTGCCATCCCCGGATCCGCCAGGCGATGATCGACCAGGCACACAGGATCACGATCACATCGAGGGCCTTCCGCAACGACCAGCTCGCCCTCTTGTACGAGGATCTCGCAGAGCTCACCGGAGCCCATCGCATCCTTCCGATGAACAGCGGAGCCGAGGCCGTCGAGTCGGCGATCAAGGCCGTCCGAAAATGGGGCTACGAGGAGCGGGCGGTCCCCGACGGTGAGGCGGAGATCATCGTGTGCGCCAACAACTTCCACGGTCGCACGATCTCGATCGTGAGCTTCAGCACCGACCCGACAGCCCGCAAGGGCTTCGGGCCTTTCACCCCGGGATTCAAGGTCGTCCCCTTCGGCGACTTCGCTGCGCTCGCGGCGGCCGTCACCGACCGGACCGTGGCCGTCCTGGTCGAGCCCATCCAGGGTGAGGCCGGGGTCATCATCCCACCCGAGGGTTACTTTCCGAAGGTTCGCCAACTGTGCACCGAGCGCGGCATCAAGTTGATCCTCGACGAGATCCAAACCGGGCTGGGGCGCACGGGAAGGATGCTCGCCGAAGAGCACGAGGGCATCGAGGCCGATGTGACCCTGATCGGCAAGGCACTGTCCGGCGGCTTCTACCCGGTTTCGGCCGTGCTGTCCGACGACGCAGTGCTGGGCATCCTCAAGCCCGGTGAACACGGCAGCACCTTCGGTGGCAATCCGCTCGGCGCGGCCGTCGCCCGGATGGCACTCCGGGTCCTGATCGAAGAAGGCATGATCGAGAACTCGGAGAAGCTCGGCGCCTACTTCCTCAGCCAGCTCGAATCCATCCAGTCCGACATGATCGCCGAGGTCAGGGGACGGGGCCTCATGCTCGCCATCGAGTTCAAGCCGGAGGCGACCAAGGCGAAGTCGGTCGTGTACGCCCTCAAGGACCGCGGTGTGCTCACCAAGGACACACACGAGACCACCATCCGCATCACGCCGCCGCTGGTGATCACTCGGGACGAGATCGATTGGGCACTGGAGCAGTTCGCCGCCGTCCTGACGTGAGCCTGCCTACCGGCTGACCTCGGGGCTGCCCCCGTGGTGACATTGGTTCGCTGCACGTGGATTGCGACCGGTCCGACAGACACTTGGGGTGTGCCGCGATCGCAGTGATTCCGCGCCGCTCGGAGTGCTGCGATGCGAAGAATGGAGCGAGACATGACAACGCTGCAGCAGGAACGTCCGGCAGTCGCGGGTACCCCGAGCACCCGGCGCTCTGGCCTCATGATCGGAATGATCGTGATCGGACTCCTGATCGGCCTGCTCGGTGGATGGCTGATCTTCGGGTCCGATGACGTGGTCAACGTCGACGGGACCGGGCTCACGGACCGGCAGACCGAGATGCTCGAATTGATCGACGCCGACTTCGCCGCATGGCAGGACAACGATGTCGACTTGGTCCTGTCCCACTACACGGATACGGCGGCCTTCGTCGCCCGCGGGGTGGAGTACCGGGTCGCCGACGGCGGGCTGGCCGACTACGTGGCCTCGTTCCTCCTGGCCTCGTCCATGGAGCAGATCGGGCCCAACGTCGTCGTCGATGGCAATACCGTGATGAGCTTCCACACATTCGGCGGAAGCATCCTCACGAACGTGTTCGAATTCACATCGAGCGGAGAGGTGCTGATCGCCCGCCATGAGGTGAGCAGCTGATCTTTCGACGTCGTCGCCGTCTTCACGGTCGGCGCCCCATCCTCCAACACGTGTGGGGCGCCGGTTCGTCCCGGAAGCATCGGCCTCACGCGACGCTCGACTCGATTCACGCGTCCAGAACGGGCAGTGCCTCATATCGCCGGCCATCTGGGGTGGACACGATTCTCCCAAACCCGGGCTGGGGATGGTGGCCGGCCAAGAACGGTGTTCCGGACGCCGTGACCTCGTCGAGGAACCGGGCGCGGGTCGCCGCAGCCTCGGCCGGGTCGCCGTCGAACGGCGACGTCCACTCCGGATGGTCGACCTGGACGGGAGTCCATGTCAGGTCACCGGTGACGATCACCTCGTCGCCGCCTCCGGACAGCCTGATCGAGGTGTGGCCCGGGGAGTGACCGTAGGTTGCGATCCGCTCGACGCTTGGCAGAACCGGCGTCGGCTCGTCGGTTGGGTTGAGCACGCCGGCCCCCTCCAGCACCCCGACGACGGACAGCACACGCGGGGCACGCGGATCGTCGGTGGAACGCCAGTGATCCACCTCTCGCTTCAGCGTCCAGTGGGTGGCGTTGGCGAAGAAAGGATCCTGGCTGGCGTCGAGCGAGCCCAGCACGTGATCTGGGTGCAGATGGGTGAACACGACGTGCCGGATGTCCGATGCGGCGACCCCGATAGCTGCGAGTTCGTCTGGCATGTACCCCGCCGCCATTCCCTCCGGGGCGTTTGCTCCGAACCCGGTGTCGACCAGAACCAGCTCGCTGCCGGTGTCGAACAGGTAGCACGTGAAGCTGTTGACCATCTGTCCGGTCTGGTCGAGTGCGTCGGCGTGCGTCGCCCAGTCCTCGGGAGTCGATCCGAGCAAGTACTCGAGAGGATCCCGAGCGACCGATCCATCGCAGATTCCGTACAAGAGAGAGTTGCCGAGTTCGATCTTCCAAGCCATGGGCCGATGCTACCGAGCGGTCCTGTGAGTGGACGTGGAAGCCACGTCGAACCGGGCCGATCCCGCGGTTCCCACTCCGTTCGCCTGCCGACGCCGCAGTACGGCGATACGCTCGCGCACATGGATCTCCCCGTGATGCCGCCCGTCAAACCGATGCTCGCCAAGCCGGTTCCGAAGCTGCCCGATGGCGAGATGTCGTACGAGCCGAAGTGGGATGGCTTCCGCTGCATCGTCTTCCGCGACGGCGACGAGATCGTGATGGGATCCCGCAACGAGAAGCCGCTCAACCGGTACTTCCCCGAGATGATCGAGCCGTTCAAGGCGAGTCTCCCCGAGCGATGTGTCGTCGACGGGGAGCTGATCGTCAGCATCGACGGCAAGCTCGACTTCGATGCGCTCGGACAGCGGATCCATCCGGCGGACTCGCGTGTACAGATGCTCGCCGAGAAGACGCCCGCCGACTTCGTCGCCTTCGACGTCCTGGCGCTCGACGACGAGTCGTACCTCGAACGGCCGTTCTCCGAGCGGCGGGCCGCCCTCGAATCGATCGCCGGTGGGTTCGAGCCGCCGGTTCACCTTGCTCCGGCGACCGACGACCCCGAGGTGGCGATGCACTGGTTCGACACGACCGAGGCAGCCGGACTGGACGGACTCATCATCAAGCCCCTCGCCGACCGGTACGTCTCCGACAAACGCACCCAGTTCAAGCTCAAGCACGTCCGCAGCGCCGATTGCGTCGTCGCCGGATATCGCATCCACAAGTCGGGCGACGGCGTCGGCTCCCTGATCCTCGGGCTCTACGACCCCGACGGCAAGCTGTGGCACGTCGGAGTTGCGGCCAGCTTCACCGCCAAGAAGCGCAAGGAGCTGCTGGACGAGATGGAGCCGCTCGCGCTCGACGACCTCTCCCGACATCCGTGGTCGGAGTGGATGGATGCCGAGGCCAACGCCGACGGCTCCATGCCCGGTGCCCCCAACCGGTGGAGCGGCGCAACCGGCCGCGATCACAACTGGATCCCGGTTCTCCCGGAGCGGGTCGTCGAAGTCCAGTACAACTGGTCGACTGCGGGTCGTTTCAGGGGTACCACCAAGATGCTGAGATGGCGCCCGGACCGGGAGCCGGAGACGTGCCTGACGAGCCAACTCGCCGACCCCCCTCCGCTCGATGCCGAGTCTCCGGTCGCAGCGATCGTGGACTGAGGTCGAGACCGCGGTCGCGAAGCTCGACCGAGCCGGCTCGAGACCGCTCCGGCCCCACCGTCGCACTTTTCACGCGACCCTCGACGGAGCGAATTCAGTGCTCCGCCGCGAGATCGATGTCGCCTGCCGTGGAAAGCATTTCCCGGCAGTCCGGGACGGCCAACTGCGAGGACACCCTATGAGTAGTGTCGCCAACAAGGCTCCGGACATCGAACAGGAGGACGAGATGGCATACGAGGAGATCTACCGGCGCTCGCTCTCGGATCCGGACGGATTCTGGCGGGACGCAGCTCGGGCGATCGACTGGGAGGTCGAGCCGACCGTCGTGCTCGACGACTCCAACCCGCCGTTCTATCGCTGGTTCCCCGACGGAGTCCTCAACACCTGCCACAACGCCCTCGACCGCCACGTCGATGCGGGTCGCGCCGACCAGGCCGCACTCGTGTACGACAGTCCCGTCACCGACACGATCCGCACCTACACCTACCGGGAGCTCCGAGACCATGTCGCGGTGCTCGCGGGGGCACTGGCATCGCTGGGAGTCACCAAGGGCGATCGGGTCATCGTCTACATGCCGATGATCCCCGAGGCCGTGATGGCGATGCTGGCCTGCGCCAGACTCGGGGCCATCCACTCGGTCGTGTTCGGCGGCTTCGCAGCCAAGGAGCTTGCGACGAGAATCGACGACGCCCAGCCGAAGGTGATCCTGTCGGCGTCCTGCGGCATCGAGCCGGGGAGGATCGTCCACTACAAGCCGTTGCTGGATGGCGCCATCGAACTCGCCGCGCACCAGCCCGAGGCGACGGTGGTCTTCCAACGTCCGGAGGCGGAGGCGACGATGATCCCGGGCCGCGACCTCGACTGGTCCGAGCTCGTGGCCGGCGCCGAGGCCGCCGACTGCGTCCCGGTCGCCGCCACCGATCCGCTCTACATCCTCTACACGTCGGGCACCACCGGCCAGCCGAAGGGGGTCGTGAGAGACAACGGCGGGCACGCGGTCGCACTCGCCTGGAGCATGGACAACATCTACGGGGTCGCACCCGGCGAGGTGTACTGGGCGGCATCGGACGTCGGCTGGGTCGTGGGGCACAGCTACATCGTCTACGCCCCGCTCATCC
>Ga0224512_10001805_pt1 | contig 20078 bp, 17 predicted proteins | sample SF_May12_sed_USG_4_FD_169103 | JGI IMG/M metagenome (GOLD analysis project Ga0224512, IMG submission 169103) | Sediment microbial communities from San Francisco Bay, California, United States - SF_May12_sed_USGS_13 | ecosystem: Environmental > Aquatic > Marine > Sediment | place: USA... | reverse complement strand
GTGCTGCTGACGCTCGGTGCGCGACGAGGCGCCACATGACCGCACCGCGCAAGCCCCGCAGCAGCGTGGTGGTCGTGACCGATCTTCCCGCGGGGCGGAAGCTCGACGACGTCCAACTGGTGACGGCAGACGATTATCTCGCTGGCGAGGGGCAGACGGTCGATGAGGGGCTGACGATCGTGAACCTGTGCCGGTCGTTCCAGTACTTGAGTCGTGGGTATTACGTGTCGCTGCTCGGCGAGGCGCGGAAGCACCGCACGATCCCGACGCTGGAAACGATTCAGGCAATCACCGACCCGTTCGTCTACTTCCGGACGCTGCAGGAGGCCGGACTCGAAACGATCGAGTACCGGATCGCCAGGGGCGGCCACCGTTTGATCCCACGTCTCATTGTTCCGGAACCCGATCCCGGTCCGAAGGCGGAACAGCCGCCGCAACCGATGATGGCCGCCGCGGGTGGTGATGCGGTACCGCGGTACGAGCGAGTCTCACGCACGTATCGCGAGATCACGAGCATCCTGGGCCGGACCACTGAGCCCGAATTCCGCCGCATCGCGTCGGCGGTGTTCAAGGTGTATCCAGTCCCGTTGCTCCGCATCCGTCTCTACTGGGACCCCGACGAGGAAGAATGGCAGATCGGGCAGATCTGTCCGGTGTCGCTGGACACGCTCAACGCCGATGAGACCGAGCTGCTGAAGAGCGAGTTGGGCAAGGATCGGCTGCGCCGCCGTACGGCGGACACCACGGAAGATCGTCCGTTCCGGATTGCCTGCCTGTTCGACGAACAGGACCCCTACTCGCCGACCGACGAAGGGACGCTCGAACGGTTCGAGCGGGCAGCAGAGCGGCGCAACGCACTGTTCGAAGTGATTGGGCGCGAGGATCTCTCGAGGCTTGCGGAGTACGACGCCCTGTTCATCCGCACGGTGACGGCCATCGACCACTACGCGTTCACGTTCAGTCGAGTCGCTGAAAGTCTCGATATCCCGGTGATCGACGACCCGCGGTCGATCATGCGATGCAGTAACAAAGTGTACCTGCACGAACTGTTTGAAAAGCACGCGATCCCGACTCCGCACACCGAAATCATTTCGCGCACGACGCCTTCGGCCGAGGTGGCCGCACTTGGTTTTCCGATGATCCTCAAGGTGCCCGACGGAACGTTCTCGCACGCAGTGAAGAAGGCAACGACGATCGAGGAGTTCGAGCGCCTGAGCAAGGAGATGTTCCGGCGCTCCCCGCTCCTGATCGCGCAGGAGTTCACACCGACGCCGTTCGACTGGCGTATCGGCGTGCTCGACGGCGCGCTGCTCTTTGCGGCGAAGTACCACATGGTCAAAGACCACTGGCAGATCGTGGGCCGCTGGAAGACGGGCAGGACTCGCTACGGCAAGGTGGAAGCGGTCCCCTTTTCCGAGGTGCCGGCGGACGTCTCCCGCCTGGCGCTCGACTCGGCCTCCCTCATTGGGGAGGGTCTCTACGGCGTGGACCTCAAGGAGACCAAAGCGGGCGCGGTCGTGATCGAGGTGAACGACAATCCCAATATCATGGAGGGTGACGAGGACGCCGTTGAGCGGGACGGGATCTACGATGCGATCATCAGCACGCTGCTGAACCGCATTCGCGCCCCGCGCGACCGACGCACCGAGTCATGACCGCGGAGCGGCGCCCGTACCGGCTGTTCGAGGTCGTCGGCCTCGAGCTCGAATATCCAGTGGTCGACGCGGATCTCACCCCACAGTGCCTCGTCGAGGCGGCCTTTCACCGACATGGCGGACGGCCGACCTCCGATATCGAATCCGCCAACGTGGGGTTCTCGAACGAACTGGCCGCGCACGTGTTCGAGATCAAAACGATCCGGCCGCAGCGAAGCCTCGACCGGATCGAGCGGCAGCTCGTCAACGGGCTCGACCGGTTCGCGACGCTGCTGGACTCACAGTTCGGTGCCCGCCTTCTCCCAACGGGCATGCACCCGTTCATGCGTCCAGAAGAGACCCAGTTATGGCGCCGTGCCGGACGCCGCATCTACGGCACGTACGACCGCATATTTGGAATACGCGGACACGGCTGGCTCAACGTGCAGGCGAGTCACGTCAACCTCCCGTTCGGTACGGAAGAGCAGACGATGCGACTCCACAATGCGATCGCCTGTTTGATCCCGTACCTGCCGGCGCTCTCAGCCAGCTCCCCGGTCTACGAAGGGCGCATTGGGCCGCATGTCGACAATCGGCTGGCCTTCTACCGTGACAATCAGCGTCGCATTCCGCTGATCGCAGGCGCCGTCGTGCCGGAGCTCGTCGGGTCGTACCGCGACTACCGGCGCCGAATTCTCCAGCCCATTTACCGTGCCCTGGACGACGTCCCTGGCGGGGACATCCTGCAGCACGAATGGGTAAATTCCCGTGGCGCGATCATGCGCTTCATGCGCCGCGCTATCGAGATCCGCGTGCTCGACATGCAAGAGTGCGTCAAGGCGGACGTCGCGGTCGCGGTCTTCATCCGGGCGGCGCTCCGATGGATGGTGGCGCAACTCGAGGACGGGAGCATGGCGCTGCCAGACCACCACGTGCTCGTCAGCGACTTCACGGCGGTGATTCAACGCGGACGGGCCGCGACCGTCGAGGCGCCTCACTTGAGGGGACGCCGCACGCGGTCGCGCACGGCCCGAGACGTACTGGAGCTGCTGGCGGATCAGATCCAATCACGCGTTCCCGTGGCAGAGCGCGCCTACCTTTCGCTGGTGACCGACCGCATCGCCCGCGGCAACCTTTCGGAGCGTATCGTGTCGCGAGTGCGGCGCCACGCGGACAGGAGCGGACCGAAGCAGCAGGCCGCCATCCGTGAGGTATACGAGGAGCTCGCCGCCTGCCTGCGCGTCAACCGGCCGTGGGACGGGTGAGTCGACGAGGGCTCGTTCTCACCTGCGAGCATGCTAGCCGGCGGTTCCCGCGGAGTGTGGGATCGCTCGGCCTGAGTGCCATCCAGCGGAAGTCGCACATCGCGTGGGACAAGGGCGCGGCGCGGCTCGCACGCGCGCTTGCGGCACAACTGGAGTGCCCGGCGGTCGTAGGCACATACTCTCGGCTCGTCGCCGATCTCAATCGGAGTCCGCATCATCCGCGTGTCGTGCCAAAGGTGGCCTTCGGCACTCGGGTGCCGGGCAACGCGGCGCTCACCTCGGCGGAGCGTGCGCGCCGGATCGCGACCTATCACGCGCCCTGGCGAACTGAGGCACTCCGCGTCATCGAACGCGCCACCCGAGGTGCCGGCGGCTGCGTTCACCTGAGCATCCACAGTTTCACGCCCATACTGCACGGCATGGTACGTCGCGTGGATGTCGGGCTGCTATACGATCCTGGCCGAACACGGGAACGTCAGCTGGCCAACGAGCTCGAGAGCCTTCTCGAAGCACGCGGCTTCTCGGTGCGAAGGAACTACCCGTACCGCGGTACCAGCGACGGGTTCACCACGTGGTGTCGACGACAACTTCCAGCCGGCCGCTACATCGGGATCGAGATCGAGTTGAATCAACGACTCGTGGGGCAACCCGGTGTCCAACGCCGCATGGTCGACGCCGTCGCCGGTATCTTCGACTCGCAAAGTCGGCGCCGATGATCGACACCCGTCTCTCAAGAGGCGTCAGGAGGCGAGCGCCTCGGTCCACGCCCTACTTTCACGCCGTCATGACGCTCCTGGTGTGGACGGCGTGGTTTCTGTGGGGCGGTCAGCGGGCGGTGCAGGCTCTAGAGACGCATTGGCCCGTCAGCCTCACAATGGCGTTCGGCTCGCTCATTGCGGGTGCCACCAGCGAAGGTGGTGGGGCGGTGGCATTCCCGATCTTCACCAAGGTGCTCGCGATCGCGCCCTCCGATGCGCGGATCTTCTCCCTGGCTATCCAGAGCGTCGGCATGACGGCCGCGTCGCTGCTGATCCTGTTCATGCGTATCCGGGTGAGCTGGCGAGCGATACTGTGTGCCAGTCTCGCCGGTATCCCCGGTATCGCGCTCAGCAGTTTCTGGCTGTCGCCGCTCGTGTCGCCGGTGGTGGTCCGCATCAGCTTCACCCTCATGTTGGCCAGCTTCGCCGTTACCCTGTGGTTGCTGAATCGCGTTGATCGCGCTACCCACAGCGACCTATCCCTGTTCGGCGGGCGGGAAGTGATGCTGCTCGCACTGGCCGGTCTTCTTGGCGGCATCATGAGTGGCTTGGTGGGCAATGGTATCGACATCGTCACGTTTGCGCTGCTGGTCTTGCTCTTCAGGGTGAGCGAAAAAGTGGCCACGCCAACGTCGGTGATCCTGATGGCGGGAAACTCGTTGGTCGGTTTCGGCCTGCATCTGTTCGTGCTCGACGACTTCACACCTCAGATCCAGGCATGGTGGCTGGCAGCCGTGCCCATCGTGGTGGTGGGCGCGCCGGTCGGCGCTATGTTGTGCGGTTGGATGACTCGCCACCACATCGCCTGGCTACTGATCTTCCTCATTCTCGTGGAGTTCGTGACCTCGCTGATTCTCATTCCCCTGAGTGCCGACCTGCTGATGTGGGCGGCCGGGGCGTTGGTCCTGTTGGCGGGTGTGGACTACGCGCTGTACCGCTCCAGCCGCTATCTCCCGACGCATGTCGGTCGTTGAGTGAACGCAGTGGAGGCTCGACCGAGGTCGACCAAGCTCAGGCGGCGATCAGCCAGCCTACATAGGCGACGAAGCTTGCGAGGAGGAGGGATCCGGCCACACGACCGAGCCGATGACGGGCGTACAGCAGAATCATGAGAGCGCCTGAGGCCGCCACCATCGTACCGAGATCGATCACGCTGATGCCTCCCAATCTCAGTGGATGAATGACCGCGGTGGTACCCAGAATGCCGAGGATGTTGAACATGTTACTTCCGACGACGTTGCCGACGGCAATGTCGCCCTGACCACGCGCGGAGGCGATGACAGACGTCGCGAGTTCTGGGAGGCTGGTACCCACCGCAACGATGGTGAGGCCGATTGTCGCCTGGCTGACACCTAGGGAGGTTGCGAGCGAGACGGCCACGGTGACCAGGAGGTGACCGCCACCTGCGAGCAATCCCAACCCGACGAGCACGAAGATCACACTCCATATCGCCCTGGTGGGAGACTTTGGAACTGCCGCGGAAAATTCATCACGAATCCGACCTGACTCTCGCCGTCCTTCCCAGAAGGTGAACACGACGTAGATCGCCAATCCGAGTACGAGCAAGGCGCCCTCTAACCGTGAGGCTACGCCGTTCGCGAGTACACCGACGAGGGCAACAGACGCGAGGATCATGAGGGGTGTGTCGAGGAGGACGACCTTGGCCTGGACGACCGCCGGGCGAATGAGGGCTGCCAGACCGAGGATGAGCGTGACGTTCGCAATGTTGGAGCCGACGACGTTGCCGACGGAGATGTCGATTGCTCCTGCGAGCGCCGCGTCGACCGACACCGCCAACTCTGGGGTGCTCGTTCCGAATGCGACCACGGTGAGCCCAATGGCCAGAGCGGAGACGCCGAGCTGCGACGCCAGTGTCGACGCTCCGCGAACGAGCGCCTCTCCGCCGACATACAGTAGCGCCAGCGCTCCCACAAGGAGCGCGATGGTCACCGCCACGGTGTTGAGTTCTCCGTTTGTGGGCCCTGTAAGCTATAGCGTGGAAGGCGTCGGTAGGATGGCGGGGCGCGGACCATCGCCCAGCCTAGGCAGGAGGGGCAGGAGGAGCAGAGACGATATCGGCGACGTTGACGAGCACTAGACTCGTCTCGGTCCGTCTTGGGCCGTCTCCGACCGTCGTAGTCCGTCCGCAGCCACGCTGCCAGCCGACAGCTACATGCGCCCTTCCAACCGGCTCCGGGCAAAGCTCGTCACCAGGTTCACCATGCCGGTGAGCCCCATGCTCTTTCCCATTGACAGCTCACGTCCGAAGATCTCGTACACGACGTCGGTCGACACGGCTGCAACCTGATCGAGCGGGGCGCCTGACAAGGCATCGCCCAAGATCACTGCCATCGCCATCGCCGAGATACCTTGCGGGTTTTCGACCGCAAAGTGAAACGTGAGCGTGCCGTTGTCATGGGGCTCGGGGAACACGTACGCCTGTGACTCGCACGCTGGCACCTTGAACTGGGAGGCGTAGGGCGGGCTCGCGATCGCGGGCGCCACGGGCTGGAACCGCCGTGCAATATCGATCAAGAGCTGAATTCGCTCCTGCCGATCCTGCGTCCGCCCGATCAGACGCAGGAACTTCGTGAGTCGTTCCGGATGTTCGGTCATCCATTCTCCGCCCAGTGCAGCATCGAGAACGGGTGCGCCCAGCCGCGTATGCTGCGCAAGGGACGCTATCGCTCGATGGGAACGTTCACCAGGTTTCCCCATTCGGTCCAGCTGCCGTCGTAGTTGCGGACGTTGGGGAAGCCGAGCAGGTGGGTGAGCACAAACCACGTGTGGCTCGACCGCTCGCCGATACGGCAATAGGCGATGACCTCGTCTTGCTGATCGAGCCCGACTTCCCGCTGGTAGATGGCACGGAGCTGGTCGGCGGCCTTGAACGTCCCGTCGTCCGTGTTGACGGCACGGGCCCATGGTACGTTGGCGGCACCCGGAATGTGTCCGCCACGAAGTGCGCCCTCGTTGGGGTAGGCCGGCATGTGGAGCCGCTCCCCGGAGTACTCCTCGGGGCTCCGCACGTCCACCAGCTGGCCGTTGGCTTGAATATGAGCGAGCACTTCCTCGCGGAATGCTCGGATCCGCGTGTCGTCCCGCTCAGGTGCCTGGTACTTCGTGGCGGGATGGCTCGGCACATCGGTGGTCATGGGACGGTCCTCCTGCTCCCACTTGAGCCGGCCGCCATCCATCACCTTGGCCTTCGAATGTTCGAAGAGCTGGAAGATCCAGAACGCGTAGGTCGCCCACCAGTTGTTCTTGTCGCCGTAGAACACGACCATCGTGTTTTGTGCCACGCCGATCCGGCGCATCAGCGCTTCGAAGCCGGGGCGCTCGAGGTAATCGCGCCGCACCGGATCGTTGAGGTCGCGCGTCCAGTCCACCTCGACGGCGCCCGGGATGTGGCCGGACGAATAGAGCAGCGGATCTTCGTTCGACTCTATGATCCGCACCGTCGGATCGTCGAGATGCTGTGCCACCCAATCGGTATCGACGAGCACGTTGGGATTGACGTACCCGCGCTTGGCAATGTCGGACATGATGCCCCCCTTCGTGAACGCCGGGTCTCGGCAGAATCGGACCATACCGATAAAACCCGACAGAGGTTATCCCTGTTCCCCGATGCCACCCCTCTCCCCCCCCCGGCGATCAGGGCAATGTGAGGTGACGACTTAGACGACACAGACGACTCAGACGACTCACACGACTGATGTGACCCGCACAGTCGTCCATGTCGTCACAGTCGTCCTCGTCGTCCCTCCGGCCGTCGCCTCCAGTACATTACCGGGTCACCTACACGTTCGAGGACCTGGATGAGCGCAGGGATACGCGCGTGTCTCTCAGCGCAGGCCTTGAGTACCGCCGTCATGCTCTCCCTCAGCCTTCTGCTGGGTGCCCATGCCGTGGCCCAGGACACCGCGTCCGCTGTCCGGTTCCGCGCAGAGATATACGGCCCAGCCGCTATTTGGTTGAGCCTTTTGGGGGCTGACAGGCCGTCGGAGGTGACAAGCTATCGCCTGACGGATGCTCTAGGTCGCACGCTGCCGATTGCCAAGGTGCTGCCGAACACGGCCACCGAATCGCTGGTGATTCCGGGCACCCCGCTGGATCCCATGCGTGTCCACTATCTCGAGATCCCGGATCTCGGCGTTTCGACTCTCGTGCGGCGCGACCCCATCTTTCGTAATCTGTATTCGACGAAACCACTGGGCGCGATGGTGGCTCCCGATGGTACCAGGACGACGTTCCGCATATTCTCGCCACGCGCTGATGCCGTGCGGCTGTACCTGTATCGGGAGCCAACCGACGATCCCGATGGGGCCATGCGCGTTATCGACATGGTGCAGGACGCAGGCGGGGTATGGGGAATCTCGGTCGCCGGCGACCAGCATGGCATCTGGTACGATTTCACCGTGCACGGCCCCAGCGATCCCGGCAACTACTTTTACAAGAGCCACCCCGTGCACATCTCGGATCCGTACGCGCTGGTGAGCGATGACTCGTACGGCAAGTCGCGCGTGTGGCGCGACAGTCCACCACCACCGCCCGTGCGGGGTGGTCGGCCGCCAATGGAAGACGTGGTCGCCTACGAGGTACATATCCAGGACTTCACCGATCTGTTGCCGGTCACGACGACCGAAACCGGGACGATCCCCGCCATGGCCCGCTCGGGGCTGGTCAACGCGCACGGCGAGCCCATTGGATTCGACTATTTGGTGGACCTGGGCATCAACGTCGTGCACTTGATGCCCATGCAGGAGTATCTGCACTACCCGGATGCGGAGTGGCAGGACGCGTTCGCGAACGACTCGTTTGCGCATGCCATGGGGATCGACAGGGAGAACTATCAGTGGGGCTACCGCACGACTCACGCCTTTGCGGTGGAAAGCCGCTACCGATCACGCGACGCGCTGCCCGGGTCGGAACGCGAGCAGTTCAAGGAGTTGGTGCGCGCGTTTCATGACAAGGGAATCTCGGTCATCATCGACTTCGTTCCCAACCACACCGGCGAGAACATGGACGGCAGGCACCTGCTGTTCAATTTCAACGTGTTGGACATGCCGCACTACTTCCGCACCGATGACGATGTACAGCACATCGGTCCGTTCGGCAACGAGGTCAAGTCGGAAGACCGACCGATGGTGCAGCGCTGGATCCTGGACCAGATGCGGCACTGGGTCGACGAGCTGGGCGTGGACGGCTTTCGGATCGACCTCGCGGGTCAAGTAGACGAGCAGACGTTACGCCACGTGAAGCGGGAGCTTCCCCAAGACCTGATCATCTATGGTGAGGCGTGGATCGCACCGAGTGATCCGGACGTGAGGGCGAACCCCGATTGGGCATGGTACAAGGCCGACGCGCCGATCACGTTCTTCCAGGACGACGCCCGCAACGCCTTCAAGGGCAGTCCGTTCGACGTGAACGATCGTGGCTGGGCGGGTGGGGACGCGAAGGTGCGCAAGGCCACGATGGTGGCACTCGCCAATGCGTATGTGGAAGAGCCGCTTTCCACGAACGGGATCTCCTACTTGGACATTCACGACAACTGGGCACTGGCAGACCGGTACGCGCTCGAGAACCACAACGGATTGGACGGTGTGGATCTGGGAGCGATGCGGATCGCCGCGGGGCTCCTCTTCACGTCGGCGGGGCCAATCGTGATCCACGGCGGCACCGAGATGTTGCGTTCAAAAGGCCTGGCGCCGTTGGAGGAGTTCGTGCGCGAGACCGCCAGCGGGCCGATCCACTTCAAGGGACGCGACGACACGTACAACCTACGCGCACCCAACCAGTTCGTGTGGAACAATCTCGCTCCTGGATCCGATCACGCGGCGATGCGTGACTACTGGCGTGGTCTCATCGCACTTCGGCTGTCGGAGTACGGCAGTGTGTTCCGCGTGGCTCACGTACCGGCCGAGCAGCACCGGTGGATCACGCCCGATAACGGTCATTTGCTCGGCTATGTTGTCGGTGAGCGCGTGCTCGTACTGGCGAACAGCGGCACCGCACAGGGGTCATTCCGGTTCGAACTCTCCAACGGCGACTGGCGACAGGTCGGCGATCGCGAGCGGGTGGATCATGTCGTTGGGGTTGGTGGCGAATTCGCAGTGCTATCGGGCGGAGTGCACGAAATCCCGGTCCCGGCGGGATCCTTCTTGATCTGGGTGCGGGACTAGCGGGTTCTGTGCCGGGCCGGAAGTCTTGCTCTCCTCAAGGCACTTGTGAGGCAGTGCGGCGATACACGCGCACGTAGTCTACGTAGAGGTGTTGCGGTGACAAGTCGTCCGGCGGCAAGTGCGGGTTATCGAACCAGCCACCCACCGCCAGATTCAAGATGATGTAGAACGCGTGGCCCTCGTCGAATGGCCAGTAGGCAGGGTCTTCGCCGGGCGTCTTCACTGTGGTGTGAAACTCGACCCCGTCGACATACCAGCGAATGCGCTCGGGCTCCCACTCCACAGCGAATACGTGCCACTCGTCGTGGAAGCTGCCGGAATCGAGTCGAAATTCCGCCGCTGTGATTCGGTTGCTGGCCCCATCGGGACCGCGGTGAATGGCGCCGGAGGTCCAATCCGAGAGTCGTCCCTTGCCCTCCAGGATGTCGATCTCGCCGCAGCGCGGCCAACCGACTTCATCGATGTTGCCGCCAAGCAACCAGAACGCGGGCCACATCCCCACTTCTCCCGGCTGCCGAATTCGCGCTTCGAAGCGACCGTAACGAAATTCCCGTTTGCCCTTCGTGTTGAGCCGCGCCGAGGTGTACCGCCGATGCTCGAAGTCCTCGCGTCGCGCCTCGATGACCAGCGCACCGTCTTCCAACCAGGCATTGGCGCCGGGCGCGGCGTCCACTCGGTCGGTGTAATACTGCAGCTCTTCGTTGTGGGGATCTGGCATGACCACCGGCGTCCAGCTCTGCTGGTCGATGACGCTGCCGCCGAACTCATCGGCCCAGGCGAGTTCCCAGTCGGGGTCCTGACCTGCATCGCGTCCCGCGCGGGAGTCGTGTTGGTTCCGGGCGATCACGAACGCTTGGTGGCTGTACGGCGCGTCGGTCCATTGGACGTCATCGACCCGAGCCGTGCTCTTGACGGCCAGGACGGAGTACGTGCGCCCGCCCACCTCGAGATTGCCTTGGCTTCCGTGCATCAGCTCTACCCGTGCACCCCCTTCTTCCGCGACGAGGAAGAAGTTGTTGAGTTGCCCGGGCTGGTTCGTGCGATTGCGGCACCCGGCATCCTCCTGCGAGAAGCTGAACGGCTCCATTTCGTTCGGGCGCAGCGCGTTCCCGTAGACACCGTCGTCCACGAGCAGAACGACTCCGTCTTCGTCCCGGATCCGGATGCCGGTTGCGGAGCCCTCGAACCCCATTGTCTTCCGGATGAACACCTCGACTTGCTGTCCCTCATTGAGATCGATGGAAAGCCTCCGGGGAAGCGTCCAGGTCAGCTGACGAGATTGGCCGTCGACGTCGAAGACGAGGTCTTCTTCCAGCTCTTCGTTGTCCGTGAAGCTCCGTTTGACGAGTCGGGCCGTGAAGTCCACCGACTCACCAGGGGTGAGCCCCTCGAAATCAACAATCGGGTACGCGAGCGGCTCTACATCGCACTTGGGGTCCCGTGCCGTGCAGGCGGTGAGCAGTAAGGTGACAGCAATGAGGAAGGGGAAGCGCCGATGGGTCATTGTGGGGACGTCGTTGGTATGGAGCGGGGAGGTCCAACGCGCCGCAGATGCCTGTCGGGCCGCGCTGATGTCTGGGTGCTCGCGGTAGCCTCGCGCGATACTGCAAGAGTCCCGCGCGTCTCTTTGACGCCCGGGGCTCTCTTTGTGCGAGAGCCCGCGGAGAAGGAGTCCGCCGCTATGCCGTGGCCCGGGTGAGTTGGACGACCGGCGCCTCGACGGCGCTCGCCGCGAGGTAGGCGTTGGGATCGTGGTACAGCGCGCCTTTCGGCAACCAAGACCACAGCGGCCCCAGGTCGTGCCGTACGCGCTCCAGGAAGAACGTGGGGAGGGTCGTGCTCTCACCCTCGAAGTAGTCGCGGAACTTCCGATCGTGCTCGAGCAGGTCGCGCACCTGCTTGTAGAACCGGATGCGGCCGAAGCCCTCGGACGACACGGCACGAACGACGTTCATCAACCGTGGGATCGTCGGTTTGATCGCCCGGAATCGGGCATAGATGGCTCGCCACGAGAACGTGTGCTTGCTGAGGCCAATGACGTTGTCGTAGAACTCGGGCCAGTCATAGTTGGCCGGCTTTACGTTCATGGCGTGATTGTTGTTCAGGAAATGGAACGGGAACGGCAGCACCCGGTTCTCGCGCTGATACTGCAGGTTGAGCGGCGCAGCGCGTCCGAAGGCCGACAGGAGCGAAAACGCCGGGAACGCCGCCGGCACCATGTCGAGGAACCGCTTGGTCAGGTCGAACGGCTCAGTGCCCACATCGCTGTCGAGTCCCAGCACGAAGTTGGTCTGCACGTACGGGATGTGTTCCTGGATCTTTCGCACGTGTTCGGCGACGCGCATGACCTTCGGGAGGCCCTCGGTGTTGCCGGTCTTCGACTTGTTCCCCAGGTCGAACCACGACTCGATCCCCGGGAGGATTGCCTTGAACCCGTTCCGCTTGAGCCGCGAGAGGTGCCGTACAGAGAGCAGGGAAAGACTGCTCTCCGCGATGAAGTCGATGGCTCCCGGCGGCACGGCCTCTTCGATGGCCTCCATGTAATCATTGAAGCGGACGCCGAAGTTGGGATCGTGCCAGGCAACCCGCGGACGACGAAAGCGTTGTTGCAGAAACCGGAGGTCGTCCTTCAGGACGTCGAAGTCCAGGGGTTGATAGGGAACTTCCGAGTCAATGCAGAAGCTGCACGTGTAGGGGCAGCCGAGACTGCCGAGCATCGGGACGATCTTGATGAGGGGAGCCTTGGCGAGCGTACGCTCGACGTAGCTCCAGCGCTGGCGCACCCCTGGGAGCGACGTCGGCTGTTGCGAGGACTCGAGATGCAGGCCCATCGGTCGGTGGGGGGCCGGGTCCCGTAGGACCTCACGGACCTGCTCCCGATCGGTGAAGCCGAGCACGTAGTCGAAATACTTCCGAGAGTCCTCGGGATAACAGCGCGCGTGTGGTCCTCCGAGGACGGTCACGGCACCACGCGAGCGAAACAGGTTGCTCACGGCGTAAGCGAGCTGTGCGGCCTGTGTGAACGCGCCGATGAACACGACGTCCACGTCTTGAGGCAGTTCGTCGACCAGGTCTTCGAATCCCGTGTAGCACACGAAGCTGACGTCGTGCCCGTCCTCTTCACACCAGACACCCAGTATTTGCGGCATGATGCTCGCCATATTGGCGTTCATCACGCGGCCCCACAGTGTCCTCGTCGGTCCCTTCGTGACCAGGTCGATAATCCCGACGCGCTTTGGACGCACAGGTCCTCCTCTTAATGTGGCGTCCGAGCGGCTCCGGGTCTCTCTCGTCGAGGCACAGGTGCTCGCTCGGTGTGTTGTGTTCTCCCTCTTCCCTGTCGGGTGCCCTCGTTGGATCGCCCCCCGACCGGCGTCGCTCATGTTAGCTGAATCGTCGTTTCGACCGGTGCTTCCGCCGCAGCGCGGCTGCCGCTTTGATCCGCTTCGCCTTACTCGGCTTCACGTAAAAGCGCTTCTTCCTCAGATCCCGCAAGATGCCGGAGCGCTGGACCTGCCGGCGAAAGTGCTTGATCGCCCATTCCACCCGGTCATTATCGTTCAGAATCACTTCCGTCATGCGGGCTCCGTTCGGATGGATGGAATGAGCGACGGGGCCACCCGTGGCGCTCTCAGGGTGGCCCCGTCGTTCGTCAGAGAGCGCAGCTTACTCGCCCGCCTTCGTGACGTTCTCGGCCGCCGGGCCTTTCTGGCCCTCCACGACGTCGAACTCCACACGCTCGCCCTCACGCAGGGTCTTGAAGCCCGAGCCCTGAATCGCGCTGTGGTGCACGAAACAGTCTTTTTCCCCGTCGTCACGGGTGAGGAATCCAAAGCCCTTGCGCTCGTTGAACCACTTGACTGTGCCGCTTACACGCATTGCCGTACTCCTGTGCCGTGGTGATGTACGTCGGAGTCCGGGTGTACCGTACCAGCCGATCGTGCATCCGTTCTGCGCGGAAGGTGCGTCCGCGTCGCGCTGCCGACGGTGAGCCCCAGGGGGATCCGCAGGCGGGGATACGAGCAAAAAGGGGATCCGCGCAAGTGCCAGATCCCCTTACAGTGCTGGTCCCTAGCGGTGCACTCACCTGGTGCACCGAACGCTGAAACAAGCTAATCGACCGGCCGCAGGGCCGGAAGAGGGGCGGTTGAGATCAAGGACGGCCCAAGAAAGTCCAGAACGGTCAACGACGGTCGAAGATGCTGGAGCTCATCATGCCCGCCTCAGAGCGTCCGCGGTGCCGGAAGAGGGACCGTTGAGATCAATGACGGCCGAAGCCGAACGTTCAATGGGTCGTGAATCCTGGGATGGACCCCGCGATCGAGAACGCCCTCGTGCTTGGCCTTCGCGGGAGAGCGTCGTTGAGTCTGCCCTAGATGGAGCGGCGGCAGGAGAAGACAGAGGCGCAGGGAGGGCAGGAGGGGCAGGAGGGGCAGAGGGGGCAGAGGAGCACCGCCAGGGCGGCAACGCGGCAGTGATCATCGCCTTCTCATCGTCTTCCATCGCCCTTGTCGTTCATCGCCGCCGCGACAGCGGCTGGGCGGCAGTAGCTGATAGCTGAAGGCTGACGGCTAACGGCCCACCTGTCAGGGAACCAGCGCCTGCTCCATCTTCATCGTCATCACCATCGTGATGTCCTGTTCCATCGCGGTCATGAAGCCGTCGAATCCCATGGTCGCCTGCATTGCTTCCACGCGACCTGCGTCGATGTTCAGATCCATCTGTCCCGTGAATTCCCCTTCGAGCTCCATCTCCAACTGCATGGACGCGGTCGAGTCGGAGCGCATCGTCTGGCGGATTGGTCCGGAGAACGCGAGCATCGCGTGTCTCGCACCATCGCGAAGCTCGAGCCGCTCGAACCGGTAGGTGAACTCCATCGACTGATTCATGCTGCCGATGTTGCCGAGCGGAACGCTCTTTTCGACGGGTACCCTCCAAGTCGCTCCCCACGACACCGGCTCCGCCGGCAACTCGAGCGATAGCCCGCTCACCACGTCCTGGACGGTTCCCATAGCCTGCCGCAGCTCCGTAGTCAGTGTCGAATCCTCGATTTCGCTGCTCACGATTTCGCCGCGGGTCGTCATCGCAATGCGTTGGGTGAGTCCCTCCATCATCAGCGCCGACTGACCCATCATGCCGAACACCCCGGGGGCGTCGATTGCGACCGAATCGATGATGACGGTGAGATGGCGTGTGTCACCATCGGCGGCGAGCACGGTCTGGGTCGAGTGCACCGTTTGCCGCACGGTGGTGGGTGAGGCCATCATGGGCATATCGGGCATTTCCATGGTGGTCTCGATGATTCCCTGGTACCGTGAAACTTGGCCGACTGGCGGCGCCAGGCGCAGGAGCACGGCGGCATCGGGTGACGGTGGCGCCGGGGCACGTGTGCCTCCGCAAGCCGGGAGAGCGAGGAGCACGAGGAGCGCGAGTAGGGTAAGACGGTGTGGCATGACGTACCTCCTGGGCGAAACATGGCCTGCGGAGGGGGGAGAAGGGGAGGGGGGAGGGAGCTGAGGACGATGGAGACGACTCAGACGACCTATCGTCCCGTCTCCATCCGTCCCGGACCGTCTTTGACCGTCCTGGACCGTCTGACCCACAGCTGACGGCTGATAGCTGAAAGCCAAACCATTAGTTTTGTCTATCCCATCTCCCACGGGGTGTGCTGACCCAGCATGACCGATTCACAGTCCAGCCAGACCGCGATTGAAGAGATCGAAGCTGCCGTCCGGGCAGCGCTCGGGGACGAGTACCAGATCGACCGGTTGCTCGGACGCGGGGGCATGTCCGTGGTATTTCTTGCTGAGGAGCTTACCCTCAAGCGTCCGGTAGCGCTCAAGATCTTCCCGCTCTCGCTGGCGCTGGAGAAGTCGGCGTCGGATCGATTCCGCCATGAAGCGCAGATTGCCGCTTCGTTAGAGCACCCGCACATCGCTGCGATTCACCGGTTCGGCGAGGCGCCGGGGTTCCTGTGGTACACCATGAAGTACATCAACGGCAGCTCGTTGTCGGAGACCCTGCGCGAGGTTGGTCGGCTGAGCCGGTTGAGCGTGCTGAGTCTTGCCGAGCAGACAGCGAGCGCGCTCGACTACGCCCATCGGCGGGGCGTGGTCCACCGTGACATGAAGCCCGCGAACATCATGCTGGACGAGAGCAATTGGGCGTACGTGTGCGATTTTGGTGTGGCCAAAGTCCCCGATGCCAAACTCACCCAAACCGGGGGCACGATCGGCACGCCGGCATACATGTCCCCCGAGCAACTCTTCGGCCGATCACTTGACGGTCGATCGGATCAGTATTCGCTCGCGGTGGTGGTGTTCGAGTTGCTCACGGGTAGGCATCCGTTCGAAGCGGAGACGGTAGCCGACATCATCCAGATGCACTGCACGACGCCGCCGCCCCTCCTCTCCGAGTTCCTCTCCGATCTGCCTGAGCCTCTGGTCGAAGGTGTCGTGCGCGCGATGAGCAAGGAGCCAGAGGAGCGGTTTGATTCGGTGGTCGATTTCCTGTCGGCGATCGGGGGTCGGCGTCCGCCTCGGGCGCCAGAACCGCGCGTGTCGACAGAAGTGAGCGAGGCCATCACCGAGCGTGTTCCGGTCCGTTCGCGCCAGCGTGGCAGCCGGCGGTACCTGCCACTGGCGGTGAGCGCAGCGGCTGGCGCTCTGGCCACGTGGGCTGTGCTATCGTTTACCCCGGTCGGCAGCCTCGGTCTCTTTGGTGGCGAGCGAGCGTCTGCTGCCGCGGAAGTCGGGCATGTGTGGATTAGCGCCGACCCGTGGGGCGAGTTGTATATTGACGGGAGTTATGCTGGAAACACGCCCGCGCTCAATCTCCCCCTTGGGGCCGGTCCACACGTCGTGCGAGTCGAACGGGAGGGGTACGTAACATTCGAGCGACGCGTCGAGTTGACTCCGGGACAGGAACTCCGGCTCACCGATATCGTGTTGCGGCCCGAGCCGTGAGCCGACGCGGGCTCCTCGTGGTCCTCTTCGTGGCCACCTGGGTGGCGCCCGCGCCCGCGCAGACGGGTCCCGAGCTCCGAGATCAGGGGCTCACGGCGTATCGAGCGCTCGAGATGGAGGCCGCCGCGCGACTCCTCCGACTGGCGCTTGCCTCACGAGATCTTCCCGATACCGAAGTGCTCTCGACCGAAGCCTATCTGGGCGCGGCGGAATTCTACCGCAACCGACAGGACTCGTCGCGCGCGGCGTTCCGCCGGATCGTGTTGCGCGAGCCGCGATACCGGCTCGACCCGCTCGTGTTCCCGCCGGACGTCACGCGGGCCTACGACGCCGTGCGATATGCAACACCGGCCGTGTCGGTAGACGTCCCACGACGGGCGAGATTCGAGCCGGGACGCGGCGGGCTCACTGCGCGCGTCATTCCCAGCGGACCGCACGTCGTCCGGGTTCGGATCGAACGGTCCAACGGGGAGGTCGTCCGAACGCTGCACGACAGGCGGGTGACAGACAGTCTCTCGGTCACGTGGGACGGGGCGGGTGCGCGAGATGCGACGCTTGCGAGTGGGCTCTACGTCTGGAGCTTTGCATCATTGAGCGGAGACGGGAGAGTCCGGCGCATCCTCGATGTCCCGGTTCGTCTCGAGCGCTCGAGCGTCGGCACGCAGACGCTGCCCCCACAACCGACGCTGCTCCCAGAGCGAAGCCCCGTGAAGCCTGCGTTGGTGCGGCTGGGATTGGGCTTGGGTGCGGCTACCCTGTCGTGGTTCGTGATGCCCGCGTTCACCGATCGCGACGGTCCGCGTGTGGCCCTCGCGGTGGCCTTCAGCGCGGCGGGCATCATCGGCTTCTTCGAGAAGCGACCCGGCAAACCCCTTCCCCAAAACGTGGCGGCCAATCAAGCGGCGCTCGAGGCGTGGGATGCCGAAGTGCGCCGCGCGACTGCCGCGAATCAAGGCCGCCGTCCTGGTCCTCGGATCATTCTCGAGACATCGCGGCCGAGCATTCGGCGGTAGGGATCGGGTTGGATCAGAGGTACTGACGACGCAGACGACTCTGAAGACTAGGCGACAACGACGACATAGACGACGCACAACGAGACCAGTGTCACCGCGTCATCGACCGTCTCTTTCCGTTGCCCCGAAACCAACCGACCTGCCCGATCGTATGACGGTTACCCGCACGCCGGCCATCAGAGCACCCACGGGAAGAGATCGATGAGAACATCCTCGGCTGTCAGACTCGCGTTTGTCACTTCGTCGCTCATTGCCGTGGAGGCTGCTCCGGGTTCCGCGCAAACGCAGGCTCTCATCGAACGCATCGATCGCCGTCTCGAAGCCCAGCGCACCGAACTCATCGAGATTCGGCGTGATATTCACCGGCATCCCGAAGTCTCGGGGCAAGAAGCGCGGACGGCCGAGGTGGTGGCGGAGCGGCTGCGCACGCTCGGCCTGGAAGTCCAAAGTAGCGTCGGTGGGCACGGTGTCGTGGGCATCTTGCGAGGTGCCAAGCCGGGTCCAGTGGTCGCGTTTAGAGCGGACATGGATGCAGTGTTTTCCAACGCGCCCGACCCCGTCCCCTTCAGATCGGAGACCCCCGGCGTGCGTCACATTTGCGGTCACGACATCCACACCACGGTAGGACTTGCCCTAGCCGAGTCGCTGAGTGAGGTCAGGGACCAGCTCGCGGGGACGGTGAAGTTCATCTTTCAGCCTGCGGAGGAGAACATCCGTGGCGCTCGGGCGATGATCGACGAGGGTGTGCTGAGCGACCCCGCGCCAGAGGCGATCTTCGCGTACCACTCGGCGCCGTTAGAGGTGGGACAGATCGGCAGCACTGAAGGGATCGCGCTGCCCGGCCTCGACCGGGTCACGCTCACCGTGCGGGGAGAAGGTGACCTCGAACAGGCCGCCGCGGCGTACGCGCGGGCCGCGTCATCTGCTAGTCGGGACGATGGAGGAGCGCCGGAAGACGTTGTGCTTGCCATGATCGGCCGACCGCATCGGCGTCCCGATCACGACGACTGGGTGGTTCGAGGCATGGTGCGGGCGGGCAGCCCCACAGCGCGCGCCCGGGCCAAACGTGAGATCGAGCTGGCAGTGGCGGCGGTCGAGTTCGACGGCGTCGCCTACGAGCTCAACTACGAAGATCTCTACCTTCCCGACATGGCGAACGACGTCGCGCTCGTTCGCTCCACGCTCGAGACGATTCGTTCCGTCGTGGGGCCGGACGGTCTCCTCGAGTCGAATACCGTCACGCCCTACTTCAGCGAAGACTTCGCGCTGTACCAGCAGCACATTCCAGGTGCGCTGTATTGGCTCGGCGTGTCCAACAGTGAGTTGGGTTACGTGGGCATGCCCCACAGCCCCAACTACGTGGCTGACGAAGAGTCGATCTTCGTGGGTGCGAGAGTGATGGCGGCGGTGGTGATCGATTATCTAGCGAAGAACTAGACACCTGGCGTCTCATTGTCCTTCCAACTTCTCGCGATGCCTGAGTAGCCAGTCACGTCCCTCGCCGATGGTCAAGAGGACGGTGATGGCGGCGAGCTCGCCGAGCTCCATCCGCCGCACGGCTTCACCCAGGTCTGCACCGACCGCGACGGCACCGTGTCGCTCGAGCAAGATGAGTGAGACACCGTCGCCCACCGCGTTGCCGACGGACTCCGCAAGCGCGACCGATCCAGCTTCGGCGTAGGGCCGGCACTGCACGCCACCCACGGCAGCCGGCATTTCCGGGAGGGCCGTTTCGAGGTCGATTCCGCGGAGCGGTAAGGCGGTGAGTGCCGGTGCGTGCGTGTGTACTACCGCGCCTATCGATGTGCGTGCCAGGTAGCATGCGCGGTGCATCGGAAACTCGATGCTCACGCCGCGGTGAGAGGCGTCTTCGATCTTCAGCGTGAGCCGCCGGATGAACCGCGGGGTGAGGTACGCTTTGTCCACGCCGCGCGTCGTGATGTAGATCGCGTCGCCGTCGCGCGCACGCGCCGAGAGATTCCCGCATCCTCCGGCGTTCAAACCGTTCCGGCTGAGCCGCGCGCCGTAGTGGCACAGCAAAAGGGGGCGTGGCCAGTCGGCGTGCCGCGCAACACGGTCGAGCAACGCCTGCCACATGGTGAGCGCCGGGCTCGCGCCCACACCCTCGCCGAGCACGAGTTCCCGTCGTTCCATCCGGCCTGGCCGATCCATCAACATCTGTGGTGCCTCCGAGCGGGCGACCGAAGTTCCATATGCCTCCTTCTCACAGCCAACATGAACCGTATCGGCCTGGCCGCAAG
>Ga0224512_10001804_pt1 | contig 20081 bp, 16 predicted proteins | sample SF_May12_sed_USG_4_FD_169103 | JGI IMG/M metagenome (GOLD analysis project Ga0224512, IMG submission 169103) | Sediment microbial communities from San Francisco Bay, California, United States - SF_May12_sed_USGS_13 | ecosystem: Environmental > Aquatic > Marine > Sediment | place: USA... | reverse complement strand
TGAATATTATGAACGCCTGCGGCCCGACTATGGGTACGAGTACTCCTACGGTCCCGGTTACCGGCACTACCGCGGTTACGGGCCAGGCTGGCGCTACGGGTACTGATCACTGCAGCAGGTGCCCGATCTCGGCCGCATAGTCCGGCCCGAGGCGTGACCAGGACAGGCCGGAGACATCCGGGGCCGGGGGCAGCACGCCCTGCTTATGCTGCTTTGCGAGCAGGATAAGTCGCCGGGCGATGTCCCCGCTTTCCCGCACCGGATCAGCGGGCAACGAGGGATAGCGGTATTCGGCGCCAAGCCATTCAGGGTAGGCCAGCCGGTCGGGTACCAGCGGGATGCAGCCAGAGGCCACGGCCTCGAGTACCGCGAGTCCCTGAAACTCGTGCAGGGCCGTGGACAGCACAACGTGCGACTGCCGCAGCAGTGCGCGGTAGTCCGTAGCGTCCAGGACCCTGCCCCATTCCCCGATGCAGCCCGCGAGTTCCCGCTGCATCTCGGCGAACACCGGCGGCACCTCGCGAAACTGCTGGCCAATGACGTGCACCCTGAACTCGACGTCCGCCGCGCGCAGTTGCCGGAGGGCCTGAAACAGGCGCTCCGGAGCCTTGTCGTATTCCCAGCGATGGTTCCAGACTATGGTGAACGGGGCGCCCGCTTCGGGCCCCGGCAACTGCCGGGAAAACCAGTGCGCCTCCAGCGGCACCGGCAGGATGTGGCTGCGCGCACGGATCCGCTCGACAATGCCCGGCGGTACCGCGTCCGGCATCCTGTCCAGCAGGGCCTGCACCCCGGCCAGCAAGGAGTCACGGTTATAGGCGGAATTTAATACTACCCGGTCCGCCGCCAGCGTCGTGTACAGGGTGACCATCAGGGGTTCGAGACGCAGGTACGGCTCGCGCCCGGCCGGGTAGGCAAACTGGTTCTCGTGGCAATACACCAGGGTCGGCACGCCCGCCAGCCCCGGCACCAGCCCCTTCAGGGTGGCCAGATCCGCCATAGAAGTGGCGATCAGCAGGTCATAGGGACGTTCGAGTCGCGCGCGCTCGGTAAATGCCCAGCTAAGACTGTTGCCGCGGATGCGCCAGCTGAAATGCCGCGGCGGCAGCGTGAGCACGCTCCAGTCCCAGGCGGGAAATGCCGCCACCAGGCCCTCGCGCCAGCGCCGGTGACTGTGCGCGTCATAGGCGGAGAGCAGCAGGATACGCATGGCGTGGATTAATAAGCCGTTTGTTTTTTGGAAAAGGGCAAATCAGGGATTGACTACGATCAAACATCGTCGGTCATCAGAAAACGTGGTCTGTCCCCTGTTTTTTGATCAGCCACATTCAGGGTTGAAAATAGAACATACCCTTTAACATAAAGAAAAACAGGATGGACAGGAGCGCTCCTGCTGGCAAGGTGATTGCCCAGGAGAGAAAAATCGTTTTCACGATATTCATATTGACCGCGGCAATACCACGTGCCAGCCCTACCCCCAGCACACCTCCGACCAGGGTGTGGGTTGTCGAGATGGGCAAACCGGTTCCGGATGCAAGCACTACCGTGGTGGCTGCTGCCAGCGTGGCGGCAAAGCCGCGGCTGGGGGTGAGTTCGGTGATATTGGAACCAATCGTGGCGATCACCTTGTGTCCATAAGTGATGAGTCCCACGACAATGCCAACACCTCCCAGCAGCAGGATCCAGATTGGCATGGTAGATTTCTGGGCGACTTGTCCGCCACTTTCCACAATGCCCACGACGGCAGCCAAAGGACCGACCGCATTGGCTACATCATTTGAACCGTGTGCAAAGGCCATGGCGCAGGCCGTGACCATCATCAGGATACCAAACACCTTTTCGACGTTGGTGTAGTGAAACTCGCGATCTGCAGTCGGATCTAATTTAAGGCGGCCTATGTAAAACTTGCCGATCAACATCAGGATGATGCCTGTGGCAATCGCAATGATATAGTTTGTGAAGGCATCAAACTCCAGGCCCACATGTTTGAGCCCCTTGAATAAAGTGACCAGTGCAATGATGAACCCGACCAGGAAGATGTAAAGCGGAACATATTTTTTCGCACTTTCGAGCGGGTGATCGGTGTCCAGAATTAATGACTGCACACTGCGAAACAGGTTATAGGCGATGGTGCCGGCCAGCAGCGGTGAAATGATCCAGCTCATGGCTATGGAACCGACCTTGCCCCAGTTGACTGCATCAATACCAATACCCACGGCAGCGAAGCCGACAATCGCCCCGACAATGGAATGGGTGGTTGATACCGGCCAGCCAGCACGAGAAGCCAGCAGCAGCCAGACACCCGCAGCCAGCAGCGATGCCAGCATGCCGTAGACCAGCAGATCCGGCGAATTCATCATCAGCGACGGATCAATAATGCCTTTGCGAATGGTTTGCGTGACCTGTCCACCGGCCAGGTAGGCACCGGTAAACTCGAAGATTGCAGCCACAATGACGGCCTGTCGGATCGTCAGCGCCTTTGAACCCACCGAGGTACCCATGGCATTGGCGACATCATTGGCGCCCACGCCCCAGGCCATGAAAAAACCAAACGCGCACGCGAGACCGATATAGATGATTCCGAATTCCATCACGGCCTCCTAGTGCGCCAGCAGCAGTTCAAGCCGGCTGCCGACCTGCTGTGCACGATCACCAAGGTCGCCGACCCAGTCGATTATCTTGTAGAGGAACATGACATCGATGGGCGGCAGTTCAGTTTCGAGTTGCAGCAGGCCTGCGCGCATTTGTACCTGGATCTGATCGGTCTCGCTTTCCAGCGCGTCGAGCTTATCGATCATGGAAGTAACCAGCTGAACTTCATGACCCCGGAACCCGGTTTCCACCAGTTCGTCCAGCTCGTTGACGGCGACTTGCGCTTGCGCCGAGGTTTCAATGGACTTCTCTATGAATGTACGGAATTGCGGCGCCAGTTGTTCCGGAATTTCCATTTTGCGTCCAATGACCAGGCCGGCAATCCTCCTGGCCTTGTTGGCGATCTTGTCCTGCATGGTCAGGACTTCAAGCAGGTCGCGGCGCGCTACCGGCATGAACAGACTGTTTGGCAGGTTCAGACGAAGTTCATGCTTGAGCTTGTCTGCCTCGCGTTCCATCTGCGTGATTTTTGCCTGTTCTATTGCCGCTGTATCCCAGTCCTTGCTCAGGACGGCATCGATGAAGGGCAAGAGCTGCGCAATGCATTGCTGCACGCTGGCCATGTGTCGCTGCAGGGGCTTAACCGGGGAACTTCCGAAAAGTCCGGATAGTGGCGCTTTTGGCATGGGTTCTCCTCTGGGTACTGCCGGTCAGTACCGATACTCGATGCTGTGTAAAGCACCGAAGTTCAAACATGACTTCGATATCGGGGCACAGTGTACAAAAGCATGCCTGATTGACAAGCTTTTTAGCAATACAGGGGGCAGACCACGATTAAACATCTCCGGTCATCAGAAAACGCGGTCTGTCCCTGTTTTAGTGAATTGCCGAATCAGCGCACCTATAGCTCGAATTGCCGCGCGAACGCTTATACCTTCCCGATCCATTCATTTCCTGATGTAGGTCGCTTTAGCTAGCACGGCGACTGCTTCCTCAGTCGCAACGCCATACCCACAAGCGCTGCTTCCATCCTCAATGGTTTTGGAGAGACAGGCCTCTAAATCTGCTGCGGTTTGGCGTTCCGCCAGCTTCCGAATAAGTGGCTTGTTGATATTTCAATGCTTCTCCATGGCAAATTCTCCCATCGCTTGACTTCGTGTAATCAATACACTAATATACTTAGTGTGTAAACAACACTTACTGGACAATGCCATGTACAGCTACGCCTATCCACATCCCGCAGTCACCACGGATATCGTAATTTTTTCTCTTCGTGACAATGAGTTGAAGCTTCTCCTCATCAAACGCAAGGGTGAGCCATTCAAAGGTAAATGGGCCCTGCCGGGGGGATTTGTGCAGTTGGACGAGGACCTGGAAGCCGCTGCCAACCGGGAATTGGCACAGGAGACGGGTGTCTCCGGGGTTTACCTGGAACAGCTCTACACCTTTGGCCAACCCAACCGGGATCCACGTGAAAGGGTTATTACGGTGGCGTACTACGCCCTGATTCCCTCGGACCGGCTGACCCTCACGGCATCCACCGATGCAGAAGCCGTCGGCTGGTTCGGCATGGATGAACTCCCGAAGCTCGCGTTTGACCACGAAACCATCGTGGAGACGGCCCACCAGCGCCTGGTTGCCAAGCTCGACTACTCGACCCTCGCATTTCAGTTCATGCCCGAGGAATTTACTCTGACCGAATTACAGGCTGTGTACGAAATTATTCTGCGTGCAGATATCGACAAACGAAATTTCCGTAAGTGGGTGTTGGCCCTTGAGCGGGTTGAGGAATCCGGTGAATACCGCCGTCAGGGAGCGCACCGGCCCGCAAAGCTCTACCGGCTTATCAATCGGGACCAGGTCGACATCATCAAATAGCGCGTCATCCGACGCCAGGGAGGTGTGCCATGAACAAGATCGCATTAAAACACTTCAAAGGTGAACCCAGCGAATACATCCTGCGTTACCGGGACGGTGATATTCGGCAACACGGTATTGGGATGAGTTTCTGGTACTGGCCCTTCAACACCACGATCGCTGCGGTGCCCGTGGTTCGGCAGGACGCCCTTTTCGTATTCACGGAGACCACAACCAATTATCAGGAGATCTCTATTCAGGGGCAACTGACCTATCGTCTGGCCAAACCTCTGGAAGTAGCCAGGGTGCTGGATTTCACCATCGATCCCCAAAGCCGCTCTTACCGCAGCCAGGACCCCGAAAAGCTGGTGCAACGCGTCATTAACGCGGTTCAGGCCAATACCCGCAGTGGTGTGAATGCCCTCTCGCTGGAGGACGCTTTGGTCCAGGTAAAACAGTTGGGTGACGCGGTGCTGGCAGCAGTTCAACAGGAGCCGGACCTGGTCGAGTTCGGGGTGGTGGTGGAGAACCTCCACTTCAGTGCGGTCAATGCGCGCCCTGATATGCATAAGGCGCTGGAGGCGAATTACCGGGAAAGTTTGCAGCAGCGGTCTGATGCTGCCATTTACGCACGTCGAAAAGCCGCCCAGGAGGAGGAAGGCCAACTCAAACACCGGGAACTCGATACCGAGGTCGAGTTGGAGGATCGTCGTAGAGGACTTGTAGAGCAACAGAGTCAGAATCGTCTTACCGAGGCAGAAACCGCAGCCAGGGCAATGGAGTTGGAGGCCAGTGCCCGTGCCAAGGAAGACGAGATCCGCTTCGGTCTTTACCAGTCCATGAGTCCCCAGGCGTTGGTCGGGTTGGCGCTGAAGGAATGGGCGGGTAGTGCCGGAAAAGTGGAGAACCTCACCATTACGCCTGATTTACTCAACCAGGTGGTGCAGTGGATTGGGAGGAAGGAAGCATGAGTGCCTTGGCTAGCCGACTTGCTGCGGGTCGTTCCCCTGCGGTAAATCCGCAGGGAGCCCGTTTTGAGAAGGTTGTCATCGTGCGTCGTCGCACGGAACTGGAGGACCTCGTCCGGCGGTTTAACACCGTGGCGCAGGCGCGTTTTTACCTTGAGCATGCCGGTCAGGACTTCGCGCCGATCGAGGCCGGGCATAACCGTTATCAGCAGGTACTGGATGGCATCCGATCTACAATACCCCGTGGGTTAAAGCAGCAGGTAATTGAGCGTGATCAGTTGGTACAATTCAGTTTCGATCCCGCTGACCTGGTGGTGACCGTGGGTCCTGATGGACTGGTAGTGAATACTGCCAAGTATCTGGATGAGCAGCCCATTGTGGCGGTGAACCCGGATCCCGGGACGATTGATGGCATTCTGTTACCCTTTACCGCTGAACGGTTCAGTCCCGCATTACACGATACCCTGCAGGGTGAATCACGTATTCAGGCCGTGTCGATGGCTGAAGCACGGCTATCGGATGGGCAGCGACTGGTGGCCTTCAATGACCTGTTTATTGGTCCACGCACCCATGTTTCGGCGCGCTATCAGATCCGTCAGGGAGATAAGACCGAAGAACAGTCCTCAAGTGGATTGATTGTATCGACCGGTGCGGGATCCACTGGCTGGTTGCAGTCTGTATATGCGGGGGCTGCAGGTGTCGTAGCAGCACTGGGTGGTCAGGTGACACCCCCACCAAAGGGCGGCCGTATCCCCTGGGATGCCGATTATCTGGCATTCGCCGTGCGCGAACCGTTCCCCAGCAAGGTGACAGGCACCAGCCTGGTATTTGGCATCATTACCCGGGACGAGCCACTGGTGCTGGATTCTCACATGGCCGAGCACGGTGTCATCTTCAGTGACGGCATCGAGCAGGATTATGTGCAATTCAATGCAGGCGTAACCGCAACCATCACGCTGGCCGAACGCAAGGCCTACCTGGTTGCCTGAGGCGGTGTTCCTGAAATAAATCTGTCCCCCTTTCCCCTTTTTCATCTACCATTCCTGCATGGTCCTGCCTCCGCTTCCCGAACCGCATGCGATTGCGGTGATGGTCTTGACGCTTGTGGTGCTTTTCCTGTTTACGCGGGAACGAATACCACTCGAGACGTCGAGCCTCATCGTACTGGTGATCATGACCATCGGCTTCACACTGTTTCCCTATATGACCGAGGGGGGACACATGGACGCGGTGTCCCTGTTTCACGGGTTTGGCCATGAGGCCCTGATTGCCGTCTGCGCGCTGATGATCGCCGGCCAGGGGATGGTGCGTACCGGTGCGCTGGAGCCGGTCGGCCGCCTGCTGGCGCGCCTCTGGGCCTACAGCCCCGGGCTGTCGTTGATCGTCACCCTGGTCATCGGAGCCGTGCTCAGTGCCTTTGTCAACAACACCCCGATCGTCGTGTTGTTGCTGCCGATACTGATCAGCGTGTCCCTGCGAACCAAAACCCGTGCCTCCGGAGTGCTGATGCCGATGGGATTCGCGACGCTGGTCGGCGGGATGAGCACCACGATCGGTACTTCGACCAATCTGCTGGTGGTGTCGGTCGCGGCCGACATGGGCCTCGAGCGATTCGGGATGTTTGATTTCATGATGCCTGCGGCATTCGCCGGTGTGCTGGCACTGATCTACCTGTGGCTTGTCGCCCCGCTGTTGTTGCCCGAACGCAAGCCGCTGCTGAGCGACACCTCCCCGCGCATATTCCAGGCTCAGCTCTATATTACCGAAGAGGCCTTTGCCAATGGCAAAACGCTGAGCGAGGTCATTAAGAAAACCGATGATCAGCTCAAGGTGGCACGTATCCAGCGGGGCGAGCATACTTCACTTGTCCCGTTGCCGGACGTCGTACTGCAGGCGGATGATCGCTTGACCGTACAGGATACCCCGGATCGCCTGAAGGAGTTTGAAACGCTACTGGGCGCGGCACTCTACACAGGCGGGAGCCGTGTCGACGAGGAACATCCCCTGAGTGCGGGGGATCAGCAGCTGGCCGAAGTCGTGGTAGTTCAGAGCTCGTTCCTGGAGGGTTCCACCCTGCGCCGGGCACGCTTTGCCGACCGCTATGGTCTCGTGATACTCGCCTTGCACCGCGCGGGCTGGGTCAAGCAGACCCTGTATGCAAACATCGGCGATGTCACTCTGAAAACCGGCGATGTGCTGCTGGTGCAGGGTGCGCGTGATCAGATCGCGGAGCTGAAACGCAACAGTGAGCTCCTGGTACTGGATGCAACCGCCGATCTGCCGCACACCACGCGTGCAGCCATGGCATTGGGCATCATGACGGCCATCGTGGGCCTGGCCGCCTTCGGCATCCTGCCAATCGCCATCAGCGCGGTGGCCGGGGTATTGGCCATGCTGGCAACGCGCTGCCTCAGCTGGGATGACGCGACGCGGTCCCTGAGCACGCCGGTCATAATGATCGTGGTGGTGAGTCTCGCACTGGGTAATGCCCTGCTCCAGACCGGGGCGGCCGAATACATTGCCCAGGTCTTCGTCGCCGTGAGCCTCGGGGCACCTCCGGCCATCGTCCTGAGCGCTCTCATGCTGCTCATGGCGGTATTGACCAATATCGTTTCCAACAACGCTGCCGCGGTCATCGGCACGCCCATTGCGATCAGCATGGCGCAGCAGCTGGGCCTGCCGGCAGAGCCCTTCGTGCTGGCGGTGCTGTTCGGCGCCAATATGAGCTATGCCACGCCCATCGCCTACAAGACCAATATGCTGGTGATGACCTCGGGTGGGTATGTGTTCAGCGACTTTCTGCGTGTCGGCATACCTCTGACAGCTATCATGTGGCTGACGCTTTCCTGGCTGCTGCCGAGACTGTATGGTTTTTAGAAAAATGGCGACAGACCACGATCAAACATCGCCGGCCATCAGAAAACGTGGTCTGTCCCCCTGTTCCTTGCTACCACCCAAGCAACGGAAACAGCAGCAGCAGGTCTGACATATCAATTTGTCCATCCGGCACACCAACCGGGTAAAGATCACCGTGTTCCAGTTCGACAGAGGTGGCTGGTACACGACCAAGCACAATGCGCTGCATCACGAGTAAATCCCCGGCATTCACAGTGCCATCCGGCGAGCCTAACGGAGCGACGTCGCCATCGCCGTGTGGCGAATAATCGATATCATCCTGAATGCCATCACCATCAGTGTCCGTGGACAGCGGGTTGAGGTCGCTAATCGGGTTGTATGATGAGGGATTACCGTCGTAGTTCACTTCATCAAAGTCACTCAAGTTGTCGCCATCCGTATCGACGAGTAACGGGTCCGTGCCAATGCTTGCCTCAAGCACATCACTGAGACCGTCGTTATCGTCATCGAAATCGCAGGCATCCCCGGCACCATCGCCGTCAGCGTCCGCCTGGCCCGGATTGGCGAGCGATGGGCAGTTATCGGGATTCTTGATGATAGTGAAGGCATCCGGGGTGGTGCCGTCACTGCGGACAAAGGTGGCATCGAGGCGGTTGCCGTCGATATCCAGCGCCAATGAGCCGAGGAAGTTAAGGGAGGCGTGGACCATGACCGGATGATTTAAAAGACCGCCACTGATCTTGCCGGAACTGCCGGCCGTGATGTAGACGGTTCCCTGATACGGATTGGCTTCATCATAAACCGCCTTGTAGGCACCGTCCCCGCCTTCCTGACCATTGCCAGCGTCAATCTTCATGGCAGTGGTGAGCGTATCGGAGGTGCCGTAGTGGCCGTCCAGCAGGAAGGACCGCTCATAGGAATGACTGTGACCGGACAACACCAAGTCCACCCCGGCCGCTTCCAGAATCGGCAGTGCGTTCTGGCGCATATCAATCAATTGCGACTCGGTATCGGAATCGTGACTGCCCTTGGAATATGGCGGGTGATGCCAGAAGGCAATAATCCACTCCTGTGTTGTCGCTGCAATATCAGCGGCCGCCCATGTCAGCATGGCCCCGGTCGAAGAGCGGTCGGTTTCATGGGATTCCAGGCAGATAAAATGGATATTGCCGTAATCAAACGAGTAGTAGGCCTCGGTGCCGGATGACAGGCCACCCGCCTCGCCGGCCTTCGGCAAGGTAAAAATGTCGTAATAGGGCCCGGACTGGGTGGCGGAGTCCGCTGTAGCACCATCATGATTGCCAAGCGTCGCCCAGAGCACGGATTTGCGCAGCATCTCCGGATAGGTGTCGAACACGGCGGCCTGGTATTCACTGTCAGTACCTGTGTTATAGGCGTTATCACCCAGCATCATCCACAGGTCGGTGTGGGTGCTGCCTGTGAATGTGGTGTAGGCATTGGCCACGGCTTCTGCATTGGCATTGGCGGTACCGGAATCGCCCAGTACCCAGATGCGGGTCGGCTTGCCAGTGCCGGCGACCGGTGAGGTAATAAAGAAGTGGTCCGGATCATCACCGGCAAACACTGCAGTACTGTTACCGACCGAATAGTAATACGTTGTGTCCGGCGATAAACCGCTGAGTTCGATTTCATGATCCGTGGTCGACACCCCGCTGCTGACAGCACTGGTCAGGTTGCCGGGCGCACTGCCGTATTGCACCCGGCTATCAGTCGGTACCAGCGTGCGCCACTTGACAATGACGCTGGTGGGTGTGCCGGTTTGCAGGTAGGGGCCGCGGGTAATTTGCGGGTCTTCATTAACAGACAGGCGTGGCACCAGCACATGGTCACTGGAGGTGTTTGACTGGTTCCATGCGCCAATTGCGAGCACATTAGTGCCGGTATGCAACACAGGCAGTGCCGTAGCGGTAATATCGATCAAAGGGGTGTAAACAGGCAATAAGGCGTTGCTCGATTCATGCAGGGCGGTGGCGGTGTCCCAGTCCAACGGCCCGGAAGAAGGTAATTCCGCAGAACGAAACACCTCAGCACCATTAATCCAGGCCGCGTAGCCATCATCATAGTCTGCACCGATAAAGACGTCGGTGACGGAATTAATATCCGTGATGGTGAAACTGGCACGGGTATAAATAGTGCGGGGCCGACTGCCACTCGAACCACTGGGCACTAGAGTATCCAGCAGATTAATTGCAGCCGATCCTACATCATAGCCGATGCCGTAAGTACCATCGCTCCAGGAAGATTCCTCAGGATAGACTTCGACCGTCCAGTCCTCCCCGATCCCCGGATCACTGGTATTGACCAGGTATTTGTTGGCACTCCCGTACTCAACCAGCACTTCTACTGCGACTGCCGGGGTCAATGGCCACAGCAGCAACAGGCATACCAGCGTGATCGGGCGTCGCATGAAATTATTCCCTGCCACCGTCATGTTTCAGGGAATGCATCCGGCTATCAATGTCTTTACGCAATTGTTTCATCGTACGGGTATTACGGCGCTGTGCTGGCAGCGCATCAATGGCCTCGCGCGCAGCGGCGAAGTCGGCTTCGGCCTCTGCAGGTCGGTCGGCCTCCATCAGAATCTCACCCCGCTTGGTCAGCAGGGCTTCTTTTCGCACTGGCCGATCGATAATGCGGTTCAGACGCAGGAGCGCAGCATTGTAATTCTTGCGCTTGCGTTCGAGCTCAATGGCATAGTCTTCGAGGATGCGGATGTTACCGAGCCTGCTCATTCCGGCATCCAGTGTCTGTATTGCTGCTGAAAAATAATTGGCCCCGGCAGCTTCAAAGGCACGCGCCCGTTCGAAGTAGTATTCCGGGAGCGGTTTGTCAGGTTCTTGAAAAGTATGAATGGCACGGTTGTAATCCGCGGCAGCAGCCAGCGGTTTACCATTCAGGCGCAAGGCCTTTGCCCGTGCAACCAGACCGCGTACGTTATCGGGCTGTTGGGCAAGTGCGCGTTCCAGATGTTTGATCGCTCTTTTGTACAGGCCCTGCTCAAGCAAGGTTCTTCCCATGCCAAGGTCGGCTGCAACATTGTCGGGATCCAGTTGCTGCACCTTCTGAAAATCTGCAATGGCTTCAGACCAATGCCCCTTAATGCGATGCAGATCGCCACGCAGCAGGTAGAGTTCCGGGGCCTCCGGATCATCCTGGATCTGAGCGGTGACCGCCTCGATTTCCTCGGAGATACCGATATGGGCCTGAACGGGGACGGGACAGATGGCAGTTGTCAGAATCAATAAACCGACCAGCCTGAAAATGGGCCGTCGTACAACCGCATGGAAAAAATTATCAGCCATGACGTTTATCGCCAACCCTTATATATCCATCTATTATTTTAGCCCAGAAGTAAAAAGGGACAGATTTATTTTCAACCCAGCAAACACCCCACACCCGGTAATTACCTTGCTGAATAACAGGGCGCGGGCAATTTGCCAGTACAACGCATGCCTTCCGTGGCATTCACATCCTCCAGTGCAAACTTTCTGCTTAACACTAAACAATGCTGCCGGGGCACTCAATCAGACATTTCCTGAAATAAATCTGTCCCCTTTTCCTACAACACTGCTTACAGGCTGCGCGGTGGCAGATAGAGTCCGATCGGCTCGCTGGTCCACCACTGTCCGGTCGCCTTTTTCTCTGCCTGCGTCGTGAAGCGGTACAGCTCCAGGCGTGCGCGCACGTAGCGCGGCGGTTGCCCGGGGAACGGATTGTGTTCCAGCAGATCCAGCACATCCGGGGAACCCTCCAGCAGGCGCAGGATAAAGTCAGGAACCCAGTAGGACACCCGTGTGTACGGGGGCGCGAGGGCCGCAAACCACATCTGCCAGTCGAGACGCGGCTGGTGCGGGATATTGAAGACCGGCCGGCGTGTCAGCTCACCCGGCTTGTACCTGAAGCCGTAGGCCTGCCAGGTCACCCCGTCGTTCGACCCCTCGATGATCATCTCGGGGCGTTGCGTGGTCATCACCGGGAACACGTGGTAGTTGTTGACCACATGCCACTGCACCAGTCCGCGCACCACGACTTCATTCACAGTCGGCAGCGGTCGCTTGCTCAGGGTGGACCACATCATGCTGAGTGTTGACGACACGATCAACACGGTCAGCAGGCCGGCGCAGGCCGTCGCGACCCGTCCCGGGCCACCTGCAGCAGGGAGCGGCAGGCCCCGGCTGAACCAGCCGAACCCGGTCAGCATCTTTGGCAGCCGGAGCCAGCGCAGGTCACGGTCATCGAACAGCAACAGGCACACCACAATGGTGAGCAGGTTGAAAAAGTTGTGGTTGCTGGTCAGCATGATGAGCACCTGGGTCAGGATAGTGGTCCAGGCCGCGAACAGGCGCGGGCGCCGCGGCAGAAACACCAGGAACGGCACCAGCAGTTCCACGAAAAACACCCAGCCCACCCCGGTACGCAGCATCCACTCCGGTAGCTGGTGCGCCAGCCAGCTCCCGACATGCGGCAGCGGCTGGGTCTCGAAGTAGTAGTCGAGGGCCGTGAAGTTGGCCCAGGCCGGGTCCCCGCTGAGCAGCTTGGAGATGCCGGAAAGGAAACGTACCCGGAACAGCAGCCAGTGAAACAGCCAGATCACCAGCGGCGAGCCCCATGGCAGGAAGATTGCCAGGAAACCGGCCTCCAGCAGCATGAAATCCCACTGGAAATTGAAGAACACCTGGCCGGCAAAGACCACCGACAGATAGAGTACAAACAGCAGTGGCAACATGAGCCGGGTGAGGATATTGCCGAACAGCAGCAGCGCGGCGCCGACCCCGGCCAGGCTAACGAACTGCAGGGCAACGTTGCTGGCATTCAGCCAGAACACGCTCGGGAACAGCCAGTAGCCGCGCCCGCCGTAGTCCTCGCTGATGGCCCGCAGGTCCGCCGCGACTGGCAGGATGCCCTGGCTGCCTACCAGACCCTCCGCCTGCAGGCCGAAGGAGGCAAATGCGGCCAGGTAGACCAGTGCCAGCAGGCGCAGGAACAGCCAGCTGACCCGCTGGTATTGCGCCGGATAGCGCTCCCGTCCCCACAGCAGCCGGGCAAACCAGTACGCCGCGTTCGGGTGACGCGCGACCAGGGCATGGAGATAGCCGGCGATCCGGGCATAGCCCGGCAGGTAACGATGACACCGCCAGGCCGCGTGCCGCCCGCCATGGGACAGCACCCGTGCCGCCGCCACGGCACCTGTGTAGCGCTGCCCTTGCGGCGTGACCAGCTGAATGCTGCGGCGACATTCCGCAGGGGAAATGTCCGGATAGCGATCCGCAATCTCCTGGCAGGCCAGGTAGTCGACGGCATTCCCGGTCAACCGCTGCCAGTAGCGCACCTGCCAGGCACGCAGTGGACTGTCAGCAGCATAGATCAGGACCGGTCTTTGTGGCTGTCCCATAGCGCCCAGTGGTTGACTGATGGTCAGGTGAACAGTGCTAACTATAGCCAGTGCACTGTAGCGGCGCTAATCATCCGGCCGCAGCGGCTGGCCTGGGGCCATGTCGCGGGAAGACGGCCAGCCGATGCACTATGCTTAACGGTAGGAGATCCGAACCGGCATTTCATCACGCACTCTCATGAACAACCCGGCCCGCTTTATCAGCTCCCTGGTGTGTGTGGCCTGCCTTTGTGCAGGGACCGCAATCCGTGCCGACGATCCCTTTGCGACTGCGCGCCAGGACATGGTCAGGGAGATCGAGGCCGACGTGCGTATGACCAGCCGGCAACTGGACAGAGAGGTGCTCGACCCGCGCGTCATGCAGGCCATGGCCACGGTACCGCGCCATGCACTGGTACCCGAGTCCCACCGTAATGCCGCCTATGAAAACCGGCCCCTGCCGATCGGCCACGGGCAGACCATCTCGCAACCCTATATCGTGGCCATCATGACCGACTTGCTGAAGGTCACCGCGGCCAGCAGGGTACTCGAGGTCGGCACCGGCTCCGGTTACCAGGCCGCGATCCTGGCTGAACTCGTCGACCAGGTGTACACCATCGAAATCATCGAGGCGCTCGGTAAGCGGGCGCGCCGCGACCTGGAAGCGCTGGGCTATGAAAACATCACAGTGCGTATCGGCGACGGCTATTATGGCTGGGAAGAACAGGCCCCCTTCGATGCCATCGTCGTCACCGCCGCGGCCAGCCATATCCCGCCCCCGTTGATACAACAGTTGAAAAAGGGCGGGCGCATGATCGTCCCGGTCGGCAGCCGCTTCATGGTCCAGCAACTGGTCCTGGTCGAGAAGGACACGCAGGGGGAGGTGGTCACCCGCCAGATCCTGCCGGTGCGGTTCGTGCCATTGACAGGAACGCATTGATACTCCCGAGATGACCTCATCCGGGACACTGGAACGTCCACCGCTGATCTCCATCAGCCTGGTTTCGGCCGCTGCACTGGCCTACGAAATCCTGCTGATGCGCCTGTTCTCGATCATCCAGTGGCATCACTTCGCCTACATGATCATCAGCCTGGCGCTGCTGGGCTATGGCGCCAGCGGGACCTTCATCTCGCTGGCACGGCCCTGGTTGCTGGCGCACTTTCCCGGGGCCTACCGTATTAACCTGGCCCTGTTCGGCCTGTCGTCGGTTGCCTGCACCCTGGCGGCACAACAGGTACCGCTCAACGCCGAGGAGATCCTCTGGGACTGGCACCAGGCCCTGTATCTGCTCGCGGTCTACCTGCTGCTTGCCTTGCCATTCCTGTTCGCGGCCAACGCGGTTGCGCTGGCACTCACCCGTTACCGGCAGGCGATCGCGCGCGTCTATGCCGCCGACCTGCTGGGGGCGGGGCTGGGCAGCCTGGGTATCGTCCTGCTGCTGTTTGCAGTCTTCCCGGGCACGGCACTGAAATTGCTCGGTTCACTCGGCCTGCTTGCCAGCCTGGTGGCCGCCAGCGAACTCCAGGGCCCGCGCGCCCACGGACTGGCCGGCACCGTGCTTGCCGCCGTGCTGCTACTCGCCCTACCGGCTGAATGGCTGACACCGCAGCCGTCGCCCTACAAGACCATGAGCCAGACCCTGCGCATCGGCGGCGCCCGGGTTATCGAGCAGCGTTCCAGTCCGCTGGGGCTGATCAGCGTGGTCGAAAGCCCGCGGGTCCCGTTGCGCCATGCGCCCGGACTGAGCCTGCAATCAAGCGCACCCCTACCCGCGCAACTCGGGGTGTTCACCGACGCCGACGGGCTGACGGCCATCAACCACAATCCGCAGGGGGAGACGCTGGCCTACCTGGATGACCTGACCTCGGCTCTGCCCTATTACCTGGCCGAACCACAGCGGGTGCTGGTACTGGGTGCAGGTGCCGGCGCGGATGTCCAGCAAGCACTCAACCACGGGGTGCAGCGGATCGATGCCGTGGAGCTCAACCCGCAGCTGATCGAACTGGTCAGGAAGGACCATGCCGACTGGGCCGGACACCTCTACGACCACCCCGCCGTCCGGATCCACCGCGGCGAGGCGCGTGGTTTTATCCGGCGCAGCCGGGGATCCTACGACCTGGTGCAGATCACCCTGCTGGATGCCTTCGGCGCCTCCAGCAGCGGTCTGCACGCGCTCAATGAAAGCTACTTGTACACGGTCGAGGCACTGCAGGACTACCTGGCACGCGTGGCGCCCGGCGGCTACCTGGCCATCAGCCGCTGGATCAAACTGCCACCGCGCGACACCCTGAAACTCCTTGCCACCGCGGTGCGTGCACTACGGGAATCAGGCATTGAGGATCCCGGCAAGCGGCTGGTCCTGATCCGTGGCTGGCAGACCAGCACCTTGCTGATAAAGAACGGCGTCTTCAGCACGGACGAGATAACCCGGCTACAGGACTTCTGCCTGACACGGGCCTTCGACACCGCCTGGTATCCCGGCATGCCGGCAGACGCGGCCAACCGGGTCAATGTCTTCACCCAGGCGTATTTTTACCAGGCCGCGGCTGCCCTGACCGGTGCACGGGATGCGACGTTTATGGAACGCTACAAGTTCGACATCACCCCGGCCACGGACGACCGCCCGTATTTCTTTCATTTTTTCAAGTGGGAGGTCTTGCCGGAGATACTCGCGCTGCGCGGCCAGGGCGGGCTGCCGTTACTGGAGGCCGGTTACCTTGTGCTGGTGACCACCCTGTTGCAGGCACTGGTGCTGAGCAGCGTTTTGATCTTGCTGCCGCTAGTGGTGCTGCGCAGCAGCCAGGACGAGCCGGCAAGCGCGGCCCGTCCGTCCCGGGTGGTGCTCTACTTTTTCGCAATCGGCTTGGCCTTCCTGTTTATCGAGATCGCATTTATCCAGAAATTCATCCTGTTCCTGCACCACCCGCTGTATGCCGTCGCCATCGTGCTGACCGCCTTTCTGTTGTTCGCCGGCGCCGGCAGCGCCTGGACGGCACGCCGGCAGGCACACCCGTCGCCCACGCAGCACGCAACAGCCAGGGCGGTGTCCGGTATCGCCGTGTTCGGCCTGCTCTACCTGCTGCTGCTCGACCCGGTGTTTACCGCCCTGCTGCACTTGCCCGTCGTCATCCGCATCCTGGTGGCGATTGTACTGATTGCACCCCTGGCGTTTTTCATGGGCATGCCGTTTCCCCTCGGGCTGGCCCGACTCGCCGCCGTAAGGCCCGCACTGGTCCCCTGGGCCTGGGGCATCAACGGCTGCGCCTCGGTACTCAGCGCGGTGCTGGCCACCCTGCTGGCCATCCAGTTCGGTTTCACTGCGGTGATCATCACGGCCCTGCTGTTGTACGTGCTCGCCGCCCTGGTCATGCACTGACAGCGGTGCGGTGCATGTGCGTCTACACTTTAACCAGGAGCCTGATGCAACATGCAGCTGAGATGCACGCGATGACCCGACACGAGAGGCGCACGCTATTGGCGGGTGAGCCGGAGATCCCGCCAGGATCACCGCCGGAGGAACCCCAGCCCGACCTGCCGCCTGACATCCCCCCGCAAGGTCCACCGGAAACCACGCCCGAACCCCCGGTGGAGATCCCGCCCGGCCAACCCGAGGAATTCCCGCCGGCACCGCCAGCAGAGCTATGATCCTCCCGAGTTAGACTTCAAATAACTGATTTATATCAGATAACTCGGCACCGCTTCCGCTGGCCGAATAAATCCGTATGATGGCCGCCGCAACCATCCGGCCATGGGCCGGCATACTGTCACCCAATCACAATGCAACCCCGGAGTACCGCATGGCCTCAACCGCTGAAGAACTGACAGTCACCTACGAGGAAGACGGCATCGAGACCGTCAAGGAACTGGACAAGGAAATCCTCACCAAGGGAGCCTGGTGCACGATCATCTACCGTTACCAGGACTGGAACCGTTCCAAGGAGGAGTACGGCCCGGACAAGTTCACCATCCGCCGCTATCAGAAACGCGGGGGCGAATACCAGCAGAAATCCAAGTTCAACATTTCCAGCAAGGACCAGGCCGAGAAAATAATCGCGGCCCTGGAGAAGTGGATCAAGGATTAAAGGCTGAGAATCCATCAGGATAATAGCCACGGAATTCACGGAAGAACACGGAAAGATAAACATCAAAAGCCAATTATTGTAAATAACACAAACACACCAATTACATATTGGCCTGTCACAGGTTGGCGATGTCTTTTTTTTATCGAAGGCCTGATTAACTCATCCTTCGTCATTCCGGCGAAGGCCGGAATCCAGTAACTGCCTGATTACCAGCTGATGGATTCCGGATCTCCACTATGCTCCGCCCGGAATGACAGCTTGATCAGACTTTCCTTGATTATTTCTTTTCTTATATTTCCGTGTTCTTCCGTGGCTGCTGCGGAAATGATTTTCCGATTGTGCTCGCAGAGTGCTCCTGCAGACTGGCGGCAACCGTATTAATGCCGGTCAGGCACCTGGCAGACAAGTGCTGGTTGGCGCATGCGCCGACGGCTCAGTCTTCGGCGAGTACGTCGTAGATCTGTTCCTGCAACAACTCTTCATCGCGCATCTCTTCCAGTTTGCGTCGTGCCAGTGCCTGGCGCAGCTTCCTGAGTGCGGCCATGCCCTTGCGGCGCCCGCGGCGCGACTTGCGTTTTTTCAGCACGTCATCGTGAGTTGCAACGCTCATATCTGCCCCCATCGTGTGCATTTCGTGAATCAAGCAGTTTTCCCTGCACTACGTAGGGGATATCGGCCACCATATGAGACTGCTTTAGCCGGCAGCACTGGCCCCGGCCAGGCCTCTCCCGGAAGCCTCGGATCTACCCTGAGGTATTGATATTCATGAGTATTTACTCCTTACCCCGGATGCGATCTAATCGCTGCTGCGGGCAAGCAGCGCCCTGTTACACTGATATACCTGAGGACATGACCATTTCCAGACACCCCCCCTGCCGCTTTGCGCTGCTGGCGCTAGTCACCGGCCTCGCCGCGCCCGCACTGCTCCATGCCGGCGCGTGGTCGGGGTATATCCAGTCCGAGGCCCGGGTGTTCCTGCATGAGCCTGCGGATGCACGCCAGCACGGTGACAATCTTTCCCTGGTGACCGAACCGGAGTACTACACCGAGTGGGACGACGGCCGGCAAAGCTTCACCATCGAAGGCTTCCTGCGTTGGGACCAGCATGACCCTGAACGCAGCCATGCCGACATTCGCGAACTGGTCTGGCTGCAGGCCGGTGACTCCTGGGAACTGCGCGCCGGTATCAGCAAGGTGTTCTGGGGGGTGGCGGAGTCACAACACCTGGTCGACATCATCAACCAGACCGACCTGGTCGAGAACATCGACCAGGAAGACAAGCTGGGGCAGCCGCTGGTCAACCTCGCGCTGATCCGCGACTGGGGTACAGTCAACCTGTTCATGCTCCCGGGATTTCGTGAACGCACCTTTCCAGGCAGCAAGGGCCGGCTGCGCAGCCTTCCCCGTGTCGACACCGACCACCCCCTCTATGCCTCCGCTGCCGAGGACAGGCATGTGGACTTCGCGATTCGCTGGTCACACTACATCGGTGACTGGGACTTCGGACTGGCGCACTTTTCCGGGACCACGCGCAATCCGCGCCTGCTCCCCGGTCTGACAGGTAGCGGGGAAGCCGTGCTGGTGCCGCTCTATGAAACCATCGACCAGACCAGCCTGGACCTGCAGGCGACCAAGGGGGACTGGCTGTGGAAACTGGAATGGCTGACACGTTCCGGGCAGGGAGACCGCTACAGCGCACTGGTCGGGGGCTTCGAATACACTGCCGTCGGCATCTTCGACACGGCGGCCGATCTCGGCTTCATCGGCGAATACCATTACGACGACCGGGGCGAGGCCGCCCCGACCCCCTTTGAGGATGACATCATGGTCGGCCTGCGCCTGGCGCTGAATGATGTCCAGTCCACCGAGGCCCTGTTCGGCGTGATCGCCGATCGCAAGGACAACGCCAGGTCCTATAACCTCGAGGCCAGCCGCCGGCTCGGCGACAACTGGACCGTTGAGGTCGAGGCACGGCTGTTCTCCAAACCCGCCCCCGGTGATCCTCTGTACAGTTTCCGCGATGACGACCATGTGCAGATCTCCCTGGCACGACATTTCTGAACAGCGCCCGGGAAACAGGACGGGGAACTTGACCGCACCTACGAGAATCGAATGAGAATGAGGTTAGCTATCATGAAATATTCCACCGCCCTGGCCGGTTCCCTCCTGCTGGCACTGCCGCTGACGCCGGCATTTACCGGTGCGGTCTTTACCTGGATCGACAAGGAGGGTGTTACCCACTTCAGCGAATCCCCGCCCGAGGACGGCTCGGTCAAAGCGAGACAGATCGAAGTCGAACCGGTGCCCGTGGTGGGCAACACTGGGGGAGACGA
>Ga0224512_10001803_pt1 | contig 20099 bp, 17 predicted proteins | sample SF_May12_sed_USG_4_FD_169103 | JGI IMG/M metagenome (GOLD analysis project Ga0224512, IMG submission 169103) | Sediment microbial communities from San Francisco Bay, California, United States - SF_May12_sed_USGS_13 | ecosystem: Environmental > Aquatic > Marine > Sediment | place: USA... | reverse complement strand
GTTATAGGTGAAGGCGACACTCTTGCACTCGAGCTGCTCCGCCGCCCGCGCCAGATCCTCGGGGCTCGCGGCATCGGCGAGTGTGTCCATTTCCCGGGACTTGCTCATGTCCCAGTTCTGACAGAACTTGCACGCCAGGTTGCAGCCGGCGGTGCCGAAGGACAGCACCGGCGTACCCGGGAGGAAATGATTGAGCGGCTTTTTTTCGATGGGGTCGACGCAAAACCCGCTCGAGCGCCCGTAAGTGGTGAGCACGATCTCGCCATCCTTACAGGCGCGAACAAAGCAAAGACCCTGCTGACCTTCGCGCAGCTTGCACGCCCGAGGACACACGTCGCACTGCACCCGGCCATCGGCGATCTTGTGCCAGTAGCGGGTAGGAAAATACTCGATGCTTTGCTGCGGTGCCTGCATGAATCCGTTCCGGCGGCTTACGCTCAATTGAGCGCAGCCGTCTGCAACAATCAACCGTTATTAACCTTTGACCTCCGCGCCCCGGCGACGTTCTCGAAAGTCTCGACCGGTGGGCGAAAGCTTAGGGAATTTCCAGACCGGCGGCCTTTTCCTCCGCGCTACGGGCAGCGTCGACCTCCCCCTGGCGACGATGAACGTCGGCGATGATGCGCCAGTTGGCCGCCTGAAGCTTGCGATCAGGAGAGGCGAAGGAGTTGGATTTTGCCGCCAGTGCGGCCGCCTGGCTCAGGTCTCCCTGCTGAAACCGAGTGCTGGCGAGACGATGCCAGAGCCAGGCGTTTCGCGGCTCGATGCCGAGCGCGCGCTCCAGGCTGGCGGCAGCGCGGTCGTTGCGGCCGTTCTGCATCGCCAGGTTGGCGTCGTTGAGCAAAGCGACGACGGCAGGATTGGCGGGCGCCGGGCCAACTCCGGACCCCGGCGGCGCGCCGGCAGCCGTGGCGGGCAATCCGGGTTCGCCCAGGGGAATGGTCACCGCTTCCCCGGTGGGCGGCACCCCCATCGCCGAGGGGACCCCGCCCTGGGAAGGCGTGCCCAGGGTCGTGCCCGCTGGAGCGCCCAGCTCCTCCACCGGCGCCGGCTGCCGGCCGGTTGCACAGCCGGCCAGCGAAATTGCCATGACGGTAAAAATTATAGATTTTTGCCGGTTCATTTAGTGTCGGTCCAAAGGTGGCATCGGTGGCATCGGGGTCATGGCATCGTCTTGGCCGCAATGTTCATCTCGCGGCTGGAATCCTCGGATGAATGGCAGCCGTCGCGCATCGGCGCAGTTAAAGCCGAACCCGCGACTGCCGATTCTAACCGGTTCCACCCATGAAAAAACCACGTTATCGGGCGCAGTCGGGAGGAAGCTTTCACTGCGGATCCCCGACACGAGATGGCTCCAGACCTCGAGCGCCCCGGTGGTGCCGCTCAATCCCGTGGGCTTGTTGTCATCCAGGCCGAGCCAGACTACGGCGAGTATGTTTTCGGTAAAGCCAGCGAACCAGCTGTCCCGGAGCTCGTCGGTAGTCCCTGTCTTTCCCGCGGTAACGAGACCTTCGGGAAGCCGCCGATAGGCGCTTTGTCCCGTTCCGCTGCGCATCACCTCGGTGAGGGCGTGGCCGAGCAGATATACCGGGCCGGGTGCCACCGACTGGGTCACGTTCAAGGGATAGCGGGTCAGCGGACTGCCGTTGGCGTCGGTGACTTCGCGAATGGCGCGCAACGGGGTCAGAAAACCTCCGGCGGCAATGGTTTGGTACATCTGCGTGACCTCCAGCGGGGACAGCTCGATGGCGCCCAACAGCATGGAGGGGTACTGGGGCAATGGCCGCGTCACGCCAAGGCGTTCCAGGGTCTCTGCCACCCGAGGGATACCCAGCTCCAATCCCAAATTCACCGTGGCGAGGTTATAGGAGTTCGAAAGTCCGACATAAAGCGGTACCGAACCGTGTAGCTGGTTGTCGTAGTTCCGCGGCGCCCAGATTTTCCCCCGCTCGTCTTTAAGTCGAACCGGGGCGTCGTCGATAGGGGTGATGAGACTGAAACGGCCGGGTTGCTCCAACGCGGCCAGATAAACCGCTGGCTTGACTAGGGATCCAATTGGGCGCACCGCGTCCAGGGCGCGATTGAATCCTGCCTCTCGAGGTTTGCGTCCGCCCACCACGGCAAGCACTTCTGCGGTGGTGGTGCGGGTGAGCACCACCGCGCCCTGGAGTGTCCCCGGACCGAGCCGTGCGCTGTCCAGCTCCAGTTGCCGCACCCGGGCAGAAAGCGCCGATTCCGCGCGTCGTTGCAGCAGCGGATCCAGAGTAGTGAAGATTTGCAGTCCGGCGCCGCGCAGATCTTCGTCGCGATAATCCCGGCGCAGCTGACGCCGCACCAGGTCCAGGAACGCCGGATACCTGGACTGACCTACCGGGACCTCTTCGAGTACGCCCAGGGGACGTCTTTTTTCCGCCTCGGTCTTTTCCCTGGGGACCACGCCCTGTTCCTCCATCATGTCCAGCACCAGGTCTCGCCGGAATTTCGCCCGCTCCGGGTGCAGCCGCGGATTGTAGTAAGACGGGCCGCGTACCAGCGCCACCAGCAGCGCCATTTCCGATAGCTTGAGCTCTACCAAGCGCCGGCCGAAGAAAAAGGTCGCTGCCAGACCGAATCCGTGCACTGCTCGTGGACCCTGCTGGGCGATGTATACCTCGTTCAGGTAAGCCTGGAGGATTTCGTTCTTTTCATAGTGAAGCTCCAGCAATACGGCAATCAGCGCCTCGTTGAGCTTGCGCGTAATGGTGCGTTCAGGTGTGAGGAAGAAATTTTTCGCCAGCTGCTGGGTAATGGTGCTTCCGCCCTGCACCGTTTCTCCGGCGCGAATGTTGGCCATGAAAGCACGCAGCATGGACCGAATGGAAACCCCCGAGTGGCGATAGAACCCCCGGTCTTCCACCGTGAGCAGGGTTTTGATGAACAACGGCGGAACCTCCTCGAGGCGGAGCAGGATCCGGTCTTCGCCGTGTCCGGGGTAAATTCGGCCGACCAGCGCGGGCTGGAGCCGCACCAGCGGGATGTTCCGGGTGCCGTCCGCCAGCCGTTGCACCTTGCCGTCTTTCAGGGTAACGCTCAGTTGGCGAGGAGGATCCTCTCCGTCCCAGAAGCGAAAACCGCGCAGATTGATAGAGAAGGCGTCGCCGCGGCGTAAATAGCCGCCGGCGCGCTCAACAGAGCCGGACTGATAGCCGGCTGCCTCCAACTCCGTGGCCAGCACTTCGGGGGTAAGCGGAGCACCCGGATAAATTTCCAGGGGGCGCGCGTAGATTCGTGCCGGCACCTGCCAGCGCCTACCTTCGAACTGGGCTGTGACAGTGCGATCGAGCCACAACACGTAGCTGGCGGCGGCGATTGCGGCGACAACAAGCGACCAGACCACTACGAGGCGCCGTCGGGCCCGGCCGAAGGCGACTCTTACCGGCGGAGAAGATTGCCGCGAGCGGCGTTTTCCTGCGTGTTTACGCGGACGTGCGCGCCGCGGCGCCATGGAAGGAACTCTCTGCTATGAAAACCCGGGAGCTTACGGGGCAGCAGATGAAAAATCAAATAATCGAAATTAAATAACTAGTGTAATGGCATGTAATATCAGCAGTTATTTTACGATCTTAGGATGCTTTTTTTCCGCCTCAGTCGAACAGCGTATCCCGCTCGCCCCATTCCCTGATGCGGGCGCGCAGGCGAACGATGGCCTGGCCGTGGATCTGACAGACCCGGGATTCGCTGACGTTTAACACTTCTCCGATCTGGCGGAGATTGAGCTCCTCATCGTAGTAGAGCGCCATCACCAACTTTTCCCGCTCCGGCAGACCGGCGATGGCCCTGGCCAAGAGACCCCGGAACTGCTCGTGCTCCAGGTCCTCCAGCGGGCCGTCAGGTTTCCCGCTAAAGCCTTCAGATACCGATTCACTTCCCGCGATTAGGTCTTCTAGGCTGAAGACCCGATGTCCGGAGGCGTCTTGGAGCACCTGATAATAGGCGTCCAGGCTCAAACCCAACTTTTGCGCCACTTCCGAGTCCCGCGCGTCCCGGGATTGCGTAGTTTCTATTTCACGTATGGCCTCGGCGATCTGGCGCAGCTTCCGGTGCAGGGAGCGGGGGGTCCAGTCGCTCTTACGAATTTCATCCAGCATGGCGCCGCGAATGCGGATACCGGCAAAGGTTTCGAAGCTGGCGCCGTGGCCAGGAGCGTAGTTACGGGAGGCTTCCAGCAGCCCTATCATGCCGGCCTGAATCAGGTCATCCACCTGCACGTTGGGCGGCAAGCGGGTAATTAAATGAAACGCGATGCGACGGACGAGAGAGCTGTGTTGTTCGACAATCGCGTCCTGGGGACTCGCGGCCGGTGCTTTTCTGAGCGCGGCGCTGGCGGGCATGGGACAGCCTCCTTATTCCTTCTAGCCGGAGGCTGTAATGCAATCTTGAGGCCAGGAATTTTTCCTTATTTATGACTCGAATTGACACCCTTAAATTATTGAAATAAAGAGCTTACGAATTTAGATCCCTGGCATGACCCTCGTGCCTGAATTCTGGCGCGTCAACTTCCCGTGACGCATACCCGGCGCTTTCGGCCACAGGCATCCCGATCGCGGGGGTTCAAGCGATGCGCCGGATTCCGTGTTTGCGAATTTTCTCCACCAAGGTTGTCCGCCCCATGCGCAGGCGTTTAGCCGCGTGGGCAACCACGCCTTTCGCTTCCTCCAGCGCCTGCTCGATGAAGGCCCGCTCCAGCGCGTTCAGATGGGCTTTCAGGTCAAGCCCGTCCCGCGGCAAGGGGGTCAGCATGTCGCCAGGTACCACGGCGTCGCTTGTCTTCTGCCCACCGGTTCCGGCTCCCGGTCGGTATTTTTTCGGCAGTTCATCCAAACCTACCGCGCCGCCGGGAAACAGGATCGCCAGGCGCTCAATGAGATTGGCAAGCTCACGCACGTTGCCCGGCCATGGGTATCGCTGAAGCGCCGCCAGCGCGTCCGGGGTCAGTTTCATCGGATTCCGGTCCCGCTCCGCCGAGCGCTGCAGCAGGTCGTTGACCAGCAGCGGCAGATCTTCGGCTCGCGATCTCAGCGGCGGCACGTGAATCGGAAATACGTTGAGGCGGTAGAAGAGATCCTCGCGAAAGCGCCCCTCGCGAATGGATCTCTCCAGGTCTGAGTGGGTCGCCGCAACCACGCGCACGTTAGCGGTCAGGCTTTCGTTGCTGCCCACGCGTTCGAAGGTGCGCTCCTGAAGCACCCGGAGAAGCTTCACCTGCATGTGCATTGGCATATCGCCAATTTCATCCAGGAACAAGGTCCCGCCGGCGGCTATCTCGAAGCGCCCGCGACGCGAGCTGATGGCGCCGGTGAAGGATCCCTTTTCATGGCCGAATAGCTCGCTTTCCAGCAGTTCGCCGGGAATCGCCCCGCAGTTAACCGGCACGAACGGCTTATAGCGGCGAGGCGAGTGGTAGTGGATTTTGCGCGCAACCACTTCCTTGCCGGTGCCGGACTCGCCGGTGAGCAGGACGGTCGCTTCGGTTTGCGCCACCTGCTCGATGAGCGTGCGCACCCGGCTTACCTCCATGCTGCTGCCGACCAGATTTCTGAAGAGTTCAGGAGATCGGGAATCTCCCTCCAGATGCCGGTTTTCCCGATACACCTGGACCTGCTGCAGGGCGTGTTGTACCGATGCCGGAACCAGCGGCACGGGAAGCCGGGCAATGCAGCCGCGGTCGATCTCCTCGTCCCAGGTATTTGCCGGGCCCGACCCGCTCATGGCGACGATGGGAAGGTGGGGGTCCTGATCGCGTATGTGGCGAAAAGTTTCCAGCAGTCCATTGTCTGACTGAGGCGGCGCGAGGAAAACCACATCGGCGGCGGCCAGCGAATCCGGATCTGTGCTGGTCCGAAGACAGGGTGCGTGCCCGAGAAGCTCGAGCACCGCGCAGGTGTCTTCGGCTCGAGTCTGGTCGTTGTCGATGACAAGGGCGCTGAGCATGGCGACCGGGCTTCGGGGAGTTCTTGTTAAACCGGGGCGATTCCATTTCCGCCCGTAATCCATTGAAACTAGACCGCGATCCGTCATATGTCAAAATTTTGGCGCCCCAATACAGGCCGATTTCCGGCGGCTGTTCCTCTTCTCCAACAGCGAAGCGGGATTAATGAAAGCCTCAAGACTCGGCGCGATGCGTCGATAACGCTAACAACAGCTGGTGCATAACCGATTGCAGCATCATGTCAGACACCATTGTCCGCCGACTCACGCAGAACGCCGGCCTGTCCGAAGTGACCTCAACGTCCTTTGCCGCGTTTTACCCCCGCGAGCGCAAAGCCGCTCCTGCTGAAAATCTTCCGCTGCGGGCGCGGATGGTCCGCCTGAAACGGGCAATCGTCCAGGGCGTCTACCACATCGATGCCCGACGCATTGCCGGCAAGCTGTTGAAACGAGGCTGAAGCCCGCTAACTCAGAAGGGCCGGGTCGATCCGGGCAAGATCCTCGGGGCGATCGACGTCATCAAGAGGCGCAAGCTCGCGCCAACGCCTGTCCATCGCCCGCAGCCGTGCCCGCGTGACGTCGAGGACTTGACCCGATCCCCAGGGCACGCCGCTGAACAGGCGCCGGTCGACGCGGGACGCACCCATCAGCACGTAGCCTCCATCCGTGGCGGGACCCAGCACCAGCGACGCCTCGCCGGATTCCAGAACTTGCGCGGCTTGGCGAAGATAATCCTCCGTCATGCTCGGACAGTCGCTGCCGATAACGAGCACCCCCGGGTAACGCCCCAGCGCATAAGTCATGGCGTGGTGCATGCGTTCACCCAAATCGGCGCCCCGCTGGGATCGAAGCACTACGCCGGTGTCTCGTTTGAGCCGGCGAAAAAAAGCGTGCTGGGTATCCGGGGCGCAGAACAGGATCACCGGCCCGAGTTTCGCCGCAAGCGCGGTTTCCAGCGCGTGTCGGGTCAGTCTGCGGTGGAGCGCGGCGGCCTGGTTTTCACCCAGGGCGGAATCAAGGCGAGTCTTCACCGTTCCGGGCACCGGCGCCTTGGCGAAAAGGAGAATGACCGGTTTGCCGTATCTGCCTGCTGGCAACGGCGACCTACGGCGGGCGCTCAACGGCTCGTATGTCGTCCGGGCCCGTAATAAATGCGCGCGAGCCTGGCCGGATCAGCGCCAAAAAAGTAGCTGAGCCTCAAGCGCCACATGAGCAGCGTTGTCTCTAGGATGCCGTGGCGCGCCCAGCGACGCGTGGACGCGACCGCGCGCTGACGCAGACACACCGGCGCGGCGCACTTGCGCAGGCGCTTGCTCAGCGCTACGTCCTCCATAAGCGGAATTCGAGGAAATCCTTCCACTCGATCAAAGAGCGCGCGGGAGACGAACATGGCCTGATCGCCGGTGGCGATTCCGGTGAGCCGGGAGCGCAGATTCATCATGGTCTCGATCAGCCGATAAAGTCGATGCTCACCGTCCAGCCGCACGTCGAATCGTCCCCAGAACTCATTGCCACAATTTTTTACCTGGCCGAGCAGAGAGTCCAGCGCTTGCGGTCCGAGGCGGGTGTCCGCGTGAAGAAACATGAGCAGATCTCCCCGCGCGGCTTCGGCGCCCGTGTTCATCTGCAGCGCGCGGCCGCGATCGGAATCGAGCACGCGAGTGGTAATTTCAGCCGCAATCCCACGACTGTGGTCGCGGCTGCCCCCATCCACGACGATGATCTCGTGGCCCTGGGCCTGCACGGCGTCTAGCCACGACCGTTGAGCCTCGAGACTCTCCGCGTCATTCAGCACCGGGATGATGACCGAGATCCGGAACATTTTTGCCGCCGTGCTTATCGTCGCGGGTTCAGTTCAGCGCGCCCGAACAACTGCTGCCCTGGCCGGCGGTGCATCCGTAGCAATGATTCCGTACCACTATGGGGCTGCCCTCCAGGTTTTCTTGCAACAGCTCAGACAAATGTGGCCGGACGGTTCCGTTGCGCCGCAATGGAAGGTCAAGCATCTGGTTAAAATCACAATCGAAGACAAAACCTTGCCAGTCGACGCTAACCAGTGTGCGGCACATGACGCTCGGCAGGTTTTCATCCCGGTGGGCTGCCCGAAGAAGCGCCATATAGTCGTGGAACTGCCCTTTGGAAACCAGCGTGCTGCCGAAACGTCCCACCGGCATGTTGGCGAGGGTGAGCAGTCGGTCAAAACGTACCCCGTAGCGTTCACCGAGCTCCTTCTTGTACGCCGCCTCGAGCTCCGGCTGCGGCGGCGGCAGCGTGGGCGTCTGCGGGTTGTACACCAGGTTCAGGGACAAGCCTGATCCGGCATCCCCGTAGCCCAGGCGGTTGAGCTTCTTGAGACCTCGAATGCTGGTGTCGAACACGCCCTTGCCCCGCTGGCGATCGACGTTTTCTTCCAGGTAGCAGGGTAGCGACGCGACCACCTCGACCTGGTGTTTGGCCAGGAACTCGTCCAGATCTTCAAACCCAGGCTCGGATAGAATTGTGAGATTGCAGCGATCGATGACGTGCACACCGAGGCTGCGGGCGACTTCCACCAAATAGCGAAAATTTTTGTTCAGCTCTGGCGCACCCCCGGTGATGTCCAGCGTGCTCACCGATGCCGCTTGCATGAATCTGGAGATGGTTTCGGCGGTGTCCCGGTTCATCTCCTCGGTTCGCTTGGGGCCCGCGTTGACATGACAATGCACGCAGGACTGATTGCAGCGATACCCGACATTCACCTGCAGCGTCTCCAGACGCGCCCGGCGTATGGCTGGAAAACCCGAATTGATCATCAGCGGAAGGGTTTCGTGCATTGAGAGCTCCTGAAAGAGAAAAACGAGGTTTGTCCAGCGCTGCCTTCCCGGTGTCGACGCGAGTCAGCATTCGGAGCTTTGGCAAGCGGCGATGCGAACCATCGGACCCATTAGCAAATTTTGACGTAACCCTCTGAACAGGACGTAACCCTCTGAACAGACAGCCCGCAAGCTACCAGGTTCCCGGGCGATGGGGTCGTTTTGGCGCGGATGACAGGCTTCGGTGACGCGGTTAGAATCGGCCGCCTGGTTGACGGGGCCGTAGCTCAGCTGGGAGAGCGTCGCGTTCGCAATGCGAAGGTCGGGAGTTCGATCCTCCTCGGCTCCACCAGAATAAAGCATAAGCCGGGCGACGCCCGGCTTGTCGTTTCCACGGGCAACGCCCCGGTAGCTCAGTAGGATAGAGCGTCCGCCTCCTAAGCGGAAGGTCGCAGGTTCGACTCCTGCTCGGGGCACCAGTTCAACGTCCACTTAGTCGATCACCCTGACTCTTATACTTCCTCAGCGGTTCTGTCTCGAACCACCCATCCGGAACGAATCTCTGAATCATTTGGCGCTGCGTTAAGTAAATCCTCTCTCCCCGATCGGGCTCAACAGGTCTGGGTCAATCGTTATGGAATTGTGATCACTCTTTAGGCGCTTCCTGCAAAACACCATCGTCTCCAAGACAACGGTCATTTCCGGCGAGAATACGGCTGCGCTTCCACGGTCCGCTCTGACTGGTCGCGAGGCTGATCCGGAGCCGCGCTTCCGCCGGATGAAGCCGCCCGAGCCGAATCCGCGGAATCAGGCGCGGGCCGCCACCAGCTCAATCTCGACAAGCCATTCGGAAGACGCCAGCGCCGCAACGATGACCAGTGTGGATGCCGGACGGTGATCGCCTATGACGCGATCCCGGGCCTGGCGAAACGCAGACACGTGATCGCTGTTCACCAGATAGGTGGTGGTCTTGACCACGTCGGCAAGTCCCATACGGGACGACTCGAGGATTCCGAAGAGGTTTTTCCACGCCCATTCGCACTGGGCATCGATGCCCTGCGCCATGGTGCCATCAGATTGCACACCGACCTGGCCCGATACGTATAGCCAGCGCGCGCCTTCATCCACCAGCGCGCCGTGACTGTATTTGCCGAAGGGCGGTGCCACGTTTCCGGGATTTTCGAACTGAATCATGCTGAATTCTTCCTTTGGGCGAATGCGTTGCGCCCGTATAAACTGGCCATTTCGTCTAAGCTCTGAATAATTAGCAGCTCGTCACACAAACGTTGCGGGTGCCGCGAGGGCCCGTAAGACCGCATGGTCCCTGAAAGCCATGAACCCAAGCAAGGCAAAAGTCGAGAGTCCGGCGGCAGGACCCGATAAATCCCAAAAGCTGAGTATGCGGCTTCAGCAGATTTACCCTAAACGCCTGCTGTCGTGGCTCATGTACCTGGCCACCCGGATCCGGTTCGCCCCCTGGAAGAATTGGCAGATCCGCTGGTTCATCCGCCGTTTCGGCGTCGACATGAGCGATGCCGAGGTGCAGAGCCCGAAGGCATTCACGGATTTCAACAGCTTTTTCACCCGCGCGCTTAAGCGCGGGGTCCGGCCGCTGCCGAAAGACTCGCGCTCCGTGGTTTCTCCCGGCGACGGCGTGCTTTATGACTTCGGAACAATCGAAGACAGCGCGCTTATCCAGGCCAAAGCGCATCGCTACGCCGTCTCTGCGCTTCTTGCAGAGACCCGAGAGGCGGCGAAGTGCTTTGACAACGGCAGCTACTTCAGCCTTTACCTCTCGCCTAAGGATTACCACCGGGTCCATATGCCCTTTGGCGGCGTGCTCAAGCAGATGGTGTACGTTCCGGGCAGCCGTTTCAGCGTGAGCCCCGACACGGCAAAGAACATTCCCGGACTGTTTGCCCGCAATGAGCGCGTCATTTCCTGGTTCGAAACCTACGCGGGTCGTATGGCCGTGGTGATGGTGGGGGCAATTTTCGTCGGCGCCATCGATACCGTATGGCACGGGCCGGTGACGCCTGCTTCCGAACGCGAGATCACGCGCTGGCGCTACGATCCACCCGTGACCACCATAACTCTGGCCCGGGGTGCGGAGATGGGGCGCTTCAATATGGGCTCCACGGTGGTGGTACTGCTGGATCGCAAAGTCGCCGCGTGGCGATCGAAGCTCGTCGCCGGCACCCGCGTGCAGATGGGCCAGACCCTGGCGACTTTCGGCCCCGACGTGCCGGATCCCAGCGAGAAAGATGAGGCATCGGAAAGTTAGCCGGGGAGAGCCTGAACGCACAGCGCGAGTAAGCCGCCCGGATACACGCCCAGAGCCAGAATCGCCAGGGCGTTGGTGCTCATCATCACCCGCATATCCGGAGAAGACGTCACCGGCAGCGGCTCGTCCGGCTTCTCGAAATACATGAGGCGAACGACCCTGATGTAATAGAAGAGACCGATGATGGCAAAGCCCACGCCCACCACCGCGAGCCAGGTATAACCCGCGGCTATCGCCTCCCGGAGCACCGACCATTTTGCCCAGAAGCCCACGAACGGCGGCACACCGGCCATGGACAGCATCAGGATCAACATCATAAACGCAAACCAAGGATTTCGGTCGTTCAATCCCCTGAAGTCATCGAGGCGGTCCGCCTCGAAGCCCGAGCGCCCCAGCCAGATGATCATGCCGAAGCCGCCCATGGACATGAGCGCGTAGGTGATGATGTAGAACATCGACGCGGCATAGCCCGAGGGGCTTCCGGCGATGATTCCGAGAAACAGGAAGCCCACGTGGCCGATAGTCGAGTACGCCAGCATGCGTTTCAGGTTGCTCTGGGCAATGGCGATGACGTTGCCGATGCCCATGGAGAGCACGGCGAGAATCACCAGCATGCCGATCCAGTCTTCTTTGAGCCCCGGGAGCCCGTCCACCAGCAGGCGCATGAGCATGCCGAATGCAGCAATCTTGGGCGCCGAGCTGATGAACAAGGTCACCGGCGTGGGCGCACCTTCGTACACGTCCGGCACCCACATATGGAACGGCACCGCCCCGAGCTTGAAGGCTATACCCACGAGCACGAAAATCAGCCCCAGCACCAGGATGAGGTTGTCTTCGCTATGGGCGGAAATAAAGCTGCGGATCCCGCCCAAATCAAGCGTGCCGGTGACGCCGTAGAGCAGCGACATGCCGTAAAGCAGCATTCCCGAAGCCAGCGCCCCCAGCACGAAGTACTTCATCGCCGCCTCCGAGCCGCTGACGGAGTCCCGGTTCAGAGCCACCAGCGCGTAGAGGCAAAGAGAAAGCAGCTCGAGCCCCAGGTAGACCGTGAGCAGACTGTGGGCGGAAACCAGCACCATCATTCCCAGCACGGCGAAAAGTGCGAGAACGAAATATTCGCCTTTGAACAGGTTTCGCTCCAGGAGATACACTCGCGAATAAAACAAAGCGAAATAGCTGACCAGCAGGATGAATATCTTCAACACAGCGCTCATGGCGTCGCTGACGAAGCTGCCGTGGAAGGTCACCTGCGGCGCCGACGGATAGAGAGTGATGCACATTACCGCCGCGCCGATGAGGGTCGCCTGGGATAAGTGATAGCTCAACAGCCGGTAGCGCTCGGGCAGGTAGACATCCAGCGCCAGAATCAGGCAGGCCATCCCGAGCACGAACATCTCCGGCACGGCGGGGATGAATTCAGGCACTACAAAATTCATTGATGCTGTCTCGATCTCATAGTTTTGAGCGGGAGATATGCTCGAGAAGGTTTTCCACCGTCGGCCCCATCACGTCCAGCAGAGGCGCCGGCCACAGTCCGAAAAACAGCACCATTACGGCAAGGGAAGCGAGGACGATAAACTCCCGTCGGTTGATGTCGGTTAATGTCCTCACGCCTTCGTTGGCGATCTCGCCGTAGATCACGCGCTTGTACATCCATAAGGTATACGCGGCGCCGAGTATGAGGGTGCTGGCAGCGAGAAAGGCGATCCAGAAATTTGCCTGGAAGCTGCTCAAAATGACCATGAATTCACCCACGAACCCCGAGGTGCCGGGAAGCCCGGAATTTGCCAGCGCAAACAGCATCATGAACGACGCAAACACCGGCATGGTGTTCACCACCCCACCGTAATCGGCAATCTGGCGGCTGTGCAAACGGTCGTACATGACGCCGACGCACAGAAACAGTGCTCCCGAGATGAACCCATGCGATATCATCTGCACCATGCCACCCTCGATGCCCAGCGCGGCGCCGTCGGCGTCGCCGCTGCGCAGGATACTGAAAGCGATGAAAAAGCCGAGAGTGACGAAGCCCATGTGGGAGACTGAAGAGTAGGCGATCAGCTTTTTCATGTCGGGTTGCACGATGGCGACAAAACCGATGTATACGATGGCGATGAGAGATAGGCCGATCATCAGCCAGTCCAGCGCGCTGCTGGCGTCGGGGGTGATGGGCAGGCTGAAGCGCACGAAGCCGTAGCCGCCCAGCTTCAGCATAATGGCGGCCAGGATCACCGAGCCCCCGGTGGGCGCTTCCACGTGGGCGTCGGGAAGCCAGGTGTGCACCGGCCACATGGGCACCTTGACCGCGAATGCCAGCAGAAAAGCGAAGAAAATGAGGATCTGCGCGGTCAATCCTAAGCGCACGTGGTGCATGTCCAGAATGGAAAAAGATCCCGCCTTGGAGTAGAGGTACAGGATTGCCACCAGCATGAATACCGACCCCAAGAAGGTGTAGAGAAAGAACTTGATGGTGGCGTAGATCCGCTGCGGCCCGCCCCAGATGCCGATGATCAGGAACATCGGAATCAGCAGCGCCTCCCAGTATACGTAAAATAATACCGCGTCCAGCGACGAGAAAGCGCCGATCATGAAGCCTTCCAGAATGAGGAACGCCGCCATGTACTGAGACGTTTTGTACTGGATCACCTCCCAACTCGACAGCACCACCAGCACGGTAGTGAAAGATGTCAGCAGGATGAGCGGCATAGAGAAACCGTCCACGCCCAGGTGGTAGTTGATATTGAACACCTCAATCCAGGGAGCGAACTCGACGAACTGCATCTCGGAAGTGGTGGTGTCGAAGCCGGCGTACAGAGGAATGGAGAGAAGAAAAGTGACCACGGACAGCGCCAGGGCGATGGGCCGCACGCTGGGCGCGCTCTTCTCGCCGCCGAGAAGCAGGATCCACAACCCTCCGAAAATAGGGACCCAGATAACCAGGCTGAGAAATGGCAATTCGAACATGCTGGCGTTCCTTAGCTCAGCCCGGCAAAAGTCACGAACAGGCCGATGAGAATCAGCAGGCCAATGATCATGGCGAAGGCGTAATGGAACAGATAACCGCTCTGCATGTGGCGGATGACGCTGGAGCACCAACCGATGAGACGCGCGGTACCGTTGACCATGATGCCGTCTATGAGGGTGGCGTCGCCGATGCGCCAAAGCAGACCGCCAATGCCCCGGGCCCCGCCGGCGAAAAAGATATCGTTAAACTCGTCGAAGCCATACTTGCGCATCAGGATCTCGTACGCCAAGGCGAAACGTTTGGCGATCTGAGCGGGAAGCTCCGGCCGCGCCATGTACAGGAACCAGGCGGTGATGACTCCTCCCATGGCGAGCAAGAAGGGCCACGCCATGAAGCCGTGGGCGGTGAAGCCGATGACGCCGTGATAGGTCTTGCCGAGCTCGCCGAGCACGTCGTTTTCCGGCAGCACGAATATGCTGTCGCCGAAGTGATCGCCAAACAGCATCGGTCCAACGTAGAACCAGCCGATCACCACCGACGGAATGGCGAGCAGGATCAGCGGCACGGTCACCACCGCCGGGGTTTCGTGCAGGTGAGACCGAGTCTCCTCGTCCATGCGCTCCTTGCCGTGGAACACCATGAAGTAAAGCCTGAAGCTGTATAGCGCGGTAACGAAGACGCCGCTGAGCACGCACACATAGGCGAATCCCGATCCGGGAATTTCGGAAGCGTGAACCGCCTCGATGATGGCGTCCTTGGAATAAAACCCGGAGAAGCCGGGAAAGCCGATGAGGGCGATGGAGCCGACGAGACAGGTGATCCAGGTGATTGGCATGTATTTTCGTAAGCCCCCCATCTTGCGCATGTCCTGCTGGTGGTGGAGCGCGATGATCACCGAGCCCGCAGCCAGAAACAGAAGCGCCTTGAAAAAGGCGTGGGTGCCGAGATGAAAGATTGCGGCGGCGTAAGCGGACGCGCCGAGAGCCACGGTCATGTAGCCGAGTTGAGACAGCGTCGAGTAGGCCACCACCCGTTTGATGTCGTTTTGCACCAGGCCTAAAAGCCCCATGAAGAACGCCGTCACCGCGCCGATGACCAGCACCACGCTGCGCGCCGTTTCGGAGAACTCGAATAGCGGCGACATTCGCGCCACCATGAAGATGCCGGCGGTGACCATGGTGGCGGCGTGGATCAGCGCGGAGATGGGCGTTGGACCCTCCATGGAATCCGGCAGCCACACGTGCAGCGGAAACTGAGCCGATTTTCCCATGGCGCCAACGAATAGCAGGATGCAAATCACCGTCAGCACCGACCAGTCGGCGTCGAACCAGACGTTCATGGTCTGATCGGTGAGCATGGGCGCGGCGCCGAACACCTCGCTATAGTCCAGGGTGCCGAAATACAGCAGCACCGCGGCGATGCCCAAGAGAAAGCCAAAATCACCTACGCGGTTCACAAGAAACGCCTTCAAATTGGCGTAGATGGCGGATTCGCGCGTGTACCAGAAACCAATAAGCAGATAGGACACCACGCCGACGGCTTCCCAGCCGAAGAACAGCTGCAGGAAATTGTTCGACATCACCAGCATCAGCATGGAGAAGGTGAACAGCGAGATATAGCTGAAAAAACGCTGGTATCCGGGGTCGTCGTGCATATAGCCGATGGTGTAGATGTGCACCATCAGGGAAACGAAGCTCACCACAAGCATCATGGTGGCGCTCAAGCGGTCGATGAGAAAGCCGATCACCATCTCCAGCTCCCCGACCTTGCCCCAGGTGTAGACGGTTCCGTCAAAAACCGGTCCGCCGTCCATCACAATCTGCTTGAACACGATGGCCGACAGGAGCGTGGAGACGGATACGCCGATGATGGTCACCCAGTGGGCGCCGGCGCGACCGATCTGACGGCCAAACAGACCCGCGATCACGGCGCCAATGAGCGGAGCGAGGACGATCCAGAGGTACAGGGCGATGTTGCTCTGCTCCATCGATTTAGCCCTTCAAATTGTCCAGGTCGGCGACGTTGATGGTCTGACGATTGCGGAACAGCACCACCAGGATGGCCAGCCCAATGGCCGCCTCCGCCGCCGCCACGGTAAGGATGAAAAACACGAAAACCTGCCCCTGGAGGTCGCCAAGATAATAAGAAAAGGCGATGAAGTTCAGATTCACCGAAAGCAGCATCAGCTCGATGGCCATCAGCAGAATGATGACATTCTTCCGGTTGATGAATATGCCCGCCATGCTGATGCAGAACATCAGCGCGCCGAGAATCAGAAAATGAGAAAGCGGAATCACGTACTTCGATCTTTAAATTGCAATCATCTCTTTTTCTCCGAGGGCATCTTGACGATGCGCACCCGATCCTCCCGGCGCACCGACACCTGGCTCGACGGGCGCTGGTACTTAGTCCCTTTGCGACGGCGCATGGTCAGCGCGATAGCGGCGATGATCGCCACCAGCAGAATGACCGCGGCCAGCTCGAAGGGATAGACGTACACCGTGTAAAGCACGCTGCCGAGCTCTGCGGTGTTGCTGTAGTCAAGGCCGTGCCTTTGCGGCGCCGGCACTACCTCCAGGCCGAAATGCCTGGCGCCGAGCACCGCGGCAATCTGAAAAGCAATAAGTGCCGCCACCAGGATTCCCACCGGCAGATAGCGGGCGAAGCCTTCGCGCAGCGGCACGAGATTGATGTCCAGCATCATGATCACAAACAGAAACAGCACCATCACCGCGCCCACGTACACCAGCACCAGCACGATGGCGAGGAACTCGGCTTCCAGCAGCAGCCAGATTCCAGCGCTGGTGAAAAACGCCAGCACCAGGTAAAGCGCGCAGTGCACTGGATTTCGCGCGGTGATGACCCGAACGGCGGCGAACAGCAGAATCGCCGCGAATATGTAGAAGATGACTATTTCCACCGTCAGTATCGTTTCTTCTATTGCCGCCAGTTGATTATTCTTCGGGCACTTTTTGGCGCCTAGCGGAACAGCGCGTCGGACATGCGATCCTTCGCGATTTCCAGCTCGTACTTGTCCCCGACAGCCAGCAGCTTTTCCTTGGTCATAATGTTTTCGCCGCGGTTTTCGAAGTGATATTCATGCACGCGCGTTTCCACGATGGAGTCCACCGGACAGGATTCTTCGCAGAACCCGCAATATATGCACTTGAACAGATCGATCTCGTAACGGGTGGTGCGCCGGGTCCCGTCCTTCCTCGGCTCTGACTCGATAGTGATCGCCAGCGCCGGACAGACCGCCTCGCAGAGCTTGCAGGCGATGCAGCGCTCCTCGCCGTTGGGGTAGCGCCTGAGCGCGTGCAGCCCGCGAAACCGCGGCGACATCGGTGTCTTTTCTTCCGGGTACCTGATGGTGTACTTGGTAGAAAAGAAATAACGGAAGGTGAGCGACAGCCCCTTGAGTAGTTCAAGAAGCAGAAAGCTTCGGGCGAGATTTCTTGGGCTGAAGCTCATTTAATCGATCTTCGATAAACCGGCGCGTAAACGCTCAGACCTTGTCGAACCAGGGTCCGAGCTGAATAACGATGGCGATGCCAGTCACCAGTATCCAGACGAGGGTGATGGGAATGAACACCTTCCAGCCGAGCCGCATGATCTGGTCGTAGCGATAGCGCGGAAACGTCGCCCGGAGCCAGAGATAAATGAACATGAAGAATCCAGTTTTGAGCACGAACCAGTGCCAGCCGTGGCCCAAGGGAAACGTCGCCATCCAGCGCTCGGGCAACCAGTATTCCAAAGGCGACAACCACCCGCCGAGAAACATGATGGTAGCGAGCACGCTGATCAGCACCATGTTGGCATACTCGGCGAGGAAAAATACCGAGAACGGCATGCCGGAATATTCCACGTGGAATCCGGCGACAATTTCAGACTCGCCCTCGGCCACGTCGAAGGGCGCGCGATTGGTCTCGGCGATACCGGCGATGAGGTAAACCAAAAACATGGGAAATAGCGGCAGCCAGAACCAGTGAAGAATTCCACCCTGCTGCGCCAGCACGATTTCTCTCAAATTCAGGCTGCCTGCCGCCATCAGCACCACCACCAGGGCAAAGCCCATAGCAATTTCGTAGGCGACGATCTGCGCCGCCGAACGCATGGCACCAATCAAAGCGTACTTGGAGTTCGACGCCCAGCCGGCGATGATGACCCCGTAGACCCCCATGGAGGTCATGGCGAGAATGTAGAGCAACCCCGCGTTGACGTCGGCGAGCACCAAACCGTTGTCGAAGGGCACCACCGCCCAGGCCGCCAGAGCCGCACCCATGGAAATGATGGGGGCAAGGATGAAAAGGACGGGATTGGCGCCTGCCGGAATGATGACTTCCTTGAACATGAGCTTGATGGCGTCGGCGATGGGCTGGAACCAGCCACGGGGACCGACGCGATTGGGTCCCATGCGCACCTGCATGAAGCCGATCACCTTGCGCTCGGCGAAGGTGTACCAGGCGACCACGGTCAAAAGCGGTATAAGGATGACCGCAATTTTGATCAGGATCTCGCCGACCCGCGCCACTTCCGGCGGAAACAGCCCAAGAAAACTGATCAGGAATTCCGGCACGCGGAGCCTCCCCCGGAACCGAATCCGCGAATTGCGCTCACGACCTGCTTACCCTTATGGGGCCGAATGCCGCGCCCAGTTCTTCGCTGATGGGCGTGCCCGCCGGTACCCGCACGCAGCGATCTGGAACGCCAGAGTCAAGCGCCAGCACCGCGGTCACGCTTTGACCGTTCTGCGACAGGGTCACCAGATCTCCCGCGCTTAATCCGAGGGATTTCGCCAGCTCCGGTGCCATGACCGCATCCGGGGCTTTTGCGTCCCGGGTTTGCTGCAGCGCTTTGGCGCGTCTCACGATGGGGTCCACGGCGTAGGGCGGAACGTCGCCCAGGCGATCGACTTCCTTCGATTGCGCCGGCAGGGAATCCGGCAGCGGCCAGCCGCCCTGCCCCGGCATCTCTTTACTCTTCAACCGGGACTTCAGCTCGTCGCGAATTTCGCTGGAAGCGACGTAGTCGAAACCGTCCTGCTCCAGCAGATTGCCCAGTACTCTCAAAATTTTCCACGCCGGACGCGTTTCCCCGGGCGCCGGCGCAGCGGCCTCGAAGGACTGCCAGGTGCCTTCCATGTTGATCAGAGTCCCCGAGGTTTCCGCATACGCCGCCACCGGCAGCAGGGCGCTGGCGTAGTTCTCCATGACTTTGGTGCGATAACAGGAAAGCGACACCACGAAGTCCGAAGCGGCCGTTGCGTTTAAAGCCGTGGCGGGATTTTGCATGTCGCGTTCCGGCTCCACGCCGAGCAGCAGATAGGCGCTTTGCGGGGTTTCGATCATGCTCTGGGCGTGGGCGCCGGAGGTTTCCATCGCCGTCGATGCCGGCCCCCGGTGCGGCACGGCTCCCGCAATCCAGGCGCCAGCGGCATTGCCGCCTTCGCTCAAGAACCCGAGGGTGGCACCGGTGGCGTTGGCCAGCGCGCCGGCGAGCCCGCGCAGCACGGCGGCATCGGGATGATTGATTGCCGACGGACCGAGCAGAATGGCGGCGCGTTCGGCTTCGGCCAGACTTTTGCCAACGGCCTTGTGCTCGGCGCCGGGTTTGACGCCTGCGAGCAGCGCGCCCATTTCCTTCTTTCCCGCGCCGGCACCGGCCGTGATGCCGAGCAACGCATGAGCGAGTTCCGACGGCCGCGCGATTACTTGGGCATGGAGTTTGAGGTTGAAGTCGTAGTTCATCGGGTTGAGCAGCGAGATTTCGGCTCCGCGCATGCTCGCCTTGCGCAAACGGTGGTTGATGATGGGATGTTCTTTGCGCGCGTTGGAGCCGATCAGGAGTACCGCATTCAGCTGCTCGATCTCGGCAATGGAAAGCCCCAGCGCCGGATAGGCCGGCGCGTGATCCTGATCGCTGAAATTCGCCTGCCGCAGCCGATGGTCGACGTTGTTGGAACCGAGGCCTCTTAGCAGCTTTTGCGTCAGGAAAAGCTCTTCCAGCGTGGCGCTGGGAGAGACCAAAGCACCCACGCGGTCTCCGCCCTTGGCCGCAGCGACGCGAAGTCCCTCGGCAACGAAGCCCAGCG
>Ga0224512_10001802_pt1 | contig 20122 bp, 11 predicted proteins | sample SF_May12_sed_USG_4_FD_169103 | JGI IMG/M metagenome (GOLD analysis project Ga0224512, IMG submission 169103) | Sediment microbial communities from San Francisco Bay, California, United States - SF_May12_sed_USGS_13 | ecosystem: Environmental > Aquatic > Marine > Sediment | place: USA... | reverse complement strand
ATGTTCTCGGCTCCGGTCCGCCGGTCACGTAGAACCCATTCGATCTCCGAGCCGCTGGTCGCCCAGTTCATGACTGGCATCGTCCCCGTCCATTCGACCGGGTTGAAGTAGACCCAGTCGAGGTTCATGGATTGCTCGATGACCATCGGCAGGCTGTCGACCTCCAGCGTGAGCACCAACTCGTGGTCGGGCGGGCGTTCGAAGTGCTCGGCGTAGTGGGCAATGTCCGCAACCACTTCGTCGTGCGTACGAAGGGCTTCGAAGTCGTGTGCATGCGCCGGCTCGGCTCCCCGTGCACCGGAGACGGCGATCCGTCCGAGCACCGACGTCTCCTCCAGGAAGAGTCCCTGCCGGTGATTGATTCCCTGGACCTGGTTCGTGAGCGCGAACGCTCCGGTCGACGGGAAGCGAACCTCGACGACGTAGCGCTCGGCGGGCGCGAGGACGACGCTCTCGACCATCGACTCCCGCTCGAAGCGGCCTACGTCCGAAGCGACCACTTTGACGGGGAGGGGTGGCGCGTCCCGCGCGGCGGTGGGTCGGAACGACAGGTTGAACGTCCGAGTGTTGGAGGCGTTGGTGAAAAAGAAGCGGACGACGTCGCCGGCTTCCACCTCCAGGCCGTACTCCGGCTCACCATTCGCCAGGAGGACGTTTCCGAATCGGCCCATCAGCATGTAGTTGGCCGACTGCTCGCCGAACGGAACGACGTCGTCCGAACCGAGCAGAAGGTCGTCGAGCATGACAATCTCTTCTCGGTCGACCTCGTTGTAGTAGTCCGCGGCCCGGGGCTCGACGAGCATGTTTCCCGACAGCCCCAGCTCCTGCTGAATGTCCTCGCGGTGGTGTGGGTGGTACCAGTAGATCCCGGGATCGGGGAAGTGGATGCGGTACTGGAAACGCTCTCCCGGCCGCACAGGGTCCTGCGTCACACCGGGCACACCGTCGAATCGGTTGTCGAGGCGGAGGCCGTGCCAGTGCACGGCGGTCGGCATCGGCGATTCGTTGAGGAAATTCACGACGATCGTCGAGGCCTCGTCGACCCGGAGAAGGGGTCCGGGGATTTGTCCGTTGAACCCCAACATGACGAGCTCGCGGTCCGCGACGGTCTTCTTCACGAATCCGGCGGTCAGGTCCAACGTCCCCCCGTCAGGCAGGCGCAGCACTTCCGGGGGACGAGCCTCGACGAGCGATCGGACGTCGGCCGTGGGACGGACGGGTCTCACGGCCGGCCGTGAGTCCATCACACCGGGGAGCATCGGGACGTTCTCGTACATGGGTGGCATCGACCAGGTCCCGTCCTGCACCACCTGCGTCCGGGTCATCCCTGGCATCGCCGGTGCACCGCCCCTCGTCGTCACGTCGGGGGCTGTCGTGTCCGGCGCGACGATACCGGTTGCCAGTCCTTCCTCGGCCGCGGGGGCGAGGGCAAGGAGGTCGTGCGCCTCCATTCGACTGGACGGCGACCGGCCACGGACGATCAATGGACCGTCCCGGACGGTGACGTCGGCGGACGCTTCCGCCGAAATCCAGATCAGGTACTTGTTGAGCGCGACCTCGCCGAGCTCGTTTCTTCCGTTCCTCACCTCGCCGAGCCGTAGAACCGGATCGAGCGCGAGGGGCGTGGCCCAGGCCACATAGGCCGTGTACGGTCCGAGCGTGGACGGGTCGGGCAGGCGCGCGAGCCAGGCCACGAGCTCGTGCCGGTGCCGGCCTTCCGGCGTGACGGTCACACCGAAGGGAGACCAGGGGCGCCGGAGCTCGATCACCCCGGCCGCATCACCCCCGCGCGTCGTGGCAAAGAGGTCGATGCAGTGGAGGTCGGATGCCGGTCGGTCCGCATCGGACCCGACGACCGACGGGGCAGCAGCCTCGAGCGTGAAGAGCGACTCACCCGTCGCCGGAGGGCGATCGTCACAGATGGCCGACACCCCGGGGATCTGTGCGAGAGCGTCGATCCCGCCCCAAGGTCCGAGGAGCGCCACGAGGGCCGAAGTGCAGACGAAGAAGCGTCGCGGGCCGAAGGCGCGACCGGGGGTGCCGAGGGTGTGCATGCCCAGAGCTTCGCCCGGAGCCGGACCGACGGCAACCGCTCGCTCGCACCGGAAGGCACGGAGCGCTTGACATCGGCGCAGGGCGCATGAGATTTAGTCTAGACTAAAATCTAATCTGAACGGGTCGCTTACGCCGGCCCCTAGCCCATCTATGGTCGATCCGCTCATCGCACTCGCCGCCTTCGGTGCGCTCGTTACCCTCCTCGCCCTGCTGTTCTGGCCGGGCAGGGGGGTGGTCGCGCGACTCGATAGGATGTCGCACCTGAGTGAGCGCGTTCTCCTCGAGGACGCGCTCAAGCACGTCTATACCTGTGAGAGCGTAGGACGCACGTGCACACTCGAGAGCCTCGCGGGCCGCCTGGAGATCTCGCGCGGTCGTGCGGCGGACCTCCTGTCTCAACTGGCAGAGGCGGAGCTGACGTACAACGAGGCCTCGGGTCCCAGACTGACGGAGGCGGGACGGGCGTCGGCCCTCCAGCTCGTGCGCACGCACCGACTGTGGGAGCGCTACCTGGCGGACCGTACGGGGGTGCCGGCCGGAGAATGGCACGATCGGGCCGAGCGGATGGAGCATGCCCTTTCGACCGAACAGGCCGACGAGTTGGCGGCTCGCCTCGGCCATCCGGCCTGGGACCCCCACGGCGATCCGATCCCGACGTCCGGAGGCGAGTTGCCGGCCATCGAGCGTCTCACGCTGTCCGGGGCGGAGCCCGGTCGCACGGTGGAGATCGTGCACCTCGAAGACGAGCCGCGTGAGATCTACGACGCGCTCCTCGAGGACGGACTCGACGTCGGCTCTCGTCTCGCGGTCACCGGTCGGGACGGCACGCGCGTCCGGGTTCGTGCCCGTGGACGCGAATGGGCGCTCGATCGAGTCGTGGCGCGCAACGTGACGGTGAGGCAGCTCGCAGAGGGGGAGCGCGCGGATGCGCCGGTAGCGACGCTGATGGACGTCCGACCCGGCCGCTCGGCGCGGGTCGTCGGGATCTCGCCGGCATGCAAGGGCTCACAACGACGTCGACTCCTCGACCTCGGTGTGGTCCGCGGCACGGTCATCGAGACCGCGTTCCCTTCGGCGGGCGGCGATCCAATCGCCTATTCCATTCGGGGTGCGCTCATCGCGCTCCGTCGAGAGCAGGCCGAGTGGATTCGCGTCGAGCTCCTCGACGCCGACACGTCCGATGCGGATCCACGGCGACCAGAGGAGGTGGCTTGATGCCGAGTCTGGCTGTCGACCCGTGCGTCTCCTGTGCCGAGCACCGGACCCAGAGTCTCGTTCGACTGGGGCTCAGCCCGGACAAGTGGGACTACCTGATCGCCCTCGCTGGGAACCCCAACGTCGGAAAGAGCACTGTCTTCAATCAGTTGACGGGCCTCAGACAGCACACGGGAAACTGGCCCGGGAAGACCGTCGTGAGGGCGGAAGGAGCCTTCGCCCACGGGGGAAGTCGCGTGAAGGTCGTCGACCTCCCCGGCACCTATTCGCTTCAGGCGGGAAGCATCGACGAAGAGGTCGCCCGCGACTTCGTGCTCTTCGGTCGCCCCGATGTCACGGTTGTGGTCGTCGATGCGACGCGACTCGAGAGGAACCTGAACCTGGTTCTGCAGATCCTCGAGATCACGGACCGCGTGGTCGTCTTCCTCAATCTGATGGACGAAGCGCGCCGTCATGGGATCGCGGTCGACGCCGCGAAGCTCGAAAAGAGGCTCGGCGTGCCGGTGATCCCCGGTACCGCTCGCGAAGGACTGGGCATCCCCGAGCTGCTCGACGCCGCACACGCGGTGGCCACGGGGGTTCGTAGCACCCGGCCGCACCGTTCGGAGCGCCAAGCACCTGAGGTGGAGCAGGCCGTCGGGCGCCTCGTGCCCGTGATCGAGGAAGTGTTCGAGGAGGTTCCGAACCCGCGCTGGGTCGCGCTGCGGCTTCTGAACGCGGACGAGGCGGTGCAGGAAGCGGTCCGCTCCGGCGAGCTCGGCCAACTGTCGCGCGACGACTTCGATGCAGGTCGGTCGGTGCCCGAGCCCGAAGAGCGCCAGCGCGTTCTGGACGCGGCCACGCGACTCCGGTGGGAGCTTCCCCCGGACTTCCAGGACCTGGTGACGGAGCAGGCCTACGCCGCGGCGGAAGAGATCGCGCAGTCCGCGCAGAAACGGGGGCTGGCCAAGGCCGGCTTCGACCTCGACCGGAGGCTCGATGAGCTCCTCACGAGCCCCATCTTCGGCTTTCCACTCATGCTCTTCATCCTGGCGGTCGTTTTTTGGATCACGATCGAGGGAGCCAACGTCCCCTCGTCGATGCTGGCCACGTTGCTCATCGACAACGTGCACGGTTGGCTCACCGGGGCAGCCGTGGCGATCGGCATGCCGTGGTGGCTCTCCGGCTTCCTGCTGGACGGCGTCTACCTGGCCACCGCGTGGGTCATCAGCGTGATGCTACCGCCCATGGCGATCTTCTTCCCGCTGTTCACCTTACTCGAGGACTTCGGCTACCTGCCTCGCGTCGCGTTCAACCTCGACTCCCTCTTCAAGAAGGCGGGGGCGCACGGCAAACAAGCGCTCACGATGAGCATGGGCTTCGGGTGCAATGCGGCGGGTGTCGTCGCGACGCGCATCATCGACAGTCCGCGCGAGCGATTGATCGCGATCATCACCAACAATTTCTCGCTCTGTAACGGTCGCTGGCCGACGCAGATTCTGATTGCCACGATCTTCATCGGGGCGCTCGTACCGCCCGAGGTCGGAGGGCTCGTGGCGGCCGCGGCGGTGGTCGGTATCGCCGTCTTCGGGATCGTGATGATGTTCCTCTCCTCGTGGCTCCTGTCCCGGACGGTGCTGCGTGGGGAAGCGACCAGCTTCAGCCTGGAATTGCCGCCGTACAGGCCCCCGCGCGTGCTTCAAACGCTCTACACGTCGATCATCGACCGGACCCTGATCGTTCTGTGGCGTGCGATCGTCTTCGCCGTCCCTGCCGGCGCCGTCATTTGGCTCAGTTCAAACCTCATGATCGGCGATCTGAGCGTGGCGGGGCACGCGGTCGATTGGCTCAATCCGCTCGGACTCCTGATCGGTCTGAACGGGGTGATCCTGGTCGCCTACATCGTCGCGATTCCGGCGAACGAGATCGTGATCCCGACCGTGCTCATGCTCACCGTGCTGGTGACGCCCGACCTCGCGGCGCAATTCGGAGGTGGCCCCGGGGTCATGTTCGAGGAGGGAACGATGGGCACTGCCACGGTGCTCGAGGCGGGAGGCTGGACACTGCTCACCGCGGTGAACATCATGCTGTTCAGCCTGCTCCATAATCCGTGCTCCACCACGATCTACACGATCTATAAGGAGACACGGAGCGCGAAGTGGACGACCGTGGCGACCCTGATGCCCGTGGCGATGGGGGTCACCGTCTGCTTCCTGGTCACGCAGGTGTGGAGGCTTCTGGCGGGTTAATTTTCCTGGTCACCCGACCGCGACCATCCCTCCCCAGAGGAACCCATGCCCGATCTCGACAGCCTCATTGGAACCGCCACGGCGGTCATGGCGATCTGGGCGCCGAAGGTCCTCGGCGCCATCGCCATCGGATTCTTCGGTTGGATCTTCGCCGGCTGGTTGCGGGCTTTCACCCGGCGCCTACTGCACCGGTCGCCCGTCGACGACATGTTGATCCCGTTCGTTTCGGGCATCGTCTACGCGCTGGCGATCACGATCGTGGGGGTGACCGCCCTGGGCGCGATGGGTGTCGGCACGGCGTCCTTCGTGGCCGTTCTCGGCGCCGCCGGCCTCGCCGTCGCGCTCGCCTTCCAGGGCACCTTCTCGAACTTCGCGGCCGGCGTGATGCTCCTCACGTTCCGGCCTTTCAAGGTCGGCGATTGGGTCGAGATCGCCGGCACGGCGGGAACGGTCAAGGAGATCGCGATCTTCACGTGCGTCATTCACACAGGCGACAACATCGAGATCCGGGTTCCGAACGGGAAGATCTTCGGGGAGACCATCAAGAACTACTCGGCAAACGAGACTCGCCGTATCGATCTGGTGATGGGTGTCAGCTATGACGACGATCTCGCGGTAGCCGCCCGGACGTGCATGGACACGATCTCCGCCGACCCTCGCGTGTTGGCCGAGCCTGCGCCGGTGGTGGCGGTCAGCGAATTGGCCGACTCGTCGGTCAACCTCGTGGTACGCCCCTGGGTGCAGACGGGAGACTATTGGAAGACCCGGTGGGATCTGACCCGGGCTCTGAAGGAGAACCTCGAGGCGGCTGGATGCTCGATTCCCTATCCGCAGCGTGACGTTCACCTCCTCGAGGAAGCCAAGTAACACGACGGCGCAGCAGTGCGGGCTTTCCCAGGCCGACGGGCGCACTTAGCTTAGTTGAGATTCACTTTCATTCTCACCTGCCCGCTCGTCGGGTAGGTCGCGAACCGTAGAACGGGACGGTCGATGCAGGTGTTGCCGGTCGTACACCACGATCCAGCGGACGAGGTCGCCGAGCTTCGGCTCGGGGACGTCCCGTTGCGCCAGGAAGTCGAGCTGGTCTGGATCGACCTCCCGGCCCATGAAGCCGAGCCCCTCCTCGAGCGTGGCGTCCTTCCGGGCTGCCGAATCTGCCCCGTTCGTTCGTCACCCGGCGGCGACCCCATCGTGTCCATCGACGGGTCGCTGCTCGCGCTTCGGCGAGAGACGGCAGACTGCCTCTGTGTGCGAATCCTGTCCCAGCTTCAGGAAGCGAGCTGACTCCACGTTGCCGTGGCTGAGTCGCAAGCCGTACTCGACGGCACCCTAGCTCCACTCGTCGCGCTCGTCGGTCCTCCCAACTCAGGGAAGACGACGCTCTTCAACCAACTGACGGGTCTACGTCAGAAGGTTGCGAACTATCCAGGTGTCACCGTCGAGAAGCACATCGGTCGCGTGTCTCTGAACGACGGGCGCAAGCTCGACTTGGTCGACCTCCCGGGTGTCCACGGGTTCTCGGCACGCACGCTCGACGAGCGGGTCACGCGCGACGTGCTCGAGGGTCGGCTCGAGGGGATGAAGGCGCCAGACGCCTTGGTCCTCATCGTCGACTCGACCCGGCTCGAGAACCAGCTCATGCTGGTCGAGCCGGTCCTGGAGCTGGAGCTTCCCACCCTCCTCGTCCTCAACATGTCGGACGAGCTCGACGAGCGGGGTGGCGGCGTGGACGATGCGGCGCTCGCCGCGCGGCTCGGGGTCGACATCGTGCGGACGAGTGCCCGCACGGGCGAGGGCGTCGCCGACGTGCGTGCGTATCTCACCGGCGTCGAGCCGATCGATCGGTCGATTCCATACGCGAGTCGCACGCTCTCGAACATTCCACGGACGATCGAGCTCCCTGTCGTCGACGCGTTCGCGCACCGCAGGAAGCTGGTTCGAGAGATTGTCGGTGACGCGCACTTCGTGCCACCGGGACCGTCGAAGATGAGCGAGCGGCTCGACGCGGTCTTCCTCCACAGAATCTTCGGCCCCGTCGTCTTCCTCGCGGTCGTCGTTCTCGTCTTCCAGTCGATATTCACGTGGGCCGTGCCGCTCATGGACGGGATCGAGTGGATGATCGAGCTCTCGGGCACGTGGCTGCTGGCCACGCTCCCGGACACCTGGTTTCGCTCTCTACTCGTCGACGGAGTCTGGGCAGGTGTCGGATCTGTGGTCGTGTTCCTGCCTCAGATCCTGATCCTCTTTCTTTTTCTCGGGATTCTCGAGGATTCCGGCTACATGGCGCGCGCTGCGGTGATCGCGGACCGGTCGATGTACCGGGTCGGGCTGCAGGGACGGGCGTTCCTTCCGCTGCTGTCCGGCTATGCTTGCGCGGTACCGGCGATTCTCGCCGCGCGCACGATCGACGATGAGCGCGATCGCCTGGCGACGATCTTCGTAACGCCCTTCATGACGTGTTCGGCTCGACTCCCGGTGTACGCCTTGCTCATCGCCGCGTTCATTCCGGATGAACCGCTGCTCGGCCCGATTTTCGGTCTTCGAGCAGCCGTTCTCCTCGGGCTCTACGGGCTCGGGATCGTCGCGGCGGTCGGGACCGCCTTTCTTCTGAAGCGAACGTTGCTGAAGGCTCGGCCAACCTCCTTCATCATGGAGCTTCCACCGTACCGGATCCCTTCGCTCCGTACGCTCGGTCTGCGTCTGCTGGACCGGAGCAGAATATTTCTGCGCCGGGCGGGCAGGATCATCTTCGCCGTCACTGTGGTGCTGTGGATTCTCACGCAATTCCCGCGGACGGAGGCCGGGGCGCCGGACATCGAGCAGAGCGCGCTCGGAACCATCGGTCAGGTAATCGAACCGGCCATCGCCCCTCTCGGCCTCGACTGGCGCTTCGGGGTCGGGCTCGTGTCGTCACTGGCGGCGCGAGAGGTGATCGTGGGCACACTCGGCACGATCTACGGCGTGGAAACGGCCGACGGGGACTCGCTCGAGCTGTTGGACGCCCTGCAGCGTGACCTCACGCTCGCATCGGCGATGGGCCTGCTCGTGTTCTTTGCGTTCGCCCTCCAGTGCATGTCCACGGTCGCCGTGATGCGCCGGGAGTCCGGCGGGTGGAAGTGGCCGATCCTGCAGTTCAGCTACATGCTGTTCCTCGGGTACGTGGGCGCGTTCATCGCGTACCGTATCTTTTAGCTCAGACCGTTCCGTGCCGCTTCGCCCCGGGACTTGCTGAGGAGACGTCGCATGCAGACGACCGAGGTAACGTTCGAAGCTACGAGTTCGTCCGGAGATGTATCGGGCGTGCTCCTGCGACCGGACGACGCGGTCGCGCTCTACGTGTTCGGGCACGGCGCCGGCGCCGGCATGCGGCACGTCTTCATGGAGGGCGTGGCGTCACGTCTGGCCGAGCGCTCGGTAGCCACGTTCCGCTATAACTTCCCGTACATGGAGGCGGGGCGGAGGGCACCCAATCCGGCGCCGATCCTGCTCAAGACGGTGCGGTCCGCGGTCGCTGAAGCGGCCCGGCTGGCTCCTGGACTGCCGCTGCTCGCGGGCGGGAAATCGATGGGGGGCCGTATGACCTCGACGGCGGCGTCGGAGGAGGAGCTGCCTACCGTGAAGGCGCTCGCGTTCTTCGGATTTCCACTGCACGCCCCGGGCCGGGACTCCTCGGAGCGCGGCGCGCATCTCGCGGAGGTTCGGCTTCCAATGCTCTTCTTGCAGGGGAGCAGGGACAAGCTGGCCAACCTCGATCTGCTCGCGCCGTTGCTCGATCGGGTGCACCCCGCGCCGCGGCTCCACGTGGCCGTGGGCGCCGATCACGGTTTCCACGTGCTCAAGCGCTCGGGCCGGACGGACGACGAGGTGCTCGACGAGCTTTGCGACGTCTTCGTCGAATGGATGCCGGGCGTCGTCTGAGGCGACGGGGTCGATCCGCGGGCGTCGCCCCGTGCTCAGCGGGACGCCCCGCTGGCGTGTCATTGAATTGACACCCGGTCGCGGAAACGGGATTGTCATGGTTCGATTCGAATCGATTGCAGGAGTCGTATCTCATGAGCTCTGACCTGTTCGTCTTTACCCACCGTGCCGTGTGCGCCGTGGGTGTCTCGGTCCTGCTTCTCGCCGCTGCCCCTGCCCTTTCGCCGGACGTATTCGAGGCGGAGGCGCAGGAGGACATGTCGTCGGTGGAGCGGATGTTTTCGGACCTGGACTACCGGTACGTCGGTCCTTCACGCGGCGGTCGCGTGACCGCGGTCGCCGGGCACGCCTCGCATCCGTTCACGTTCTACATGGGCGGAACCGGGGGAGGGGTGTTCAAGACGGATGACTACGGCAACAGCTGGTATCCGATCTCGGACGGGTACTTCGAGACCGGGTCCATCGGCTCAATCCGGGTCGCGCCGTCGAACGCCGACATCGTGTACGTCGGCACGGGCTCCGACGGCATCCGCTCCAATGTGATCGTGGGTAGGGGGCTCTACTACTCCGACGACGCGGGCGAGAGTTGGGAGCGGCGCGGCCTGGTCGAGATGGGACAGCTCGCGGCGGTGGAAGTGCATCCCGAGAACCCGGCCGTCGCCTTCGTCGCGGCGTTGGGCAATCCGTGGGCGAAGAGCGCCGAGCGCGGCGTGTACAAGACCACCGACGCCGGCCGAACGTGGCGCCAGGTCCTGTTCACATCCGACTCGGTCGGAGCCATCGACCTCGAGTTGAACCCGGCGAACCCCAACGAGATCTACGCGGCCATGTGGCGCGGTCAGCGTCAGCCGTGGACGATCATCTCCGGGATGGAGGCATCCGCCGAAGAGGACGGGATCTGGAAGTCCACCGACGGAGGTGAGACGTGGCGAATCGTGCGCGCGGGCCTTCCCACGGGGCTCGTCGGGAAGATCGATTTCTCGGTGTCGGCCGACATGCCGAACCGCGTCTACGCGCTTGTCGAGACCACCGACCCCGGCGAAGGCCTGTACCGCTCCGACGATTACGGTGAAAGCTGGGAGATGGTCAGCAACCAGCGCGGTCTGATGAACCGACCGTTTTACTACACCGGCGTCACCGCCGATCCGACGGACGGCGACCACGTGTACGTGAACAACGAGGGCTACTACGAGTCGACGGACGGCGGTCGAACCTTCCAGCGTCGGTCGACACCGCACGGAGACAACCACGACACGTGGATCAATCCGGTCAATCCGCTCATTCAGATCCAGTCCAATGATGGTGGCGCGAATGTCACCCTGGACGGCGGAGTGACGTGGTCTTCGCAGCACAATCAGCCGACTGCCGAGCTCTACTCGGTCGACATCGACGACCAATTCCCGTATTGGCTCTACTCGGGCCAGCAGGACAACTCGACGATCCGCGTGCCGAGCAACCCGCCGGCAACCGGGTCGGCGGGTGGATCGACCGGGGATTGGCAGGCCGTCGGTGGGTGTGAGACGGGACCCGTCGTCCCGAAGCCCGGTGATCCGTCGATCGTATACGCCAACTGCAAGGGTCGCTTCGGTCGATACAACCAGGAGACCGGACAGGAGAAGCAGTACTACGTCGGCTTCCAGAATCTCTACGGCTCGAACCCCGCCGAACTGAACTACCGGTTCCAGCGTGTCGTGCCGATCGAGGTGTCACCCCACGATCCGAGCACCGTGTACCACGGGTCGCAGTTCGTGCACAAGACGACCGACGAGGGCGTCACGTGGGAGCAGATCTCGCCCGATTTGACCGCGTTCCGGCCGGAGCGCCAGATGATTTCAGGCGGGCCCATCACCCGTGACATCACGGGTGAGGAGCACTACTCGGTGCTGTACGCGATCGAAGAGTCGCCCGTGACGCCGGGTGTCATCTGGGCCGGCGCCAACGACGGTAAGGTCAGCGTGACCAGGGACGGAGGCGCGACATGGTCCGATGTCACGCCGCCGAACATGCCGCCGGAAGGACGCGTGCAGACGATCGAGGCTTCGCCACATGCGGCCGGAAAGGCGTACTTCGCCTACTACCGGACGCTGCTGGGAGACCTGACGCCATTCATCTACAAGACGGAAGATTACGGACGCAGCTGGACGCTCCTTACGCCAGGGGACAACGGGATTCCGTCGCACCACGCGACCCGCGCGATCCGGGAGGACACCGAGCGCGAGGGCCTGCTCTTCGCGGGTACCGAGTTCGGCATGTACGTCTCCATGGACGACGGCGACACGTGGGAGCAGTTCCAGTTCGATCTGCCACGGACGCCGATCACGGACGTCAAAGTGCACCAGGGCGACCTCGTCTTCTCGACGATGGGACGCGGCTTTTGGATCATGGACAACCTCTCGCCGTTACGGCAGGCCGACGAGGCGATGTCCGCGGGGGGAGCTTTCTTCTTCCAGCCCGAGGACGCCTACCGGCTGCGCGGTGGCTTCGGTGGGGGTGGCGGCTCGGCTGCGGAGCCCGAGTACTCGCAGAACGGGGCGGTCCTCGACTACATGCTTCCCGCAGGCGTGCGCTCGGTAGGCCTGACGATCAGGAACGCCTCGGGCGCGACGGTTCGGACCTTCGAGAGCTCTGGGCCCGGGATGTCCACCGAGCAGGCGCAGGAAATGCGCGGGCCGTTCTTCCGGCAGCGCGGTGCCGCAGCGCCCGGGCGGAAAGAGGGCTTGAATCGCTTCGTCTGGGACCTCTCCGTTCCCGGCCCGAACGGGGCTGCGCGTGGCGGCCCGTTGGTCGTGCCCGGCTCGTTCACGGCGCAGCTCACGGTCGATGGCGAGACGCATGAGCGGTCGTTCGACGTGCTCATGGATCCGCGCGTCGCCGCGGACGGAGTCACGATCGCGGACATGCAGGCCCAGTTCGAGCTCGGCATCCAGATCCGGACCGCGATCGAGGATGCGGATCAGACGATCGAACGCCTCCGCACGGTGCAGGAGCGCGTGTCAGAGGGGACGGATGTGGAGCGGCAGCTCAAAGAGATCGAACGCGCGCTCGTGACGAACGACTCCATCACGAGCTACCCGACGCCGATGCTTCGCGATCAGCTCAACTACCTATACGGCAACACGCAGCGTGCCGATCAGGAGCCGGCCGTGGACATGTACGATCGGCTCGAAGTCTTGGTCAACGAGCTCGAGGAGCACAAAGCGCGTCTTCAGCGGTTGAGTCGGATGGTTACGGACGGCTGACGCCCGGTACTCGTCGTCCGCTTCGGCGCCACACCCTGCACGGTAGGATCCGGCGCCCTGATGGAGTGTCTCGCTCATCAGGGCGCCGTTGTTGTTCGTCGTGCGGTGCGCAGAGCGCGAAGGTCAAACGACGTCTTCGAGCAGAACCTGGTCGAGCGTGCGCACCAGTCGCTCCCCGTCCTCCTGCGAGAACGTCATCGGCGGCTTGATCTTGAGCACGTTGTGGTCCGGGCCGTCCGCGCTGAGCAAGACTCCGAGCTCGGCGGCCCGATTCACGACGTAATGCGCGATCCGCGCGGAGGGGGTCCTCTCGCGACGGTCCTCGACGAGCTCGATGCCGAGGAAGAGTCCTCGTCCGCGGACGTCCCCGATCGCATCGTGCCTCATGGCGAGCGATGCGAGGTTCGCCTTGAGCGTGCCGCCGACGACCGCCGCATGCTCCCTGAGCTGGTCGGCGCGTAGGACGTCGAGCACCGCGAGTCCGATCGCGGCGGACACGGGATTTCCCCCGAAGGTGCTGAAGAACTCCATCCCATTTGCAAAGGACGCCGCGATCTCCTTCGTCGTGACGACGGCCCCGATGGGATGGCCGTTTCCGATGGGCTTTCCGAGCGAGACGATGTCGGGCACCACGTCGGCCGATTGAAAGCCCCACATGTGGCTGCCCACTCGACCGAACCCGATCTGCACCTCGTCCGCGATGCAGACCGCACCGGCTGCTCGTGCATGCTTGAACGCCGACTTGAGATAGCCGGCGGGAGGCTCGATCTGACCCGCGCACGACAAGATCGCTTCGGCGATGAACGCGGAGGCGCCGAAGTCCTCTTGCTTCAGCGCATTGAACGCGTCTCGGACGTGGTCCGCGTACCGATCTGCCCGGTCGGCCACCTCCCGGCCATAGGCACCCCGGTAGTCGTCGGGAAGCGGCACGGTCCGGACCCAAGAAGGGGCGCCCACCCCGCCGGCTCCAGCGTGCTTGTAGTGGCTGACGTCGACGAGTCCTTGGGTGTGACCGTGATATCCTCCCTCGATGGCGACGACGCCGGTGTGACCGGTGTGAGCCCTCGCGAGTCTCAGCGCGAGCTCGTTCGCCTCGGAGCCGGACGTGACGAAATAGCAGACGGAGAGCTCGTCGGGCAGGAGCGAGACGAGGCGCTCGGCATACTCCAGGACGGTTTCGTGCAGATACCGCGTGTTGGTGTTCAGCACGGCCATTTGTCTTTGACCTGCGCGCACGACCTCCGCCCGTTCGTGCCCGACGTGGGCGACGTTGTTCACGCAGTCGAGATACGCTCGCCCGAGTGGGTCGTACAGGTACGTCCCGACGCCCCGGACGATGTGGAGGGGTTTGTCGTACGAAAGACTGAGGTTGGTGCCGAAGCGCTCGTACCGGCGCCCCGTGAAGTCGACGGGTTCCGGGCACGTCGTCTCGCCGGGAAGCCCTAGAATCAGATTGGGATCCGGAGAGAACGACGCCCAGATCCTCTGCTCACGGGGGAGCGCGACCCCGGGGAACTCGCCCTGATGGTCGAGCATCTCCGTGACGATCTGGAAGTGCAAGTGCGGCGGCCAGTCGCCGTTCTCGGGGTAGGGTCCGATACGAGCGATCCGGGCGCCCGCCTCGACCTCGGTGCCGACCTCGAGCTCTTCGACCGATGCCCGCTCCAAATGACCGTACAGGGTCCAGAAGGCGCCCGCGGGGCCGTCATGCTCCAAGATCACAGTGGGCCCATAGTCGAGTCCCTGTCCGTTGTCCTGGACCGAGTGGACGCGTCCGGCGAGCGGGGCCCGCACCTCGGCGCCCGGCTGGTCGAACAGGTCGATGCCCAAATGCACCGTCCGTCGCTCCCTGGGATCCCCGCTTCGTCCCGCGAATGTATCGGTCAGGTAGAAAGCGCGCGGTTCGAGGTATCGACCGATTCCAAGGCGGGCCTCCTCGTCCTCCATGGCCCGAAAAACCGTGCGGGTGAATGCCGCCGTGTCCTCGGTATCGCGGCCGTTCAGGAGCGGACTCGCCACGCTCAAGTCGAGAATCATGATCTCGTCTTGGCGCTCCGGCAGCTTCATGACCGGTTCGAAATCGAGCCCGCGCAGCCACTTCTCGAGGGGCGAGCTTCGGGGGCTCGCGGGACGGCCACAGGCATCTCGGATGAACCCTTCGGCCAGCTTCACCGGAATCTGATCGAGCGTCCGAATCATTTCCCACGCGGGTCGCTCCGAGATCGTGGCGTACTCGTCGACTTCCTCACTCTCGCGACGGCGCCACGCGGAAATGCTCACGGACGCGCCGAGCCGAGCGCGGGCGAGCGCATACACGACATTCATCTCGTCAACGCTGAGCGGAGTCCGCTCATGGAAGCCACGCGTGACAGCGGCTGCGGCCATGAGGGGGTCGGCGGTGCCGAGGATCGCATAGGCGATAGCGATCCCGAGGTCGAAGACGCGGGGTGCGGAGTGGGCATCCCCGAGGTCGATGATGCCCGTAACGGCGCGCGGGCCGGAGGTCGATGGCGAGACGAGCACGTTGTAGTCGTTGACGTCGCCGTGGATCACTTGCGACCCGAGGCCCAGAAAGTCGGGCTCCCGCTCGATCCACTGCGCATGAATGGAGCGGACGAGCTCGAGCTCTTCTCCGTTGAACAGATCGAAGCACCGCTCCATGACGAGACCGGAGCGTCCCAACGCCCAATCGAGGTCCACGCGGGCCGGTGGATGATCGGGATACGCGCCGAGCGCGCTGTCGAGCTCGGCCAACCGCCGGCCCAGGTCGTAAAGCAATGCCTCCGATCGGGGCCGTACGTCTGCCAGCAAGCCTCCTTCGAGGTAGTCCACGACGCGCAAGCGATGCACTCGGCTCTGGCCGTCCGTATGCTTCACGATCCGCTCATCGCTCTTCGAGCGAAGCAGGCCGGGGGCGAAGCCCCGCGTCGAGCGCGCGAGGTGCTCCATGAGATCGGCTTCGATCTCCAGGATCTCGTCGGACTCGTCGGGAGAGCTGACCTTCACGACATAGCGACGCGCGTCGGTCGCGGTGAAGAGGAAGTTCCGATCCCGATCTCCGGGGAGGGCCGTAAGCGCGCCGTCGAGCCCATAGTGTACGCGCAGGGCCTCGACCACGTCGTGCGTATCGATCTCGGGCCTGTTTTGGATCTTGATCATGGGGAGGCGTTCCGGCGGGCCCGGAGGCCCTGGGCGGACAAGCGTCGGGCCTCAAAGATTGCCCGATTTCCCGCCAGCGGGAGGGGGGATGCTGCGAGCGTCAACCGAAGGACCCGAAGGCGATACGCGTCGAGCCGGCTCAGGAGCCGGGGATCGGTACCACGAGCGTCCAAATCGAGTCGCGCACGAACGAGTCGGCGGCGCCGAAGCGGTTCAAGAGCGCGGCGAGAAGAAGGTCGTCCTTCGAGTAGACCACGATGCTTCCGTGCTCCTGTACGGAGGGAGCCAGCTCCGGGCCCACCGAATCGGGAGGCAGGTCACCTGGCACGAGGGCTTCGGGGTCGGGTGGGGTCTCGTCGGCGTCGAAGACCACGGGTCCCGCCGTCGGTGGAGCGACGACGTACTCGACCCGCTCCCACAGGCGCCATTGCACGGAATACCGTTCTCGGGCCAGGGTCGAGTCACCCTGAAACGAGCCGCTCGTACCTGGGGGAAGGACCCCCGCTGGGGCCGTGCGCGGCCACTGCCCCTGAGTCCGGAAGCGACGCTCCGCCGAGCCCCGGAGCAAATCGACATCCGAAGCAGCCTCGGTCACGAGCTGGTCGAAGCTGCGCGCTCGGTAGCTCGGAAGCAGAGCCGACAAGATGAGCGCGAGCAGCCCCAGCCCGATCATCGCGTCGCCGGTGCCGAACCGTCTCATGTCGCTCACCGACCTCCCGGCGCCAGCCAGTCCGGCACGGCCTCCGCGAATCCCATGGCGGGAGCCGACGAATCGAAAACGACTGCGTCGCCGGTTCTGGAGTACGCGACGAGCTGATAAAGACGGTTGTTTGATTTCACGAAGCGAACGTCGGGCAATGCGGTTTCGACTTCTGCGAGTGAGCTCGGGAGACGGCCTTCCCGTGCGCGGAACGCCTCGATCTGCTGAGCTTGGACGAGGAGTGCGACGCGGAGGCCACGCACCCGTTCTGAACTGGTGAGCGGCGCCTGCGCGTCGGGCACGAGAAAACTGGGCGGAAGGCCGGCAAGGAAGAGCGCCATGACGAAGAGAAGTGCCGCCAGGGCGCCCTTCCAGCGCCGGGACGTTCCGGACTCCAGAGGAACTCGATAGATGGCGTCCTGCATCTCGACGTGCGCGAGTGCCGCCGCGAGGAGGCGGTCCCGTTGCTCAGGCGTCGTGGCCTCACCGAGATCGAGCACGAGCTCTTCGGGCAGGGTCGCCACGCCCTCGGCACGGAACTGACTCAACGCAAGCAACGCATCCGGGCCAATGAGAGGGGTGGACACAGCCTCGGCCGCCGCTGCACCGCTCACATCGGAATCCGCACCGCCACTCGCTTCCATGGCGGCGTCCGCGTCAACCGCTGCACCTGCCCCCGGCTCGAGATCACCAGGGCCATCTTGCGACGGGGACGGGGTCGGTCCGGCCTGGACTTCGACGTCGGCGTCTGACGCGGAATCGTGCACCAGCCTCTCGAGTGCCGCCGCCGCGATCAGCGCGGCCCGGGCATCGGGATCGTCGAAGTCGCCATCGAGCTCTATGATCTCGTCGACGCCCGAGCCTTCGGCAGGGGCTGACGCGACTCCATCCCGCTCGGACTTCGAGCCGCGTCCCTTCTCCTTCTTACGTTTTCGGGCCAACGGCGTCTCCGGCTGGATCCGCCCCAAGATAATCCGGCGATGGCCGGACGAGACAGTAATCCGTGATCAGTCGCGCACGAGTTTTCGGTACTTGATGCGATGCGGCTGGAGCGCGTCGTCGCCGAGGCGGCGGCGGCGGTCTTCTTCATACTCCTGATAGTTGCCTTCGAACCAGACGACTTTCGAGTCGCCTTCGAAAGCGATGATGTGCGTGCACACTCGATCGAGGAACCAACGATCGTGTGAGATCACGAGGACGCACCCGGCATAGTCGAGGATGGCGTTCTCGAGCGCGCGGAGGGTATCCACATCCAGATCGTTGGTCGGCTCGTCGAGGAGCATCACGTTGCCACCTTCCTTGAGCAGCTTCGACAGATGCAGCCGGTTACGCTCTCCGCCGGAGAGGACTCCCACCTTCTTTTGTTGATCCGCCCCACGGAAGTTGAACCACGAGAGATAGGCGCGGGGATTCACTTCCGCACGCCCGAAGTAGAGGACGTCGGCGCCCGCGCTGACCTCCTCGAAGACGGTCTTCTCGGGATCCAATGCTTCACGCGACTGGTCGACGTACGCGAGCTCGACCGTGCTTCCGATCTCGATCGATCCCGCGTCCGGCGTCTCTTGGCCGACGATCATGCGAAAGAGGGTGGTCTTCCCGGCGCCGTTCGCACCGATGATCCCGACGACCGCACCGGGCGGCACGTCGAAATCGAGGTCGTCGATCAGGAGCTTTCCGTCGTACGCCTTGGAGATTCCGTGCGCGCGGACGACGACGTTGCCGAGCCGTGGACCTTTTGGAATGAGGATTTCCGCAGTCCGAATCTGCTCGCGCTCGTCCTGGGCCAGCAGCTCCTCGTACGCGTTCAGACGGGCCTTGCCCTTCGCCTGCCGCGCACGCGGTGACATCCGGATCCAATCGAGCTCACGCTCGAGGGTCCTCTGGCGCGCCGACTCCGACTTCTCTTCTTGGCGCAGCCGCTCCTGTTTTTGCTCCAGCCACGACGTATAGTTGCCCTTCCACGGAATACCTTGGCCGCGATCGAGCTCGAGAATCCACTGGGCCACGTTATCGAGGAAGTAGCGATCGTGTGTGATGGCGACGATCGTCCCGGGGAACTCGGCCAGATGGTGCTCGAGCCACGCTACGGACTCGGCGTCGAGGTGGTTCGTCGGCTCGTCGAGCAAGAGCATATCGGGCTGCTCGAGCAGCACTCGGCACAGCGCGACCCGGCGGACTTCACCGCCCGACAGCTTCGAGACCTCGGCGTCACCCGGGGGCAGGCGGAGGGCATCCATGGCGATCTCGATCCTTCGGTCCAGCTCCCAAGCACCCACGGCGTCGATACGATCCTGCAACTTCGCCTGCTCTTCGATGAGGGCGTTCATTTCCTCGTCGCTGGAGATCTCACCAAACGCGAGGCTCACCTCCTCGAAGCGAGTGAGCAACGAGCGGATTTCTGCTACCGCGAGCTCGACGTTGCCTCGGACGTCGAGCGTGGGGTCGAGCTGGGGTTCCTGGGATAGGTAACCGATCCGAGTACCCTTGGCCGCCCACGCTTCACCCAGGAAGTCCGTGTCGAGCCCCGCCATGATGCGCAGGAGAGAGCTCTTCCCCGACCCGTTCGGTCCGACGACGCCGATCTTGGCACCGGGGTAGAACGACAAATTGATGTTCTCGAGGATCTTCCGCTTCGGCGGGACGATCTTCGAGAGGCGATGCATGTGGTATATGAACTGCGGTCCGGACATCGTGGTCGGCTCGTTCGGCGTCGTTCATGGCGCGTATGCGCGCGGGCGCGAGAATCTAGCACCTGCAAAGCACGGGCGGAGGCTCACTCCGGGGCGCCCAGGACGGTCTCGACCAGTTTGGCGGGCGCGTCTTGAAGCGTGCTCGTGTGTGCCTGCTCGGGTTCGTAGACGCCGAGCCAAGAGTCCACGTGCTTGCCCTCCAGCGCGACGAACCATACGGCGTCGCCCAGGGAAGCCCCAAAGGGCCGGGCAGGGGCACGACAGCCCTGCCCGGCCAATCGCGAATCGAGTCAGCGCCCTCCGCGACCGGAGCCACCGCGCGCCAAAGCGCGGTAATACTCCTCGACCAGCTGGCGATATCCGTCCGGGACCTCGTCGGCCCCGCTGAGCGTCCCTCGACGCTCCGCTTCGCCTTCCACATCGCGCCTCAAGACGAACTCGAGTCGCTTGAGTTTGTCGAGCATGTCGGCGTGGATCGAGGCGAGCTCCTCCGGGTCGGCGTACGTCTCTTCTCGTTGAAGCGCCTGGAAGGACTGAATGACGGACCGGATCTCCTCGACCGAGCGTCCCGACTCCACGAGGGCCTGCCGCAGCTCTTCCGCCTGGGATTCCCGTTCGCGGAACTCGGCTCGGAACTGCCGAATCTCCTCGGGTGTCAGGCGACGCGGGTCACCGCGCGTCGCGCCCCCGAACTGCGAGCCGGCGTACCGATCTCCGACCCAACCGTCGTTGCCGCCGCCACCACCGAGCCGGTCGGCATTGCCGCCCTGGCCCTGCTGACCCTGTTGGCCTTGCTGACCCTGTTGGCCTTGCTGACCCTGTTGGCCTTGCTGACCCTGCTGACCCTCTTGGCCTTGTTGACCCTCTTGGCCCTGCTGACCCTCTTGGCCTTGTTGACCCTGTTGGCCCTGGTGACGC
>Ga0224512_10001801_pt1 | contig 20124 bp, 22 predicted proteins | sample SF_May12_sed_USG_4_FD_169103 | JGI IMG/M metagenome (GOLD analysis project Ga0224512, IMG submission 169103) | Sediment microbial communities from San Francisco Bay, California, United States - SF_May12_sed_USGS_13 | ecosystem: Environmental > Aquatic > Marine > Sediment | place: USA... | reverse complement strand
GGTCCTCGTTATGGCAGGGCATGTCGTCGTGATCGCCGGGATCGGGATAGAAATGCACCCAGGCGTGCATCTTGCGGGTGTTCATCACGACTTTGCGCGCCTTGGTCGCACGCGCGAGTTCGGGGCAATTGATGACTTCGATGCCCATTTTGCTTCGCTCCTCGCGGTGACGCACCGGGCCCCGTCAATAGACCTCGCGTCCGCCGTTGACGACGATCATCTGGCCGGAGATGAAGCGCGCATCCTCGCTGAACAGGAAGGCCATGACGCCGGTCAGGTCGCTCGGGACGCCGCGCCGTTGCAGCGCCGCCTCTGGCTCGGGATAGGCTTCGCCTTGCGCCAGGGCCTGGTCCCTGTCCGACGTCGTGCTGCCCGGCGCGATGGTGACGACGTTGATGTTGTAGGCGCCGAGCTCCCGGGCGACGATCCGGGTGATGTTGGCGATCGCCGCCTTGGACGAGGTGTAATGGGGATTGAGGTTGTCCACCGCCCGGGCGATGCGCAGGGTGCTGCCGGAGCCGACATTGACGATGGTGCCGCTTTTCTGATCCCGCATATAGGGGAACACCGCGCGGATGCCGAGGAACGTGCCCCTTGCATTGACCGCGTAAACCCGGTCCCAGACCTCCATGTCGACGTCCAGCAAGGATTTGACGGCGAGGCCGCGCATCATCCCGGCGTTGTTGAGCAACCCGTCGATGCGGCCGAAATGGTCATGGGTGCGCCGCGCCATCCCCTTGGTCTGTTCCTCGTCCGAGACATCGACGCTGAGGGTGAGGGGATCGCTGCCTTGGGCCGCCTGGGCGCAGCGCGCCGCCGTGTCGGCGCAATCGTTGATGTCGGCCAGGGCCAGTTTGGCGCCTTCCTGGGCTAGGCGCACGGCATATTCGCGCCCCAGCCCGGCGGCCGCGCCGGTGACCAGGATCACCTTGTCTTCGAGCCGGCCCATCATTCCGCCGCCGCTTGCGAGAGGGGCGAATCGAAGCCGTAGAGCCTGGCCGTGCCCTCCCACAGGATGCGGTCCTTGGCAATCTGGCTTAGATCCGGGCGGTCGAGGACGTAGCGCGCGGAATCCGGGATGCGGTGGGCGTGGGGGATGTCGCTGGCATAGACCCAGCAATCGGTGCCGTATTTGTTGACCATGTAGGGCAGGAGGTCGTCATCGACCTCGAAACCGATGAAGATGCGCCCGGCCTGGATGTATTCCAGCGGCGTCATTTTCGGCAGGCCGCGTTCGACGACGGGCTTGTGATGGGGACGCAGCGCTTCCAGCTCGATGCGGTGGCGGATGTTGTCCAGGGTAAAGTCCATCACCTCGCAGGCGAAATCGACCCAGGTGCAGCCGGTCTCGAGGAACGAGACGCGCACGTTGGGATAGCGGTCGAGCAGTCCCGAGGCACAGATCGTCTTGAAGCCGCGCACCACCGACATCAGGAACTGATCGCCGGCGACGGAAGGGAAGGCCTTCATGGCGTCCAGCGCCCCGGTCCCGGGATGGACGTTGATCGGCATGTCGATCTCGTTGGCGGTTTCCCAGATCGGGATGAAGTCGGGATGGTCCAGGGACTTTTCGCCGTAATCGCCGAGGACCATCACGCCGACCGAGCCCATCTCCTTGGTGCGGGTCATTTCGCGCACGGCCTCTTGGACGTCGAAGGCATCGATCACCGTGACCCATTTCAGCCGGTCGGGCGCTTGGTTGGAAATGTCGGCGATCCAGTTGTTATACGCCCGGGTCAGCGCCTGGTTCAGCGCCGGGTCCTTGGCCACCGGCCATTGCAGGAACAGGGTGGGATAATTGACCGACAGCCAGGTGTCCTCCGCCTCCATCACTTTGATGCGGTCGGCGGCACTGTGGAATTCGCCGCTTTCGTGCGGTCCGCGCCACTTGGCCATCTTTTGATATTCGGTGGAGACCTGGCCGTCCTTCGACGACGGCGAGCCGCCGATGCGCAGGCGCTCGCCGTCGATCAGCCAGATGTAGTCATGCTCGAACTCGTCCGTTTCCACCACCACCGGCCGCCGGTCCCGGAAGGCCGGTTCGAGATAGGCGTCGGAAAAGGTCGCTTCCCATTCCTCGACATGGCCGTCGCCGTCCCAGGCGTTGATCCGGTTGGTTGCCATGCCTTCGTTCCCGCGCGTCTTGTGTGGTTTCTTCCGCGAATTGTAGGAGTCCGCGAAGCCCACAGTCAAGCCGGGCTCGAGACCTGGTCTTTGCAGGCGGGCCGGAAAGGGATTAGAATCCATGCCAAGAAAGGCTCCTGCCAGGCCGGCCGGAGCGAAAATCGAAAACGGGAGGTCAAGTCATGAGAAATCAGGGGGTGCTGGTTGGCGGTTGTGCGGTGTTGATCGGACTGGGCGGGGCGGTTCAGGCCCAGGCCGCGGACGGCGCCGCGTTCTATAACGGCAAGACGGCGACCTGGATCGTCACGTCCGACCCCGGCGGCGGCCACGATTTCTGGGGCCGGCTGATGGCACGGCATACGGAGAAGGCCCTGCCGGGCTCCAAGTTTGTCGTCCAGAATCGGCCCGGTGCCGGGCATATCCTAGGCCTCAACCTGATCTATGGGGCCAAGGCCAACGGCTTGACCATGGGGAACTTCTCGACCGGCGTGGCGCTGGCCCAGATCCTCGGGCGCAAGGGCATGCGGGCGGACCTCACCAAGATGTCGTGGCTGGTCAAGCTGGCGTCGGAGCCCCGCACGATGATTGCGGGCAAGGATTCGCCCTACAAGACCTTTGAGGACGTACTGAATGCCAAGAAGGTGCTGCGATTTTCCGCCTCCGGCGTGGGCTCGGGCTCCTACATGGATTCCTTCATGCTGGCGACCTCCTTCGGCATCCCGCACAAGATCATCACCGGCTATTCCGGATCGCAGGCGCCGCTGGCCATGATGCGGGGCGAGATCGACCTCTGGCTCGGCAGCGAGGATTCGGCGGAGGCCTATGTCCGCTCCGGCCGGGTGCGCGTCATCGGCCAGGTCGGGGGCAACATCAAGGGGGTGCAGGACATCCGCAATTTCGCCAAGACCGACCAGGCCAAGGCGGTCACCCGGCTGATGTATTCCATGGGTCAGCTTTCGCGCATCGCCGCTGGGCCGCCCAATATCCCGGCCGACCGCCTCAAGGCATTGCGCGCCGCCGTCAAGACGGCGGTCACCAGCAAGGCGTTCCAGGACGACGCGGCGCGGGCCAAGCGTGCGACCGAGCCCGCCTTCGGCGAGGATGTCCACAAGTTGGTGGTGGAGATGATCAGGCAGCCGCCCGAGATCGTCGCCATGATGAAGAAGCTGGAAAAGATCGAGGTGAAGATGCTGCGCCATGTCGGCCCCGTCACCCAGATCAAGCGCGGCGGGCGGCAGATCTTCATCAAGCACAAGGGGGAGGAGGTCTCCACCAAGATTTCGGGTTCCCGCACGAAGGTCATCATCAACGGCAAGGCGGGCAAGCGCAAGGCCATCAAGGTCGGCATGACCTGCACCTTTACCTATCCGAGGCCGGGCGCGGAATCCCAGCGCGTCGATTGCCGGGGCTAGGCGATGGCGACCGCGGGCCTTGCCAACCCCTGGACCCCCAGCGCGCGCCGGCGCAAGCCGGCGCGGCTGATGGAGAGGGTCGAGGAATCCGGCAATTGGATGCCCGACGAGCTTGCCGGCACGGATGCCTGGGTCTACCGCCTCGATGACCGGGAAATCGCCGACGTCCTCGATGCCGTGGCGGGCGTTGAATTCTTAGGCCTCGACATCAGGGATGTCGGCCGAGCGGATTTCCCGCTTCCGGTCCTCGCCCCGGCGCTTGCCGACATCAAGGCCGAGCTGATGGAGGGCCGGGGCTTCGCCCTGATCCGCGGCCTGCCGGTGGAGGGCCGCAGCGCGTATCAGAACATCGCCGCCTATTGGGGCATCTCCACCCATATCGGCCGCGCCTTTTCGCAGAACGCCGAAGGCCACCTGCTGGGTCACGTGATCGATCAGGGCCAAACGGTCAAGACCGCCAATGGGCGGGGCTACCGTTCCAGCGAACGCCTGAACTATCATGCCGATGGCTGCGACGTGGTGTCGCTGTTCGTGCTGCGGCTCGCCAAAGCGGGGGGCGAGCATCGGCTGTGCAGCTCCGTCGCGCTCTATAACGAGATGCTGCGCCGGCGGCCCGAGTTGGCCGAGGCGCTGACCTATTATTTCTATTGCACTCGGCGGGGCGAGATCCCGGTGGGCGAATCCAAGCCCTGGTTCCGCCAGCCGGTGTTCAGTGTCCAGGACGGCTATTTCGCGGCGCGCGGGGCGTCGAATACGATCTTGCGCGGGGCCAAGTTGCCGGGCATCCCGCCGCTCACCGACGACCAGCAAGAGGCGATCAACACCTACCAGTCGCTCGCCCAGGAATTGTCCATCGCCGTCGATTTCGAACCGGGCGACATCGAATACGCCCAGAGCCACGTCACCCTGCATGCACGCACGGCGGTCGAGGATTGGCCCGAGCCCGAGCGCAAGCGCCATCTCATGCGCCTGCTCCTGAAGGTGGACGAAGGAGCGCGTCCGCTGATCCCCGAAATCGCGCGGGAAATCGACCGCGGCATCCTGGTCGACGGCGCCGTGCCGTCGGTGCCGCTCGCGCCCTAGGCTGTAGCGGGAAATTTGTAAACAACGTTAACTTTAAAGTTGTTGCATGTTGCCCTATAAGGGCATGCCCGAGATACGATCACGTCTGATTTGCTCCGGCGCGAATAGGCGGCGGGGGGCATTATGCTGAATGTGAGACCTCCAAAAGGCCGGCGTGCCCAGCGCACGGGCCCTTGGGCGAAATCAAAGTGGACAAACACCAACCGCTTCGATCCCTTCCAACTGGAAATGAATCAAGCGTATTGGAAATTTTTCCCTCGTGGGAGAACGAGCAAGCTTCTCATCAAGGCTTGCCCGACCCATCCTCGATTTGTCATGCCGGTTTCAAAAGATGACATCAGGGCTGAACTGGCGAAGGTCCCCAATGAATACTTGAGTGGCCTCGATGGCGTCGTGCTGTTGGGAGGGTCACGAAAGCAGGAACAATCGTTCGGCAGCCAAGCTTATTGGGGTTGTTATCGGTGGAATGTGATCTATCTCGCCGCGTATCCGAGAGCCTACATGAGGCGGATGTACAAGACGCGCATTAAGCCGAGCGAGGCGGCCGAACTCAAGAGGGCGGGCGTCCTCATCGAGCCGGCAGAGAGCGGCTGTAAGGTCGTATTCGATCACTCGTCTCTGAGGACTTACTACCTGCGGGAGGTGCTCATGCACGAGCTTGGCCACCATGTGGGCCGCAAGAATTTCGCGAATAAGACCAATCGCCGGATTGAGGGGTTCGCCGACTGGTTCGCCACCGAGTATGGTTTCCGCTTGCGCCGCTAAACACGTTCGTGGGCTGTTGAGCCCTAGGACGCCGCGGCGGGTTTGTCGTAGTAGCTGCTTCCGGCGATGCCGCCGCGGGGGCAGATGTCTTCGATCCGCGCGAGATCCTCGGCCGAGAGCTTGAGGGAGAGCGCCTTGGCGTTCTCCTCAAGATGCGCCCGGGTCTTGGCCGACGGGATCGGGATCACCTGGCCGCCCTGGTGCATCAGCCAGGCCAGCACCAGGGCCGCGACGGTGACGCCTTTTTCCGCCGCCATGTCGCCCAAGGCCCGGACGATTTCCGCGTTGCGCCGGATGTTGTCGCCCTGGAAGCGCTCGTCATTGCGCCGCTCGTCCCCTTCGGGAAGGTCGGCGGCCTGGCGCAACCTGCCGCCGAGCAATCCCCGGCCCAGGGGCGCGAACGCCATGAAAGCGAGGCCCTTGGCGCGGACCGCCGGCAGCAATCGGTCTTCGGGCACGCGGGCGAAAAGCGAATATTCGTCCTGCACCGAAACGATCGGGTGGACCGCCAGGGCCCGGTCCAGCAGCTCGGGGGTCACGTCCTTGGACAGCGCGATGAACCGCGTCTTGCCCTCTTCGACCATGCGGGCCATGGCGCCGACGGACTCTTCGATCGGCGTCACCGGATCGACCCGGGAGATGCAGATCACGTCGACGCAGTCGATGCCGAGGCGCTTGAGCCCGCCTTCGCACGAGGCGCGGATATGCGCGGGCGTGCCGCTCACCACGTTGACGCCGTCGGGGCGGATCGAGCCCAGTTTGGAATGGATCACGAATTGATCGCGCTTCCCTTTAATCGCCTTGCCGATCAGGGTCTGATTGTGCCCCTGGCCGTAATTGGACGAGGTGTCGAGCAGATTGATGCCGAGATCGAGCGCGCGGTGGATCGTCGCGATGCATTCGTCGTCGTTTTGCGGCCCGTAGGCACCGGACATCGAGTAGCAGCCCAGCCCAAGGGGCGAGACCGAAAGGTTCGAGGTGCCGAAGGTCACGCGTTCCATGCCGAAATTCCTTTCTCCCGAGATGTGCGAACATCGTTGATCCGGTTGGGCCGCGATGATGGTAGCAGAAAACCGCCGCGGGCTCAGGCGTGGCAGCGGAAGAAAAGTGCGCCGTCAGGGCAATGCGCCTTCAGGAATCGGGAAAGCCCAGCCAGGGTTCCAGCCGTTCGAAGGTCTCGTCCATGGCGTAGGCCCGCGACAGCACGGGAATGGCGAAATGCCCGAATCTCAAGGATAACTGCGCCTCCGCAGCTGCTTCTCCGCGACCCGTGGTGGCAAGGTAGAGCGCCGCCACCAGGCCGCTGCGGTCGGCGCCGGACTGGCAATGGATGAGGACCGGCTTTTTCGCTGTCTTCAGGATTGCGACCAATTCCGCCGCCCTCTCCTGAGACAGGAGGTGTTTCGCCGACATCCGGAAATCCACATGTGCGATTCCGTGGCGGCGGGCGGCGGCGACTTCCGCCTGGTACCAGGAGTGGCGGGCGTTCGGGCCGCGCAGGTTGACGATCGTCGCGATGCCGTATTTCGATTTGTAGGCGGCGATTTGCTCCGGCGTCGGTTGCCCCGAGCGGTAGAATTCCCCCGCCACCACCGGGTGAAAATTTCCACTGAGGTAGAGGCACTCGAAATAGACGCTCAAAAGCAAGACAAGCGAAAGGGGCGCCAGCGCGCCGATGATCCAGGGCTTGAACTTACGGTGCTTCATGTGGGGCCGCTTCATCGCCGTCGGGATATCAGACATGCTCGAAAGCCTATCCGATTTCCCGGTCAATTTAACGGATTTCCTTAAAGGGAGCCGGCGGCGCTCGGTTTCCTCGTGGTGCGGCGTGGAGGTTCCCCCGTTCCCGTCGGCAAGTGCGCCCGCGCCCGGGCACCAAGGATGCGAACTGGGCGCCTTGGGTTCGGCGGCTCGAAAGCCCAAGGACAGGGAAATACTGCGCGCGGTGGCGGCGACGCGCGGCGTCCCTGACGCCGCGCCTGCCAACAGCGGACTGGACGGGCGTGGCGCCCGATGCCATATTCCCGCCAGTTTCGAACCCGGCCCGGAGGCCCGAACTCCCATGACCTTTGGTATCCGCTTGCTCACCTGGTTTCGTGGCGAAGCCGTGGGCGAGGACGAATACGGCAACCGCTATTACCGCGATCGCGTGCGCCGGGACCCCAGGAACAACGGGCGCCAGCGCCGTTGGGTGATCTATGAGGGCGAGGCCGAGGGATCCAAGGTCCCGCCGGTGTGGCATGCCTGGCTGCACCACATGACCGACGAGGTTCCCGATGCGGGGGCGCTGGCCCGCCGGCCCTGGCAGAAGCCCCACGAACCCAACAAGACCGGCACGGCGGAAGCCTACCGCCCGCCCGGCAGCGTGCTGGCCGGTGGACGTCGGCCGCGGGCGACCGGCGATTACGAGCCCTGGACACCTGACTGAGGGCACGATGTCTTGCGTCTTGTGGTGTTTCGGGGGGATCACCAGCAAGAGGCCAGTAGGAGATAGGTGCGATGCAAAGAAACATGATCGAAACCGTCCTTGGCGCCGTTGTGCTGCTTGTCGCCGCGGTATTCGTGTGGTTCGCCTATACCAACGCATCCTTGAGGACTTCGACGGGTTATGAAGTGCGGGCGAAATTCGACCGGGTCGGCGATCTCAAGGAAGGTGCGGATGTCAAGCTGTCGGGCATCAAGGTGGGCTCAGTCGCCGCGCAAACCCTCGATCCCAAGACCTACCAGGCGGTGGTCCAGATGATCATCATCCCGGATGTGAAACTGCCGACGGATACGGCGGCGGAGGTGAGCTCGCAAGGCTTGATGGGCGGCAGCTACATTTCGCTTTCGCCCGGCGCCGAAACCAAGACCATCCAGCCCGGCGGCGAGATCACCATCACCCAGGGTGCCGTCAATCTGGTGGACCTCATCGGCAAGGCGATGTTCTCCTCCAAGGGCGGGCTCGACGAGGGGCTCGAGCCGAAACCGAAGTAAGCATGCGTCGGGCCGTCTTGACGGCCCAAGCGAGGCAGCCGTGCCCCCCGATAACGCCAAAGACTGGAATACCGAACGCTATGTCCGGGATGCGGGCTTCGTGCCCGAGCTCGGCCGCGCCGTTCTGGCCTGGCTCGATCCCAAGCCGGGCGAGCGCATCCTCGACCTCGGTTGCGGCGACGGGGCGCTCACCCGGGAGCTGGTGCGGTCCGGGGCGGCGGTCGTGGGCATCGATGCCAGCGCCAGCCAGATCGAGGCGGCCCGCGCGCGCGGCCTTGATGCGCGTTTGATGGATGCCGGCGCACTCACCTTCGATGCGGAATTCGACGCGGTGTTTTCCAACGCGGCCCTGCACTGGATGACCGACCGGGAACCGGTTCTGGCAGGCATCGCCCGGGCGCTCAAGCCCGGCGGGCGGCTGGTCGCGGAGATGGGCGGCAAGGGCAATGTGGATCGGGTGCTGCAGGCCATTCTCGCGGTCCTGGCGGGCCGCGGCATCGACGGCCGGCCGGCCACGCCGTGGCTGTTTCCCGATCCGGGTGATCAGGCCGCCGCCCTCGCGCGGGCCGGGTTTCGGGTCGCGCGCATGGAACATTTCGAGCGGCCCACCGATCTCGATTGTTCGATGTCCGACTGGCTCGAAATTTTCGCCCCCGCCTTCGCCGGGCTGCTGCCCGATGGCGAGCGGCAGTCCTTCTTTGCCGAGGTGTCCGCCCGGTTGGAGCGCGTATTGTTCGACCGTGGGCGGGGGGTTTGGTGGGTGGATTACGTGCGCCTCCGGTTCGAGGCGGTCAAGTCATGAGGCGTTCCATGAGATCAAGATATTCGCGTTCCCTCATTGTCCGGGTGCTGGCGGTTCTCGTCCTGGCCGCTTCGTCCGCCGGGGCCCGGGCGGAGGACCTGGTGGGCGACGGCGTGCTTCTCCAGGGCCTCGACAAGGTCACGGCCCGGATTACCGAGATTCCCGTGCCGCTGGGCACGGCGGTCCAGTTCGGCACGTTGCAGATTACCGCCTACAGGTGCCTCAAGCGCCCACCCGAGGAGACCCCGGAAAGCAAGGCGCTCCTCGAGATTCGCGATGCCCGCCCGGGGGAGCCGGGTTCCGTCCTGCTGAAGGGCTGGATGTTCGCGTCTTCGCCGGCGCTGAATGCGCTGGAGCACCCGGTCTATGACGTCTGGGTCAAGGACTGCCTGAACGCGAAGTCGTCGGCCGAGAGCGGCCCCAAGTAAAAGCTGCACGCGACCTTGAGCGCGTCCTCGAGCAGCTTCTGGTAGGTCTCGCGCGGGACCTCGATGACGCCGAACTGGGCTAGATGCTCAGTCTGGAACTGGGTGTCGAGCAGGCGGAACCCCGCGCGCCGAAGCCGGGCCACCAGGTGGCAGAGGGCGATTTTCGAGGCGTCCCGAGCGCGGGAAAACATGCTTTCGCCGAAAAACGCGCCGCCCAGATTGACGCCGTAGAGGCCGCCGACCAGCCGGCCGTCTTGCCAGCATTCCACTGAATGCGCGTGGTCCAGCCGGTGCAGGCCACCGTAAAGATCGCGGATCTGGGCGTTGATCCACGTGCTGGGCCGGTCCGGCGCCGCTTCGGCGCAGGCGGCGACGACCGCATCGAAGGCGCTGTCGATCCTGACCTCAAAGGGATTTCGCCTCAGCGTGCGCTGCAGGCGCCTTGAAACATGAAACCGGTCCAGCGGCAGGATGCCGCGCATTTCCGGCTCGACCCAGAACACGGTGGGATCAGCGGCATTTTCCGCCATGGGGAAGATGCCCGCGGCATAGGTCCTGAGCAAGAGCTCCGGCGTCAGACGCGGTTCCTGATTGTTTGCCATGGCCGGGAGTCCCTTCCGGCGGCGCTAATCCAGGCCGACGAACTTTTCGAGCCAATGGATGTCGTACTCGCCGTTGACGAAATCGGGATTCTCGCACAGGGCCTGATGCAGCGGAATGGTCGTTTCAACGCCTTCGATGACGTATTCCTGCAACGCGCGCCTGAGCCGCATCAGCGCCTCGTTCCGCGTCTTTCCATGCACGATCAGCTTGGAAATCAGGCTGTCGTAATAGGGCGGGATGACGTAGCCCGAATACATTCCCGAATCGACCCGCACGCCGAGGCCGCCCGGCGGATGGTAGTCGCCGATGCGTCCCGGCGACGGCGCGAAGGTGACCGGCGATTCCGCGTTGATGCGGCATTCGATGGCGTGGCCGGTGAAGCTGATCTCGTCCTGGCTGTAGGTCAGTTCGGCCCCGGCGGCGACGCGAATCTGTTCGCGGACGATATCGACCCCGGTGATCATCTCCGTCACCGGATGCTCGACCTGGACCCGGGTGTTCATTTCGATGAAATAGAACTCACCGTCCTCGTACAAGAATTCCAGCGTGCCGGCCCCGAGATATCCCAGTTCGCGAATGGCGCCGGCCACCCGCGCCCCGATTTCTTCCCGGGCGTCCGCGTTGAGGGCCGGGGAGGGGGCCTCCTCCAGAACCTTCTGATGGCGGCGTTGCAAGGAACAGTCGCGATCGCCCAGGTGAATGACGCCGCCATGGGAATCCGCCAGGATCTGGATCTCGATATGGCGCGGGCGTCCCAGGTATTTCTCGATATAGACCTCGTCATTGCCGAAGCAGGCGAGCGCCTCCGAACGGGCGGTAGAAAAGGCGGCCACGATCTCGCTGTCGTCCTGCGCGACCTTCATGCCGCGTCCGCCGCCGCCGCCCGACGCCTTGACCAGCACCGGATAGCCCATCTCCGCTGCGAGCCGCCGGGCCGTGGCGGCGTCTTCGACCGCACCGTCGGACCCCGGAACCACGGGAACGTGCAGCCGTTTCATGGTGTCCTTGGCGGTTATCTTGTCGCCCATCATGCGGATGTGATCGGCGGATGGACCGATGAAAGCAAACCCATGCTCGGTGACCATTTCGGAGAAATCGGCGTTTTCCGACAGCAGTCCGTAGCCGGGGTGAATGGCATCGGCGTCGGTGATGGTGGCCGCGGTCAGCAGAGCCGCCATGTTGAGATAGCTTTCCGAAGCCGGCGGTTCGCCGATGCAGACGCTTTCGTCGGCCAAGCGCACGTGCATGGCGTCGGAATCCGCGGTGGAATGGACCGCTACCGTGCTGATGCCCATTTCCTTGCAGGCGCGATGGATCCGGAGCGCGATTTCGCCCCGGTTGGCGATCAGGACCTTATCGAAGACGCGTGGTTCCATGGGGCGTATGCCGGAGGGCGCGAACCGCCGCGGGTCAATCAAGGATGATCAGAACTTCGCCGTATTCCACGGGCGATGCGTTCTGGGCGAATATTTGCGTCACCCGGCCGTGACGGTGGGCGCGGATCGGATTCATGGTCTTCATCGCTTCGATCAACAACAAGGTCTGGCCTTCGCCCACCGTGTCGCCCACCTTGACGAACGGCTCGGCGCCGGGTTCCGGGGCGACATAGACCGTGCCAACCATGGGCGAGGTCACGGCGCCTGGGTGGCCGGCCGCGGCTTCCTGGGCCGAGACCGGGGCCTCGCCTTCGGCCTTGGCGGCCGGCGCCGCAGTTGGGGCTGTCGCCGCGACGACTTGGCCGCCGGCCTGGCGGGAGACCCGGACGTACCAACGCCCAAGTCCATATTCCAGTTCGGTCAGACCGTGTTCCTCAAGCAGTTTGACCGCCTGCTGGACCACGCTTTCGTCGATGGAATGTCTCGCCATCAGTCTTCGTTCTCCGGCTGGATAAGTTGGTTCATGGCGTCCAGCGCGAGCACATACCCCGTGCCGCCGAAACCGGCAATCAGGCCCTTGGCCGCGGCGGAGATATAGGACTTCCTGCGGAAGTCTTCGCGCTGAAAGATGTTGGATAGATGGACTTCGATGATCGGCACGTCGACCATTTTCAGGGCATCCAGGATCGCGATGGAGGTGTGGGTGTAGGCCCCGCCGTTGATGATGATGCCCTGGACCTTGCCCCGCGCGTCCTGGATCCAATCGACGAGCTCGGCCTCGCCGTTGGATTGGCGAAAATCGATCTCCATGGCGTAGCCTTCGGCCCGGCTGCGGCAGGCCGACTCGATCTCCGCCAGGGTCTCTCCGCCATAAATCTCAACCTCCCGCTGGCCCAGCATATTGAGGTTGGGGCCGTTGAGAATCAGGACCTTGGGACTCATTATTCCTGTCTTTCCCCTCACGGTCGGACCGCCGGCATGTGACACGGCGATGACCGACGGTCGTTTATAGCATGGGGCGGGGGCCGCGCAACGCCGCTCTCGGCCCCGCCGCCGGCCGCGATGCGCCGATCTTGACGCGCAACGCGCCGGTTCGGGGGCCACGCGATTTACCGGGGATTAACCAATAATGTGGTCGGATACGCCGATCGATCTCCCCTCGGGACTTGGCCAAGCGAGGTACTTGCGCGTTGAGTGTCGATATCGAAGCGAAAGAGCGGCGTCTCGTCCAACGCCTGCTGATCTATTGGCGCGAACTCGCGCCGGACAATGTGCTGCCGTCCAGGGCCAGCGTGAAGCCGCAAGAGATCGGCGACATATGGCATTTTTGTTTCACCCTCGATATCGGTTCCGTGGCCGCGGTCTTTGGCCATGTCGGCGATGCCCATGTGGCGCATCTCGGCTTCGACCTCGCAGGCAAGCCGGTTGCGGCGGCGCACAAGGGGACCCTGCTGGGCGGTGCCCTCGATCGCTTGGACGACGTGTTGCTGCGCAGGATTCCGATCACCCGCCAGGGCACCTTCCCCGGCGCCGACGGCATGCCGGTTCCCTATCGCAGCATCCTTTTGCCGCTGGCCGACGATGGCAGCGAGATCAACGGCATCCTCGGCGCCGCAAATTGCCGCCTGCCCGAGTTCAAGTAGGTTGTGATCGTTTCGAGAAGACATGAGCCGTGGCCAACCTGATCGTATATGAGATTCACACCTGCAACGCCGGTGCGTGGAAGATCGATTCGATCTTCGACGACCGTGAGTTTGCGGTTCAGGAAGCCGAGCGCATGGCCCGGACCCAGCGCTATTCCGAAGTCAGGGCGGTGGAGGAATCCTTCGACGAGGCAACCCAGCGCAATACCACGCGCACGATCTTCCGCGCCGCCCGCGACGAACCAGCTAAAAGGGTCGATCGATCGGAGGAAGCCCTGGCCGGCTTGCGCAAGGCGCGGCGTCCCAAGCCTCCTCCCAAGAAGAGCGTCGCCGGACAAATCATTTCCAGGACCTTCGTGTTCGCCGTCATCGTCGCCGCCGGTCTCGGCATGATCTATTTCGTCAATAGCCTGTTCTGAGCCGGCGCTATTCCGGCCGGGCAAGACTCTTCGTCTGTCGGTTTGGCGATGGCCCCGTCATTCGTTTATAATCCCGCCACCGGTCGCGTCCCGTGGCGCGGGCGGCCGCCATTCAACAATTCATGACCAGGGAACGCCTGACCGGGATCGCCAATGGACAGCCATATCATCATCAATGGGGAAAAGCGCAGCTTCTCCGGAGGGGAAAGCGTCGCGGGCCTGCTCGCGGAACTGGGCATCGATGCGCGCAAGGTTGCGGTCGAGCTCAACCTGGAAATCCTGCCAAGAACATCCTACCAGAACACCCGCCTCAACGACGGCGACAAGCTGGAGATCGTCCACTTCATCGGTGGCGGTGCCGACGACCTCACGGTCATCGATCCCGAACCGCTCGAGGTCGCGGGAGTCCGCTACGGTTCCCGCCTGCTGGTGGGGACCGGCAAGTACAAGGATTTCGAGGAAACCGCCCGGGCCATCGAGGCATCCGGTGCGGAGATCGTGACCGTCGCGGTGCGCCGGGTCAACGTCACGGACCCCAACCAGCCGATGCTGGTCGATTATGTCGACCCCAAGCGCTACACCTATCTGCCCAACACGGCGGGATGCTTCACCGCCGATGACGCCGTGCGAACCCTGCGTCTGGCGCGGGAAGCGGGGGGATGGGACCTGGTGAAGCTCGAGGTGCTGGGCGACCAGAAGACGCTCTATCCCAACATGCCCGAAACCATTGCCGCCGCCGAAACCCTGGTGAAGGAGGGCTTCAAGGTGATGGTCTATTGTTCCGATGATCCGATCCAGGCCCTGAGGCTGGAAGAGATCGGCTGTGTCGCCATCATGCCTTTGGCCGCGCCCATCGGCTCCGGCCTTGGCATCCAGAATCCCGTGACCATTCGCATCATCAAAGAGAATGCAGGGGTTCCGGTGCTGGTGGATGCCGGGGTGGGGACCGCGTCGGACGCCACGATCGCCATGGAGCTCGGCTGCGACGGCGTCCTGATGAACACCGCCATCGCCGAGGCGGGCGACCCCATCACCATGGCCCGGGCCATGAAACTGGCGATCGAGGCGGGACGCCTCGCCTACCTCGCCGGGCGGATGCCGAAAAAACGTTATGCCGATCCATCATCTCCGCTTGCCGGGTTGATCTGAAAAGCTTATTGAAACGCCCCTGAATCCAATCGTGGGCCGGAGGGGCTGCAACCCCAGGGCCCCGCCAGCGGCGGCGCGGCCGGGTGGGCTGAGATGACCGAAAAGATTAAGCGTTTCCTCTCGGAAAATCGGATCGCCACGCCGACCCTGGTGGTCGATGTCGACCGGGTGGTGGAGAATTACCGCGGATTCGCGCGGTTGCTGCCCGGGGCGCAGATCTATTACGCGGTTAAGGCCAATCCGGCGCCGCAGATCATCAAGGCGCTGGTTCGCGAAGACTCCTGTTTCGATGCCGCCAGCATTTTCGAGGTCCGCCAAGTGCTTGCTTGCGGTGCCGAGGCCCGGAAGGTTTCCTTCGGCAATACCATCAAGAAAGAGGACGACATCGCCGCCGCCCACGCACTCGGGGTCGGCCTCTATGCTTTCGACAGCGAAGGCGAGGTCGACAAACTGGCCCGGGCGGCGCCGGGCTCCAAGGTCTATTGCCGGCTGTTGCTGACCAACGAGAGCGCCGGTTGGCCGACCAGCCGCAAGTTCGGCTGCGAGGTGGAAATGGCGCGCGACCTCCTGATCGCGGCGCGCGACAAGGGTCTGGTGCCGTTCGGCGTATCCTTCCATGTCGGCTCGCAGCAGACCGACCTGACGCAATGGGACGTCGCCATCGCGCGGTCGAAGGTGCTGTTCACGGCGCTGGAGGGGGCCGGGATAAAGCTCGGCATGGTCAACCTGGGGGGCGGCATTCCGGTCCCGTATCGCGAAAGCGCGCCGCAAGACGAGGTTCCCAGCCTATCGACTGCCGGCCGCGCCATCGCCGATTCCCTGAACCGCCATTTCGGCAACCAGATGCCGCGTATCTTCGCCGAGCCGGGCCGCGCGATGGTGGCCGATGCCGGTATCATCGAGGCCGAAGTGGTCCTGGTTTCGCGCAAGGTCTATGACGACAGCCGGCGCTGGGTCTATCTCGACATCGGCAAGTATGGCGGCCTGGCGGAGACGCTCGACGAATGCATCCGCTACCGGATCGAGACGGCGCGCGACGGCGGCACGACCGGTCCGGTGGTGGTGGCGGGGCCGACCTGCGACGAGACCGACGTGCTGTATGACCGGGCGGGATATGAACTGCCGCTCGACCTCGCGGCAGGGGACCGGGTTCGCATCCTGGCCACCGGCGCCTATACTTCCAGCTACTGTTCCGTCGGCTTCAACGGCTTCCCGCCGCTGGCGGAGCACTACATCTAGACCGCGCGCCGGCCCAGGCGGCTTCGCCCCGGCGCCGATCGTCAGGCAAGGGGGGATCATGCGCCTTTTCGACTACTACCGTTCCTCGGCGAGCTTTCGCGTCCGCATTGGCCTCAACATGAAGGGCATCGACGTCGAACGCAGCCCGGTGCATCTTCTCAAGGATGGCGGCCAGCAATTCGCCGGGCCGTTTACGGCGCTCAATCCGCAGCAGCTCGTGCCGGTCCTGGAGGACGGCAATCTGCGGCTGATCCAATCACTGGCGATCCTCGAATACCTCGACGAGATCCAACCTGCGCCGCCCTTTCTCCCCGAAGGCGCCGCTGCCCGCGCCCGGGTGCGGGCGCTGGCCCAGGTGATCGCTTGCGATACCCATCCCCTCAACAACCTGCGCATTCTCAAGTATCTCAAGGACGAAATGGGTCAGGACGACGATGCGCGCAACGCCTGGTACCGGCATTGGGTCGCCAAGGGGCTCAGCGCCTTGGAAGCTCTCATCGCCGGGCATCCCGACACCGGGCGGTTCTGCCACGGCGATACGCCCGGCCTTGCCGATATCGCCCTGGTGCCCCAGATCTTCAACGCCAAGCGGTTCGATTGCCCGCTTGACGACTACCCTAAGACCATGGCGATTTTCGAGAACTGCATGGCCGAGCCCGCCTTCGAGAAGGCCCAGCCCGCCAACCAGCCCGACGCCGAATAGGCGCCGGGGAGGTTAGCGCCGGTCTTTGCTCTGCTTCAGGCGGCGCCGGGCCAGTTGCTTGATGTCCTCGGCCCGAACCCAGCCCGCCGATCCGCTCGGCAGTTTCTTCTGGGCGCGCTCGGCATGATATATCGCGTCCTTGAGCTGCTCCCGCAACAATGCATGCTCGGCCGAAGCCACGTTGCTCATGGCGATCTGTCCGTTGCGCCCGTATGCGATGGCGAGCTGCTGCCACGCCATCGGCATTTCCGGGTTCTTGCGGGTGGCGAACAGTAGATTGTCGAGCGACGCCTTGACCAGGGCCGGCCGGTTGATCGCAAGTTGCGTGCGTGCCAGATCGAGGCGAATCAAACCCGAATCGGGCGCAAGCGTGGCGGCCTTCTGGTAGGGATCGAGGGCTTCATCGATGCGGCCCGCTTCGAGCAACGCCTGCCCCTTGAGTTCATGGAAGTAGGGATTGAGGGGCTCGGCCTTGATCAAGTCGTCCATCAGGGGCAGGGCCTTTTCCAGGTCGTTGTTGCGGTAATGGGCGATGGCCCGGGCGTAGCGCGCGGCCGTGGAAGCATCCGATGTGGGAAACTCCTCCAGCGTGCGGCTCGGCGAATTGAGGAAGGCATTCAGCTTGGCCCGCATCCGCGCGAATCGCTCCGCATTCCTGGGGCTCGTCTTGGCATCGGCATAGGCCGATCGCTCGAGGTGGGCTTCCACCGCCTCCACCCGGTAACGGGTGATCGGGTGGGTCTGTACATAGGGGTTCTGAAGGCGCGGGGGCAGGAGTTCCTGGTCTTCCAGGGTCTTGAAGAAGTCCCGCATGCCGCGCGCCGATTGCCCCGTTTCCTCGAGAAGACTGAGCGCCGCCTGGTCGGCTGCAGACTCCTGGGCCCGGCTGAACGCCAGGACCGAGCCGACGGCGACGCCCTGCCCGCCCAGGGCGATTGCCGCCCCCGCCTTGCCCGAGCCCGTGGTGATGGCCGCCAGGGCGCCCAGGATCGTCGCCACCAGGGCGGTGGTGCCCGCGCCCCGCATGCGGTCCGAGATGCGCGCCAGGTGACCGCCCGCGATGTGTCCGGTCTCGTGGGCGATGACGCCGGTCAGTTGATTCGCGTTCTGGGCACTCAACAGCAGGCCGGTGTGAAGGAACAGGTTCTGGCCGCCGGCGACAAAGGCGTTGAGCGAATCATCGGCAATGATGAAAATGCGGACGTCGGCGCTCCGTAGACCGGCCGCTTCAAACAGTGGCGATCCAAGGGCACGAATGGTATTTTCTATCTCGGTGTCGCGTATTAGCTTGGCGCCGGCAGCATTCCGTGCCGCAATGGGCATGAGGAACACAGCCAATGCCAACAAAAGTATGAATCGCGTTCGCATGACTCCAAACATCTTCCGTACTCACCTGTCGCGCCCGCAGCGTATGCGGGCGTCCCCCAGGCGTCAAATGGCCGTATCGGTGATTGTTCTCAGCCTCGTCACGCTGGTCCTGGCGTCTTGCGGGGCGTCGTCCCTGTTTTCCAACCGGGCCAAGGACTTTGTAGCAGGTTTCCGCAGCGCCGTCGCTGGTGATGAGCCACAATCGGTCCTGGTCGCTGAACAGGTTCTCAGTTCCGGCGGGTCGGCGGCCGACGCCGCGGTGGCGGCCTATTTCGCGATGGCGGTGTCGCTGCCTTCCGCGGCATCGCTCGGCGGCGGCGGCGTGTGCCTGGTTACAGACGCAACCAAGCGGGAAGATAAGGACAAGGACAAGAGGCCGCAGGTCGAAGTCCTGGTCTTCACCCATGCAGGCGGAACCAAGGCGGCGGCGCCCGCCAATGTGCGCGCCATGTTGGCTCTCCATGCCAAGTACGGCGAGCTTTCCTGGCAGCGCCTGCTGGCGCCGGCGGAAAGCATGGCCCGCTTCGGTATCACCGTCTCCAAGGCGATGGCGAAGCGTCTCGAAGACCAGGAAGCACGCGTCAAGGCGTCCCCCGGTTTGCGCCTGATCTTTACCCGGCCAGGGGGGGAGCTGTTGCGGGCGGGCGATCGGCTGCGGCAGATCGACCTTTCGACGACCCTGAGTTCGATCCGCCGTGCGCCGAGGCGGTTCTTCCGCGGCGACGGCGCCCGGCGTCTCGCCGCCGCGTACCAGGCCGCCGGGGTGCCGCTGACCGCCGCCGCAATCGAAGCGCAACGCCCGGAATGGCAGGCGCCGGTCAATGTGGTGCGGGGCAATCAGGCCGCCTCGTTCCCGCCGACGCCGGCCGGCGTGGCGGCGGCGCAGATGTGGGCGGCGCTCTATCGGCAGGGCCACTGGCGCAGCGCCGGTGACGAAGACCGTCCCCATGTGGTCGCGGAGGTTTCCAAGCGGGTCTACGCGCGTTCGGGCGGGGCGTTCTTCCGGCCGGAGCGGGTTGTGGCCGGGGCCCAGGATGCCGTTTCCGACGCCACGATCGAACGCCTGATGGCGGGCTTCAAAGAAGACGTGGCCACCCCGGTCACGCCGGCTCCCGGCCTCGGCCGTGCCGCCATGGCCGACCGGGGATCCGCGACCATCGTCGCCGCCGACCGCCTCGGAGTGGCGGTTGCCTGCGCCTTCACTCTGAACCGGTCCTTTGGTGCGGCCAAGCTGGTGCCGCGGACCGGCATCGTGATGGCGGCACCGCCCGATGCCGCGGGTGGCCCCGCTCCGGCCCTGAGCCTGATGGCGCTGCGCCAGGAAAGCCAGAACCAACTGGAATACCTCGGCGCCGCAACCGGCGGGGCGGCCGCTCCGGTGGCCCTGGTCACCGCGGCGCTGGAGGTGCTGGTGGAGGACCTGGCGCTCGAGCCGGTGCAGAACCGCGTCAGGGTCCTGCATAGCGGGGTGCCCGACCGGGTGGCGGTGGAAGACCGGCGTGGCGCTGCGGATATCGCCAAGCGACTCAGGGCCAAGGGGCATCGAGTGGACATCGTCGGGCCGCTCGGCCGGCTCAACGCCTTCATCTGTCCACGCGGCTTCGATGGGCCCGAAAGCCGGTGCGAGGTCCGCACCGATCCCCGCGGCCTCGGATTCGCCGAAGGCAAGTAAGCGCCGCCCATGACCATCAAGATCGCGGAGCGCGGCCGCATATCGCCATTCCTGGTGATGGACGTGATGCGCGCCGCCAATGCCCGTGCCGCCGCGGGGGCCGACGTCCTCCATCTCGAGGTCGGCCAGCCCTCCACCGGCGCCCCCGGCCCGGTCATCGCCGCCGCCAAGCGGTCCATCGACGAAGTGGAACTGGGCTATACCGAGGCGTTCGGTCTGCCCGAGTTGCGCGAGCGCATTGCCGCATTCTACGGGTCCCGTTACGCCGCCGCCGTGGATCCCGCGCGGATCGCCGTCACCACGGGGTCCTCGGGCGGTTTCGTACTGGCCTTTCTGGCGGCACTGCACCCGGGCGACCGAGC